>Ga0307514_10002242_pt1 | contig 20630 bp, 16 predicted proteins | sample 16_EM_MG_FD_203088 | JGI IMG/M metagenome (GOLD analysis project Ga0307514, IMG submission 203088) | Populus trichocarpa ectomycorrhiza microbial communities from riparian zone in the Pacific Northwest, United States - 16_EM | ecosystem: Host-associated > Plants > Roots > Unclassified | place...
GAAAAAGCTTTGAGATAAAAGCGTTGGGTTTTCCTTATGTATTTCGTTCTTTTAGATAGTATTCAGAGCAATTGTTACCTAGCGAAAAGCCCCAAGCGAAATAGCCAGTCAAATAAACATCTCTCTCTCTACTCTCGTGTCAGCTTCCACCATTCCCCCTCATAACCTTGTAATTCTTACACTTGGTAGTGGAGGTAAAGGAGGGAGGTGTTCGGGGAGCTGCGGTAAAGGATGTCATACTTCGATGTAGTCTCTACAGAGGAGGGTCGTGCCAACCATCTTCGATGTATGTACAGTATCCATCGTACAAATCAAGACAAGGTGCCCAGGCGCTACCCAGGCGCTGCCAAGGCGCTTCATAACTGACATTATTTTAATGTAAGGATTGATTGACCACCCCTACTACATATTTGTTGTGTTGTTTGGATACCAGTTAGGTAGGGTCCTCCCTCGCAAGGCACTAGTACTATAATATCTGAAGGAACTTTAGAATCTTCCTGAGTTCTGGGAAAGATCCGGTCAGACGAGGAAGTTATTAGGCTACTAAGAAATTTTAGCATATCACTAAGCAGTTTTCCGAAGTCACTAAACTCTAGCTTTGTTAGCCTGGCAGTTAGCGGGTCATCAGTCTGCTCTCAGATAATATTATTTCTTACACTACCTTGCCTTATCATGTCTGTTTTGTTGGGTATGGTATTTTGCTTTCAATGCTCTGGCTTTTTGTTTCGTGCACATGTGGATCGGGATATTACCTACATATTCACGCAGTAGTTTGCCCCAGTTTGGTATCTTCCAACGGCGTGTATGGGGGACACTATATTGCAATTGGCTTCGTGCATTGACAAAAGAATAGCCCCCTCTCCACCAGTGCCGCTATATACCCACAGCAAATCCCCTCTGTAAATATAACTCTGCATATAATGCCCTACCCAGCCCGCCACGAGGCGACTCAACTTATATCAGTGTACATCGAAACTAGAAGTGTCATGTGATTTGTTGTACTTTCTTTCTGGGGGAGGGGGAAATCATTACATGACACCCAGGTGTCTCCTGATAGGGATTCGGTTTTTTAATCTATGGAATCAAAGCCAAATCCTGTATTCCAGGGTAGTAGTACTCCCATGCAAACGTACAGCTCTGTATCTTATGTAATTATTCAGAGGTTAGCCCGTGCGCATTTTTTTTTATTTTTAAATACTCATTACCAGACTAGTACACCCTATCCTCCACTACCAAGGCCCATTGGGCCTAATCTCAGTATGGACTTCACTGAAAAAGTATGGGAGGACAAACCTATGCTCCTTGACTGTTGGAAAATCTTGTAGGCGAGGGAGGATTCGAACCTTGGTGCATGTGAAGAGTGCTAGTCAGCTACGTATAAGGGATCATAGCTCCACTGATCAGACGAACTGCCCTTTGCGGCATTATTCTAGTACGCACAGACTGGAGCCGCGATCAAGGACTTCAGGGCGTGCTAGAGAACAGCGTCTGTGCATATTAAAGTTGCGGACATCCAGCAACGCAATGGGGCAAGCCTTTGGAAAAGTGAAAGTATTCGTTGTCGGTGCCGACCAGTATGCAATTGTATTAGCCCCCCAGCGATGTGAAATGAGATGATTAAGCTACATGTTATTTGCTAGTGGCCCAGAGGTAATGCTGAACTCTGTTGGGACCAATATGAGATTTCCAAACTTGTTGGGTTGGAATCCGATAGCCATGAATTACAGAGCATGAGTGATCATACATTGATGCAATGCCAAAGTGGGACTACCACAGAGCGTTCAACCTGTACCCAATGACATAGACCCCCTTGACTATCAAGTAAAACTTCAATTGGATGACCATATTGCCGGAAAATGACGCTTTCCGTTGACTTTGTCTCGGTTATACTTTGACTGTAATTACAGCGTTCTCAAAATCCGTGATATCAGGGTAACTGGACCCAGAATCACGACGGTCAAATAACTCCATGCTGTATTAGGGTGATTCCTTGATAAAAAGGCACTAGCTAATGGTCGTAGCCTGACATATATCCTCCACCTTGGTATCCTGGTTGCTCCACTTACCTTCCTCTGTCGCCTAGATAATTCCCTTGCCTCGGTGCAATTATTCCTCTGTCTGTAGCTTCTATGATTCTGCACGATTACCATGCCCCCCAACAGTATCAAAATGTGATTTAAGTATAAAGAAATAATGCTAAACTCCTACAGGGGAGGCGTCAACTATGTTATAAATACGGTGGCTGTGGAGCCGCCCACGCTATGAGATGCTCTCAAGCCATTCAGCCACTATATACAGTAATATGCAGCGCCAACGCGCCATAACTTTCCCCTACGCACTGTATTTATCCGAGATGTGGCAGATTGAGATCGGGCTCACACAGAATTTTTGTGTTGTTTGCGCACCTCCATTTGAAAGGACCATATTCAAGAGTGTCCAGACATTTGCAAAAAAGTTAACAAAAGCAAGCTTTTTAGAAAAACCAAAACAAATGATTCTTGATCTCAATTACCTGCCATATTTCCCAAGGTATAAATATACAACTACCTGATCAGATGTAGTGGGTGGACGTCGCACCTCCACATAAACTTTGCCAAGACCCCACCAAAATTTCCAAATCCAGAAACCCAATTGGTTTGCATCATTTGTACTCCTCTCATACTGGGAGAGATCCCACCAACTTTCAATCAAAAATAGCTTTGGGTAAAGTAAATCAATATCCGGAGTCATAAGTCAATTGCTTTTCTTCTGAGTGAGTGATGATTGTTGAAGGTGGGTCAATTTTGTCGTAAAATCACAAGTATCTGAAGACTTCTACTATAGTAGACCCTACTAGATAATCATCTAAGAAACTAAGGTAGGGGTTTGGATATCCTTGCTATTAATACTATTACAGTTCTCATTTTAGAGTAGATAATGGCACAAGCTGGCTCCTAAAGTAAGACTGCTAGTTCACTCATTTTTTAGTAATCTATCCTAACAAATTTGCTACACTATGGATAGTTGGACAGGCCTCTGCATCAGTATGAAGAAAACTGGGGAATGGGGGTTGTTTCCACTCTATTGTTTTACAAGACTATAGGGTTCATTTCTTCTGTAAACAGCTGAGAGAAATAAAACCTGGACTACTGTGGCAATTATTCCTCAAATAGAAAGGTATAAAAACTCCTTCCAAATCTCAAACCCAACTGGCTTGATAGTGGGTAATAGAAAAAAATTTGGTACATATAGTCAAGTCATATCCTCCATGCTCATCACCTTGCCTGCACACCTGGAGTCATATGCACAGGCGAGATATAGCTCTCTCAGTGCAACACTCAAGCTGCAGATACATTGGTGAGTCTAAGGTTATATTTCTTTAAACTCAGCTCAGTGGATTCGGGGGATTTCGAACTTGGAGTTCTCCGGGTCTGGAGATGCTAGGCAATTCGTTTTCCAAGAGCCTCCATGCCAAGAGTTATACATGGGTGGGAGTGAGCAGTGAATCGAAGTACTAGGTATCCCAGCTGCACGCTCTGGTGCCGACACGATACGGTACTGTACTCGTATAGTAATCGTCATAGGTGCACACAACGTACATGTAAGGAATAGGTACAACCATGTGCGTAAAGTACTTGGCAACCAAGGGTTCTATACGCACTTACTGTACATATGTACTTATCTGTACATCTATATGTATGTATGTATACAGTTCGTCCAAACATGTGATATTCAGGCCTGCAACATGAGTTTCGCTGCAGCCCTCAGCCGTGGCTCTAAATATAGAAGTAGAGCTCTCTCTACTCCATCGAAGGGGTAGATACTGTTAGAGGGGACTCTGGCTCATTATAGCCGCGACATACATCATGGACATTAACTATCCACTATTGCCGCAATCTCTATACAGCAGCGCCAGCGGCTATAATTCCCACAGCACCAGAGGGACAAAACCTACCCCTCACACACTATGGAGAATGTATGACGCCTCCTCTGTCTCCCAAAGGCTGTTCGATGGCGGCTTTTATGCCGGGTCCCCCGAAAGAACTATCGACATGAACGACCCAGAGGATGTGGCTGTAGAAATAAAATTACATCTAAACTGGTATAGCCCAGTAAAAACGGTGTTTATATCAGCCTCAGCAAGCTTCAGTTGGGTCAAGTTCCACGCTTCTAGGCGAGATCAGAAAGGGAGGGCGAATGTTCGCGTAGCGCAAATCAGTACAGCCCGCGCGTTAGAGTGTGGGGTGAAACCATTTCATATGATGGCCCTAGCAGAGTTTAGTGGAAGCGAGATTCCGGAGAGGGCTAAAAATGCTGCACACGATGAATGGGTTTTTGTGCGTACAATCCCCCCTTGGGCTGTAGTGGGGGACTGGAGTGCAAGCGAATTTACGGCACTTCGGGCGCAACAATTCCGAACGGACAACTTCTTTGTTCTTCCAGGAGTTCAATATCCAATTATCAGGGGTTGGGGTTTGAATCTAGTGGTAAATCAAAGCTTCAATGTGGGCTATGGGCTGAGTTGGCAAAATCGGCTTTGGCAAATCGGAAGTGTGCGTACACTAGCTCCACCAGCGTAGATGAAAGAAACAAACTGTACTGACTGGCGTGGGCGGTAAGCAATATATCTGGCAGGGCCCTCTGGGTCCACTTATTCTCCCACCTCTGACCACGCCACCAAGTCATGACGATAATGTCTACACTCCTCTCCCTGGGCCCAGGACCGAGAATATATTCTCCGCGCATGGCGGAGACCGAGGACTTGCGGAGGCAGCTGCGGAAGATCAAGGGCCTGTATATATTCTGCCAGCACTGAATTCCCTTAGCATTGACGCGACCGCCAGAGCGGGGAGCTCAGCGCTACCAACACCCACTACGATCACGGGCGCTGGGAGTTACATTAACTACCCGAGTCTACCTGACTTATCTTCCAAAATAGCAACAAATCGCAGCCTCGCGCGAGCAGCAGTAGTCGAGCCCAGCGAGAGCCAACAGCAGGTGGATAATGAATCAATTGTTGACTTCGACCCAGGATATTCCAGAATAAGCAATGAGATGGATGCTTTCTCTTTGTATCAGGAGTCGGGATATTGGCATGACGGCTATTGGCATGATGGCTACTTGCAGAGTGAATCAGACCCTGGTTATGGGGTCAATGAGGATGAGGGGTATGTGGATGAGGACTATGGAGAGTATGAGGAGCAGGATTATGAGGAATAGGATGGCAATGATTCTGTTAAATTGGATTGGGCTCAAGAACGGTGATGTAGAGCCGCACGGAATACCAGATTACTTCAAGGGTTGAGCATACATTATTTATTCGCGGAGCGATGGAGTGCTGTTGTAACGTTAGATTGGGAATATGGGCAAGGCAGAATTCAGTCGTTAGTCAGCAGGAAGTTAGATCCGCTAGGTAGCCAACCGATAAACTTAAAACCAACAAGATCGTGCAACTATAAAATAAATCGAATCACCACCACGACATCACGATCCCAGAACTAAAGGTGCAATACAGAATATGTACATATATATTGATATCGTTTTCAAGAATTTGGCCTCGAAGTGCGCCTTCGTAAGTGGATCCATTATACAATGTACAGGCTACTAGTACTGATATATATCATTCCCCTAGTGTTCCGCCTCAACCTTCACCCACGAGTGCGCGAGGCGCCCAGGAAGCACTTAAAATTTAGGCGTAAATGCCATTCTCATATTGTCTTGGGACTACATAGTCCCCATTTGGAGTTATCCCAGATCTCCAGATGGCCAAACAGACTATTCAGGTGGAGGCCCCCGACGGAGGAAATCCGTGGCAAAACACAGTTCTCTCAACGAGAGGCTGGTGCCCGCCAGACTAACACAGTTCGTCCTCGAGGATTATCTTTTTACATGTCATCTAAGCAATTAAGGTTCAGCTTTCGCTCAACTCTACATTCTAACAAAAGTTTGTCTGCAGCTGTGTGCCCCGCCATCTGCTGCATCATCACCATCTGACAACGCCCACGGTCTTGAATCAATTGTAACTCGCAATCGGATCAGCCCCCTACACATATCCCACTCCCTTGCCCCCCGAATGGAGCGCTACGGCGTTGGGCCTAAGCCGGCGAACCTCGACGAAAAAGACGTTGGGTTGCATCCCGACAAAAGCCCTGAAAGTCCCCCAAATGATGCTGATGTACAAGTAGCCCCCGAGCAGCCCAAGTTGCAGCGGAAGCTAAAAAGCCGGCATCTGCAGATGATTGCCATGGGTCCGTAACGTATTCGCTACTTATATTTGCACAACGATTAATTATGGGCATATCGATCTGACTCTTTATGCAACTCTCACAGGCGGGGCGGTTGGTACGGGGCTGTTTATCGGAAGTGGTAGTGCGCTGGCAAAAGCGGGGCCTGTAGGATCCTTGGTTGCGTATATTTTCGTTGGGACGATTGTGTACTCGGTCATGGTGTCGCTGGGTGAAATGGCTACCTATATTCCTGTTCCTGGGGCGTTTACTGCGTATGCTAGTCGATTCGTGGACCCGTCATTATCGCTTGCAATGGGTTGGATATACTGGTTTTCATGTCTGTTTCTCACTGGTATTGGAATTGCTTTAGGTTTTTACCATTTTTTGGATGCTGACGATAACAGGGGCCATTACGTTTGCTCTCGAACTCAGCGCCGCCGGCATCATAATCCAGTACTGGAACCGGGACCTCAACATTGGAATATTCATCGCCGTCTTCTGGGTCATCTTCACCTCCGTGAACCTGCTCCCCGTGTCATTCTACGGTGAAATCGAATTCTGGTTCGCCAGTATCAAAGTCACTACCATCGTCGGCTTCATAATCTTCGCCATCTGCATCGACGCCGGCGCGGGCAAGCAAGGCTACCTCGGATTCCACAACTGGGCTCACCCAGGCCCCTTTGCACCGTACCTGCTCAACTCCGATGGTGCCACTGCAAAGTTCGTTGGATTCTGGGCTGTGCTAATCCAAGCCGGGTTCTCTTACCAAGGGACGGAACTCGTGGGTATTGCTGCAGGTGAGACTGCTAACCCACGGAAAACGGTTCCTGTAGCGATTAGAAAGACCTTTTACCAGATTCTGTTTCTGTTTTGCCTGACAATTTTCTTTATTGGATTGCTCGTGCCATACGATAATCCCAATCTCTTCTCCTCCGCATCCGATGCCTCTGCATCCCCCCTCGTCATTGCAGCGAATTTAGCAGGGGTCAAGGGTCTACCAGGACTCATCAATGCCATCCTCCTCACTGCGGTTCTCTCCGCTGCAAATTCAAACGTCTACTCTGGAAGCCGCATCATAGTCGGCCTCTGCGCTGAAGGCCTCGCACCGAAATTCCTCGCAAAAACATCAGAGGGAGGAGTCCCATACAATGCCGTAGCATTTACTGCCGTCTTTGGGCTCCTCGGCTTCCTCAATATCTCCTCTGGGGGGACAAACGCTTTCAGTTGGCTCCTAAACATCAGTGGAGTAGCGGGGCTGATCTCCTGGGCATGCATAAACCTTTGTCATATCTCCTTTATGCGCGCGCTCTCAGTCCAGAATCTTCCCAGATCAATGCTCCCATACAAAGCACCACTCCAGCCATGGCTAGCATACTATGGCTTGTTTCTTAATGTGTTGGTTATATTGACGCAAGGCTTTACGGCGTTTATACCATGGGATACCATGGGTTTTTTTGTAGCGTATCTGAGTTTGATTTTGTTTGTAGTGTTGTTTGTGGGGCATAAGGTGGGTTTTCGGACGAGGATTGTTAGGCCAGAGGAGGCGGATTTGGATACGGGGAGGGGGGGAGTGGATGAGATTGTCTTTGAGGAAAGGGTGCCAAAGAATGTATTCGAGCGGTTGTGGAGGTGGGTGTAAGAGCTCTTTTAAGAGGGGTTAGGCTCTTTGTTTCTCGGGATGTGAACTTGAAGATTTGGAATACCGACTGTGTGTAATTTTGCGCCGCTGTTTTTTGTGCATATCTTTGGGGGTAAATGTATTTTCATGGCTTCTCGGCTGTACGAGGATCGAAGCGTACTCCATCTAACTGCGCATGCAGGATTAACTACTCCGATTTTGGTTCGAGAATTATAACATGCCATATTTAACTTCAGGGTAACAGAGTAACAACAGAACTACTTTTATTGCACTCACTTTTTAATAATTGCTTCATCTGCCTCCCCACCCCTCCTTCCCTCCTTTTAAAAGCGCCAACTTCGTCGCTTCCTGCTATTCGCTTATACTTTTCAAAAGCACCCTCACCTCCACGCGAGACGTCGACCAGAGACAGATGTGGATATGACAGGGTATCCTAATAGAGGCAATTAACTAAACGGACGGAGGGTATAAGCGCTAGATTTTCGCATGTAGAGGTCCGTTCAGAGAGTGCAATAGTCTTCAGTTAGCAAGCTCGAATATATCTTTACTTTTACTTCCGCAAGAATTCCTCCACTCGTGGCCTCGTAATCCTGCTTTTGCGGTGATCAACTCAATTGTGGCCTACCTGCCAACATGGGGCTCCTAATCAATGGTCAACTGTCTCGGATAGCAACTTGGCCTCCATGCGCTCTGAGCTGTTACTCATATAGACGTAGTATTCCAACTGTATATGAAATTGTGATAGTTTCTCCTAGGACTTGGTGGATGGGGAGTTGGTTTCGCCAGGGATTCACTATATGGGACAATGAAGTGACAATTTCACAAGATGGAGGCATCGCGGGAATCACTGAGTATAGAGAAGGAGTAGTGGTGTCAAGGAGGATATCATGTACTATATTGCTAGTTGGAATGGAAATCGAACATATTGTATAAAATGCATTGGCAATTTAAAAAAAACAAGCGCTATAACAAAGACATGATTTGGACGGAGAAGAGGCCAAAGATCAATAGGAATTTAGTAGGGTACATTTGGAAAAATGGAAAAATGAAAAAAAAAAAAAAATGAAAATGCATCGAGAAAGGAAGAGAGGTTGGAAAATGCAAGCTTCGGGCGTTGTCGTGCTGCTGGTTTTACCCCTGCGATCTACTGTATATGTGAGTGACTCATACAGAGACCAATTGGCCAACCTCACATCCTCGTGGCAAGGAATGCAACCAACCTTTAACCCTCCAATTGGGTTTTTAAGGATCTTAATCAATGCAGGCATCCGGGGTTGCTACCTCCCCAGTCAGCATAGGTACCTTGGTAACTGCATAGTAGATTACTTGCGGAACGCACTGCAACCAGACTAATTGTTCAACTTTGTCTGCTTGTGGATACTTTCCATCCGTCACTCTATCCACAATGCAATGACCCGGGGGAATAGGTAGTGGATCAACGCCTGAAGGCATCCCTGTATTGCAAGAGTTCACTCTAATAAAATATTTTTTAAAGCTGCAACACTACACGGAGGTTTAGTGATCGCAGTAGCACTTGCCTAGCCAAAGTGAGACAGTCGAATAATAGTCCTCAGCGAAGGAGTGTACTTGATATTATTCCAGTATTGCACCCCTGCCAGGCAAGAGAAAGCAAAACACTGGCAGTGAGCACGCGCTCAATTGAGCATTAACCCCCCCCCCCCCTAGCGCCATGACCTGTGCTACAAATTCATAAATTAATCTTTACTGACCCTATCCTGCATTTTTGGCCTCTGGCTTTCTCCCATACACAAACCACCTGTGATTATCCCCGTGTAAGTCCCATCTATCGAATTAGGGTGCATGAAAATGCTAAAGTGCCAGTACTTACCCATGGAAGTAATACTTGCTCTTCGGTAGCTCCTCCGCGGCCTCGTCACATAACTTTTTAACCTTCTCCACTTCCCATCCCAAGCCCTTTGTCAAAAGATGCACTGCGAATGGATACAGTGAGTCATTCAGACCCACAAATCCCCACCTCCCCGTCTCCTTCAACCTCTTATCCTTGGGCCATGTTCCGATTGGCCAGATAGCCGTGGACTCAGTGACGTCCACGAACCCAGCTCGCTCCATCAGTCCCTTCATGCTTCTCCCCACAACGAGGGGTCGGCCAAGTTTCTTAGCTGCCTCCACCACATAATAGAGCCAGCAAGTGAAAGGGCGATCAGGATCAGGCGTTGTCAACGGGATTCCATTGGAGGAGTAGAGTTCGCAGCCGTAGTCCTGAAACTCGAGATAGCCTCCGGGTTTCGTTGTTCTAATGGAAACATGTTAGCAGTCAATTCATAGCCACCGTCCCCGTATAATCAGAGGCAAATAAGGTCCTCGTCGAGACGTCCATGGGGAAGGGGTAATTACCTATAAGCATTCTCCAAGACGGCATTCCAATTGCTGAAAGACCCACTGAGTGTCCTCATGTGTACGAAGTCAAAGTAGTCAGTCGGGTAAGTCCAAACTTCCTCCATGTCATCTACCTCGAATCTGCAATTTGTTGGCACCCTGTATGCGCAGCATAAATTAGCTTACTAGTACTCCAAACTCAATTTTACTGCACTGGCAGATAAAAAGGATGAGAGCCAATTACCAATTTGATTGAATCGGACTAATATCTGTCCCAATGACCTCAGCTTGTGGATTTTCACTATCCTCTAATATCAGCATACTAGTCAAAAATCAGGATTCACCAAAGCAATAACACACTCCGCAAAGTCCGTCGCCCAAATCCCAGTTCCTGTGCCCACATCCAACACACGCTGTGGATTTTGCAATGGTGCAATATACAGCTTACCACCTAAGAACTGCAGGAACATATGATGGTAGAAGTCTAGTCGATCCTGCTCCCTCTCATCATTTGGCATAAAATACTCTGCATAGCGGAATCGATCGGCATGATAGCGGCGCCCATTAGCATACTTAAAATCGAATACACTCTCGCTGATGGAAGTCGTTGCAGTCGAAGGGCCGCTATATATAGAAATTAGATTTGTTTCATGCTCCGGAGAGAAGAAAACCATGGAAATGTAGTGGTATATGTACATACGTCGAAATAGCCGAGTCTGTGTCACTGTCCTATACACGGTGAAGCGAATTTGTCAGCCCCCACTTGCAGGTTACAAAGTATCTCTGTATACATATCGAACGTCACCAGGAGACAACACCACCCCTGGACACCCCAGATTTGACACAATATGAACAGTCTTGCTCATTCATGTGTCTTTGAGACTGCGACGGCTGGCAAAATATTAAATTGAACCTTCTGTATGCCATGCAGTCATCCAATATTGCGTGGATAGTATACTAACATCGACCTCAACTTGAACACCCGCGCCCCCTGATGCTAGTGGTGCTGATTCTGTTTGAACATTAACATGCGATGGTCCGGTCGCCGTGCCATGGCCAGAACCTGGGCTTCTCGGTGCGGGTGTGTTGGCTGACATTGTTTCTGAGTTGCACTCAAAGAAAAACGGATTCCTTGTTATCCATGGGGTTGCAACGCATCATATACTACTGGGCCGGCGATACTAGCAGGGGCTCTGGGCCCTTCACAAGAAAAACGCACACACGATCGAGTGTTCTGATTGGTTCATATACGCTGCCGCTGAATTTGTGATTGGCTAATTATGTACAGTATATATACAGAATTCTCCAAGCGCACCAATTTGGCAGCTTGCGTTAAACCTTGAATGCTGTGCGCGGTTGCTGGTATGTTTGTGCGACATTGCATACCTATGATAGCTACCTACAGCCACACATATCTGAGAGCTGGAGACTCTCTACCTAGTCATTATGTACTGTGCAATTCGGTTTGCTGGCAAGTTCATGTATGTAAGCGCCGTCCTGTACTGACATGTATGTGTAGGGTAGAGAATAGATGCATCAGGCGTGCACGCCACCCCCGCGCTAATTTATATCCACCTCAAAAACGCCAAGGGTCTATCACGGCAAGATTCCGATTCGGCCAACGTGCATTTGTATTTACTCCAAGTATAGGTATTCACCCCGATCGTGATCTGCTTGTCAGATCTGGGACTGTAACTGAAGCAGTCCCAATCTGTCAAATTCTATAATTATAATTAGCAAAAGAAACATACAAACACTCCACTTATAAGACATCATTATAAGGGTTATGCCAGTGTCAGGATTGAGCATTGGACCGCACTTAGGGCTACCACCTGTACACCTGCCATCCAAGATATGATATAGCCATGACCATGGCCAATAGCAAATGCCCTCTATATAGGAATCAATCCTACAGCCAGCCATAAGTAGTATGACAAAGTATACCGTCACAGAGGGTTTCTTAGACGGGACCAAGTTGTACAAAGCTCCAAGCCAGATCTACTTACCTTCTGGTATGTCTAGGCTCCTTCGAATAGATATGCAGTATAGGTATATAGTGGTGGGGCCAGATGCTAAAGACTTGCTAAACTGACAAGGAACCACCTATATTTTCAATTTGCACCACTCGACCGTCGACCAAAGTAATTTACTCCAATTGTGGTGCAAATGGAGCCCGCATATGAAGGCACCTCTCTCGTTAGTCAAGTTCCATTATAGTGTACCTCTATTTATTGAACATAGTGGAGAATGGATGCAGATCAGTATGGCTGCCCCAATAGCCAATACCATTCCGTACTTGCAACCTCCTAGCTACGCGTATAGGGATATATACAGAGAGAACTACTAATAGACAGCCACACGGCTGTAGTGGGCTGGCCATGGTGCGCCCCCCCGGTACCTTAGTGTAATAGCTATCCTGCCCAGGTCAAAATTCCAGAGATAACAACCTACATACTGCCCAAAGGGTTGACGGCAAACCAACACTTAAATACCAAATTTCGAACCATTCTCCTAGGTGCACCCTGGCATATGGTCAGGGACTGCCATAAATTCCTAACTTAAGCATTTAGTAGCTACAGTTTAATATCGTGTGTTTGATGGGAAATTAATTGACTCTTATTGCATGTTAAGGCAGACTGCAGTCAAATTTTGTATTACATGCAGTCACTACTTTAACGCAACAACCGACGTCGGCGATTACGACGGTTAGCCACATCCCATCTATGAACCCCCACTGGGATCTACATTCCACTATCTATCTTACTTCGGCGCATGTGGTGACAGGACCCTGACCAATGCTTGTATAAGAGGTGGCTTGGATGCCGACGCTTGGTATTTAGAGCTTGTTACTACTTACAAACCTTGCATGTAGTCGGCTCTGAAGATTTCACTCAATCATTCACGTGGCCATTCTGGATCTCAGAGCGTGGTTATTTAGAAGGATACCCACTTGAAATATAACTACTCTCGGGCTCCCTCTTGAGCACGAGACTGTCAGTTCCCTGTAGTCTTGTAGGAAATACCCTCGCATCCATGCATACTACGTAGGACTGACCAGGTAGCCGAATGAGGATAGGTAACTTGTATAAGAAACTGGGTACCTATCCTAAAGAGGGCAAAAATTGGTGACGGATGAAGGATATAAGCGGGGAGTTTTTCGCACATATTTAGAGTTCCGTAAATAAAACTACTCTTTTGTATATCCGGTTTTGCCTCCATTTGGTCACTGTGGGTGCGAGGGTATTTCCTACAGCATTAATCGTTGTTGCAGATGCAATCGCTAATGACCACTTACCAGGGATGGCCTTTTACCCCTCCCTCATTCGCAAACCGCTAAGGATATACTAGATACACTTTGATACCTGCCAGTTCAAATTTGATGGTGGTATCTCTTGTACCACTACCTGAATTCGAGATGCCATGATGGGTTTTCAAAAGATGAAACGGGAAAGACAAGAGGGTACTGGTATTTCTAGAGTAGGTATGTGATCCATCAACTCCACACATCCACACAACTTTGAGCAGTACCTCAGATTTCAATTTCCGTTGTAACGGTATTTGATTTAGCATCCTAATGCGGGGTAATCATGTTGGCGAGGAAAGAACTCACAGAATTATATGGAAAACTGGTGTTGTTGTGGTTGTCTGGAATATTTGAGGAACACCTTCGGTATGCCGATTTGTATTCTAGTACCTTATATCTGTTTTGCTCGATAACAGAATATCGATTTGATTCATCTTGATCCTATACATTATCAGTACCTTGCATGCACTCAGATGAGGTACTAGTTCGCGGGTGCTAGACTCAAGTATGGATGTTTCATATGGTTGATAAAAAAATTAAGAGAAAAAACTGTGCATCATGTATCCCTAGATTTTGGTGTATGCACATTATCTCGGGGGATGACAAGCCTATTGTGCTTTCTTGCCAGTCCTGTCATTTGGGTCAGGGGTATGTAGAGTACGATTCGGCACAGTCCCCGCCGAGATTGGGGAACTGTGGTAGGGTATGGGGTATTCCTTCGGGAAGATACGGTCCCCGTAATAGCCCCGCATAATGTACAATAATGTATGACAGAAATAATATGTTTTTAAAAAATTAACAGCTACTTCGCAGTTGTAGCTTATACCATGATAAGACGTTGTGTTAATTAATCACAGTCGCCTGCAGAAACATGTCCCACTATCACCGTCCTGTACATGAATATAAACCACAGACCTATGCATAACCACCTCACTTGTACAGAGCATGGCCGTAAAACTATCTCATATCACTCCAACACCTTCAATTCAGAGTAGGAGTACTGTATCATGCTAGGCAGGTGGTATATACACATGGTATACATAATATTTGGTCTCTTATAGCCCAAGTCTCTCGTTTGTGAACTGGACTGGGTTCACAAAATGTCATATTGGTTTAGCCCCTCAAAACTCAAAGCACCCACCGGATATACAACACACTGGAAACCACTACGCACGGTCTGCATAGCACGTAATGTACAAGAGGTTGGGTCATTTGGAGGGTATATAGCAGCAGACAGAGTATTCCCGAGCATGACCCGAACTTGAATAATGCATACCTATGCCATCCGGAGGATAAATCCCGTATTTCCCGAAACCTTGTACCACAGTGACTATGTATGTGTACTTACGAATATCATCCAGTCATGATGAATGTAAAGTGGTGTATGTAGAGAATGTACTGTATCCGTACTCTACCAGTATCCAATGCTGCCAACACTTCGGACGGAATGGTTCTCCCACCGACCGTGCTGACAAATTCCGGAGTACATTTGCTACCCGCTTACAGTGAAGTCTCGTGCCTCGGCCTGTAGTCTGGTTACCAGACTAAATAAGGTAGTGGACCTTCCAGTATGTATATTTCCAGTATATTTCCAGTCTCCAGTCGAGAGGGGGTCGTGCTGTTCTCGTGCCCAGACCGATTTATTTGGGTGCTTAAATCGGTCTGGGCACGAGAACAGGTCGTGCAAACCAGACTAGCCTCCAGTATATTTATATATATAATATACAATATATGTAGAGTACAGCGCATATGCATGAAGTATTCCCCTTGCTAGTACATTGCGATACTTATAGTGTATGGACAGTACATACATACCCCACAATACAGTCCTAAATAACTTCCAGTTACCAACTCCAATCTTTGAATACCACTCTACAATCAAGATACTCCACTATGTGCCCAAATAGTTACTGTTATGTAGAGTCCATTCCACAATACTGATATGTCAACACAAAACAAAAAAAAAAAATAACGCTAGCTCGCCACGCCCCGCCCCAACCCCCCATGCGGCCACACCTTAATCCGCCGGGCCTTAACCGGCACCCTCAAAATTCCGTAGTCTGGTTTTGTTGGTTTCAAATCAAAGAAAAACAAAAAAACATAATTGGAAGCCATTGGGAAACCGCTAGCAATCACATAAAATCATGACATCGTCGCCGCCGCCGCCGTAGCCTTCGCTTTATAAATTCCGTCTCCCCCCCGCCTCAATGAGAGCCCTATATATATTATATATAAATTCCACTCCTATTTGGCGAAGTCTGTGCAACACAAAGTTGCCGCTGGGTCGTTCCAGCCTCGGATTTTTTCTCTTTTTGCAACAAGTTGCAATTGCGCATACGGTGTACGCCGGGTCGGGAGAGGGATACTGCAATAGGTACAGATAGCCTTCGCATTGGAATCGATCTTACTTTTCAGCCGTGGTCTCACAACATAATACCGAGACAGATACCCGGGATTAATTTTGATATCTTTTTTTTTTTTTTTTTCCCGCGAATTCGGGACAATAAGTCCTGTTGTTTGGGTTGGATATATTGGATGGCTGGCTAACGGGGTTGGAGGGCTTCAAGTTAGGCGTGATATAAATTCAAGAGTCTCGGCTGTTCTTTATATTCGTCAACATCGAGAGATATAAAACTCACCGCTCCTCACGAGTGAGTGGACATACAGTGACATATATATACAGATGTCTGACCCAGCAGCAACCACCACGGGGTCCAGGCAATCTCCCTCTACAGGCACAACCCTCACTTGTGCATCCTCCTCATCCTCCTCAGGTTGCCGGCCCTCAATCTCCTCTGAAGAGTCCTCCCTCGACGAGAAATGGCCCCAACAGTCCCTCAGTAGTACCACTGGAGCCAAAACCAACCCCACTCCTTCCCCCGACATCGGTGTCGTCGCCGCAGGCCGTCTCAAAGCCCAACACTCCTTCAACCCCCTCCGCCGATGGCGCACCATCCCCCCTGTCCCTACTGCACCCTCCATCTCTCTCGAAGCCAATGCCTCCATCTTGTCTCAAATTACATTCGCCTGGATATCTCCCTTCATGCATGTTGGCTTCCTCCGCCCTCTCACACAACCCGACCTCCCCCTCGTCCCACCGTTCCGCGAGTCTGCAACACTATCTGCCCGTCTCCAAGAATCGTTTGATAGGAGATTATCAAAGGGGGAAAAACACCCTCTCCTATGGGCACTAAACGAGACGTTTTTCAAAGAGTTTTGGTTAGGTGGGGTATCGAGGGTAATTGCGGATCTGTTTCTTGTCATGACGCCGTTTACATTGAAGTATTTAATTCAGTTTGCGGTGGACGCGTATGAAGCGCAGCATATCCCGGGGGCGAAGGTGCCGCCGATTGGGAATGGAGTAGCGCTAGCGGTGGGGATTGCGGTGATGCAGGCAATTGCGAGTGTGGCGATGGGGCAGTTTGTGTATAGGGGAATGATGTCGGGGGGGCAAATGCGGGCGGCGTTGATTGGGATGATTTTTAGAAAGTCATTGAGGATATCTGCAAGGGCGAGGGCGGGGGGTGGGGGACCTCCGGGGGGATCTGAGGGTAATGGCGAAAATGGAAAACAAACAAAGGAAAAGACAAATAAAGATACCCTCCCCCCTACTGAAGGCTGGACAAACGGCCACGTTACAAATCTCATGTCCACCGACACCTACCGCATTGACTCTGTCTGCACTTGGTTCCACATCATCTGGACCTCTCCCATCACCATCACCATCACTCTGATCATCCTCCTCGTCAACATCTCCTACTCTGCCCTTGCCGGTTTCGCACTTCTCATCCTCGGCATCCCTGTGCTAGGGAAAGTCATACGCGTGCTCACCGCGCGGAGGCGGCTCGCGAACAAAGTCACCGATAAACGAGTCGGTCTTACACAGGAAATCCTGTTGGGGGTGCGTTTCGTCAAGTATTACGCTTGGGAGGATTCGTTCCTTGCGCAGCTGAAGAAGCTCCGTTCAGAGGAGATCAAATCCGTGCAGTTCCTCCTGGGTGTGCGTGCGGGGGTGACTGCTGTAGGAATGAGCTTGCCAGTACTTGGAGCAATGTTGGCATTCATCACCTACTCACTCACGGGGAACGTGCTCAACCCAGCAAGCGTTTTTTCTTCGCTGGCGTTATTTAATACCCTCCGCCTACCGCTAAACTTGCTCCCGATGGTGATTGGCCAGGTGGTCGATGCCTGGGTCTCGATACAGAGGATAGAGACATTCCTCAAGGCGGAGGAGATTCAGGATACTCGCAAATTGCAAGACCAAGGCGACAGCGTTGCGGTGAAAATTCTCGATGGAGGGTTCACCTGGGAAAAGAGCCCTGGGAACGCTCCCAGCTCCCAGGGGAAGGGAGGCGTAGGCGACGCACCCCTCCTCAAATCCGAAATCAAAGCCGCAAAGAAGGCCGCAAAAGAAGAGAAGAAGGCCGCAAAGAAATCTGGCGGCTTCGGCAACCCCGTCGAAGAAGAAAATCCCTCCGAGCCCTTCAAGTTGCAAAACATCAACCTCACCTTCAAGCGTGACGAGCTCGTCGCGGTAGTCGGTACCGTCGGCAGTGGGAAGACCTCTCTCCTCGCTGCCCTCGCGGGGGAAATGCGGCAGACTGACGGCCTGATCCGCCAGGCTTCCCGGCTCGCATACTGCCCTCAATACGCCTGGATCCAAAACGCCTCCGTCCGGGAAAACATCGTCTTTGGTAAGGGTTTTGACCTAGAGAGGTACCAGAAGGTTGTATATGCATGTGCGCTGCAGCAAGACCTAGATATGCTCCCCGACGGAGATGCTACGGAGATTGGCGAGCGGGGTATCACCGTGAGTGGGGGGCAGAAACAGAGGATAAATATTGCGAGGGCGATATATTTTGATGCGGAGATTGTGCTGATGGACGACCCACTGTCGGCAGTGGATGCACATGTGGGGAGGCATTTGTTTGATGAGGCGATCTGTGGGCTGTTGAAGGGCAAATGTAGGATTCTGGCGACACATCAGCTTCATGTCCTTGATCGATGTGATAGGGTGATTTGGATGGATGGTGGGGCAGTCAAGGCGGTTGGGGCCTACGAGGAGTTGATGAAGGCCGAGGAGGGCTTCCGTACGCTGGTTGGGGAGTACGAGAGGGGCAAAGAGGAGGAGGATGGGGGGGAAGTTGAGGAGGGCAAGAAAGTAAACAAGGACAGCAGCGGCTCGGAGGATTACACCAACAATGGCAAAAACACTGCCAAAAACACTGCCACAGCCGCTCCCACCCCCCGCACCTCCACAGAAATCGCAAAAATCCCCTCTCGCAACACTGTGCCCATGGCCGCCGCCGGCCCGCCCGGCCAACCCAGCAAGCTCATGCAGACTGAAGAGCGCAACACCTCCTCCGTCGACTGGAAGGTCTATAAGGCCTATATCCTCGCCTCGGGGACCTTCCTCTCCGCCCCCGGCATCATCCTCTTGCTCCTCCTCGCCCAAGGCGCCAACCTCACCACCACCCTCTGGCTATCATACTGGACCAGCGACAAATTCGGGCTCTCCAACGGCACCTACATCGGCGTATTTGCCGGCCTAGGTGTCGCCCAGTCCGCACTCATGTTCGCCTTTGCCTTTTGGCTAACCATCGCAGGGACAACCTCCTCCAAGACGCTCATGGCCCAAGCCATGGAGCGTGTCCTCCGCGCGCCCATGTCCTTCTTCGACACAACCCCAGTCGGGCGCATCATTAACCGCTTCTCGAAAGACGTTGATGTCATGGATAATGGTCTCACGGATGCCATGCGCATGTACTTCATCACTCTTGCAATGATCTCCTCCGTCTGTGTTCTCATCACCGTAGTCTTCCCGTACTTTGCCATTGCCCTCTTTCCCCTCACCATCGTCTTCTTCATGGCCGCATCATACTACCGCTCCTCCGCTCGCGAAGTAAAACGCCACGAATCTGTCCTCCGCTCCGTCGTCTATGCAAAATTCGGCGAGGCCCTCACGGGAATCTCCACCATCCGCGCATATGGGCTACAATCCCACTTCACCTCGGAGCTGCACACCGCCATCGACGCAATGGACTCTGCCTACTTCATCACCTTTGCAAACCAGCGATGGCTCTCTCTTCGTCTCGACATGATTGGGAATCTCCTCGTCTTCACAACCGGGATTCTCGTCGTTACATCCCGCTTCTCCGTATCACCCGCCATCTCTGGCGTCGTGCTCTCGTATATTTTGCAAATTGTCATGATGATCCAGTGGATGATCCGGCAGCTTGCCGAAGTCGAAGGTGCAATGAACGCAACTGAGCGAATTCACTACTACGGGACAGAGCTCCCGAGTGAAGCACCTCTGCATACAAATGCCGCGGTTCACCTTCGCCCAACATGGCCTGAGGCAGGGAGAATCGACTTCCAATCCGCCTGCATGCGGTATCGCCCTGGCCTTCCTCTCGTCCTCAACAGCGTGGATCTCTCCATAGGTGGTGGCGAAAGGATAGGCGTAGTAGGGCGCACTGGAGCGGGGAAATCGAGTATCATGTCTGCGCTGTTCCGGCTGGTAGAACTCTCGTCGGGGAAGATCCTAATTGACGGAGTCGATATTCATACCTTGGGGCTTCATGATCTGCGGAAGAAACTTGCAATTATCCCGCAAGACCCAACGCTCTTCCGGGGTACAGTACGGTCGAACCTCGACCCCTTTGAGGAACATACGGATGCGGAGTTGTGGGATGCCTTGCGGAAATCATATCTCGTAGATAATGCTCCTCCCCTGGAAACTGCCGACGGAGAAAATACCTCCACAAGCGCAACCCAACAACAGCGCATCACACTCTCCACCCCTGTCCTTGACGCTGGTGAGAACTTCTCCTTGGGTCAACGCCAACTCATGGCCCTTGCGCGTGCGCTTGTCCGCAACAGCCGGATCATCGTCTGCGACGAAGCAACATCGAGCGTAGATTATGAGATGGACCGCAAGATCCAGCGGACCATGCGGGAAGGCTTCGCAGGAAGAACGGTACTGTGTATTGCCCATCGGTTGGGGACGGTATTGGGGTATGATCGAATAGTAGTAATGGATAGCGGGAGGGTGATAGAGATGGGAAAGCCAAGGGAGTTGTGGGAGAGAGGAGGGGTGTGGAGGGGGATGTGTGAGAGGGGA
>Ga0307514_10002243_pt1 | contig 20627 bp, 30 predicted proteins | sample 16_EM_MG_FD_203088 | JGI IMG/M metagenome (GOLD analysis project Ga0307514, IMG submission 203088) | Populus trichocarpa ectomycorrhiza microbial communities from riparian zone in the Pacific Northwest, United States - 16_EM | ecosystem: Host-associated > Plants > Roots > Unclassified | place...
AACTTTGTTATTACCCTATTATACGATAACCTTTCGTTTTCTTTTTTCCGCTTCTGCGGGGTACGCCAATGTGCCTCCTCTCTCCCCATTCCAGCCCATACGTAAGGCGTAGTGTGGTAGTAGATCTATTGCTGGATTGTCATCTCTGGTCTTAAACGTTTAAACACGGACGTTTCGCCCCTGGAGCTGGTGCGGGTGATCAATGAATCACGCGAATGCGCCACGAGCTGCGGAGATTCCCGCAGCCGCCAGGACGTTGTACTTCACAACTCCAAGACAACTCCACACAACAACCACGACATCGACATCCCATATCCGCGCGACATGGCTGTTAGGGCTTCAGACGTTATCCTCATCCTTGTTACCATAGTCTTCCCGCCCGCTGGGGCTTTCTTCGTGGCTGGCTGTGGATGTGACCTGTTGATCAACATCTTGTTGACCCTGTAAGTGACCACCCTCACCGCTCGTTCCACAAGACTCATCTCAAATCTAGTTTGGGATACATCCCTGGACATCTGGTGCGTAGTCTCGATTGGCAGTTCAGGGTGGTGTCGTCTGACTGTAATTATCTCTCTAGCACGCTTTCTGGCTCATCTACCTGAAGATGAGAGCGGAGGAGCAGTACGGAGAGGGAGGATACCGATGTGAGTTATACGGGTTGTCTCCGCTGCCGAAGGACGGATCCGTTGACCGTGTTATTCTCAGATGTTGGAAGCGGGCAATACGAAGCCGCTGAAGGACAGGCTCTCCCGCCTCCCGTTACCAACTATGGCGCTACTGGTCGTTGAAGCCGGCAGTACATTTATGACCGCTTGTAAACCAAACTTTCATACCAAGCATACATCCTGTATCGCCTAAAGTTATGCATACGTTTCACAATGTTCACTTTTAAAGTTTCTTTTGAAATCGATACGGATGTTTTTTGCCCAACGCGATCGCGGCCACCCCGAACTCGTGCCCTCAACTGAACCCGACCCCCAACTCGCCCACCCATGATGCATGACCAGTGGCCCACAATTCCATCGACGTCCATCTTGATTTAAATATCGTCATCACCTTTCGGTTCTACCACTACCAAGGAGACGGGATTGCGGGAGTTTGGGATCTCTGGAAGGTATACGCGAGGAAGGTACTTGTACCCGTGGAGTAGGGGATATCCCTTGTTAGCTGGCTATGGTCGGCCGACGAACCTCATGGTCGTATTAAAGGGTGTTCCGGGATGTCCGAAGAACGTTGATATGTTTTCCTGGCGATATCAAGTGCAAGCAATGTGCAAGATCCTGAGGGCATTCGTCCGCCGCTTGGAGTTGGCCAATACGCCGTACGTACCGCCTTATCATGGTAATAATGTTCTCTGCGCCTAACCGGCACCCTCCGCCCAGCTATTCACCGGCACCCTTTGGAGCGTTCCCAGTTACGGGTGCCTATCATATCGGCGGAAACAACCCATCGCTACCGCAGTGAGGCTTCTCGTGGTCGAATCCATCTACGAGCGGGCCGCGCCGCCCAACAACACTGGGTGGACCTACACACCGTCCTCGTTGTTTCGGCGCGATTTAATTATTACTTGTGATCTGCAACTCGGAGCTTGATGAGCAGAGACCCTCGGAGATCGCTGTCAAATCATCCCATCCTTTCGTGGCCGTGATTGTTGACGACTACATCGCAGGAATTCCCCCCTAAATGGTGCCCGCGTTCCATCGTGGGGATCAGACACCGGCTGTGGGGACTTTGCCTGGGTTGTGTTGTTCGTGACTGAGCTTTTACACGGTGAAATGTGATGCCGTTCAATTCATTCTGTGGATTTGATACATGTTTCTGCAGATATAGGGAGGGATGACCACTGCGATGTCTCCAATCCCAATGGAGATGACCCTGCAGATGGGGTTGAGGCTGAGCCACCGGAAACAAAAGGCGCGGCTATGCTCGTAGGAAATTACTTCTGGACGATCGATCAGTGACTGGCCGTTCTCGTCGCCGTGATACACTCCAAAGAGACACACCATTGTACCTCGTTCTTTAGTGAGAGATGTATGAGAACTCCTAAAATTTATGCTAATCTCACTTTTTTGGAGCAGGTGGTTCTCACATTATCTTTGTTTTTTTTGCTCCTGGCCGCCAGACCGATCACGCCTCGGCCGACTTCGACCTGCCCGACTCGATCGAGGCTTTCCCTTCTGACCAGGCCTCATCCGAGGTTATTGCAGCTCCGCCCCTTTCATCTCATTCTCACGGCAAATGTTCAGCGTGCGTGATTATCTACAACACGTCAGGTTGTTTTTTTTTTGAGTATATTGGTTGTCGTAACAGAAGTCCCTGTCGAGATCGCAGTTGCAATTTGTAGGATCGGCTTTTCCATCAACTTCTTCTTGACCATCCGATCATGCAGCGTTCACCTTGGAGAATGAAGCACCGGCCCCATGTGTCTCCTAGTGTCACGAACTCCGGAACTCCATTCCGGAGACAAGGCAGGGGTCCCCACGATTAAACGGCCAAGACAGAATAACCATGGCAGCGCCAGTTCAGCCAGGTGGAGAACTATGCTGCCCCCACGGTGCATACAAGGTTGAATCTCGACGATTTGGCGTCTCGTGAGAGATCCGAGGACCTAGGCGCAGGGTGAGTCACCCCAGTTCAATGCAGCGGCTGGCCGCTGGCGTAAGCTGTTTTTGACATCGGCTCCTACCTACCCAACCTGGCGCTCCGTCCGGTTGTCAGGGAAGGAAGTTGCCACAATCGCAGCAGATTGATTCTACTGGAGGCGCGGGCGACACGGTGGAAGAAGGATGAAAGATCTATTTACCGCGAGTCGCATGTCCCCCTCCTTGATCAAGCTTCGAGCAAGGTCTAAATGAACGGGATAGGGGTCCACGCTGCGATATATATTAACGGTGCCAAGCGAAATGACGTGAACACAAGGAGCATGGGGAGGGAGCAGATGAAGGCACGACTTGGAGGATCCAGACACGACATACGAAAATGGGAAAAAACACACACCATGGATTCGATGGTTGCAAGATGTGCTCTATTCATCCGTCGCCATGGATGCCGAGACATACGAGAACAAGCGTGGTGCGTGGCCTGTTCTGCGAGCGTCTAACTGCAGATCCTGCATCATTCACTGATTTCGTGATCAGTGCCAGAACCTGCACTTCGGTCATAGGCTCAAACCGACCCCGAATGAGCCAAATCTTTGATGATTTGCAGAGCCCGTTGTCGACTCAAGTCGGTTTAGCGGTGCTGGTCTCCATTATCTTTGCACCGCATCTAAGCTCGCAGCCCCTCGCAACGTTGATATTTACCGCTTATCTCGAGCGATGAGAGGTCTTGAAAGCGTTTAACTAGCCTCGCTTATAAAACCATCTTCCACTTGTTTCCCCCAATGCAGGACATCGTTCCACACTGTGCTAGGTCTCCAGAAGAGCCAACCACACCCTCTGGACCCACTTCTTCCCCTTCCGACCCCTTGATCAAACTAGAACGACACTCACCTTCAGATCTCCGGTGTCCTTCTCCCTCCTCTCCTTCCCGACATCCGATCTCTTCGTTCACTCAGATTCCTTCATTTCCCTCTGGCCGTACACCCACGCTCACCACTCGTAAGAAACGCGCTGCGTTCCCCTACATCCATCCACCACCCCGCGTTAGCTCTGGACGTCGCCAGGATTCTTCCTCCATGTCTGCTCCTCACTATGGAAACTGGCCATCCAACACCATGAAGTATGAACAATCCGGGGATCTCTTGCACACGCAGCGAAGGTCTTCTGATGGTGACCAACATTCACCATACTACTTCACTTCGGTGAGTGATGTTGCGCGCATCAAAGGCAGTGCGATTTTGGCAGGGTGCTGATGTAGATTTCTTTGCCAGGATAACACCGTGCGCCCTTATCGCTCAGATGTCCGCCCGAGCTCTTCAGGATCCATGGCTTCTTCAAGTCTCACCGGAGCTATGGGTGGACCCACCCTGTCGGCAAATTCCTCCCCTTCGAGTGATCAGTCACCCCACGGTCCATCACAATCCTCCCACGTCCCGTCCACCTCCATAGACTGGCACTCTGACGTCCCTCAGCCCGCGAACCTCATCGCTGCCGGCATCCCTACCTCATATTACCCCTCTCCTACGACACCTTCCGTTCATTCATCTACGAACCCCAATTTACATTACCCGACTTATGATCAATACGATACCCCCGGCCTTTACGAACCGTCCGGATCATTCATGCCCTCTACCCCATACTCCGAATTCACCTCCCGTCCTAGCGCCGCAACCTCCGCTCCTCCCAAAATCGTCCCTCCCTCCATGTCTCTTCCTTTGACCGGCCCGCATTTCGCACCTGTGCGCAACTCCTTGCGCAAAGAAACCGCCGAAGAGGAACTCAGATTCCTCCGAAACAGGGTCAGGGAACTCGAAATGGAGAAGGAGGTGACCAACCGCCGCGTGCGTGAACTTCACAACGCTATGGCTGCAGGTTACCAACAGACGGGAATCCACCCCAGCGGTCTCCCCTCCCCTGTTTCGGATCCTCCCAACGCGGACGCTTTCCAAGAGTCTTGGAAGGCTCGTACTGAAGCTCGCATTCGCACTTTCTGCTCTCTGAACCGCGCTGGCAATGCCTTGTGCGCTTGGCACGACTCAAGGCGCGAGCGCCGGGTTTATCCGCCTCGCATGGCGCCCCCTGACCACCTCAACTGTGGCTGCACCCATGAACAGGCTTTGTTCGAAGAGAGCCTCGCACGCCACGGTGTCGGCAGCTACCATCCCGGCGAGAGCGTTCGCATGGACCCTGCTCTCCGCAATCCGTTGTTGATGCTTTTGCAGCAGAGATACCGGTACAAGGACGGAGACTTCGAACGCGATCCCGTCACTGGTACCTGGGCCGAAGGAGAGGGTCCCGACCATTGGGAAACTCAAGCCCTGGGCGGCAATTCGAAAAAGAGGCCAGACGATAGGAAATCCTAGACAGATCCCCGCCTCGTCACCGATTCTCCTGATTGAAACGTTCATTGCATATCTCCACATCACTCCCCTCATTCTGCATATATTTATATATATATATAATTCTCGTATTCGATGCCATCCCTCATGCATACACTATTTCCGCGCACCACGATCTCGCATATTAGCATCTCATCGCATTTTGCATATTCAGCATATTCATCCCTCGCATATAGTGTATCGCCCGACCTAATCACCTCATCTTCGTTCATTTTTTTTTTCACTTCTCTCATCTCATCGTCTGCTGCATCATGACATGAGCGTTGCATCGCATTTTCACTCATTTCATTGTTTTCTTCATCATCTGCATCTTTGACTTGTATTCCTAACTAGAATACCTTCGCAATGTTGTATCATCGGAAAGTTTGTTGCACAGTTGCATTACTACGCTATGGCTCACAATAACAACGATTGTACATACGTTCACCGATTGGACGGACAACGCTGGTGAAGCAGTGAAGCAAGGAGGGAAAGTTAGAGGAGGGCGTACTCCCCGCCTTTCTCGATTGACTGGATGAGGACGGAGAAGGAAGGTGGGATTAACGCACAACGGACTGAAGGGGATCTGGTGTAACACTCACACGTTTGTAAGCAGGTCTGGTGTTGTCGTTAGATCGAGCGAGGTGATATGAAAGGGGGAGTCTGAATCACGTACCGTTCATGTACACGTTCAACGTATTCCCTGCACCTCGGACCAAGGTCCTCAGGGAATTTATTAGCCCATAATTCCAGGGGGAATATCATCATAAAATCCGCTGCGGTAGGCTCACGACCGCCAGCGAAGAATCCTCCACCGCTCTGAGTTAGTCGCAATTCGATCTGGAGTTGAATTACCGTCAGATACGAGTGCGGCACAGGCCATGGGGGTACGTACGTATTCCATGTGGGTTTCCAAACGTGGAGTGACCATTCTACGATTGACTGCGTCGAAGATACACCACAGCAACGGTTTGAGAAGGAGAGGTGCTCCTTCTGGTAAAATACTGCATATAATCCTTGCTGAGAGCACTGGCATCAGACTACCCTCGGCGTAATGTGTGACTAAATCGCCAGCCCAGATGTTAAAATTTTGGTTTTTTTAGTACAAAAGCAAGGGAAAGTGAGACCGCACAGTATATATCATCGACCAGAGCTGATTCTGGGAGCGCTTCCCGTTGTTTCCCGTACTTCTGAAGCAAGTACTCTGCGTGCCAGAGGTCGTCAATGTCCAAGCTAGGCAGAGAGGGTCAACCAAAGGTTCTCTTACGGACGATGGCGCCGCTTTCAGCTATGGTAATGTCACCGTCGACGACGATCGGTGCAAGCCCAAGTGGATGCACATCTCTCAGTTCCTTCGGAGCCAAGTTATCCGAGTCCCGCTTCCACTCAACGATTTCGTACGGAACCTCGAGCTCTTCCTACAATCGTGAGTTCAGTTCAAGATTTACCCAGCTTCCGTGCTGCGAAAGACCAACGAACGAGTAGCCACAGAATCCTCTGAGATCGCGAGTTGTCGAGGTGGTGAACAGCCAAAACCATGGTGGCCAGAAGCAAGAAACGCCGGATCAAGCCCGTCCGTTACAAAGCCAGGGTTATGCATCCCGGCATCGGGGTCGCGTCGGGGCTTGCATGGGTTGGTCGGTACATTTGAAAAAACTGCGGAGCCGCTCCGGCCCCTGCTGACTGTAGTCTCATTACGCCCTGGGACTGCGGACGTACTCGACAAAAGTTGCCGGCGGAATTGTCCGACGGAACTAGATTGTAAGTTTTCCGGTGCCGCACACGCAATTACGTATAGGCGAAAGTCTGAGAACGCGCAGAAAAAAAAAGTGCGAGGCAGGGCAAACCACGTGAGGATATCCTCTCACAAATGCCTGTAGGAAGAAGGTCGGTCAATTGGAAATCCAATGCGACCAGAGGGCAAACTTTTTGCATGAAAGCCCAGGAAAACAATCAGCCGTGAGGCCGAGAAAGGTCGTGGTAGAACTTACCGTTCCTGAAGTTTAGCGAACTCTTGTTTTCGGACCCAGTTACGAGGGGTTGCCTTTGCACCAGAGTTTGAGCAGAAACGATGTCACACAGCCAGAACTTGTGGGTACATCCCCTCCGAATGTCACTCTAAAGACGGTGGTAGCCTGATGCTGAGAAAGTCACGTGAGCTCGGGTCCGACCTCAGTTCACGATCGACCGATTACGATTTCTCCCCCCAACCGCTTCCTGATGCTGACCGCCTTCTACATCCTCTACCTTGCATACCTGCCGTGGCCCAGCGCCGGGGCTATATGGACCAGGTCTACCAGGAGAAACGCCGGCGCAGACGAGTTAAACGGATATGTCAGATCTGCTGACACATGTACGTTTGGGGACCATCGCGCTCGTTCTCAATGACCGACACGTCTCTTTCACATCACGCTTGACAGTGATACAAGGAGAGCTTGAAGACATCTTCCCAAACCATGGTGGGTATTGTTTCCCAGTCCGGGCCTTGGCGATCCGTCGAGCATAAGCGTGATGAGATCAGCAGCGTTAGCCCAAACTGCGGGCGAACCCGACTGTTTTCGCCAGGCAATAGGCTATATGCAACAGCGGTGTGCAGATCTGGATAGGTTCGAAGAAGAGAAAATATCATGTAAGAAATATCGAGATCATGCGCATATACTCAGGCTGATCAAAGTGCCAGTTGCCATTTCTATGGCCCTGTGCGAACTGGATATTGCTCATCTCTCTCCTCCGATGGAGTGTCGCTTGGTCAGACAAAAGTCCACCACGACTCCGGCGAATAGACGTCACTGTGTCGAGTTGGTTTTGTCTCTTCGAATCAGTCGCACACAACCCTCATGACTTCATGTCTTAGGGCGCTGGCCCGAAGCGCCCAGTCTTGGTCTAGTTACTCTGGTTACTTTAGAGAGTCAAGTGAGCTCGGATTCATTCGCCCGTACGACCTCATCATTGATACCCCATTTAGCTCGCATGTGCTATGCTTACCAACAGCTGAACGACATCGGTATGTTGATGCCACTTCCGCGGGAGGGAGCTGAAACGAATCCACCTTCAGATATCGCAAAAAGCACCTACCAGAATATTACAGCAGAAAAACTACGGCTGGTTCAGTACTTACTCAGGCGGGAACAAAGCTTCGAAAAGAACGATCGACAGCTGTCGGAATCCATCAAGGTGAGATACTCCAGCGGGTTCTCCCAACACCGCTAATATATCGTATGTGCCTCCAGTCAATGCACGAGATTCTAGGTGACTTGCATGCGTTCCCTGGAGTTTTCGATTCTGTCGTCGGTAATATGACCAACGTGTCCCGTGATATCATGGAACATGTAAAATGTCCGATCCTCCGGGAAGATTCCTACTCACGACTCTCAGGTGACCGCAAATCTCGACGAAACTCTTGCCAGAGTCTCTCGACGACAGTCCGAACTGCAGGCATATGCGCTACTGGAGGTCCCGTCACTGCACTAGACTCGGCGCGTTTAACGACTAACCGGTACTCAGGTGGATTCTGGTGTTTCCAGCCTCTTGGCTGTGGTATGAGCACTTACCATTCCCACGAACTGTACAAACGCAATTCAACAGCACGCGAGTTCTCTGGAAAGTGCTATCAAAACCCTAGGGAACGAGCTATCGTTCCACTCGGAGTCTCTTCTCCAACAGGTTCGGTTGCATGACCAGGAACTCGGTCATGTCATGGTAAATCTTGTCACTTTAATCGCGACCCCACCTGGTTTATCCTTGTGTAGAATCGGGCCAATGATCAATGGAACGAGCTGATAGGAGGCATATCAACCTTGCACCACGTAAGTCGATCTATCATCGCTTATTCCTCGTCGTCATTAGCCTTTCTTTCAGTCAATATCTCAGGCATCTCGAGCAGCTGATCGGATGGGCGAACAGCTCCAAGCTCATTGGGAAGGGACAGCTGTCTCCCACAAGATCCAACTGGCCGCCACGAAGAATGCTGAACAACTCGCCTCAGCACTCGGGAATTTGACATCCACCACACAGATGGAACTCCAGCAGATCAACAACGCGACCCATAATATCAGAGAGAGCTTGTCGACATCCCAGGGACAAGGCGCTCGTATCTGGTATTCTATCCTCCTCAGTGCGTTTAGAGTCATCGGTAGAGGTATGTCCTACTCTGCACCCTGTCCACGATATTTGATTCGTTGGCTCGCAGGCGATCTCCCTGGTTATCATCAAGTCTCAGAAAACCCCATCTTCCGTATTGTCGTAACAGCCGGACACATGGCTTGGAGTGTCACCTGGTTCTTGCTTTCCGCGATGATGGTGATGATCTCATCCGAACTTATCTGTGTACTGACACAACTGCTAGAGTGCGTCGTTACTCCCGTTGAGGCAGCTATTTCAAAAATCAAGGAATCCCTTCGCAAGCGCAAGACCAGCACCCCCCTGTGACGCCGAAGACATCTCCTGTGTGGCTGGCTATCAGACCCTCAGAAGTTCCCGTGCTCCTTTGTTTGACGAACGCCCACACCCTCGGTTCTACTACGGAAAACCTCGGCACCGCTTACGAATGTCCTTGATTCCTGAACGCCTTGTTCGTATGCCTGCCGACTCTGTCTGAATCGTCCTTCTGCATTCTACCCTGACGATCATCTCCAAGAAAAAACCCTAGCCTCGGGACTTACCTTCCTACTTTGTTCCTGTATTCTGGTATAATTGAACTGGTGTATCCAATCGCTCCAACTGTGTCTGGCGGTCGTCTCCGACCGTGATGGCGGCAACCGGCTCTGACGGCCTATTATTTAGTTATCCGTCTTCTCCGGGTGAATTTTAAACCGTGCATAGTCTGTGTTAGCCTTCGTTCGTCGTCACAGGTCGTCACCAGTCGCAGATAGCTTTATGCTGACGAAGATCTCCGACAATTGTGGGACCACCTTCCAAATAGATCACTCCGGACCACCTTTCCAATCTCCCTTCTCCCCTCTCCCTGTGGTAGCCCAACCCCTGGTTCGCGTCCCATAAATCAATGTTATAGAAGCTAGCTTTTCTCTCCTTGAAGACCGATGATCCTGTTATCTTTGACGAAGATCGCACTCAGACCCATCCCCTTCTGGGGTTTCCTCGATTTGCGGATGAGGATCTCCAAGAATTCGAGGGGATCTTGATCTCTTTTTTTTTTCTGACGACGGATACATACATTCCGAGAGAACGGGTTGCGATGTTCCGAAGTTTCCCTGATTTCATTTCAGGGCGTGGCCTCGTGCCCCCATTCTCCCACACGTTCAGCATCAGTCGCTCTAGCCTGTGCAAAAGAAGCATTGAGTACGTCCAGGGTGGGCATCTAGGGTCCAGACTCAGGCTGTGTTGTTGGAGGACGTAAAACCGGCCAAGGTGGGCCGGAACGACCTGGTCCTTTATAGCATCTTTACCCCGCACCGGAAGACCGAGTCAACCCGATCGTTGGAATGGAAAATCAACAACCTCGGGAAATCTGTTGACCTCATTGTGTATGTATTTGTCAATCGGCCTCGAGAGTACGCACGTTAAACACGTTTTTTCTCCTGTAATAAATAGGAGACCTAGGACGCGTGTTTTGAGGCCGTTTCCATGTGGTCCCTCACTGTACCTTTATCAGTGTTCCAAAGTCCAAGGATCCAACCATTTTCGAGCCACCTACCCCTTTTTTGTTGTGAAAATCCCAATGTATTATCTATATACAGACCGAACCCGGTCAAGAGTATTAGGAGCCGAAAAAGGGATACACCGTGGAGGTCACCGGTCATCGGTCATATGAGAATGTTGTAAGATAACAGAAAACTCAGATCCCGCAAAATGGGCTAGTACACCAAAACAGCGGAACTACGGAACGAAGTGGAAGGACAAAAAGGTTATGTACAAAGTCCAAGTAAGTACACGGCTATAAGCAGGTGGGAAAGCGTATACAAGGAAAGGACGAGGTGGGAAGAAGTAAACAAAAGGCTACCCACTAGACAATCGGGAAGGCATCTATGGTGATAATATAGGCATGATAGGTGGGGCGAGACAATTAGTGTATGCACATAGAGGTATCCTAAATCGGGGCATCGGACAAGGAGAGATTGATACAGCAAGACATGATAAATAAGAGAGGCGCATAAAGAAGCAATGGATGATCGTGGACGTGGACGGGAATGAATCGTTTGTCGTCGAACACGCCATCGGATTAGCCTGGCGAGGGGAACTCTGGGTTCCGGATATCGGACTCGTTGACGTCGACATACTTGAGGAACTACAACGAGGTGTTAGCAAAGCGTACAGCGATGTTGAAAAAACCACGCACATATTCGAATGGGTAATTAGGTGGTTGCCCATGTTTAGACATGGAATCAGGGTACTCCTTCATTCGTCGGTCCCAGGGGATTGTTCTACCATCGTAACTGGAGAAGTGATACTGATGGAGATGAGATAACTCTGGAGGGTTTTGATATTCGGGGGGAGCACGAATGTAGTATGCACCATTGGCGGTCACACAATCTCCACGTCTGTTCCAGAATCCTTGACGCACTCTTACCTTCCTGGAAGAGGAGGATGTTCGATATCTATGCGACGCATCTGCGGGAAGTGGTGGAACAGGAACAGGTGGAACAACCACTCCAGAAGAGGTGGGAGTATGTGAACGAGATGGTGCTCTTGAAGAGGATCTGGATGGTGTGGCGCTTCGGGAAGGTGAGAGGGCCCTGGTTGGAGAAAGCGTTCTCAGTGGGGATGTAGCACGGCTGGGGTGATAGGAGGGTCGAGGCTCCGTGTGGCTGCGTCCAACCGTCCTGCCATTTGACCGAACCGAGTCCTTAACTGCGTCTGAAGCGCGGGAGATGCTGGTCGGAGGGTTCCTAGCCTCCCGGCCGTCATATGAGTCCCGACGGGCAGACAAATATAGATTTTCAGAAACGGAACCCAGGGTCGGGTGGGTCTGGCTGCGGCCCACACTCCGCGATGAATGCTGTATGGACGAAGAGGAAGAGCTCGAATAGTATGCAGGAGGTTGAGGTCGCTCCTCGTAACGGGGCGGTGACATTGTGCGTGACGTGACGGTGTCAGTGCGTTGAAGTGATCGGTGGGACTTCCCATCTGTCTGTGAGAGAGAGTTGGACCGAGAATGGTTTCGCGAGTGAGAACGAGAGGATCTATCCTTCGAGGAGGAAGGTGACGATGAAGATGATGACGATGAAACTTCGCCGCGAGAAATCTTGTCTAGACCTGGAATAGTGGTTGAACCGGGCCGTGGAGTCGCACCAATCAGTGGGCTCAGGACGGAAGGCACATTCTCAGGAAGCATGCTGGTCAAGGGTGGTATGACGGTGCCATGAGGGGGCATTCCAGGACCATCTGATGTACGACGCGCAGAGGAAGTTCTCGTGGGTGTGGCGTTACTCGGGGTGCTCGTTCGTTCCGAGTAGTACTTAGGAGTACGGATGATAGCGGGGGAAAATGTGGGATGCAACTCCAGTTTCCCAGAGAATGCTTCGTGCTCATCGGAGTCCGAGGCTTTTCGACGGTCCTTTTCCCTCTCTCGTTCTCGCTCTCGCCTACTCCGGTCATCGGAGGGTGGTGTATACTCCTGAGTGTTTTTCCTCGATGTCGAGCGGCGCGGAGAAGAATCTGACGGCGGCGTATATTCTTGCGTATTCCTCCTTGAGTGAGAACGGTAGTGTGACGAGTCACGTGGCGGAGTGTGCTCTCGTGTGTTTCTCCTCGACGAAGAGGACAGATAAGCTGCGGTAGCTGATGAGTTCTGGTATCCCTGTCTCGAGTGTGACGGTATCGTCGGTGGCGGCTGGTTCTCTGGGTAGTATTGTTGTTGATCTGACTCACGGATAGGAGGCGATTTTACACCTTTTCGTCGATATTGCTCGACGTCTCGTGCACTGGATGGCGGCTGTGCTCCCGAATCTTGAGACGGACGACGTGAGACCTGTTGCGAAGCGGAAGAAATCTGGTGGTGTCGTCTCGAGTCATCGTGGGAGGGAGCAGCTCGGGAACCATTTGGCGGTGTGGACTCGTTCCCTCCCTCGTCATCACTGGGAGGCAAATCTTCTGGTACCCACCTCCACGGCGTGGTAAAAGGTTTCTCTTGGGGCCTCGATGGCTGCCTATGAAGTATATAAAAAAAGACCAAATTTGTCGGTGACGATCCGCGGTGATCAGTACCGGAAAGTTATGAGAACAATCATAAAATACGTACGTTATGTGCATGTTTTCCAAACCGAGAGGGTTTGCAGACAACTCGAACGAAAAATAACTTGGATCCGGTTCCTTTGGCATTCTTTTGTATGGATTGTGATCGGCTGGCATTTGCCAGCCAGGATGAGGCATCCAAGTCTGGCCCCACCCTGGAGGACCGCCTGCTTGCTGAGATGGAGGCCTGGGGGCATTGTTGTTTGCGGGCCCGGGATGATAATACTGCTGTTGGGGTGGGGGTTGCGGCGGGGCTCCGCTCGCAGAAGACCATCCTGTCGCCTTTGGATCAAATCGCCAGTGACCTTTCGACCACTGATGTGCGCTGAGGGACGGGGGTAGCTGTGCAGGTGGGGGCCCGGGATAACCGGGAGGAGGTTGCGGAGGCCAAGGACCTTGATAGCCTTGTGGAGGATGAGGCGCATGAGGGGGCATGCTTGCATTGGCGGAACTAATGTTCGAGGGGTTAATCCTCGGTCGCCATGACGTTTGTGCAGTGGTAGTGACGGGCATGTACGCAGTCTGCATCTTCGGTCGAGGTCAAGGGTCGGGAGGGAGCAGGAAGGGGAGATAGAAAGGGAACCGGAAACCGGAGAAGGCGAGATATAAGGAGTTAGGACGAATGGATAGACAAACCGTGATTCACGGTCGGATGCTTACGATAAATGGAACAAAGAACGGTTAGGATAGTGAGTGTATCGTCTTCTTCCTGCAAGGTCCTCAAGAATGAGGCCCTGGCCGCGGAAGCAAATGAAGACGGCTCCTGGTGGTCGGCAGAAGAGTCGCGGGTAATAAAGGTGCCAATGACGAGGATACCGATTTTTCGATTGCTGGGGAACAATGGCGTTGGGAGAGAGAAAGAGAAGAGAGAGAGAGAGGGAAAAAAGTAAGAATAAACTGAGAACAAGCAAGACGCCAGGGTCTGCTGCAAGTGGAAGCTAACGCAGAACGGCGAACAACGCGGTCAACGAAGACACACAGCCCAGCACCTCGGCCGACGAATCGCAGTATGGCCCTGTGCCGTCCAGTGGCGATGACTGTATGTGACCCTTCTCTATATACCTTGGAAAAAAACCGAAATGAAATTACGACCAGTAATCGGCTTCCATGTTACAGTACCGCAGTAAGGAGTGTATGGGAAAGTCGAATGTGGGATGTGGGATGTGGGATGGGAGCTACAGGAGAAACTACTAACACCCCAAAATGCATGAAAGAAGCCAGAATACACATCCTCAGGCTACCAATTCCAATCGTCGTCGTCATCATCATTCTTGTTCTGGACCGAAACCGATGGCGATGTGGAATCCGGTTTCATTATAACCCCCAATCCGCCTCCGTGACATTGCAGATCACCACCGTCCAGCAGTGAGGTTTGCGTAACCGATCTCCCGGGTAGCGCGTTCTCGGTTTGTATCGGTGATATCGAGGCGACGAACGGGTTTGTGGATACCGACGCCCCAGTGAAAGGTGACGGTGTGGGGGTGGACCATGCGTTCACAAGGGATTGCGACATGTCTGCCCACAACACTGATGCGCGTTTCTGGTTCTTCGTGAAACTGAAACGAGGGAGGGTCAGCCGTAAAACAAGGTTTGGATGTAAGTGGATATACATACGTATCGGTGCGTTGTAGTTCCTCCCACTTCTTCCCCACGGTTCCCATCACCCACAAGGGCGTACCCGATGGTAAGGTACCCAGTCCGGGCATCGATGATGTCGGCAACATGGGTGATTTCCCATCTTGCTGTCGGGCCTGGTCCAGTTTCGAGGGAACCCTGCCTGTAGTTTCGGATGGGACATCGCGAGACCTTCTCCTGAGAATTTTCGAAACCCTATCCTCGTCTGAGGTCGTTTTCGAAACGGATATTGCTGTAGGGTCTTCCAGAATGGGTGTACATGTGGGGGACTGGGAAAGCTCATCAAAGATCCGCACTTGGTCCTTCTTTCCCGAAACCTGGTCCTCTTCTTGGGGCTCCGAAGGGAAGTCGTCCTCGATGAAAGATGAATTTGCCGAAGAGTGGGAGAACCGCATGCTTCCACTGCTGCTGGTAGTGACCGATGATGTAGACAGGTGCGTTGAATGTGTCGGTGAAGGTGCTGGGACAGAACTCGTCGAGCTTGGAGGGGCAGAACCATAGTCGCCGAGCCCTGCAGCGATTATTCGGCTAACCTCTTGCACACCCTCCTTGATCCCCTCCAACACTGGCCCAGACGTGCTCTGCGGGGGTATGATGCCATTGGCGGCATACACTCGGTCGAACCCTCGGTTCACGATCTTTTCCCACTTTCGCTTCAGCTGTGCAAGCTCGTCCTCCTGCAAGGCGAGTTGTATCCGGAGCTCCATGCATTTAGCTTCTTTTTGGGCGATGAATCTAAGCAGGTCTGCGTGTCTTGTGACACGATTCGTTAACGGCTTATGATATCGTGTGTAAACGGCATACGCACTTCTCGGCCAGCGTGAGTGGAGCGTTCTCTCGTTGGGGAGCCAGTGAGGCAGGTGGACTCCTTCCTTCTGGCGAGATGATTGAGGGTGAAGCTGCTGCGGTTGGGGAACGAATGGACCATCGAGGGTCACTGTCGTGGGGAAGGTACGAGATAGATTGTTGCCGTTTCGTCGCCGGTCGCTTTGGGGGCAATGGTGTTGTAGACAATGGAGAAGCGATGTCAGAACTCGAAGAGGTCCTCGAGAATGAATCGATATTCGAAGTAGCAAGGTGCAATGGGCGTGGTGGTAACGAGTGTCGTTTGATAGGTGTGGTCATCTTCTCCAAGTCCTCAGTTGGCAGCACTCCTGCCACGGCGAGCGTTGAGTACTACGGAGGAAAGGAGAACCAAAGACGTACCGATTCGACGCTGGGACTGATGATGTGTTCAGTGGGTAACCACGCAAAGGTCTAGGTCTGAGGCAACCGGAAATCAAGATTACCCAAGGTTCAACGAATGAGGGTTCGGCGGCCTGTTGCTCCTGCTGCCGAGTGAGGCGAGAGGTTGACTTGAGAGAGCCAGGGGCGTAGATGGACCAGCAGTAGTGTATATAGGGTATCGACTGTAACGAGTGTAGACGTGGGGAATGAATGAACAAATTCACGCTTGTCGATCCGCAACTTGCCCTCGGTTCTGACCGGAGTCTTGACGTTAAATACTTCTCAACACTTGCCGTCATGTCCTAGTCTGTCTCCCGTTCCCTCTCCAATTCGTGACAACTTATTCATAGATTTATTTGAACGCAGCGTTATTCTCGGCCGCGCTATCAAGACTGAGTATCTTGCTCTCGGTACCCTCCTCGGGACCGTTGGCCTTTCAGTGGGTTTGAGCGGAGGCAGCAAGGAAACGAAACCAAGGACCATCGAGCAGGTTAAGGAGAGCGTCAGCCTGAATGCCTCGTCAAAGTGAGACCACTTCTATCTCTCCTTCGAGACTATATTTTCTAACATCATCACTCATAGGGAGGAGGAAGACTTGTGAGTTCACTTTAAAATTTCCCGTTTGGAACGACTCCCAGATCTAACTATAGGGCCGACAGCATCCGGCAATTCGTAGCAGACGCGGAGAAGGAGTCGAAACATTAACTTGACATTGCAAGACGTGTATTAGACAGCCACAACCCGTGGTTCAAAATCCAACTCGAGTAGCAGAGTCATGCTTAATGCTATTGTTCCAGTCTGAACACGGTGTGGTCAGCATGACGTCGTGCGTGTACAACGGGTGGCTTGCAACTTACGATTCAATTTGCTCCGGCGTCCAACTTGGAGCCCTCTGATTCTGAACCCACAAGCTTGGCCTTCCAACCCTGTCACGGTCCAGAGAACGCTCCCACCTGGCCTCGACTTTCCCTTGGAGCGGGCCACCAGCGCTGGAAAGAGCGTGGTTCCAGACCATGGATCCGATATTGTCCTCGTGTTCCGGAGGAAGATGAAGCAGGGAGAAGGGGATTGTCGACGATTGGGTTCGCAAGAGGGCGTCTTTGGTGAAGTGTGATTCGGAAATGAACAATGCAACCATCGGATTTGGGTCGTTGAAGTGTCGGTGGAGAACGCCCTCCATCTCCCTGATATACTTTGGGCCAATTTTCTTTTTTTCTGCCTTGCACTGAGCGAGTACACGTACGCGCCGTCGGTGGGTGGGGTCAGCGAACGCGTTTGGGTGGAACGGCAGCCACCACCAGCCCTGCAAGTCGATTCCACCATCTGATTTACCCCCGACCTGGCTGAGTGACATTGAGAGGTTGGTCTGCAACAGACGCATCGCCCGTCTCTCAAAGGCTGCTCCTATGTGAACACTCGAGAGCATCACCGACACGGAACTGTGGTTGATGATGACACGTGATCTGGCGTTGGGGTAACGTCCGTCACGGTCCTGGTTGTCCCCAACGAACGTACTCGTCGTAATAAAGCGTAACCGCGATGCCCCCACTCTTCTCGCCTGTTTCCCTCCAACCACCATGTCCTCTCTCCCTCCACCAGAGATGAAAAACAGGTCCGCCCCTCCTTCCATTCTCTCCAAGGGCGAGGACTCGACCACCCCAATCGACATCGACGTCCCCGACAACTATGTCTCGCATACGCTCAAGAACCAAAAGGCCTTGCCCCCGTTCCAATGGGACAATATTCTTAACGAGCTTAACTGGCTGAACGTTGCCATCCTTATCACACTTCCTCTGCTCACGGCATACGCGTTCCTCTACGTTCCGCTCCAGACCAAAACCTTCTTCTTCTCTATCTTCTACTACTTTGTCACCGGTCTTGGTGGGCTATCTTCCGATTTCACGCGCAGTATCCGGTTCTCTAACGGTTTCGACAGGTATTACCGCTGGCTATCACCGTCTATGGTCTCACCGGGCATATAACGCCTCGAAGCCTCTCCAGTACGCTTTGGCCATGGCTGGTGCCGGTGCCGTCGAGGGCTCGATCAAGTGGTGGTCCAGGGGTCACCGTGCCCACCACCGTTACACTGACACTGACTTGGACCCATACAACGCTCACCGGGGCTTCTGGTTCTCCCACATCGGCTGGATGCTTCTCAAGCCCCGCCGCAAGCCCGGCGTTGCCGACATCAGTGATTTGAGCAAGAACGAGATCGTGCGGTGGCAGCACCGCTGGTATATCACCCTGCTTTTTATTTTCGGCTTTGGCGTTCCCACTGTCATCCCCGGTTTACTTTGGGGTGACTGGAAGGGCGGCTACTTATTTGCTGGCGCTGCGAGACTTTGTTTTGTTCATCATGTGCGTTTTCTTCTACCTTCACCGGGTCCATCGAGCTGAACGATCTGCGACAGTCCACCTTTTGTGTCAATTCCCTCGCTCACTGGTTTGGCGAAGCTCCTTTCGATGACAAGCACACGCCCAGAGATCACATGATCACTGCCTTCGCCACAATCGGAGAGGGTTATCATAATTTCCATCACCAGTTCCCTATGGACTACCGAAACGCCATCAAATGGTACCAATACGACCCCACCAAGTGGTTCATCTGGACAATGGAGAAGTTCGGTTTGGCCTCCCAGTTGAAGGTATTTTTTTCGCTGTAAACAATGTTCCTGTGGTTGAGATCCCCGCTTCCTCAGGCTTTCCCTGATAACGAGGTTCGAAAAGGTCAACTAACGATGCAATTGAAACGCCTCCGAGAGACACAGGAAGGTCTTCGTTGGGCCCCAGACAGTAACGAACTTCCCGTTGTTTCTTGGGACAGCTGTGTGTTCTCCTTCCGTTTTCTGCCGGGAACCCTTTGCTCATTTTTTTCCAGTCCAGGAACAATCGGCCAAGAGACCACTCGTTTTGATTACTGGCTTCATTCACGATGTTTCAAAGTTCATGGACGAGCACCCAGGAGGCAGGCACCTTATCGCCAAGATGATTGGGAAGGATGCGACGACAGCATTCTTTGGTGGTGTTTACGATCACTCAAACGCAGCTCACAACCTTCTTTCCATGATGAGAGTTGGTATCCTCGATGGTGGCCATCCTCACGGCCTCGACGATAAAGCAATACCCCCCGCTCAGAGGCTGAAAATCGCTCAATACAACGAGATTGGGTCTGGTTATGGTTCATCAGCATTGTCTGATGGGGGAGAAGGTTTGATGGGTTAATTGTTGTCGTTTGCATACCGTTCTCGTTTTTTGCCGCATATACGTTCCGTATGAGTCTCAAGATTCGCAATGAAATTGTTCTCGATGTATGAGAGTGAACCATTCCATGTCACGCGCTTCAGGGGGATTCACCTCTGCCTGATTGAACTCATGGAAGTCAGTGGGCAGCGTATCAATGGATGACCGTTGATATTGGACCGTCGGTTGTTCCAGGCCTCGCGTGTCGTGTCTTGGCATGACGGGTACTGGCGCCGCACGGGTCTCCCCTACTTAATTTGGCACGATCACGGCGGGGCGCTCCATCAAACACGATGATCATCATCAGCGACTCTGTGGCATGCAGTACCGTACATCGAGAATATCGGGAACCGTTACTGAGCAAGGGATAAAAAGCGAACGGGCACCATGAGGTCATGCCATCGCTTCTTCATCGGAAAACACCATGACCTACAAATTTGACCCCTCTACTGACATGGCTGACCTTACCGGCAAAGTGGCCATCGTGACTGGCGGAAAGTATGTCCGACCTTCTCCACATGTACGGTTGGCCAACGAGCTCACCGTCACTCCAGTTCTGGCCTCGGCTTGGAGACCGTAAAAGCGTTGGCTCGCAATGGTGCTAAAGTGTACCTCGCTGCAAGGAATCGAGAGAAGGGTTTGGACGCTATTGAGCGCATTAAGGCGTCTGGACTCTCACCAGGGAACGGACAAATTGAACTTCTGGAACTCGACCTCGCTGCGCCGAAACTTGCCAAGGCGGCCGCAGAGGAGTTCTTGAAGAAGGAAGAGAGGTTAGATATCCTGGTGAATAACGCAGCTGTGTACGTTTTTCCTTACACATCTTGGTCTGGGGGCGCGTACTGACCGGGGTGCAGTATGATGCTTCCATACAAGATCATGCCTGACGGTGCTCAGGAGGTGGTAACAACGAAGTGGGTCCTCTTCTCTCACCGGGCCCACGCCATACTCAAGGTAGTTCCAGTTACCTGAGCCCTTTCGCCTTCACAAAAACCCTTCTCCCATTGCTGGTCGCAACCGCGAAGAAGCCCAATTCTGACGTCAGAATTGTCAATGTGCGTCAGTCTTCTGTTTCGACCGCGTGTGCAGGCCTGAACCGGCCCTCAGGTTTCTTCAAGAGGACACAGATTCCTCTCTTCTGGACTCAATTTCCGCACCATTGATGATCTCAACCTTGAATATAAAGATCATGCGTGGCCAGAGATGACTCGCTATGGCCTTTCGAAACTCGCCGTTGTCCTTTGGACAAAGAAGCTTCAGAGGCAATTCGATGCCGAGAATGTTCCCATAACCGCCATTTCACTCCACCCTGGCGAGGTTGCCACTGGTAAGTCCCATTGACCCCCCCCCCATTTCA
>Ga0307514_10002244_pt1 | contig 20622 bp, 19 predicted proteins | sample 16_EM_MG_FD_203088 | JGI IMG/M metagenome (GOLD analysis project Ga0307514, IMG submission 203088) | Populus trichocarpa ectomycorrhiza microbial communities from riparian zone in the Pacific Northwest, United States - 16_EM | ecosystem: Host-associated > Plants > Roots > Unclassified | place...
TCTCCTTTTAGGGTCTGGGATTATAATTGATTGCCAGTTTGATCTGTATCCAGAATATGATACCGTATTATTTCGAGTTATTCGCTAGCGTGGGTGGTGACAGGACAGGGTCATGTGACACCTGCCCAGTAAGGGTGGACTACATCACCAACGACATCACCAACTCTATATTATCGGCGATATGTCATATCAATAACTCTGACCTACGGAACCTTACACCAATGACTCTTACACCAATGACTCTTACACCAATGACTCACGGTTGGGATAGAAGGGATATATAAGGCTCGGGGGAATGAATAGATAGATAGAGAGATCAATACATACACATATATCTTGTCAGGTGGCGCCTGCAATGCAACGATCAAGAAGCGATACCTAGGAAAGTATGGTAATTCTGCATGTCTTATAGTAGGCAATGTGGTAAAAGTGTATATATACACGATATACAGAGAGAGCACTTGTAAGTAGAAAATTGCTTGGAAGAGAGCGAGCGCATGAAAATATGGAGCAAGTACGTCGAAATGGTATTCTACAACCAGTATCAGTATCGGGTGTTAATATCCCAAGACATCTACCAGGCACCAAGCGAGCAGTACCTACAACTAGCCAATGGTTGGAGCATTAGTGATAAGTGTGTTATGACTATGTACATGTACACATGTAGTAGCGACCGCATGGATACAATTTTGTATTGACAAGAGAGATATGATTTGCAAAGCATTCCGAGATATCGGTATTACCTTACCAGTTGATGGCAGTCAAGATAGTAAGCTTGCTATCAAAGGTATTGATTCCGCAGATATTAGTATAGGTGATGGTGGAAGAGATCTGACTATTACAGAACTTGATAAGTTCTAGAGATCTATTCCCATCAACGGGGACGATACATATGCATTAGAGTACACATGAGCACTGGAGAACTATGTACTGTATGATACATACCGAGTATTTACCGTAGCTATGGAACCAACTCTACGTATATGGTAGCGCGTAGGTAGATAAGAGACTGGGACCGAGAACACGTATATAGGTATATGGTAGGTATCTACGGAGTACTCCGTGACAAGTATGCACGGTTGCTGCATGGCGTGCACAAAGGCCTGTAACTGGTTTAGAGAATACCTTGCAGGCGCCACCCACGCTAGCGAATAGTGTCGAAATAATACGGTACCACTCATCATGAGTGAGATCCTCCACAACATCCTGTATCACGAGAGACTTGAGGTATGTAACACATTGAAAAGGTGCCCATGCCTCATTGAGAAACTTTCGAGTCTCCCAATACAGAGTTGCCTTTCACAATTGATTCTCTTTATCTTTCTTCACAGTTGGGTGTCCCTCAGTATATTTGTTTCCGCCCTCAAGTCTGATAACCTCCTGAATATGATAGGGAATGCGCTCTGAATACCCCATTGCTCAAGGCCCTGCCATGCTTTTGTCCATGCTTGCTCAGCCGCCCTGTGAGAAGTGAGAGGTCCCGTTTAAATATCAGCAACTAGAGGGTATAACTCAGAGTATAACTTGGAACTGACAAGGTTGATGTGGAGAATTAAGGGAATGAGAGCCCCCCCTTCTCCCCCTCTAGTTATTTCCCCTACCCGCTCTCCCCCACTATTGTCTGTTGTAGCACCAGAGGACGTAGAAGTGCGGAAGGCATAGAGGAGAAACGAATGCCCCTACAATTAAAGTTTCGAAAGCGGAGAAGGCAGAACAGACGGAGGGAAACACAGAGCGAGCATAAGAATGAAGGAGGAGAGCATGATTATAAGGGTGAGGAGGAAGAGCTACCGGTACGCCAATAAGCTATTCCCATACATGCATGAGGTTGCATATGCAGTCTTGCCCAAATGAAAAAACTTTTGGTGGGCACCGTATATACCAACCATTACTTATTCCCAAAATGGAAAGCAGAAATCTTTTTGTTTCGAAACACAGCTTGAATATGAAAGCAATATTCACCTGATCAAAAATTCCACTTGTACAGAGCTATTTGAAGTATGAATACAGTACAAACTGTACAAATTCCTATGAAAATGCAGGGACCTCTGACCCAAATCTTGAACTCTGTCGAATGTTCTATATATTCGTTTTATCCCCGGCTGCGCCAAACAAAACGGTATTTCACCTCCCGGGAGGTTGAAATAGCCCTTCCAATAGTACTGTAAAACTGAGAACTAGGTATCACCCTAGCATTCATGTAATGTACACCTTAGCCAATAGCAAAGCACAAACCATATTCACCTAGCACCCACTGAGACATACATTACCTATATCTGAACTCTAACCTGCCCAACTGACTTTTCCTGCAGCATTGATCTCTCGCTGAAGCAGAAGACGAAACTCATCTCTCCAACAGATTGATATGTCACAACCCAAAATAAACCGCTGTCATAGCCCTGATGTGGAATGCACTGTCCCTACCAGCAAGGAAAATTACATCTGTTGTCCAACAACTGATATTTGTGCACTTATGGAGAACACCGACAAGGAAGGGGTCTTTCTTGCTTTTTGCGTTCGTGACCCCCGCGCATGCTATCCTGGGATGTTTTCTTGTGCATCTAAGATCAATTCATGTTGTCCCGACGGATATTTGTGCGACGTTCGCACGTGGGAGAATTTAACTTATCCTGTCTGCTTAGCTTCTCCAAAACGAGGCACGACAACACCGATTAGACTACCTCTGAATACCACCTCAAGTTCAACCACCTCGAGCCCCACAACACCTACCACAACAAGTTCTCCCCACCAAACATCTCAGCGTACTGACATAGTACCAGGCGGGAATGGAGAATCGCCAACGTACTTGCACCGGTCTGCTTTGGTGGGTTCCGTGGTTGGTGCTATATGTGGCAGTGTGGTAGTCACCCTTGCCGTGGTGTTTGCAATTCGGAAGTACTACCGCTGGCGCCGCACAAAGAGAGAGGAGACATTGAGAGAAAATCCGAGCGGTGGGATTCCTCAGCCAAATGATATGAAAGATTCCGGACCATACGAGTCGGGAGGAGCAGAGATTTTAGAAGCTGGGGGATCAGGGTTGGCAGAACTACCTAACCAAGGAGCACCCTTATACTGGTATGAGTTACCTGCAGGGATGGAGGACTCGATTGACCCGCAATTTTCTCGAATTGGAGATGAGGATAGCCAACAGCCAGCCGCAGAGAAGCCGCAACAGCACAGTTTAGGGGGTGGGGTCCGAGTCTAGGAGGAGCCAGTATCCTCGGACATGGCAGAGCAAACATGGACGTCATGGTGAAAGCGGTTGTGGTTCTACCTCACAATACACTGGTATCGATATCGACTGTCATCACCGACTCTCTGTTATCAGTCCCCTCCGAGTATGACAAATTCTCTAGGCCAATATTGCAGTTTTGCGTACTCCCAGGTTCAACCAATGGCAGTTACAACTTACGGCTAATACCCAGCCATGTTCTCTAAAAAATTGCCGGCAAGAACCGCATACGCAGTTTCACTATTATACGATGATCATTGTTGCAAAGGAACCCCATGGATGGGCATTGTTTCCTACATGAAACTTGGGTGTTTTTAGTGGGATATGCCAGACGGAGAATGAGAGAAGTTATTTGATCGTACGTTTGGGCCGCAACTGGCATGGTGGTCATTGCTTAGGCCAAGTATCAGAGTATGAGGGATAACTTGGAGGCAGGACTCCAATGGGGACGAACCTATGATTCCCTGGGCGGGGTAAAACACAGGGGAAGGGTTGTGGTGGTACGACAGGCATTTAGGTGTTCCTACCTTGAGCCTACTGAATTGACTTTATAGAGTGTTGCTAGTTTTTGTGTATTTTACCCTTTCCTCCGACCTCCGCCTTGCGGCCCTCGGTGTGGTGCTTCACCTTTTGGCAAGTTTATAGATTCTTTCATTCGTTGTATGAACGTAGTTCAGGGAGTCCATGACATATATAAGAATTAATACCTCATGATAAGGATAAGACCATATACCGTTGGAAATACTGTTGCATAACGGATGTGCATACCCACACATTCACGTGCTGACTAGTGTTCTAAAAATGGCCGACTGCCCATTCGAGCGTTTTACCCAGAGTGCTATATAGCCCAGAACTTGATAACACTAAATATAGCTTTACTTCCCCTCTACTCTAGCGGCCTCTCGTACTACATTAGGTACTTCTCGCGTACAGGTAAACCCCGCTATAAGGAAGTGCAGAAATCCGGCCACTTTTTTCACTATAGCGAGGTTTCCTAATAGAGAGTAGCCATGTGATTAAATAAGCGGGGTGAGAACAGGGGGGAATTTTCTGTCGTCCACCATCTACGGATCAGTCTCTCTGTCGGTCAGTTTGTACTTGTATCCAGGTATCTTGCCTGGAATCGAGCGATCAGCTGTCGGACAGTACGATCAATATCTAATTTCACTTCAAGAAGCCACACGCATTTCTGTTACAAGTCTATTTAATCCTGATACCACTTCTGTGGAAATTGAAGCAATCACAGAGCAATACCTGCATCATGATGAAGATATACCAGACCGTCATGCTGAGCCTAGTATTATTTCAATGTCGAGACATGTATCTGAATGCATTAATGCTGGCCTAACATCTTCTACTGGCATAACTAATGATCTTAAGTCTACGAATGAAGGCAACATGGTATCTATACCAATACCAATTCTACAGCTGTTACATTTCTGCAAGACCTTACATTTTACTTTCAATCACTTTCAGTTTCCTCACTTCCAGCTGTACCCGGGCCTTCTCCTGAGATTAATATTTCTGATCTTATAAAATCTCTTTTTTAAGCCTGTCCACTAGCCTCCCTATATACAACCTTGTAACCTAATCTCCACCCCACCTTGATTTCCACCTCCTTCAAGCATATCGCGTGCAAATATCTCCATTTGCCTCACTTACACATCTACCTGAATTCTAGCAATCTCCAATTTTGCATCCTTCTCAGCCTTGATTCTCTTTAAATCTAGCTCTTGTTGTGCAGCTCGCCTGTCCTCAAATGCCTGCTTCAATATAGTGCTCAAATCACGCTTTTCGGAGTGCCTTGGTCGGAGGGAAGGATCTGGCGTTCAACGTAGCGCTGATGAGGCTCTTCCAGAGGCTGGCTGGGAGGGTACTTGGGAGGCATATTCGAAGGATATTTGGATTGATTCGGTATTAAAAGCAATAGATATATTCGGACGTGACCCCCATATCTCCTCCAAACGCCAGAAAAAAGCACATTTCCGTTCCAATACCTCATTAATTGACTATTCAGGCTTGATTCCCCACCCTAAACATTCTTGGATTGCTTTCATATCCTTCCAAACCCTCTTCATGTTGCCTACTTCTCTGGTCTTCACCAGCAAATGCTTCTTCCTTAGTCTCCTTGTGCCATGTGATCTACTTGCGCTAATTTTTCCTGGTTGTCTTCCATCCAGCCAACAAGCTGCTTTACTTCCTCTTGGGTCCATGGTCGCAGGGTTGTGGTATTTGGTATGTTTGTGATGTGGTGTCGTTATGTTGTGCTTGCCGTGACCAGGAAGGAGGAACCTGGAACTGGGATTGGAGAACGAAATCGTTCATTCTGAGAACATGAACTTGGTGTAGCGCCACTGTGGAGTTGGCCAACCCCAAGTGCCAAGGTGTGAACAGAAAATGCTGTACATGAACCAAGTTTGATTTGACAGCCCCGAATACTGGAGTATTTGTGGTAAGCTGGGTAGGCCCTCTGTCGTGTTCATGAGTCCTGGGCTATTTCCCTTTATGGTGATATTAGGGCGTTCCTCCCGCAGAGCTTCAAGATCGTCGATTCAATACTGGAGGAGGTGGGCCCTCCTCAAACACTTTACTCAGATTTACATGAGTGGACCATCATCATTGCCCAATCCTTCCTGGTCTAGATGCCTCAATACCGTACACATGCAAGTATTTGGGTAAATGCCACTCATTCGGATCTACAGGAGACTTTTTGTGGCAGTGATCTCCTTTATCAACGTCATTTGTCGCCGTGATAAAATATGGGTGTCGCAAAATCCTTTGTAGGTTTATGGTCACCATGGGAACAACTGTTACCTACGATCTTCCCATAGACAGTACCTCTCTTTCTAGCTCCTCAAGAAGTTTTACATGTAGTTATTACCAGGTGCGGTTCGAATGTTGGTTGTATCATACATAGCCCAGAACACGAGATCTACAGTACAGCGGGGCGCAGTCAATTGCGGGGTGCTACATACGTTTCCATGATGTCGATATCTCGGGGTTCGCTCGCCCTACAAGTACAGCCATTATCTAGGTAGCTCAGGTATGCAAAATTTGCACCTCGCGGAGATGCTCGGAAAGCGCGTGCGCCATCAGTTGTTCTGGGTAGACATACATACATACTGTATGTACTCAACAGTACCTACTTTCTGGCGACATGAGCAAACCAATACGTCTCGAAGAAATATCACATTTTGAAACAACATCCCAAAGTCAAAATATATTAGGCAGCACGGATGGTGATATGTGACATTTTCTTGCCAAATCATGATCAACTGTCTGCGTGAATCAATCAAAGTAAACTCCTAAAGCAATAGTTCGTAGTTTCTAACCGGGGAAGGCGAGCAGAGACTGACGCAGAGGTGTGATAACAGATAGGTGTGGTCTCTCGTCATAGTCTAGATAGATTATATACGAGTAACGATTTTCGAAAGAAAAAAATAAGCTATAGCTCTGTGTCGTATACCTAGGTAAGTCCTCATAGAGTATGTAAGTCACAAGGGTGTAAGGCGTATTTACAATGACAAGGTTGAGAACCCAGCGATGAGGTGCCGGGGCTGCTCCCGCTAATCGGTAGACAACCTGAGCCCCAGCCCAAGGGATATCATAGGTATCGAGAATTGACTACTGTACTTGCGTAACTTAAGGCACTCCCACGCGGACTGTTCGATATGGGTATCTCCCCGAGATGTACAGACCTGTTGGTGAGACTCTAGTGTACATATGTACTGAACACAACTGCCTTTTCTTATTCGATGGGAAAGGGGCGGAGCCAGGCTAATGTTACCAGCGCAATGCAACACCATATAAACCCACCACCGCCCCAGCGATCATGAGAATTTTCCAGGTAATCCCGGCGGTGCTTCCCCTTCTACTAAACCAAATCTCCGGAATTCGATTCTCCAGAGAAAACATGTTCCAAGTCAATATAGGAATCTTTAGAGTCGAGGCGGGAGGGATTGTCGCTCTGGCCGACTTACCCACCATTGCTTCACGGTGCGCACTTACCGGTGGTGCGACATGGCTCGATATCTTTGTACTTTGCCCTGGGATACATCTCCAACAACGTGCAGCTGAACTTGCGAACCAGGGAGAATTACCACCCACTGCGGCAATGACAACCGGCTACGTTTTTCGTACAGAAAACCAGGCGATGGTGGGATATCTTCAGCGGACTGGTAAAGCCGGACATTTGAGCGACGCACATGTCACCATGGCAAAACACGAAGGGAGGCAAAACCCGTTCGCAGCAATGTCAACAACAGGGGTATTTTCAACACTGCTTTACCTCACGGCGGTACTTTTGACGATATCCACGATTATCGTGATGGCTGCGTTATTCCGGGAGTGGTGGACTGTGGGGATCCTTTTAATCTTGTGCTTGGCTCGTGCAATGAATACATATGTGTTCCGACAACGAATGGCGGCGGACTGGAAAGGTGCGCGTGAGCCAGACGCTTATGGTAATTTGATCATTTTACTGTCCCAGGATCGCTGGGTGCGTCTGCGTGGGTTGGTTGATGATCTCAAGGCTGTCACCTCAGGGCAATGGCTGCAAGATCTGACACCAGCACAATCCTTCATTTCAGCAGCTGCGACTCTCTTGGTTTATGGCACTGCTGCCCTGAGTTCGAACGCAAGTGTGTTTGGAAACGTGGTACTCATGGGCTTGTTGTTTACTGAGACAGCATTGCTGGCTTTAAGCAATCAGCTGGCGGATGGTTTATTGTTACATGACAGGGTGGTGCGTGTCGACCCACAGCCAAAGAAATATCAGAGAAGGTTGGATTTGGCAAAGCAGTTGATCAAAGAGACTGGGCGGGACGATTGGGCGGTAGGCCTTGGCATGATCCTGCCGTCAGAGGCAAAGGGGGTGGTTGACAAGGAAACTGGGGAGTTTTCAATGAAGGAGGATCCAGTTGGTAAAGCCATAGTTTTGTGAATCTTTGGGAGTCAACAGCTGCAGCACACATCAACTATCTCCAAGCAAGCGACGGTACTACCCTACGAGCATACCCAGAGACCACAGCAATCAGTAAGTCGACTACATTGGTTGTCATTCGTCATATCAGCACTTGAGCCATCCAAGCTGGAAAGAAGGCGATTTTTTTTTGATTGCTTTTTAAATTGTACTAATGCCTCTATTGTACTTGTTTTGGGATCGCTTGATAGGTTTCTACTTTTTACTCCCACCAAGTATCTAGATCTAATTCACTTTGATGGTGGCTTCAAAATTTGCCAGAAAACTACGGGGGTAACAGCATGGTAGGTATTGTTATTTATAAATTAACAACGCAGGGTGTTGTCTGTAGATGTGCAGTTTGGCACTGTTGTTGTACATCTTGGCAATACGAACCAGAATCGTGCAAGCGGACCTAACTCATCAGCCAGACTGTTACTCACACACACAAGGGGTATAGCTACCTAACACAAAGACTAATAGGTACCTATGCATCTGAATACCCATATATCAAATAGTCTTAGATGCATTTACGGAAGCTGGCTAGATTTGGCAAAGCACAACCATATTTTGACATGACTTCTGGGCGTACCAGGTGAATCTAGAATCCATGCGGTTCGTGATAGGTAGTCAATCAGGACTCAGTAGTCCGACTTCAAATGGGGTGGGCGGACGGAACCTGGATACGCAGCCCGCTGGCTGAACAAACACCTCGATACGTAGCTCGTGATCTGGCATCTCACCTTGATGTTTGTGTATGAGTACTTAGCTAGAACTCGGTAGCAGTGCGCCCTCACTGCGTTCGGAGTACAGGGGCTTGGAATAAGACTAGGAGTGCGCGAGCTTGGTGTGGCGAGTTGGTATATCTAAAGCAAGGCCACCGCCACGAGGGGTTCACCACGTCTAGCTTTTATATACGTGTTACAGCTTAGGTCATGCCCTAGTCACATACCCAGATTGTTCACTGGGACCGTTTGGGCTTGGCGTACTTATTAGCAAGAGCCGTAACTATAATCTTGTGCCACCGTGGCTGGGTGCTTACAGCATTTTCCATCGTAGTCTTCCTCTAGTCTTCCTCCATCGCTACCTTCCTTGTATCCTCACCAACCACTTATCCTAGTCTACCTTATCCCTATCAAAAGTGAAGCAACAACCAACACTACTTGGTTCCAGTGACCACTGGATGACTTTTGCAGGAAGGTAAGTGGTCTGCCCTCGAATGAAAGACATGATAAGGAGCTAGAGCTAATGCCTCGGGTTTGTGCTTCGATCGTTATAACTAGTACAGCAACGGGCACCCACCAGACCAGCTGGGCCACTTAGGCATCAGAGCATTGAGCTACCTTACCAGGCACCCATCTTAAGCAATTTGCAAGTGTGAGCAGCCCCTTCTCAACATGCCGCCAGTGCTATGTACATGTGGTGATTGCGGCCGTTCGTTCGGTGACGAGCCGGCAGTGCACCAGCATCAACGCGCACTGGGGCATTGTTACTGTCACAAGTGTGAACGCGCTTTTACATCAGTGCTAGGCTATGAACAACACAATAGCATTACACATGATATCCCTTGCCCTACAGCTTCTTGCACCGAGCGTTTTTCCTCTGCAAGCGCTTTGGCCATGCATCAAAGGGAATTGGGACACTGCTATTGCGGTCTATGCAATACGGTATTTGGCTCGAAAGATGACTTGCTTCCGCATCTACTTGGTTCCCCTATCCACCAAAACCAAAACACTCTATATCATTGCAGCTCTTGCAGCACAGCCTTCAAGTCAAAAGGCGCCCTCATATCCCATCTGGCATCTCCTATTCATTCGACCAAAAAGCCTATTCAGTGCCCGGTTTGCGAAAGGTTATTTAACCGACACTCGGCAGTGATCCAGCATCTCGAGAATGGGATCTGTAAACAGTCAAAGTCGAACCATATGACGGTCAATGCTGCACCACAAGTGAACTTGCCCAAGTCTGGCTGTCATTCCCAGCACCACCCAAGTGCTACTGCCAAGAGTCAAAAAGCACACGCACACGGAGTTATGACCAGCTCTTCGCCATCCCCAGCTCCAGGCTCTCCTGCCACAAAGAAGAGGAGCGATATTGTCCTGAAGAAGCTGGCAAAAGCACGTACACAACTCGAGCTTGAAGCAGTTGCAAACAGCTCTTCTGGGGCATCCAAAGCTCCCAAGACTGGTACCATCAACAGCAGATCCGAAGCCGCAGTTCGTGTAAAGCCCAAGGTACATGCAGCTACAACGGCACAACTGAATTCACAAACAACCAAGCTGCCCACTCAAGCAGCACCAGTGATTAGTACCTCTCGTTCACCAATTCCGAAGGCTAAGTCATCTAAGTCTTCGAAGACCATCATTGAGAAACCGAAGACCGCCCCAAATCTGGCTGCCACAGAATCCGGCGCTCTCACTACTAACTCTGTTATTACTGCAACTTTTACCCAGGCCTCGAGCTCTTCTGACTATAACACCCTAAAGGAGAGTGACCCAAGGCCTATCGTCAAGATTCCCATCATCTCACTACCACTTGGTAACAGCCATACTGACCTGAATGCGCATGGGACAAACATAACTAAGGCCTATTCACCTCCTCTCGCTCTTACTCCGCCACAAACACTGTTGCCTGCTATGCCACCACTTCTCTCACCAAAGCCAGCATGCACACTCGCGCCTCTGCAAAGCCAGATTAGGTCCCGCAAGCCGAAAGCAGTTGTTAAATCCATGGCAGTCAAAGGATCGGTAAAGTGGGTGGCTAGACTCCCGCCAAAGTACGAAGCTCGATTGTTCGTCTTGTAGTCTTGCAACACTGTCATTTGTTCCGATGTCACTTCATCGTTCACGTCAGCTCGCGGCTCTGATTTTCCATCCGGAGGATATGGAGGTATTCGTGGGTTGATCACATTGGTGGATTTCTTACTAAGTTCTTTTTTTCTGTGATTGGAACCGTTCTGTACTTCTCCATAGGTATGTTTTGCTGTTTTGGGATGTGGTGGGAATTATACCGGCTGCAGTGAAAAAACGAAAAAAAATCGCCAGTTGTTTGCTTGTTTACTTCAACCGCTGTTGTCGCTTGGTCATGTGATTGTGACTCGCTCAGCTTGGTTAGTACGGAGTAGAGATTTCAAATTTGTTTAGTGCTATCCCTCTCCATCCAAGATTCCAAGGGATCTGGTTAGTCTGGTTGGCACAACACCCTCGTAGGATCTGGTATAGCGAGGTCCTACGAGGGGCAGCCAGACTACGTTATAGCAAGTGTGGACTGTAGTCTGACGGCAGAAGCTACAGCATGAAAGCTAGTAGCTTAGCCTGGTGCCCAAGCGTTATGTCAGCAAACAATTATTGTTGCAACTTGTTTGCTGACATAACGAGGCTAGCTACAGTAAATGCTATATATAGCTTGCTGATTCATCACCGCACCCCCTCATCAAACACCAATGCCTTCAAACTCTCAACGGAACAGCAGCAAACATGGTCAAGAGAATGCAAGGAATGCTGTCTCTGGATATTGGTAGATATAGCCATTAAGAACATCCAAATCATGGGCATGGCGACCAGGGCTGATGCAATTGATTCTCGCATCAGATGCTTAATCCAGATCCGTGCTGCTTGTATCTGACTCGGAGGATGGTTCTTTTAGTGCATAGGTATATGCTAGACATTCAATTGCATGATCAATGTCCTGGAGAGCTTGTGCTCTCTCTGATACTCGAGGCATATTGATGGGACGCTATAGCTAGCTAGAGTTGGGTTTGTCAACAACTTTCATCCTAATTCAGCTAGGTAGTACGTGGCGTGCACTAAACAGCTATAGTTTGCCATAAAAACTTATTGACAATCCCTAGTGAAGCCCATTGCCAATATAATTTATAGTTTAGAAAGATGCTCATTCAAATGTTGGTCGCGTGGCTCAATCGGCAGAGCATCGTGCTAATAACGCGAGGGTTGTGAGTTCGAGTCTCACCGTGACCATTGTTTTTGGAAGTTTTTTTCACCCATTTTCGGGCTTTTTGCTACCTAATCGAGGCCAGGTGCACTCTAAAAGGTCCTAGTCTGGCGGGCACCAGCCTCTTGTAGAGACAAGAGTTTTGCGTCCGTTTTTTTTAAGAGTCTATGAGTTTTGCATTCTGTAATACCAGTAGTTGCGGAAATAGTCGGTTACAATAACCGCAACTCTAAAAGAAATTGGAGCATTCTACATAGTAAGTAGCGAGACTAACTGGTTGTTGACATCAGCCACCAGTAGGGCTCAAGGTTCTAGAAGCTGGGAATCTCGGAACGTCTTCAGACTTTAAAGGAAATCTCCGCACCGAAAATGGAATTAGCATACTTGTCTCACCATGACGAACAACCTGCTGGACACCAACTGTAAACCTTGCCCAGTAACGGATGCTGTGGACCGGGTGTAAAAGCAAGGTCCTAGGAACATTGTGGGTTATATTACTACTTATCTCTCGCATGTACATGCAGAGAGATTCTTAATGCTTTGAATGGAAACATGGGTGTGATATTTTGGTCACAATTCCTGTTACAAATTACTGTTACATACCTAAAGCTTCTAGACCTGTTGGCTTCCAACCGTTGTAGCAAATTGGGACATGCATAGAAATACAATGAATGATAGAGCTTGCTCTGGCATCTGGTGGGGTCAAGGTGTCAGTGCTCACTTCATGCTCCGCATACCTATGATATACATACAGCACAGCACACAATATCTGGTACTCTGTTCCCGCTCTCAGAGTTGCGCATTCTTTCATAGTGAGTATCGTTACTGAAGCACAAGTATCAGCATCGATAGAAATGAAGAGAGCAAAAGCCGACATTTGCCGGGGATTGCACTCTGGTACTGTAATGTACTCTACACAACTGCACTCACATACAAATCAACCAATCTCCCGGGCCAGACTTCATCGCTACCTCATCCAAGGCCAGTTATGTGCTGCATAGTAACAGTAAACTTCTGTCGCAACACCCACACCAGCCGCCGCAGCGGGCTAGACCAAGCGCGGCTAACACGCCGGGCTGCCGTAGCGAAACCTTACGGCGGCCATCGTTAACACTAGCCCCATTGCCCACGAACGCACTCGGCTCCATAGTCGTCCCCGTACGCCCACACCTGCAGCGCCTCTGCCCTGCAAAACAGCTCTACGGCCATTTCGGTCGATCCACGCACTCCCGGGACCCCCGGGATTCGGTAGCAGCTCACACAAGTACCCGGTACTGTGTGAAACCGAAGTGAAGTGACTGGTTCTTTCCAAGTAGGATCGTATATTTGCTCCGGCTGGGGTCACGGGTATTGGACGGGGAGATGTACTCCGATGGTTCTCCCGGGGGTGGTGGTGGGGGAGCCCTTTTGGGTGCGGGAATGAACCATCCTGGCACACCAGGACCACCAGTGCCAACTACGACAGGAGACGGCACATACTTCCCACCCATAGTACCGAATCCACCACCTCATGGACATGCTCTTCCCCTATCTGGACCGTTTCACCATCACCATCATCACCAGCTACAACAGCACCAGCATCAGCCGGCATACCCCCCACATGAGATCCACCCTCCACAAGCCTACCGGGCATCCACATACGCACATGACGTTCGCCCCACTCCACCACCCTTGAATACCCCGGCATCGAGAGGGCCCCTGACTCCACATTTCAAGCGTTCATATCAAGCATGCATGCCGTGCCGATCTCGCAAGGTGAAGTGTGATCTCGGGAATCCGGATGCTCCGAATGCACCTCCGTGTGCTCGGTGCAGACGGGAGGGTAAGGAGTGTGTCTTCAGTGGACCCCGAGCGAGTACGAAGAGGAGGCAGGAGGTGGGTACAGACGGGACAAGAAGTACCGAAGGGACTGGCATTGGTCGCAGCCGGAGTTCATCTGACGGAGAAGATGGTGAAGCAAATGATGGGAGTGGGAGTGGAGGTGGGGGTGCTGCAACACCTGGAGCCGGAGGAAGGGCAGCGAAACGGAAAAGGGGAAATAATTCATACCCATTGCGGCGGTGGGATGAACAAACTGGAACTTATAGGAGGGTGGATCTGGTCGGCACAAGTGTACCACCTGGATCACAAGTACAGAGTCGACGGATATCAACTTGGTCTGGGAACGAGCCGCTTTTTGTACGACGAGGGAGGGGTAGAGGGAGGGATCCGGATGATGCTATAGATCATGCCTATAGGCCATCGCCAGCTGATCGGGGCCGTAGGTCTTGTGGATATCGTGGACAGAGGAGTTGCAGTCGTGATGAAGTGGAAGAGGAGGAAGAAGGTGAGGAGGACATATTGGTGACGACAAAAATGCACAGTACCCATGATGCTATGAATTTGCTATTCCAAGCTGCCGAGCGGATCAGTCGGCTCAGTCCAACTCAAGACGATGCATCCGAGGATGGTGGAGGAGGGTATGGAAACTCGGGGTCAGACTCGGAAGATGAAGGATCTGATCAGGAAACACAAGAAAGAACGACAAGAGACATGGAGCAGCTAGAGGAGCGAGAATGTGGCGTCGGTGACCCAGAGCCAGGCAGGAACCCTTTTGGCAGCATTGGCGGTGCTGACACACGATCCCCGGAAGAGAGAACGAGAGGGACAAGTTATACCGAATTGCAGAGAAAATCCTCATCCCCACTGGCCCATCGAAGGTGGAGAACCTCCGACACCCACAGTCATCCCACCCGTCGACGGGCACCACACCAGACCCAGTCTGGACACAACGACTCACAATCCCACCGCCCCCCAGTATCCTTTGGGCCGCCTTCATCCGCACATCTATCCGGGCCTATACCTGCCCCACTGAATCTCCCGCCGGCAAACGAAACCCCATGGCTCTTTGAAGTGCAACCTTCTCTTTCACCCAACCCGGCGGAAGAATCCCTCTCCCGAGCGCTACAAGTGTGGAAGACGTTCAAATTTTGCCAGCTTAAATGGGTGACGCCATTTGAAGCCTTTACATATGTCAACTACTTTCACACATATCTGCTCCCATTGTCACCGATTTTATCGGGCCATTTCGCTCTCCCGAGTGCACAGCTCGATTTGCTCACGAATGAGCCCCTACTTGCAATAACAATATTAACTATTGCCGCGCGGTACTGCCCGCTTGGAGCAGCTAGTAGAGGTGTCTATTTGCATGGCAGGCTCTGGCAATTTACGCAAGGGCTAGTGGGCAGGGTGATCTGGGGACAAGACCGGGGGACTGGGAGGCGAAGGGGGAAGGAGACCAAAGGGCTGCGTGGGCTAGGTACAGTTGAGGCATTGTTATTATGGACAGAGTGGCATCCCCGAGGAATACACTTTCCTCCGATGGAAGTTGGAGGGGAGGAAGAATTGATGGGTGGCATGGGGATGGGGATGGGGCTAACAGAGTGCGGTGAAGGCCCCAAAGGTGGAAGGGGGTGGGATGTGAGTTTGGTCGTCCAAAAGGCGGAAAAAAGCTCGGATGAGGGCGGGGACAGTGAAATGGGTGACGGAGAAGAGAGCGAGGTTAAGCGTAGGTTCCGCACTATATTTCTTTTGGAAGTATTCTGATTACTTTTGGGTATAGCGGATCGATGGCTTGAGGAGGTCGTTGAACCTACCCGACGGTCGGATCGACTATCTTGGTAAGCTGTGCTTCAGATCTTCAGAGTTTCTTCTCCATATACTGACCCCATGGACAGGATGCTCCTGGGGACTGCTCTAAATCTTGCCCACGAGCTTGGCATTTTCGACACCGCTTCCACCGACGACCTTGCGCCCAACCCCACCGACTCACCAGTTGACACCGAAACACCCCGGCGTATCTTCCGACTCCGAAAACTCTGCTACATTTCCCTCCACTCTCTCTCCACCCGGCTAAACTGGTCTTCCCCCCTCGACAATAACCGCAAACTACTAACAATAATCACAAACCATACCGAGACTGCGTACACTCCTGGGCAGGTTGTGCTTACCAGGTATGAGCAGAAGTGGCACAAAATTATGGCACTATATCTGGACCTCACTGTCCTCACTAGGAACGCTACGGAGATGCTGTTTCCTAGTAAGCGGTTTACAAAAGAAATTGTGCGTACAGGGAGGTATGTTGCGTTGGTGGAACATTTTGGTCAGGTATTGTCAGCTTGGGAGAGGGGAAGTGAGGAGTTGAATAAGTACAAGTATGTACAGGGGGGTAGCATGGAGAAGGAGTTGGAAGAAGAAGGTCTGCTGATTCCGAAGCCGTTTTGGAATGTGTTGAGGATCGAGTATTCCTATGCCAGGATCTTTGTCTACTGTATCTCCCTGGAGGCAGTAGGCGACAGGCGAAAGCGGCAGCAAATGCAGGAGAGGGAGAAGGGAAAAGAAAAGGAGAAGGAGAACGATGCAGGAGATGGGGGTAAGGAGAAAGATCCATTGCAGGGCACCGGCCCTGGGGGTAGTTTCCTTGGTGGTGCATTTGGTGAGGAGGAGGTGGATTGGGATTTTATCCAAATGGCATTCAGCTCTGGGCTTGAGATTCTCAGCATTGTCAACGCCGGTGGGGAGGTAGCGGCCAGTACTGGTGCAGACCCAACAAAGTCAATAGCACCATCCGCAATCCCGTGGCTACGGTTTGCTCCAGTACGGGTTTACGTCCGCATTATCTTTGCCGCTATCTTTCTGCTCAAAGCTACAGCATTACTTCTTAGTCTGGGCCCTGGGATTGCACCACAAAAAACCCGCCAGGCGATCTTGGTACAGAGCAAACAATGTTTGCATTTATTGAGCCGCACGGTGCAAGCACTAAGGAGGTGTGCAGTCGATGATGTCCATCTGGCTAATACCTTTGCGGAATTACTGGGGATGCATATCGAGGTGCTGAAGTGGAGGGTGTATCATCGTGAAGGCGGGAGAGGAGGGCATGGTGCCCATCTAAGAGGAGGTCGGGGTGATGGGGTAGGACAAGGTGATGGAGTTGTGGATGCAATTGCTGGAGATGCTCCATCTCCCGTAGGCCTCTCAATACCAGCACCCTCCGGAGCCAACACCACTGCAATACCAAAGCCAGAAACTGGGCAGGAGGCAGAGATCGTCTTTCCTTCGACACCGGCCGGTATGCACGATGATCACCACCACGAGGACCCTCACCCCAGTGATTCATCAACAACAAACCACCCCCCCCTTGATCCCACCGCCCTCGGCACCTATCAAACCACCGGAAGCATCCACAACTACAATTCTGTCAATAACCCCACCACCTGTCCCGTCGCTCTCTCCATGGCCCCAGGCACCACCATCCCCTCAGCCTCCCCCAGCCTTCTCTCTCAACTCCTCGTCTCCAGCCCCACAACAATCGCTTCTCCCACCACCCTCCCGGGGCAAACCCCAGCCTACACCCCCCCCTTCCCCACCACCTCTGCAAACTCATTTTGGGCACTTACAGGGAATCCCCCTCTGGGCTTTGGCCCCACCCCGGGTATCTCCTCTCTGCCAGCTGATCCAGTAAATGCAGCTTCACCAGCCGGTGTAGGCCAGCAGCAGATGAATGGAGCAGAATGGGATTTCCCCGGAATGTCTCTCGATGAGGTATTTTGTATGGGCGGTGGTGGTGGCGGTAGTAGTGGTGTTGGTCCTGGGGTTGCAGGGGAAGAAGGAGGGGCCCAAAATGTCGCTGGTGGAGCGGTAGATGGGACGGCGGATTTGGGTGTGTATGGGATACCAGGGGGCATGGGTGAGGAAGAGTGTGTGATGGATTTCTTGTGGGATTATTCGATGGGGGGTGGCGGGTTGTCATAAGGTATTTCCTTCCTTCCTGACTCGCTTAACCTAGTCATTCTTTTACTTTTAAGGTTAATCGAAATTGTAGTTTTTGGTTAGGGGTGTTTGCTATTTGATTTTAGTTTGGGGGGGCAACAAATTTGTGGTTTCTTTATTTTCTCCGCTTATATATATATATTATATATCGGGGGGGTATCTGTTACACGGCTCTTTTTGTCATGTTTTTTTTGGTTTCCTTTTCCACATGGCACGTGTGGAAGCTGGGGTTAGGGCTGGCGCTGGTGTGGGATTCCTTTTTGGTTATTTCCTTTTACCTTTGTTTTGAAAGGGAGTTTGGGGGTCTGGAATAGAACTTGAGATCGCACTCCACGACAGGTGGGATAGGTCTAGTGATGGTGTATGAGTATCAGGGAAGTAAAGTGTCAGATATATATCCTGATGATGATGACTATGATGATGAAAATAGAATAGAGTGGAAATGATTGAGATTTTATTATACAATAATCATCGATGTGAAAACGAGAGGGATTTAAATAAAATGCCGCATGCATATATGCATTTAAGTAACCAATGACAAACAGGGGTACCAACAACATAATACCCGGCCCCCCCCGTCCTGCCTTTTAACCTTTACACACTCAGTCCTCACTTTCCACCCCTCAGTGCATGCTCCTCCCACTACCTTCAGCCTTCACTTCTTCCCGTATAGCCTAGTCCAGCCTCTCCCCCACCTGCTCCTCCCCCTCCATCTCCCTCTTCAACACCTCCCTCACCATCCCGCCACACGCCTTCGCCCAAGGGTTCGTCCACACAGACATCTTCTTCCCAATCTCACTCCCATATCTCCCCGCCAGCTCGAACGCCCTGGACGCTTTCTCCTCCCAATGCTGGGCTGCTATGGCTCCGCCGGAAAGACTTTGGTCAGGGGAAGAGGAGGGTGCGGAGGTGGATTTGCTGTAGAGGAGGTAGAGCGTCGCGAGGTGGGTGTAGGTTGTGCGGAGGAGGGTGGCTGTGGCGGTGGAGATGGGAGAGGAGGGGGGGGTAGGGGTGGAGAGCGAGAGGGAGGTTTGGAGGTCGTGTTCGATGAGGGCGCAGGTGGGGTGGGAGGGGAGAAGGGGGGGTTGAACGGCGGCGGTGGTAGTGGTGGTACTTGTAGATTGTGATTGTGATTGGAGGAGGATTAGTCTTTGGAGTTGGGCTCGGTTCGTGTACGCCGAGGCGTAGTCTGGGAAATCGTGGATCAATGCATCGAGTGTTTGAAGTGCGTTGTTGAGGCTGCGGAGGTGGTGGTCCTCTCCCTCGCCTGTGGAGGTGATGGTGCTAGGTCCCTTAGGCAGTTGAAGAGCTTTCTCCGCTTCAAGCACAGCGTGGATTTCCCGCTGCTTCAGCTGCGGAAGGAGTTCTGCCGGGATATGTGGATCGGGGGGGAGACCGGGGTCGATGAGGATAGTAGGGTGGGGTGTGGAGGAGGACCAGGAGGAGGGGAGAGGGGACTCAGAGTCGGAGAAGAGAAGCGAGAGGATGTTGGTGTCGTGGGTTGTTAGGGCGTGCGGGTCTTTTGGCGGAAGGCCGAGAGTTGTTCTGGGGGATTGAATTGGTGATGGGGCGCGAGGGTGAAGGTCTGTGGCCATGGCTTGTAGTATGGAGTTTGAGGGGCGGCGGTGGTAGTGAGTGGTGAGTGGCGGCTGGCTTGACGAGAAGCTACTTCCTAGGAGGTGAGAGCGTAACGTACGCAAGGAGCCTGCGAGACTCTGCTGAGAATACTGAAGTCGTCTATTGCGTGCTCAGTGTGAACTTGTGTCGGAGGGTACCCGTTATACTAGGTATTCGATACATCCCCCATAGCCATCCCAATGCATCGCTGTATATGACGTTGCAGTGATGCCGGTGATAACCGGAGCTGCTGATCTGATGTATGTGTGCGTACTGTATGTACTCCGTATTACTATGCAATGTAAATGATCCAGTATCAGGTATATGTAGAATACTGTTGGCCCCGTGGAAATTTCAAATATCGGTGAGAGGAAAGTGACTATTTACTCTGTAACCAATAATTGGTTTTATTTATATAACAACTCCTGCCATGGTTGCCATGCAAAATGCTGGCAACAAATATCTTTAAAATAATTAGGCATCAGTACACTCTCCACTCAAAAAAAAATACTTTGAACACTGGACATTGGTATAATCTCGTGCCTATTTTTGAGGTGTGTGGAAATAAATACATGAGTTTTATTTTAGGGTGTTTTTTTTGAGTCTATAGGTACAGTACTTAAACCTTGCTGTACCGGACTGCATACATAAATCCCAAGGGTCCCGTCCGGTTTAGACTAGCGTCCGGTATAACCAATTTGCGGGCGGGATAACAAGAGCACCACATCATAACACCAGAACGTAAGTATACCAAAGGACAGAAGTATATCGCAGTTACCGATAAGTCAGTCTCACACCCGATAAGTAAGATCTATAATGCTCTCACAGTAGGAGGACGTTACTAATAATACAACTATAGGGTGGTTAAGCGAGCATTGTCTCTAAGAGAAAAATATGAGATCTGTCTGGAGTGGTAGAAGTAGATTAATGCAGGAAAAAGATGTCCAACTCAACTCTCTATTCAAGACTTGGTTGATACTATTGGTCAGGTGCAAGAAGGACTTAAATATTATCAACAGATCAGGCATCACTTAAGGACTTCTGGGCTCCGACT
>Ga0307514_10002245_pt1 | contig 20619 bp, 21 predicted proteins | sample 16_EM_MG_FD_203088 | JGI IMG/M metagenome (GOLD analysis project Ga0307514, IMG submission 203088) | Populus trichocarpa ectomycorrhiza microbial communities from riparian zone in the Pacific Northwest, United States - 16_EM | ecosystem: Host-associated > Plants > Roots > Unclassified | place...
ACAAAGCCATGCAGACAACCATGCCCGAAAGCCTGCCCCTCGCGCTGACCGAATCCCTCACCACCTGGCGCCATCATTTCCATCGCCAGCCCGAAACCGGCTTTGCCGAACGCAACACCGCCGACTACGTGGCCGCACAACTCTCCCGCCTCGGCATTGAAGTACACCGCGGCATCGGCGGCACCGGCCTGGTGGGAGTGCTGCGCCGTGGTGACCCCAGCCAGCGCAGAACCATCGCGCTGCGCGCCGAGATGGATGCGCTGCCGATCCAGGAACGCGCCGAAGGCCGGACGTACATCTCGCAGATCGGCGGCACCATGCATGCCTGCGGCCATGATGGCCACATGGCGATGGTGCTCGGCGCGGCGCAACTGCTGGCGCTCGCCGGTGGCTTCGAAGGCACGGTGCTGTTCGTGTTCCAGCCTGCCGAGGAACACGGCAAAGGCGCGCAGGCCATGCTCGACGACGGCCTGCTGACGCGTTTCCCGATGGACGAGATCTACGGCGTGCACAACATGCCGGGCCTGCCCGCGGGCCACATCGTCACCCGCGCCGGCGGCATCATGGCCTCGGAGGACAACTTCGTGATCGACATCGTCGGCCGCGGTACCCATGCCGCGCGGCCGCACATGGGTGTGGACCCGATCGTGGTCGGCTCGGAAATCGTGTTGGCACTGCAGACCATCGTCGCGCGCAGCATCGACCCGGTGGAGCCGGCGGTGGTGTCGGTCACCGAATTCATCACCGACGGCATCCGCAACGCCATCCCGACCCATGTCACCTTGCGCGGCGACACCCGCAGCTATTCCAGCGAGGTGCAGGCGCAACTGGCCCGGCGCATGGGCGAGATCGTGCAAGGCGTTTGTGCGACCCACGGCGCACAGGGCAGGCTCACCTATACGCATGAATTCCTGCCGACGGTGAACCCGCCCGAACGCGTGGAAGCCGTCGTGGCCGCTGCCACCAAGGTGGTGGGCGCGGCGCGGGTCGACGGCAACACGCCGCCGATCCTGGCCTCGGAAGACTTCGGCACCTTCCTGCGCCACGTGCCGGGCAACTTCGCCTTCATCGGCAACGGTGCGCCAGGCGAGCCCGGCGGGCTGCCGCTGCACAACGCGGGTTATGACTTCAATGACCGCATCTTGCCGATAGGGGCGGGGTACTTCACGACGCTGGTGCGCGACCGGCTGGCGGTCAATTAAGCCAGCATTAGGCCGGCGTCACCTGCCCATGCGCATCCTTGCGCAGGCGCAAAAATGGCGGCAGGCCCTGCATCAGCCGCTGGCCATACGAGGTGCCCGAGAGGCGCCGGTCGTAGCAGTAGACGAAGGACTTGTCGGTCTCGGTACGGATGGCCCGGCCCGCCCATTGCGCGAGGCGGATGGCGGTGGCCGGCACCACCAGTTCGCTGAACGGGTCGCGCCCCACCGAGCGCAGCCATTCGGCACGCGACTCGCCCACCGGGTCGTCGGGCGAGGCAAACGGCAGCTTGGCGATGAACACCGTCTCGCACAGCGTGCCGGGCAGGTCCAGCCCCTCGCCGAAGGACTGCATGCCGAAGATCACCGACGGCCCGCCCTGCTGCACCCTTTCGCGGTGGCGCTGCAGCAGCAGCGTGCGCGGCAACTCGCCCTGCACCAGCACCACGGCACGCAAGGCCGGCATGAGGGCCTGCACGGCCTGGCGCATCTGGTCGCGCGAGGTGAACAGGGCCAGCGCGCCGTGCTGCACCTTGGCCGCGTCGCGCAGCAGCATCTGCACCATCTCGGTGGTGAACGAGCCCGCATGGCGCGGATCGGCCAGTGTTTCCACGGTGACGAACTGGCCCTGGGTGGCGTAGTCGAACGGGCTCGCCACCTCGAGCGTGGTCACGGCTTCGTCGTCCGACAGACCGGCTTCGCGCAGATAGAAATCGAACTCGCCGCAGCTGGTGAGCGTGGCCGAGGTCACCACCGCCGCGCGCACCTTGGACCACAGCTGCGAACGCAGCGGCGTGCCGGGCAATATCGGGCTGGCAAAGGCCTTGACCTGCACCGAGCCGCCACCCGCATCGTCCTGCAGCGTGAACCACTTGGCCACCGGTGCACTGGGCGGCGTCGCCTCCTTCAGCAGCAGTTGTGTGGTGGCGTGCACGCCTTCGAGCCGCGGGCTCAGCATGCCGAGCTGCGCGTACAGCACCGACAGGCGGCGGGCTTCGTTCGGGCTGTCGCGCATCTCGGTGCGCAAGGCCTTGGCGATGGCGTTGAGCACGGCCAGGAAACCCTCGGCCATGATGCCGATCATCTGCAGCGGCTCTTCGAGCTCGGTGGGCAGGTTGCCCTGCGGCAGCCGCACCCGCGCGGGGCCTTGGCCTTGGCCACTGCCATTTCCGCCATCGTACGCCTGACGCGGCTCGGCCAGCACGCCGGCATAAAGCTTGAGCAGCAGCGCGGCCAGATCCTGCAGCGACTGCTTGAGCTGCGACGCCTGGCGGCCCACGTCGGCGGCCTCGGACACCTGCATCAGCGAGCCGATGCGTTTGGCACGGCTGGCCAGCGTATCGATCCAGCCCAGGCGGCTCAGGTCCATGGCGCAGGAAAACTTGTCGAGCGCCACCGCGGGCAGATGGTGCGCCTCGTCGAGCACCAGCAGGCAGTTGTCGAGCTCGGGCAAGGTGCGGGTGCCCAGCGTGGCCAGCAGCAGGTCGTGGTTGGCCACGATCACTTGCGCGCCGACCAGTTCCTTGCGCTTTTCGTAATAGGTGCACTGGTTGAACACCGGGCAGTGCTTGCCGGTGCAAGAACTGGCCTCGGCCGCCACCGGCATCCACCAGTCGGATTCGGGCTGGGTGGCCAGGCTGTCGCGGTCGCCGTCCCAGCTGTTGCTGGCCAGCTCGCGCACCATGCCGCTGTAGAACAGCATGCGGGCTTCCTCATCGTGGCGCACACCGCCGCCACCGGCCAGGGCCAGCTCGTCGGCGAAGAGATCGTCGTCTTCCCCAACGGCACCACCTTCACCCGCCTGCCGCGCCAGCTTGAGCTTGCAGACATAACGTCCGCGCCCCTTGGCCAGGCCGAAGCGGAAAGGCTCGGGCATCAGCGCCGACAGCGCCGGCAGGTCCTTGTTGACGAGTTGCTCCTGCAGCGCCACGGTGGCGGTGGAGATCAGCACCCGCGTCTTGCGTGCGATGGCGGTGGCGATGGCCGGCGCGCAATAGGCCAGCGACTTGCCGACGCCGGTGCCGGCCTGGACCACGGCGATCGAGCGCAGCGGTGTGTCGCCCTCCTCCTCGTCGACCTTGCCCAGCGTGGCCTCGGCAAAGGTATGGGCCACGCGCTCGGCCATCAGCCGCTGGCCGGGGCGGCTGCGGAAATCGCCCGAGGCCCGGACCACGTGGTCGAAGGCCTGCAAGGCGGCGTTGGCGGTGGTGGATGCGGACATGGTGGAGCGAAAGCAGGAGGGGACAGCACAGGACTGTATGGGTGACCAGTTTATCCGCTGCCGGGCCGGTGGAGGCCGCGCGGTGGGAATTTAGCCGGACGGCCCTGTTGCCAATGCGGCACAGCCCGCACCATCCCGGCCTCGATGAGGTGTAATCAGGCGACGCTTCGACTCTTTGCATCCTTCGCCATCCGCCATGCAATCACCCGCCTCCAGGCTACCCTGGCTGACCCCGGGAGAAACCTTCCCCCCCGCCGCCGAGGCCTGGGGTGCCAGCGACCCCGCCCCGGGCCTGCTCGCCGCCGGCGGCGCGTTGAACGTCGCCACGCTGAAAGAGGCCTATAGGCACGGCATCTTCCCGTGGTTCAGCACCGGCCAGCCGATTCTTTGGTGGAGCCCCGACCCGCGCATGGTGCTGCACACCGCGCAATTCCGGCTGCACCGCTCGCTGCGCAAGACCTTGGCCGCTTTCCGCGCGAGCCCGGGTTGCGAGATCCGCTTCGACAGCGCTTTCGGCGACGTGATCCGGCATTGCGCGCGCAGCACCCGCCCTGGCCAGACCGGCACCTGGATCGTGCCGGACATGGTGCGCGCCTATGAAGCACTGCAGCGCCAGGGCATGGCGCACAGCATCGAGACCTGGATCGACGGCGAACTCGCCGGCGGCCTTTATTGCGTGGCGATGGGACGCGCGGTGTTCGGTGAATCGATGTTCACCCGGGTCTCCGACGCCTCCAAGATCGCGCTGGCCGCGCTGGTGGGCTTCTGCCGCGCACAACAGATCCCGATCATCGACTGCCAGCAGAACACCGCCCACCTGGCCACACTCGGCGCACACGAGATCCCACGCGCCGATTTCCTCGCCCAAGTGGCACACAACGCCGCCCTGCCCGGCCCCGTGTGGGAATTCAAGCCCGTATACTGGAACGAACTGCTCTGACGGAGCGCAACTTCGATGGCTTCAGCGTGACCCATCTCAACGACCTGCCCCTGCAAACCCTGCAGTTCTATGCCACGGCGCCCTACCCGTGCAGCTACCTGCCGGGCCGTCAGGCGCGTTCCCAGGTGGCGACCCCCAGCCACCTCATTCAAAACACCACCTACTCCGAACTGGTCAACAACGGCTTCCGCCGCAGCGGCATGTTCACCTACCGGCCGTATTGCGACGGTTGCCAGGCCTGTGTGCCGCTGCGTGTGCTGGTCGGCGAATTTCGGCGCGACCGCAGCCAGAAACGCGCCTGGGCACGGCACAGCCAGCTGCAGACCCGGGTGCTGAAGCTGTGCTTCCTGCCCGAGCACTACGCGCTGTACCTGCGCTACCAGAACGGCCGCCACGCCGGCGGCGGCATGGACCACGACAGCATCGACCAATACACCCAGTTCCTGCTGCAAAGCCGGGTGAATTCGCGGCTGGTGGAGTTCCGCGAGACCGGGCCAGACGGCTCGGCCGGCGCCCTGAAGATGGTCTCCATCCTCGACGTGCTCGACGACGGCATCTCGGCCGTCTATACCTTCTACGAGCCCGAGGAGCGGACCAGCTACGGCACCTTCAACGTGTTGTGGCAGATCGAGCAGGCGCGGCAGATGGGCCTGGCCTATGCCTATCTGGGCTACTGGATCGCCGAGAGCCCGAAGATGAACTACAAGGCGCACTTCGCACCGCACGAGATCCTGGTCGATGGGCACTGGCTGCTGGCGGGCCCACAAACGCGCTGATCGCTGGTTTATCGTTTCGCATGGTGCAATTTTGCTTTTCACAAGATAAAATGCCACCTACTTTGCTGTGCAGGCCCCATCCCCATGAGAAAGTCTGACCCCAACGTCCCCGCCACGCCCACCGTCCAGGTCATTGAACGCATGTTCCTGCTGATCGACACCCTTGCCTCGCGCGAAGAAGCGATGTCGCTCAAGGAGATCAGCGAAAAGACCGGCCTGCACCCGTCCACCACCCACCGCATCCTGAACGACCTGGCCACCGGCCGTTTCGTCGACCGGCCCGAGCCCGGCAGCTACCGCCTGGGCATGCGCCTGCTGGAGCTGGGCAATCTCGTCAAGGGCCGCCTGAGCGTGCGTGATGCGGCCCTGACGCCGATGCGCGAACTGCACCGCCTGATCCAGCAACCGGTCAACCTGAGCGTGCGCCAGGGCGACGAAATCATCTACGTGGAACGCGCCTACAGCGAACGCTCGGGCATGCAGGTGGTGCGCGCCATCGGTGGCCGCGCGCCACTGCACCTCACTTCGGTGGGCAAACTCTTCCTGGCCGTCGACGACCCGCAGCGCGTGCGCGCCTACGCCACCCGTACCGGGCTGGCCGGCCACACCAAGAACAGCCTGACCGATCTGCCGATGCTGGAGCGCGAACTCTCCAAGGCGCGGCAATACGGCATCGCGCGCGACAACGAGGAACTGGAACTGGGTGTGCGCTGCATGGCCGCCGGCATCTATGACGACCAGGGCCGGCTGGTGGCCGGCCTGTCGATTTCATCACCTGCTGACCGGCTGGACGAAGGCTGGCTGCCCAAGCTGCAGGCCACGGCCAGCGAGATCTCGGCCGCGCTGGGGTTCAAAGGCTAGAGGGGCAGAGGAGGCGGTCAATCCGCCCCGGACTCAACCCGCCGCAGCGGTTTTCTGCAGGTGCACCGCGGCCGTCGGGCTGGACTCGACCCAGCGGCGCACACGCTCGGCGTCGGCAATGCGGCTGAGCTTGCCGGCGGAATCCAGGAACACCATGATCAGCTTGCGGCCGGCGATCTTGGCCTGCATCACCAGGCACTGGCCGGCTTCATTGATGAAGCCCGTCTTTTGCAGGCCGATGTCCCACTTGGGGTTCTTCACCAGGCGGTTGGTGTTGTTGAACTGCAGGGTGCGGCGGCCCACGTCCACCTCGTAGCCGGGCGAAGTCGTGAGTTCGCGCAGCGTGGGTTCGGCATAGGCCACGTTCACCAGCAGCGCCAGGTCCTTGGCACTCGACTGGTTGCTGCTTGACAGGCCGGTTGGCTCGACGTATTTCGTGTCCTTCATGCCCAGCATCTTGGCCTTGGCGTTCATCAGCGACACGAAGGTCGGCAGGCCGCCCGGGTAGGTGCGGCCCAGCGCATGGGCGGCACGGTTTTCACTGGCCATCAGCGCCAGGTGCAGCAATTCGCCCCGGCTCAGCGAAGAGCCCACGGTCAGGCGCGAGCGGCTGCCCTTCTCGGTGTCCACATCGTCCTGGGTGATGGTGATCATCTCGTCCATTGGCAGATGGGCTTCGTTCACAAGCAGGCCGGTCATGAGCTTGGTGAGCGAGGCGATCGGCAGCACGGCGCTTTCGTTCTTGCTGAACAGCACTTCGCTGGTGTCCTGGTCGATGACCAGGGCCACGCTGGACTTCAGGTCGAGCGGATCATTGGCCGCATGCAGGCCGGCGAGTTGACCGAAGGACTGCGGTGCCGGAACGATGGGTGCGGCAGCCCGCACCACACCCTTGCGGCTGGCGGAAACGGCACGGGTGGACTTGGCTACCTTGGCGCTCCGCTTCACGGCCACGCTGGTGGTCTGCTTCTTCTGGACGACGACTTTTTTACGCTGCGCCGCTTCGGCGGGCACGCCGATCAGCACGGCCGCGCAGGTAAAGATGGAAACAATTTGTAGGAGGCGCTTCAAGACAGGGCTTTCTTCGGAGGACATGAAATTCATCTCCAGAGGAAAAATGAGGTATTCGGAGTGTATAGAAATCGAAAAGATTTCACAAGATCAAAGACTTAGCTAAGTTTTTTAAAGTGATTATCGGTGCAGCGGGGGCAAAAACCATGGCGAGAGTGTGAAAAGCCGCTCTCAGGGGTCACAAAACATGGCCAACCGGCTTCAAAAGCGCCCCAAGTTGTAACAACAAGAGCGCCGCCGAGCGACCCCGGCACTTAACTGCGCACACCGTATTTTCGTTGACGCAGCCAGGACGAATGTTGCAAAAAATAAGCTACTCAATAAGCTGATCCATAGGCTGATCCATAGGCCGATCGTGCTTTGCATATTTTTACACGGGTGATATTTTCCACATTAAATTACCCGGGTAATATATGCCTTGTTTTCTACCCGCGACAAGGCTTCCATGCATTCCCGCAATGATTCCTCCTATACCGCCTTCGCCGGCAGCAGGCGCATCGCGCGCGGCACACTGCATGAAGTGGCCGCGCGCGCCAAGCAAGCCCTCGACGCAGCGGAACCGGCCCCGCTGCTCGTGTTCCGCGATGACGATGCCTCGGTGGTCGAACTTGATCTGCGCGGCACGGTGTCCGACGTGCTGAGGCGCCTGCCCATCTCCGCAACCACTGCCGCCCCAGCTTCCGAGTCCACTGAACCGGCACTCGCCCCTCCCCCGCCGCGCGGGCCCGGCCGGCCCAAGCTCGGCGTGGTGGCGCGCGAGGTGACACTGCTCCCCCGCCACTGGGACTGGCTCGGCAGCCAGCCCGGCGGCGCCTCGGTGGCCCTGCGCAAACTGGTCGAAGAAGCGCGCCGCCGCAACGAAGCCGGCGACCGCACACGGCACCTGCAGGAACGGGCATACCGTTTCATGGTCACCATGGCCGGCCACGCGGCCGGTTTCGAGGAAGCCAGCCGGGCCCTGTTCGCAGGCGATGGTGCGCGCTTCGCCGGCATCGTCGCGCCCTGGCCAGCCGATGTGCGCGACCACCTGAGTGAACTGGCAGCGCCAGTCTTCTCCCCCGACACGCAGGAGGCGGGCGCATGACGGCCGCACGCCCACCCGCGCGGCCGCTGCTCTGGCGCGCCTTCCTCAAGTTTCTCGGCCCGATGATGTTCAGCAACATCCTGCAGGCGCTGTCGGGCACGATCAACAACGTCTATCTCGGCCAGATGCTGGGCGTGGGCGCGCTGGCTTCGGTTTCGGCGTTCTTCCCGGTGCTGTTCTTCTTCATCTCGCTGTCCATCGGCCTGGGTGCCGGCGCCACGGTGCTGATCGGTCAGGCCTGGGGCGCGAAAGAACCCGAGCGGGTGAAGGCCATCGCCGGCACCACGCTGTGCGTCGGGCTGCTGGCCGGGCTGGCGGTGGCACTGTTCGGCGGCGTGTTCACCCATCTCGTGCTGGGCTGGCTCGGCACGCCGGCCGACATCTTGCCAAGCGCCATCGCTTACGCGCGGGTGATGCTGATCGCCATGCCGGGCCTGTTCACCTTCCTGCTGGTCACTTCGATGATGCGCGGCGTGGGCGACACGGTGTCGCCGCTGCTCACGCTGCTGCTGTCCACCGCGGTGGGCTTGCTGCTCACCCCGGCGCTAATCCGCGGCTGGTTCGGCCTGCCGCAGATGGGTGTGGCCAGCGGCGCCTGGGCGAGTGTGCTGTCGTACGCGGTGGCCCTGGCCTGGCTGGCCTGGTACCTGCGCCGCCGTGGCCACCCGCTCGCGCCCGACGCAGCCTTCCTGCGGCTGGTGCGCCTCGACCCGGTGCTGCTGAAGAAGGTGCTGCGCATCGGCCTGCCCACGGGTGTGCAGATGGTGGTGATCGCGCTGTCGGAAGTGGCGGTGCTGTTCCTGGTGAACGGCTTCGGTTCGGACGCCACGGCGGCCTATGGCGCGGTGAACCAGGTGGTGGCCTATGTGCAGTTTCCGGCGCTGTCGATCGCCATCACCTCGTCCATCCTCGGCGCACAGGCCATCGGCGCCGGCCGCGGTGAAAGCCTGGGCCAGATCGCGCGCACCGGCATCGTGCTGAACCTGCTGCTGACCGGCTCGCTGGTGCTGCTGGCCTACCTGTTTTCGCGCACGCTGATCGGCTTCTTCATCACCAGCACCACCGTCATCGAACTGGCGCAGACGCTGCTGCACATCATGCTGTGGAGCTCCATCGTGTTCGGCATGTCGGCCGTGCTGTCGGGCCTGATGCGCGCCAGCGGCAGCGTGCTGGTGCCCACGCTGATCTCGGTCTTCGCCATCCTGGCCATCGAGGTGCCGGTGGCCTACGTGATGAGCCGGCGCATCGGGCTCAACGGCGTCTGGGTGGCGTACCCGGTTGCCTTCCTGTGCATGCTGGCCATGCAGACGGCTTATTACCGGCTGGTGTGGCGGCATAAACCCTTGCGTCGTCTCTAGTTCAGACGGCCTACAATCGCCGCCTGCACCCTCGCATGGGTGCTTTCGCTAGGGGTGTTGCCAAGGTGTTGAACCAGGGCGACTGAGAAAGTCCCTTTGAACCTGATTGAGGTAATCCTCGCGCAGGGAAGCAGGCCAGATGTCGCCACCCGCCATGGGCGTGGCGCCTGTCGGGCCAAGGTCCCTGCCGTCGCATTGTTTGGAGCGCGCGCATGACCAGTCCGTCCTTGTCCCCTTCTGCTTCCTCCCCGCTGCCTGCGGGCCTTGGCAATGCGCCGGTCAACGAGGCGCTGACACCGCTGCCTGCCAACCAGCGCGCGCTCGGCTGGAGCGACCAGGCCGCGTTGTGGTTCAGCCTCGGCGTGGGCCTGCTGGTGATGCAGGTCGGCGCCTACCTGGTGCCGGCCGTGGGCACGCGCGAGGCGGTGCTGGCCATCGTGCTCGGCTCATGCGTGGGCGCGGGCCTGCTGGCCTGGACGGCGCGCATCGGCTGCGCCAGCGGCCTCTCCAGCGCGGGCCTGATGCACGCCACCTACGGCCGCCTGTTCGCGCGCCTGCCAGTGGGGCTCAACATCATGCAACTCATCGGCTGGACCACCTTCGAGCTGGTCATCATGCGCGAGGGCACGGCCGCCATCGCACAGCAAAGCTTCGGCCTCACACTCAGCGGCACGGGCAGCGTGCTGCTGACCACACTGCTGTGGGGCGCGGTGCTCACCGCGCTGATGGCCGGCTCGATGCTGACCCTGGTGCGGCGCTTCGTCAGCCGCTTCGGCCTGCCGCTGGTGATCGTGTCGCTGCTGTGGCTGACCTGGCAGTTCGCCCATGCACTCGCGGCCAAGGGCTTCGACAGCTTCTGGCAACGGCCGGGCGACGGCAGCATGGGCATGTTGTCCGCACTCGATCTGGTGATCGCCATGCCGGTGTCCTGGCTGCCGCTGGTGGCCGACTACGCGCGCCACGGGCGCAGCGCACGCGGCAGCTTCGGTGGCACCTGGCTCGGCTACGTCCTGGCCAACATCTGGTGTTATGCGTTGGGCGTGATGGTGGTGAGCGTGGCCGAACCGGGCGCGGACCTGGTCACCGCGCTGCTGCTGGCCCAGGGCGGCCTGCTGGCGCTGGGGCTGATCCTCGTCGACGAACTCGACAACGCCTATGGCGACGTGTACTCAGGCGCCGTGTCTTCGCACAGCATCCTGCCGCGCTGGAGCGTGCGCCGCTGGGGCCTGCTGCTGGCCGTGTTGTGCACGCTGCTGGCGCTGGCCTTGCCGATGCACAGCCTGGAGCCTTTCCTGCTGCTGCTGAGCTCGGTGTTCGTGCCGCTGTATGGCGTGATCCTCGGACGGCTCGGCACCGGCGGCGCAAGCTTCGCACTGCAGGCCCGCGCGGTGGACTGGAAAGCCGCGCTGCTGTGGCTGGCCGGCATCGCGCTCTACCACCTGCTCGCGCAGTTCCTGCCGCAATGGGGATCGGCCCTGCCCACCTTGGCCGCCACCTTGGTGCTGGCCTGGCTCAGCCGGCCCCGGCAGGCAACAACCTGATGAGCCAATTACGGCGGCAACAGATGCATCGCCACCGGTGCAAAGCCGTGGTTCAGCGGCCCGTGGCCATGGCCGGTGCGCACATGGGCACCAGCGCCGATGGCCTGCAGGATGTAGCCGCGCGCCTGCTGCACAGCCTGCGCCAGCCCCAGGCCTTGCGCCAGATAACAGGCAATGGCCGACGACAGGGTGCAGCCCGTGCCGTGGCCGTTCGGCGTGGCGATGCGGCTGGTCGGCAGCCGCAGGCGCGTGCCATCGGCCTGGGCCAGCACGTCGAGCACATCGTTGCCGGGCAGGTGCCCGCCCTTGAGCAGCACCGCTGGCGCACCCAGCGCGAGCAAGGCGGTGGCGGCCTCGTCCAGCGCGTCGATGCCATCGATGGCGCGGCCCAGCAGCAGCGCCGCTTCGTCGAGATTGGGCGTGATCACCGTGGCGCGCGGGAACAACTGCTGCACCAGCACCTGCACCGTCTCGGCCGCCATCAGCCGATCTCCGCTGGTGGCCACCATTACCGGATCGAGCACCACCTTGCGCAGCCGGTAGTGGTCGATGGCCCAGGCCACCACCTCCACCACCTCGGGCGCATGCAGCATGCCGATCTTGACCGCGTCGACGCCGATGTCGTCGAGCACGGCCTGCAGCTGCGCCTTCAGGAAGGCCGGCGGCACACCGTGGATGCCAGAGACGCCTTGGGTGTTCTGCGCGGTGAGTGCTGTAATGGCCGTCATGCCGTAACAGCCGAGCGCGCCGAAGGTCTTGAGGTCGGCCTGTACGCCGGCGCCGCCGCCACTGTCGGAGCCGGCGATCGACAATACGCGCACATACCTGGCGGTGGCCGCACCGGCCGCGTTTTCGTCCAAAGTTTCAGAAGGGTTCATGGCTGAATTATGAAAGCTCTGACGTCTTCATCGTCGGTGGCCATTCTTGGCGCGGGCTTGATGGGCCGGCTGCTGGCCTGCACGCTCGCGCGCAAGGGCTGCGAGGTGGCGCTCTACGACGCTGGCGGGCCGGGCGCCGAAGGCTCGGCGGCCCGTGTGGCCGCGGCCATGCTCGCGCCGCTGGCCGAGTCGGCCATCACCGAGCCGAGCGTGGTTCGCATGGGCCACCACGCGCTGGCGCGCTGGCCGCAACTCATCGCGCAACTCACCACGCAGTTGGCCGAGCCGGTCTTCTTCCAACAAGAAGGCACACTCATCCTTTGGCACCGGCAGGATGCGCCCGAGGCCGCGCGCCTGACCCGGCAACTGCAGGCCACGCAGCGCCAACTGCCTGAACTACCAACAGCACACAACCTGGATGCGGGTGGCATCGCCGCCCTGGAACCCTGCCTCGGCACACATTTTGGCCAAGGCCTGTTCCTGCCCGGCGAAGGCCAGCTCGACAACCGCGCGCTGCTGACAGCCTTGCTGCAAACACTGCAGCAGACAGGCGTCGCCTTGCACTGGCATAGCCCGCGCGCGCCGGAACAGTTTCAGCCAGGAACACCAGGCCAGCCCGACTGGGTGTTCGACTGCCGCGGCCTCGGCGCGCGGCCCGAATGGCCGGCCCTGCGCGGCGTGCGCGGCGAGGTGCTGCGGGTGTTCGCGCCCGAGGTTGGGCTGACGCGCCCGACGCGGCTCGTGCACCCGCGCTACCCGCTCTACATCGCGCCCAAGCCGAACCATGTCTACGTGATCGGCGCCACCGAGATCGAGTCCGACGACCTGTCTCCGGCCAGCGTGCGCTCCACGCTGGAACTGCTCAGCGCCGCCTACAGCGTGCACAGCGGCTTTGCCGAAGCGCGTATCCTGGAGATCGCCACCCAGTGCCGGCCCGCCCTGCCCGACAACCTGCCCGCCCTGCGCACACTCGGCCCCAATGTGCTTCAAATCAACGGCCTGTACCGCCATGGCTTCATGATTGCACCGGCCGTGCTCGACGCGGTGCTCGAACTCGTTGAAACAGGGGATGACCAACTGGCCCGGCGCTTTGCGCTGCGCATCGAAACCCCATAAAAAACGCCACATGAAAGTCCTCATCAACCAGTCGACATACGAACTGCCCGAAGGCGCGAGCCTGGCGCTCGCCATCGAACGCCTGGACGCCAGGCCACCGTTCGCCACCGCCATCAACAAGCAGTTCGTGCCTTCCACGCAGTACCCCCAGACGCTGCTGCGCGAAGGCGACCAGATCGAAATCATCCAACCCGTGACCGGAGGCTAAGCATGAACCCCAGCACCCAACCCGACCCGCTCATCCTCTACGGCCAAAGCTTCGAGAGCCGCCTGCTGCTCGGCACCGCGCGCTACCCGTCGCCAGCGGTGATGGAAGCCGCCATCCGCCGCGCCCGGCCAGCCATGGTCACGGCTTCGCTGCGCCGGCAAAACCTCGGCTCGGCCACCACCGAAACCATTCCGAATGCCTTCTGGGAACTGCTGCGCCAGCTCGACGTGCCGGTACTGCCCAATACCGCCGGCTGCCACAGCCTGCAGGAAGCCATCACCACCGCCCACATGGCGCGCGAGGTGTTCGCCACCGACTGGATCAAGCTCGAACTCATCGGCGACGACTACACCCTGCAGCCCGACACCCTGAACCTGGTCGAAGCCGCGGGCCAGCTCATCAAGGCCGGCTTCAAGGTGCTGCCCTACTGCACCGAAGACCTGGTGCTGTGCCGCCGCCTCGTCGACGTGGGTTGCCAGGCGGTGATGCCCTGGGCCGCACCCATCGGCACCGGCAAGGGCCCGGTCAACCCCTATGCGATGCAGGTGCTGCGCGAGCGGCTCGCGGTGCCGATGATCGTCGACGCCGGCCTGGGCCTGCCCTCGCATGCCTGCCAGGTCATGGAATGGGGCTTCGACGCCGTGCTGCTCAACACCGCGGTGGCACTGGCGCAAGACCCGGTGCGCATGGCCGGCGCCTTCGCCGACGCGGTGGACGCGGGCCGCGGCGCGCGCCTGGGCGGGGCCATGGCCGAGCAGCATGCGGCCCAGCCCAGCACCCCGGTGCTGGGCACCCCCTTCTGGCACCACAACTGAACCTGAGGCTTCTTATGTTTTCCACCGACGCGACGGTCCATGCCATGGCCGAAGCCATTGTCGAAGCCCACACCGCCACCTTCGGCAAGGCCGACGCACCCGGTGAGCATCCTGAATTCACCAGCGACGACCCGGTGTACCGCGCCGCCCGGCAGGCCTGCGCGGCGCTGGGCTTCATCCCCATCGACGCCGAATGCCTGGGCCGCGCCTGGCAGGCGCAAACCGCGCGCACCGGCAAGTTCGAGGCCGGCCACTGGCCCGACGCTCCGGCCGACTTCGGCCTGCGCCCCTGGCCGCGCACGGACACATTCGCCCCCTGCCCGCGCCGACTCGGCCTCTACGCCGTACTGCCCGACGCCACCTGGGTGGCGCGCATGGCCCGGGCCGGCGTGCCCACGCTGCAGCTGCGCTTCAAGTCAAGCGATGCCGACGCGGTGCGCCGCGAGATCGAGGCCGCGGTGGCCAACGTGCAGGGCACGCCGAGCCTGCTGTTCGTCAACGACCACTGGCAGGCTGCCATCGATGCCGGCGCCTATGGTGTGCACCTCGGCCAGGAAGACCTGGACGCGCTGACCCCAGCCGAGCTTGCTACGCTGCGCAAGGCCGGCCTGCGCCTGGGCGTCAGCACCCACGGTTATGCCGAAATGCTGCGCGCCGACGCCTGCAGCCCGAGCTACATCGCCATGGGCGCGGTGTTCCCCACCACCCTCAAGAAAATGGCCACCGCGCCGCAGGGCACGGCGCGGCTCAAGGCCTATGCGCGGCTGCTGCACAACCATGCGCTGGTGGCCATCGGCGGCATCGACGCGGAGCGCATGTCGGCAGTGCTGGAAAGCGGTGTGGGTTCCGTGGCCGTGGTGCGGGCACTCACCGCGGCGGGCGATCCCGAAGCGGCGGCCAGGGATCTGCAGGCGCGCATGCGCCTTGGCCAGGCTGGCATTGAGTGAAGGAGTGAAGGCAGACCTGGCAGGTGTCAATTTGCTCGACACGATTTACCGTGAACTTGTGCACAAGCCTCGCCCAAACACCCCAAAAACCGCGAAATAATTAACAAAATCAATCGCTTACGACCTGGCCCATTTTGTGCAATGTATATGGCATCAACCATTGCACAAAATGAACATACTTAACAAGACACTGGCCGCATTCTTCTTTGCAGGCGCCGCGGCCGCCAGCAGCGCAGCAACCGTCACCATCACTTTCGACAACCCCATCTTCAACGGCTCGGGCTACGACGACGTCAAGATCTTCTTCCCCAGCGCAAGCGGTCACGGCACCACCAATGAAAACGTCCTGGCCGGCCGCTTCCAGGGCACCGCATCCGAGGTCGTGGGCGTGCCGGCTTCCATCTTTGTCGATGGGCTGAACGACCTGTACATGTACTGCTACGACGTCTACGAAAGCATCAACGACGGCCAGGTGGTGAAGTACACCATCAACCTCGACGGCGAAAAAGACCGCACCCGCGACTTCATCGGCGCGGTCAATGCCGTGCTCAATGCCGGCAAGTCCAGCTTCGACCAATTCGCCTGGCTGCACCCGGCAAGCGGCGCACAAGGTGCGGCGATCCAGCTGGGCATCTGGGAAAGCCTGTATGAAGCTTCGGGCTGGGACATTGCAAGCGGCAGCTTCCGCGCCACCGGGCTCGACACCACCACCAGCAGCTGGCTCAACAGCTTCCTCGGCCAGATCGACTCCAGCGCTTCGATCGACAAAAAATACGTGATGACGCTGGAGGCCGCCGGCGCGCAGGACATGATCGCCGGCGACCCACCGGCCGCCGTGCCAGAGCCGGCATCCATCGCCCTGCTGGGCCTGGGCCTGGCCGCCATCGCAGTCACCCGCAAGCGCAAGGCTTGAACCGCTTCGCTCTGCGCAAGCCCCATAAACCCAGTAAACCCAGTAAACCCAGTAAACCCAGTAAGCCCGCCTTGAGCGGGCTTTCCTGCTTCTGGGCAAATTTATTTCAAACATGGATCAGCGCGGCACAAAACAAAAAGCCCACTACGGTTTACGTAGCAGGCCTTTTTGCGCATCGCGCTTGTTCTTTGGCTCCTCAACCTGGGCTCGAACCAGGGACCTACGGATTAACAGTCGGGCGCGCCAATCGCCCTGCAGCCCGCGTGGAATATGAGAATTCCGGTTTTCATCTGTCTAATAAAACCGCTATTCTCCAATCGAGCCGCTATAGCTACGACGTTTTTTTGGTCGCTAAAAACACTGGATATTAGACAGCGCGCGCGGCGTCCGTCGACCTGCTGCGAACACGTCACCTGCTGACAGCAGCAGGTCGCGTCCCCCCAATTGGCACACGCCGTACATGCTTCGTTCAAGTGAATCTGAACTTGAGCAGCCCACCGGGGCAAGGTAAGCTCGGTGGAACGACCCGCCCGCTCACCAAATGAAATGAAAGAAATCCGCCTCGCCTGGTCAATCCTGGGCCGCACCAACCATGTGAGAGAACCCACCCAGAACGGCCTATGGATGTGGGCAACGGAAGAGAACCACCAGGAGTTGCGGGTGATTGCCGACGTGGGCAATGAGGTCTACGGCGAGGGCACGCACTGGATCGAGGAGCGGGAAGCGTGAGGACGCTGTAGTAAAGGCCGAGCGGCCGCCTCAGGGTAACCCCGCTGCAAAAACGTCGACCGGTGCCAACTGCAGCAACACCATCGCCTGCTCCACTGTGCTGAAGCGTCATATTAAGCGACTCAACGACAGAGGGGAAATCCGGGGCACCTCAAGCTTTGGCTGTGGAAATGCCCGGCTCTTTACGCCCAGCTAGTCCCGTTCAATCCTTTCCGCTAACACATCCACCAAATGCTCGCCAGTAGCAATTTGGGGAAACGCCCTTCATCTTTGGCTTTCGCGCCATTGATCATTGCCCTGCTCCGGCGAAGTCGACCTGCGCCTAGTGCCCGGCAGGTGCCATTTAAAGGCAGCCTCACATCGAGAGGTCATCGAAACCAATGAGCCGGGATTCTTTACAGCGAAGGTGCCAAAACATTCCAAGTGGTTGATATCTATGGGTGGCCCAGGACTTGCGTGGGATCCTATACAACAATCACAAGGAAATATCCGTGAACTATTCCGCTGCATTTGCCAAAACGCTGAGCGCACTTGCGATTGGCATTGCTGCTTTCTCGGTAAACGCGACGCCGATCCAGGGCAGTGCGAGCATCGGCTTCGGCCAAGTGCAATTGTCATTGGGCGAGGTTGACTGGAACCCTGCGCTCAACCCCGGCCTGAATGTCACCCCCAGCTATGGCGCGTTTGCCACAAATAGTGCTGGCAACACGGGCTCCTTCGCCTCTGGCGCCATGTCCGGCGTGACATTCGGGCTCGTGCAAGACATGAGCGCGAATCCAGCGGATGCGAACTTCACGCCGGTCGGTGCCGGTTCAACGCCCGCCTTCATCCAGTTCAATGTTCAGCCTGGCTGGCTGTTCGTCATGGACCTTGTTTCCCCCGGCACATTTCCCGGCATGCCGTTTCTCCTCACCGAGGAAGCGGGCAACACCGTCTTGGCACAGCTTGCCGTGAGTGGATGGGCTTGCGATACCGGTGGCGACGGCCTGTGCGACGTAGGCGACGACAAGTCCACCTGGGTCGGCAATTTCTTCACGACCTACGTCAACACCACTCTCGCCGCGTTGGACGCGATACTGCTGGGCGGTGGCTCGCTGCCCAATAACTCTTGGTCTGGGCAGATCGTTGCTACAGCCGATACCCTCGCCGAGGTACCCGAACCGTCAACGGTGGCGCTGTTCGGATTGGCTCTGGCCGGGTTGGGCTTCGCGCGCCGTCGAAAGGCCTAGTGTCAATGGGCGTCTCTACGAGACGCCCCGTGGTTCGCCCTGTGTTCAGCGACGCCGATCTCGAAAGACGATCGGCGTTTTGCTTTTTGAGTGCAGAACGCCCAGTCCCTGACTCAGGTCGTACCCGGCATCCCAACAAACGCCAATGATGAGTGGCACAGACCCGGCAAAAGTCAATGTTCAGTGGCGCGCCGGAGCAGTGAGCTTTGACGTATGACGTTCCCCCCATGGGGAGTCAGCGTCAATGATGAGCGGCGTTCCGCACTGACCATGAAAACCGCCATCTTCGCCACCCTGCTGCTGATCGCCGGCCTCGTTCACGCCCACTCCGGCGGCACCAACTCCCAAAGCTGTCACACCGACCACAAGACGGGGAACTACCACTGCCATTGACAGCCCACACAGCCGGGCTGTGCTCACGACGGCGCTGGATCGTTGATATCAGCGTCGCTGGCGCTCCTTTCGACCCTCTTCGTACCGGCCTGAAGGCGTACGAAATCTGAAAAAGAGTCGCGAAAATCACGCTTCGCTGCCGCGGCTTCCTCTTGTGCCTTCTTCTCTTCGCGTTCCGACACGCGAGCTTTTTGCCACTCGCGATAAGACAGGAACACAACCACAAACGCAGCGAACGAATAACCATACGGCGCCGGCAGCACAAGGATTGCGAGGGGCGCAGCAATGATGAGGATAATGGAAATTATCACAATCTGAATCTACGGTAACTGATTCAACTCGTCAATTCCGCGAGCGCTGGGGCATTGGGTCCAGCATAGCAACGGTGAAACATGTAGGCAGTGCCGCGGCGATGCAGCGACCATTCCTCACGTCCGCGGTCGCTCCACTGTACTCACCTGTGGCGATGCCGATTTCGGCCGTTTGTGGGTGAAATACTGAGCGCGTTTCCGCCAGGCCTGTCGACCTCAGCGCGCTTATCAGAAAGTGCTCGTTATGAAATTTGAAATTTACAAGACCGTCGGCAACGCCCTGGCGACACTTGGTCAACACGGGTGGCGCTGGAGGCTAAGGGCGGCGAACGGTGAGCCTATCGCCAGCGGCGAGAGTTACCAGAACAGAGCCGATTGCTTGAGCGCCATCAAATTGGTGGCAAGCACGACCGGCGCTACACCGGTCGTAGAAATCCCATCCTAGAGTCCCCTGCCAAGCTGAGGCTGCGCATGCTGCGGACGCCCTTGGTGCCGGTTCGCTTCCAGCTCCGGCAACGTGCAAAGCCAACGGAGGTAGTCCTCAGCCGTCCCTCTACTGAACTAAGCGGCGCAGGATCGAAATGCAGTGGGTGACGGCTGCAGCCTTGAGCGGCTGCCCAAGCAGGAGCAGGCGCTTGCGGTAGGACTGAAGGGCTGCAACGGCGGTTTCGAGATCAATCATTGCCAGCATTGTGCCCGGCATGAAAAATCCCCCGGGCCGTGAAGCGCCGGGGGATTCGTCAGGGTCGGGATGCGATCAAGCCGATGGGCACATGCGCCAGCGCGGTGTCACCACGGGGCGCTCACGCTTGGCCATGCGCATCACGAAGGCTCGAGCCTGGACGAAGACCACCAGCGGGCGGTGCATCTGGATTGGATTCAGGTCGCGCTTGAACGTCGCCACGATGGACAGGACGCTGTAGCCCAGCCAGTCGAGACATCGCCGCCAGACGCAGGTGGTGCCCTGCACGGCGAGCATGAATGCCGCGGCCACGGCAGAGAGCAAGAGACGAGGACGGTCGGGAGAGCAGGCCATGGATTACCTTTCGGGAAAGCACACCGGCAGCCGGCCGGCACGGGATTGGCCATCCCTGGCCAACGATCATTGCGCCATCAGCGCGCGGTCGGCGTCGATCACGCTGCGCAGCAGCACTACTTCGGCATCTCGCTTTTCAACAAGTCCACGGAGCTCTGCGACCACGCCGAGGCCTTCTGTAAGCTGGCGGTCGAGGGCTGCAGATCGATCTGCAAGACGGCTGCAGGCAGCGGCGCCGGCTTCGGCTTGCGCCCGATAACTGGCGGCTCGGCGCTCGGCGTCACGGCGCAGGCCGTCAACACGAGAGAGATCAGTGCGCAGGCTGTCGTCGCGCGCCGGCTGGGTCTTGGTGAATGCATCGGATGCTCCTTGGATGGTGGCGGCGTTGACCTGTTCCTTGCCAGCCGTGGCGTCAGAGTCTTTGGCGTAGGCCTCGGCCCGGCCGGCCTTCGCCGTGGCGGTGCTGGCGATGAGTTGGGCGTGCGCGGCCTGCTCGCTGTGCAGGCGCCAGGTCTGGATGGCCAGCAGCGTGCCGGCGGCGACAGCTGCCAGCATCCAGCCTTTGGCCTTGAGTTCGGACAGGATCATGGAATATCCTCGCCGGCCAGCCAGATCAGCACCAGCACGAGGCCCACGATCAGCACCATGGTCCACGGGCTCATGACTGCGCCCCTTCCATCAGGCAAAGCTCGGATTCCTGCTGTCGGCGCTCGACCTGGCCGTAGCAGTTGTTCGACCGGATGCGGCAGTCCTTCCCGCCGTCCCGGATCCAAAGCAAGATCTGCTTGCAGGCCCCGACCCGATCGCCGGCGTTCCAGAGCTTGCGGAAGGTGCTGCCTGCGCACTTACCCTCGCCGATGTTGAAGGTGTTAATTTCCATGCAACCCTGAGCCGGCATTTCCATCGAATCTTGACCCACCCTCTTTGCAAGCCTGGAAGGCTCACGGTGTGGATAAGTTCTTGGTTTTCTCCTTCTTGGATTGTGCCGGCAGC
>Ga0307514_10002246_pt1 | contig 20616 bp, 21 predicted proteins | sample 16_EM_MG_FD_203088 | JGI IMG/M metagenome (GOLD analysis project Ga0307514, IMG submission 203088) | Populus trichocarpa ectomycorrhiza microbial communities from riparian zone in the Pacific Northwest, United States - 16_EM | ecosystem: Host-associated > Plants > Roots > Unclassified | place...
CGAACTAGTCAGTTCACGGAGGTGGGGTACGGACTCCGTGAATGGACAGTTCGTTCACGGAAGGTGGGCCTCCGTGAACTGACTAGGTACTCCGCGGAGGAACCGCCTCCGTGAATGGACTAGAACACTCATTCTGGACTCGATTGGGAGATCTCAGTTGTGCCTGAACTTCAATTACAGACCACAACATATCCAGCAGTGAAAGCTGCACTTTAGCCAAGAATTTCCAAGCGGTGTCTCAGCATCCGACTCTCTGGGATGCAGATTAAAGGTGTGTCAGAACATCAGTCATATCCCAGCGAAAGCTGCGGCATTGCCACAAATAAGTGAGCTAGTGTCATATATTCTAACACAAGTACTGAATATCACCTAGTCTGTTTGAATTGCCAAATGGGATTGGCGAATATGTTGTGATGAATCTGTCACAATGAGATGCCACAAATTCTCTGGTGCACCAGAACTTTGATCATAGGCCAGCAACAGCGGTGGCTTTGACAAGTTAATTCTTATACAGGGACTCCATATCGCCTTGACTGTCTTGATGCCAAATGTGATAGGCAAATATGCAGGGATGGATCGGTCATAACCATATGTGGCCAGGACAATCCGGTGCACCTGAACTTAGATCATATGCCAGCAAAAGCTTCAGCGTTGCCACAAACAAGCGAGCTGTCTCATACTTAGATATAAATACTGAATATAGCCTAGACTCTTCTAATACCAGATGGGATTGCCAGATATGTTGTGTGCGATCAGTTATAACAATCCTGATGACATAAGCAGAAGAGACGCCAGTGCACCTGAAAGTGACTGAATTATGCTTTTTCATGCTTTTTCATTTGAAATGCATACATGGCTTTAGGCTTCAAGTTCACCTCACATTCGCAGCTGAGAAATTATTCGACACCCTTTGCTGCATCGTTTTTCCAATTCGACTCGTACCATTTACCATGTGATAGGTAACCCACAGGAACTTTGAAAGTAGCATATCAATTGACTTCATCTCTTATTGCTCATTAATAATAATCATGAACGCCAATGAAATCCCACTCTAGCCATATCTGATTGAAATCAGAACAATTCTAACATCAGAACTTTGATTCAGTTTGAAATTGCAGAGAGAAAGGATAGATTTCTGCAGTAAAGTTTGCCTTACAAACAACGTTTTTCACTATTTGTACCAGTTAAGAAGATCATGTTGCTTGAATGACTAAAGAGGCATACCTTGATGAAAGTGTCCTAACACTCTAAGATGGATGGTTCATCAGACTGCAACATGTCTCCATTCTCTGTCAGCTGCTTGGTATGGTTCTTACAAGACGCAAGAATCAGATAAATCATCGACGTCAGGATTGTCTGTCAACTTATCAAGCCATGCAGTACTGTCATTTGCGCCACTCTGGGGTGATGTTTGGGGATCACTCGCGCGCTTATCGTAGCGACCAGGACCCGTATTCAGTAAACCTGTGTGCGGAACTCTGTTTTGCCCCAGCCGGACAACTTGTGCAAATGCCTGGTTCTGCTCATTAAATACCCAGCACTTTTGAGTTATTACTGCATAGTTTGCAGCTGTAAGGTTTAGGCCTGTCCCACCCACATTGGGTGTGGTTTCGAATACACAGGGATTTCGTGAATCCTGGAATTTGAGCTGCATTTCTGAGCATTTATCATTGGCCATTTCTGCATACATGTGGAATATATCCACATGATGTGCAAAATACTTGGTTAGCTACTACTTCAAATGACAAACCGGGCTGAAATGAGGATAAAATAGCACTGCCTTTTGTGCAGGGGTGCACTGCAGAGTGCATTTCATTTCTCTCTTCAGGCAGGAGCAAGTCTCTTGATGGGTCATCTTCGTCCAGTTCGGGATACTGTGCAGGTTCAATGAAAAGTGATGGCAGAAATTTCTCCGTGTGATATCGGAAAATCGCAGAATCCACCCAAGTATTGACTCGCCATTCATTGGACAATTGTCCAGAAACGTTGTTGCAATCCTCCGTGTCTCCTAACATTAACAAAAAACATGTTAGCCGCCATATATGAACCCTGTATGCTCCCGAAGCACCCTGTGAAGTGAACATCTCCACCAGGGTCTTCAGATTTTCTTGCTCTTCTTGAGTACACTCAAGATCAATGAGGTGTGCATTCTTCTTTGGTATCCGGACAAGTGGTTTTCTATTGGCAAGTGTTGAGTCAGACCACAGCCTGATTGTTCAAGGCTTTGCAATCTATATTATCCGGTGCGCTGCATCCTATTGAGCTTCTTCCGCTGCAGCGCTGATAGCATCCATCAAACTCTTCACTGTGTAATGTAATGCCTCTGCACCATCCTTTTCAATCACAGTATCATCCTGTGAATCGTCAGGTGTACCTGAAAACAGCCACATTGACTGATAACAGCAGTCATAGAGTGAATGGAATCCAAGCGTTGCAGTAACTTGAAGTTTGAATCCAATTCTCGCATTCAATGCAATTTGCCAGCCCACACAATTTTTAGTCATTTACCTACGGGACTCGTCAAATATGCCAAAACTCTATGAATAGTATGGGAGTTGGCTGTTGCTTGATGGTTTCACTCTGGATGTTGAGGTATCATATGAAACAAGGTGGATATTGGTTCGGTTTTCTAGCTTGGCTATACTGGTGTTCAGATCCTCGTGGGTGAGTTGCTCATTTTCCGCATGCAACAAGTTTACGGGTTTGAATTGGATTCAAACTTTCATCTCATCGATGACACTCTTGAAAGTCTCTTCTACTACGGGCATTGTGACCAACAAGATTGGTTGCGGAGGTGATGTATGCGCTGGGTGCCCCAGCGGTAGAGGTGTCTGTATCTCTGAATGGTCGCAGGGCACTTAATTCTGTCTCAGCAATGGATACCACTCCTGTTCTTTACTAATTATCCTGGGAAAGTCATTCTGTGCCCTATTCACCCACCTGCCCAGAGTACTCCCCGACAAAATCGACAGCAGCAACCCCATTACAACTTTCTCAGTCAGCAGTGTACATATCATTGCTGCTGCCACGGAGGTGAAAGTCTTGCCAAGACTCATTTCATCCACCACCACCGCTTCTGGCAAATCTGAATCCCCAAGCCACCTTGTCACAATGAACAATATCACACAAACCTGATGCGTCAGGAACTTCCTACCGGAAAATCCTGGGATTGAATACTTGTGGCCAGAAACATGGACATCTGTTGATTGGCGAACCGGATGGGTATTCAGCAGCCTGACTGCCGCATCAAGTCACTCGTGTTGAAATTCTTGGTAGATCATAATGAGATTAGTATTGATTACTGAACTCGTATTTTCTGAATCGAGGACCTCCTCACCATCCTCCACTGGCTCCTGAACCTCCCTTGGACCTTTGTGTGTGTTCTTTTCATCTTGAATGATCTCTTTCAGTTACTCCAATGTATGCTGGGCAGATGAGCTCATATTCCGGCCCTTGTGAAATTCATCGCGATGTTAGGTATTTTACTGACAAGCAACCATTTGAACAAATCTCTCTGGATGGAATACAATCAATTCAATTCTTTTAATCAGAACTTACACTAATACATGTATTATTCTCTTTCCCACCATCCTCCTTTCCCTCTTCTCTTCCACCCGCTTCAGAACTTTCCGATGTCTACGTATAATGATTACTACTTGAGCACGTCTAGCCTTAATATGCCTAGTGGGGATTACCTTTGCTGGTCTCATTACATGCTCGGCAATCTCCTTCCCTGTAGCTCTCATCATTTCTACCACAAATATCTTCACATTGTGTCCAAGTTTCAACTTACACACATTTGAAAGGCAACAGTTGTACTCAATCTGGCCATGGATGGGGTCATTGATCATTTGTCCGTGAGTATATAATCCCATTTACTCTTTATCCAATTTGTCTGGCTCGAAGGTGAACTTGAACATTGATGCTAGAATGAATGGCTCTTTCGGGCCACAGTTTGTGTCAATGAAAACAACTTGCTCATCTCAGTGCCTTACATCTGTATACGAGACTTGGAGTCATTTGTGGGATAGAACGAAAACCTTGCAATTCAACACCCAGCGAATCACAACCATGCACTGTGTATTTGGCAACGCTCTGACATTACTTCTGGCCTTTTTGCCCTCAGGATCTCCGAAATATGTCTCTAGTTGCGGGTTGCATTGCCTTTCCTTTCTCGTTGTATCTCGAATTTCGCATGCACATTGCTTCGAAAACATTTGAACCCACTGCCGGTTAATCCATTCAGCATTATGGAAAATCACCACCGGTAGCCAGTCCTCGAATGTTACAAATATCTCTGCAACACCTGTCTCTGAGTGCAGGGGTCTATTTGAAACCTGGTTCAGACAATTTTGCCCCTGGATAATGGACCGATGCTTCTTCTCCAGGAACCCAGCCACCAATACTTTCTTCCACTTGTTGAATGCACTATAGTTGGCCTGCCTCCTGTTTCTTGCAAAGTGCTTCAAGAAGAATTCTGTTTGCTTCCGGCTCATTGACAGTTTGTCCTCTGTACCGCCGAAGTCCGAGCAATAATCACTTGCATCATCTGCATCATAATCATCGTAGGCAATGTCCCGGAATGAGGGGAAATCCAAAATTCCTGCAACATCTGTTTTCCGTGGTTGTGCTGGCGCCAAGAATTGTTTCATTGGGAGGCTTATTGGTGGCATCCCAGGTGTGCCAGAAGGAGGTCTAGGTGGAGGATTAGAGCTGGAATTTATTGGCCAATTGACGCAATTGTTTTCCAGTGGTCCTGGCGGCACTCTCGGTGCACCTGGTGATAATAGCCCTTGTCCTGAAAACTCCGGATGGGGGAACATTTAACACCTGCCATAACCGCCTTGGTGGAGGTCATATACTTGCCACTGTGGCCGATAACTTGGATATTGTTGCCTTGCGCTGGTCGTTGGTTGCGCACTGTTTGTCATGTTGAATGTAGACTGCTGATGAAACTGCGGAGCGCCTGGAAATGGCTGCTGTGAAGGAGGGTAACCATACCCATGCTGCGGATGATATTGTTCAGTGTGTTTCCCAAATCGACTGTCTTGGCCTGTGGCAGTTCAGGAACATTTATCCCACAAGCCTGAATTGTGATCATGGCATGGTTGCGTTCCAAATCAGCCTCCGTATAGAGCCGTATACACTGTCTTCAGTGGAGATCCGTTCACTGACATGCTCTGTGAACAAAGATGGTGGTAAAATACTATAGATGCGAGATGTGATAAAGAATCAATCGGAGTATAGTTGCGTATATTGCACATAGCAGTGACCTTCAGCGGAATGAAGGGCTTCATATATTCCATTCTGTTGTCATGAACTGTGGTGTTTCACAACAACTTTGATCCATGAAACCAACCCGGCGTTGTGGAAAAGAAATCTTAATCACACACATCCTTCATTTCTTGGTGATATGCTCGAATTCATATACTAAGACATGGGATAGATGCTCACTGTCATACGCTTCCATGACTTAAAGGTTATAGAAGGGATATAATATGATATCTCCAGGAACCCAACAAGAACTATACCCAGTAGGAAGGTTAACACGACTAGGGATATTAAACATATGTTGTGCGTGAATGACCTTGCAACTTCATTCAATAGGAGGCCTGTGAGTCGAGCAGCAATACTGATTGCTTCCTACTGAGCTCCGTGCCTATTGATCATAGTTCCCCTAACGATCCATCTGCCAGTCAAGGATCGTAACTGAAGCAAACATCCTTCCAGTGTTATCAGTTCTCGATGATCATGGCCCGCACATCTAGCTAGCTAGGAAACTAACCTACTCATTGTATTAATACGATCTACCGTCATTATCAGCTGCTCAGAGGCTCGAGAGTAGGTATAACTCACAATCCAGTACTGACGTAGTATAAAGCCCCATTGTGGTGATTGCAGTGATGACAAAAGAAACCTCCCACCCGTATTTGGCGGGGTGCGATGCGGCTGTGCATGTGGTACCCCAACCTATGATTCCTCGCTTTCAAACTAATGTTGCTGAGGCTCTGTAGTACCCCCTGAAGCATCATCGAGATTTATCCGAATATGTGTTCAGTGACCATTTCTCAAATATGATCAACGCTCGCCCGAAACATATTAAGTGCTATAACTTCAAAAGAAAACTATTCGACAAGAACCAACTTGAGGCTCACCATCGATAATCTCACCCAATATCGATGAATGAAGTGCTCTTACCTGATGGGACTTTACCACCTGCACACTGGGATCGAGCCAAGCAATCTTGGTTCAACTTCAGTTGGTGTACCTGAATGGGCATTGATGAGCTTAGTCAACTAAGTCATCTACCCATAGACAATGAACCTGGTGTACCACTACCTGGAGATACTCCCGACAAAGAAACTATGGACCGCAGGAAGCCTGGTTTGACTTGTACCACTGATCAAAAAAAGACGAACGATGATAGGCAGGTAGTTGGAGTGGAAAATGCGGGGGGCAAAGCATATGGCAAAGCAACTGGCGTGTACAACAAGCATCGCAAGTACTCAGAACAATGGAATCCATGGCATCCTTTTCGTTTAGCATACCACTGTCAACACGGTCAATCATTTAACCAACAAATGTTAATCTGGATAGATCAACATCTGAGGGGTGAACTGGACAACTTCAATATCGAATTATTTCAATCAGCAGATGCTCAACTAGAGCACCGCTCTAGACTTCATTTCGGGCTTGGCGATGATAGTTGGATTGATGATCATTCGCCCATCTTCGGAACATTATAGTACATGGATATTTGCAAATCTATGCAGTTGCTTTTGGCACATCTCCCTTTTCAGGTGCACCAAGATTTTGAACCGGTGCGCCTTCCATACTAAGAAACTCGCTGAATATACAGAGAGTTGAACCCGAGCGATTGGTGGTGGGATATGTAAGATCAGCTTCCTGCCAGAACGACAATTGAGCCAGTGATTTGTGCATCACTGAAGACGCAGTTGACCAAATTATAGGGTGACCAACATGCCTGACCGCTGTACATCAGAAGTGGTAGTATTCGAAAAGATATCCGCCACACAGCTAGAACGGGCTGCTGGATTGTTGTTGGGATGATCCCCTGTCCTCGAAAAGGTGACAAAAATACAGACGAGTCATGGCATTCCACAGTTGGAACAGCACTGTCCCCACCTAGGTATCATTACAGATGTGGCCCTGGCTTGAAATGGAATTGTCCTGACGGATTCCAGAGACAATATTACCCTCTTTTGGCCGCCTTGGTCGGGGATTGTCCAGAACAAGTCATGCTTGCTCAAGTCTTATATGGCTCCTGCCCTGTGTGTGACATTCCTAAAGATGCCCGAATGAGGCATTCGACTATTCGACCGCATGTTAAAGCAAGAGATCGGAATGTTTACTCGGAGCTTATTGACAAAACTAATATTGATGTTCTGGACACTGTTGCTGTTCATCCTATCTGCAACCAGTTCTGGCAATACGCTCTCTGCATTGTCCATCGCCTTTGGCAGCCCAATGAATTGCATCAGCTGTTCCTGGGTTTGGTTAAAGACTTATTGCACTGGCTGCTCAAATACCTGGAAGCTACAACTATTAACAATCATTTTGAGACTGAATTCACATCAGTACCACGATATCCAGGCCACCAGTGCTACTCCACACCATTCTGTGCGTTGAACAGTGGGTTCTGGAAGGCAAAAGAAATCCGGGGCATGATCAGAACACTGGGACTGAATTGTGCTCCAATTCTTGACTGCTCCCAGGATGTCGGGAAAACTGCGGCAGAAACAACCACTGATGACATGGTGATTGGAGCAATGCGGGCATTATATGAATTCTCTCTACTAGTCACCCAACAAAATGATCCTAATCTATCCCACACAGCACTATACGATGCACCAAAGCGATCTTACAAGATGAAGTGTGATTTTGGAGAACAGAAAATGTTGAAGTCTGCGAAGGCCAAAGTGGATGAACTGTTGGCAAGAGAATCCTATCATTTATGAGAACAAAAGATTCATAAAATCAGTGCTGCAATGGGGGTTCAGCTGTACAGGGCTGAAAACGTTAGAATCTCAAAACGAAGGAGATTTCAGGTGTTCCTGGATAGAGCCCGACAAGCGGCAATCATATGGTCAGATGCTCATCGGCAGTGGGCAATTGTGCGATTGGAGCGTCAAATCCATCCGGTGACACCTGCTAAATGCAAGCTTTTCCATGAATTATTCTAACATCATGAGCAACACCGGGAAAAATGACCTTACGCAACGCGTAACTCATAGAGAAGCTGATTCTGGGTCTGTGATCGAAAGCATATTTGACGCGTGGCACTATGAAGTCCTATGGACCTGCGCATCGACTAGATTACTATGATACGCGTGCAATTATGTGCGCTTGATACTATACATTATGCTGCATTCCACAAACTTGAAACCAAACTGCCAAATACACTTCTTTGCAGGCTCCCAAATGGGCTCTGAAGTACTCACCTGATTGCACTCGACTGTAAACTCCCAGCCTGCTCGCCTTACGCTCTCAAGTAAGCTCTCAAGACGCTCTCAATCACACTCCCGAGCATGCTCTCAAGTACACTCCCAATTGCACTCGATGGCACTCTCCCAGCCTGATTGACTATCCGCTACAATGTCAACTCTCAAGACGCTCTCAATCACACTCCCGAGCACGCTCTCAAGTACACTCCCAATTGCACTCGATTGCACACTCGCAGCCTGCTTGACCATACGCTCCCAAGTAAGCTCTCAAGACGCTCTCAATCGCACTCCCGAGCATGCTCTCAAGTACACTCCCAATTGCACTCGATGGCACACTCCCAGCCTGCTTGACTATACGCTCCCAAGTAAGCTCTCAAGACACTCCCAAGAACACCTCCAGGTACGCACCCAAGTACACCTCCGAGTCGCTCGCAAGTACACTCTCAAGAGGCAAGGCACTCGCAATCTCACTTGACAATATGCCCCAATGTACGCTCCTGCATGCTCGATCCAGAGACCTCCTGAGTTGCAGAAGCCAGGCACCGTGAGGCATGAGGCAGGTGGCGTATGGCGGGCAGTGTTTGGCGGGCAGCATGTGGCGTGTGGTGTGTGGCAGATGGCGGGCGGCGTATGGTGGCCGAAATCATGACGTCGGTCGATATCATAGTTTGAATCTTATCTTTAGCGCGGCCACCGCGACAAGATCCGAAGATGCCTCATACCCATGGTGTTGACAATTGTAGCCTTTGAGTGCGCAGGAAAGGTATACAATTGGATCTTGGGGAGAGCAGATCTCCGACTCAGATTTTCCAGCGGCATCTAGTACCCGCTTCCCATCGATTGTGAGCATATGTGTGTGCATTCGGTCCGGGGCTGATGGGGAAGATGGCAATGGCAATGGCAACGGCGATGGCAATGGTGATGGTGTTGGCGATTGTGATTATTGTACCAGAAGTACTTATACAAGTAGGTTGGCTACGTCAACGTCAGCATCAAAGCTTCCACTGACTTAGAGCATTCTACTAGCCAAAGCTTCTATAGACCTAGAGCCTTCTACTAGCCAAAGCTTCTATAGACCTAGAGCCTTCTACTAGCCAAAGCTTCCACAGACCTAGAGCCTTCTACTAGCCAAAGCTTCCACAAACTCAGAGTTTTCCATCAGCCAAAAGCTTCCGGTGGAAAACTCTACTCCTCCCGAATATACTCCTACATGCTCGATCCAGAGACTTGTTGAGCAGAGTTTGGTGGGTGGCGTGTGCGAGTGGCATGTGGCAAGTGGCTGGTAGCGGGTGGTGGGCGGCCGAAATCATGACGTCGGTGTATATCATAGTCTGAATCTTTTCTTTAGTGCTCCCACCGAGACGAAATCTCACGATACCTCATGACCATGGTGTTGACAATTGCAGCCTTTGATTTTGTAGGAATGGTAGACAATTGGATCTTGGGGAGAGCAGATCTCCGACTCAGATTTTCCAGCGGAATCTGGTCCTTGCTTCCCACGGATTGTGTGCATATGTGTGCGCATTTGGGCCGGGGCTGATGGTGATGATGGTGATGGTGATGATGGCGATGGTGATGATGGTGATGATGGTGATGGTGATGATGGCGATGATGATGGTGTCGGTGATGGTGATCATAGTACCAGCAGCACTTAGACAAGTAGGTTGGCTACATCAACGTTAGCATCAAAGCTTCCACAGACTAAGAGCTTTCTAGTTGCCAAAGCTTCCGCAGACCTAGAGCCTTCTATTGGCCAAAGCTTCCACATACTCAGGGTTTTCCATCGGCCAACAGCTTCCCGTGGAAAACTCTACTCCTCCTGATGCGAAGCCTTCTCAAGAATGCTCTCAAGCAGGCTTTCCGAGAGGTATTCAAGCAAGCTCTCAAGCAGGCTCTCAAGCGGACTCTCCGCGATAGTGTACTGTACCGGTATAGCAGCAAAGACTGCAGGCAGTGAAGACTGCTATAGGTCCATCTCCGGCCACCAGCTGTATATAGGTCCATAGGCCCACGCACAAATCTCTATGAATCGACTATAGACGACTATCGGCTGCGCGTCGTGCCGGGGTCCACAGGAAGCTTGCTATGAGCTGGGCGGGTGCACGAGTGCCCGTAGCGCAGTCTATAGTCGATTTGCACTTTTGCCGATAGACAACGATTACAAGAAGTCGGGACTAAGGCAACTGGTCCCAGAAGCACATCGGCTAAAAAACGTACTCAAATGAAGACTGCTGCAGAAGAAGAGGCATACGGGGCGGTAAACATGACCAACTTCAGGTCCGTCTATCCAATGCTGAGAGTAAAGCCACCATCTGCAGTATCGCTGACATGGACTGCGTTGTGAATCAGCTGGATAGAGTGATTTATGGCATCACTTCAAAAGACCAGTTGTGGTTCAAGAAGAAACTCTCCATCCCCATGGTCGAGTTTGATGCTTGGTCGCAGGAAATCGGAGATCAGGAGCTCCGGAAATCAATCAAACAGCGAGGAATACCTTTGTATATCGAATGATGCATCTGGTGAGCAATATATCAGAGTCAATTTGGCGAATGGGTTCCCGTGACAATTTCACCACTGATATTTCTGAACGGCTACATATCGGCCATGTGAAAGAGGCATATAGATCTACCTACAAAGTAAATTACATTCAACAGATACTCAAGCACAATGAGCGGTGTACCGGTCTTGACTATATGGAGGAGACACTGTCATCTCTTGCCCATCAAGGCTGTTCTGATATTCACTCAGCCAATATTTTAAACTTACTATCAGCTACCGATAAACAGCGAAACATACCCAGAGCCCATCTTTTACGCCTCCAGCGTTGTCAGGAATCGCAATTTTTCCGCCCAGTATCACAACAGGTACATCATTTGAGAGAAACTGATGTCTGTGGAGTGTGCAGATGAATCAAATTAACCTCACTCAGAGATATATCCATAGATTTCGGAATTCACCACTTTGGACAGCTATTTCATACCCATTTTGAAGAGGATTGGCGACCCGAAGTCAGTGGATGGGTGCTCGGATATGATCAGAATGTACTCATAGACAGTATATTTATTAAACTTCAGAATGAGCTGCTGTACTACCGTCAACCATTTCATTGCCCTACATCTGATTAGTATCTGGGACTTGATTGCAAGTTAGAATATACCAATGCCAACCAACGGATTATTCCTGAATCTCATGACATCTGGGTACAATATACGGACAGTGACCTCGATGACAGCATACAAGGCTGAGTTCCTTCATTTCCTGTATTACACTACAGCCGGACACCATCCTATCAGATCATCCAATTTCAGGAGGATCTGCCAACCGGAGAAACGATATTCAACTATTCTGAGAGGTGCAAGAAGACTCAACAATGGATAATACATCCTCAACCTCAAGAATATGCAGTGGTGATTCCAACAAAGTATAAAGATCTGCATGGTTGGGCTAATTGTGTTGACGGGTTCATCCGGGTTGGCAAACAGAGTGAAAAGATGTATATTGAACTGGTCGGAGCAATTGTTTGACCACCACATTTGCTGCAAGAGATTGGTGCATCAGATAGAATCAATAGTGTGTGGCTTGTAAGTAATCATGTGTATTTAGATACGTACTGGACTCTGTATTACAGTTACAATGCCTGAATCAAGGTGTGCAGAAGGAAGATAGTTAATTGCATTGTACTATTTGATATAAACATTATAATATTCACTCCCGAAGAGGCTGGCTGGAGGTTTGAGTTGCACCGGAATACTCTTGAAGACGAAACCAATACTCCCAATTGTTTTTAAATTTGCATATCCCAATAGTTTGATTTGGAAGCATTTTGAAGACAACTATACATTCTTCAGGATATTTTTGTATTCTGTTCCACAGCCTCCGGCGCATTGAGAAGCACCAGTGAAGTACTCTCGGAGCACCTGAGAGTACATCACTTTGCATGAAGCCTATCTGGGTGCATATGGGAGCACCTGGAAGGATCAGTGTTGTTGTTCAGAGTTGCTGGGTTGTTCAGCTATGACTTCCAAACCATTTTACATTGTGCTAATATACATGTGGCATGTTTTGCAGTTTGTAATATCAATTATTTTGAAATCTGTGTTTTTCCATTTATATTTTGTATTAATGCCTATAAGGGCGGTTAATGGTTCTGTTATGAGCTCAAGTAGCCGGGCAATGGGTTGGTTGCCCAATATACATGACGAAACATTGTTGATGTGCAGTTGCTGCTTATTTTCATGATGGGGTAATGTATAAGTCATGCCTTGTTTTGCATGAAAATGCTACCATCACTTTGTATATGAATTATTGCTTCAAAGCCACATGTAGATTACGCAAGGTGCAATACCAAAAATCTTTCACGTTCCATTGAAACTCATTTTCAGAATGGGGCAGGGAGCGTGTGCCTTTTGATTTTGCCTCTGAAGGCTGCCAATAGGTAGGTTATACATAACAGCGACCAAGTGACTTTTCAATCACCTCACTTACAAGACCAAAAATCGTTGACGCTCTGTTGACGCTCTGTTGATGCTCTGTTGATGCTCCGTTGACGCTCCATTGACGCTCAGTTTCACCGTGGGGTAATGTCAACGACATCCACTATTTTGCCTGAACAGGCCAAAATTACTCTGTATGTGAGTTATTATCAGAAAGTGTCACTTAGATTATCTAAAATGCAAGACGAACAATTGTTGATACTCCGTGGATGCTCATTTTCATCGTGGGGCAGGAAGCGTGTAGCTTGTGTTTTTGCCCCAAACGGCAGCCAATAGGACATTAATGGATGTCTGAAAGCAATGGCAACATAGATTACCCAAGATGCAAAGCCCAAAATCATTGACACTCCATTGATGCTTGTTTTCACAATGGCGCAGTGACTGTGTCGCTTTCTACTCTGCCTATAAAGGCTGCCAATACGTCGGTTATGCATAAAAGTGAACAAATCAGTTTTCAATTACCTCACTTACAGGATAAACAATCGTTGATTCTCTCCCAACGCTCAGTTTAGCGCATTGTCCTTTCAAAATCAACTGCTATCGATAATTGTATTCATAATGATTCGAACTTACTGATTATCTTTCTGACAGATTAAGGCTTGACCCATTGACATAGCCGAGCCCAGTAATATTCTTGCACTGGTCGCTCACATTGTATTAAAATTTATACATGTTGCACAATGATTCATTTCGCCTACTATACTTCTGTTTATTGACCACTATTCACATGCTACTGCTCACCATTCTCCTATAATATTTCTCGGAATGAAATTCTTGGACAAACAACCAAAAGATGTTGGTGAAAATACCTCGACTCATTCGGTCCTACTTGTTCTTGTTGCCCTTATTCATCCTCGTTTCCATTGTATTGAGCGGCATCAACACCTTTTCAGCCTTGGTCAATTACTTTGGTGTTGGCCTAACAATCCGGGATCATTCTGTGCAGCACTAACCGGCTGATGCTATGAGCCTTCTGGTACCTCGATGCCATCATCTAGCTCCATGTCGGATTCATAGTCTGCCTTCCAGTTATCATTATAATCATGTTGATTTCCCAAGTCAGCATACTAGTAAAGACAATTTTCGATGTTTCAAATGTTTTCAGGAGCACTGTCCTTATCACTTTCACCTGGATGGCGGTCGATTCTGTTCATTTGGTAGTCATCTAATACAAGCGTTCTTCCTCCAGGGAGATTGTTTGCAGACAAATCTGGTAGCAGAAGTGATCTTTTGAACAATTTAGATGCATCTGCACCATCATGTTGAAAGATTGACCAGGATGCTTTGACTATCTCTTAAGTTTCTGAAATGTATCCTACGGCTGTAATTTGGTTGTTTTGAGCGCGAGATCCAATCAGTGTAGAAGGTAAAATTTGGCTGCCCTGCCACATCTCCAACAAGTCATTCCCCTTGGCCATTCTGTGAAATTTTCCTTCATCTGACTCTCACTTCATTTTAAAGTCATTTCCAGTTTCCGTCATATCCAATAGGTGATCATCGCCAGCCAATATCCTGCTATTGGCACCAGCAGACTGCATTACAACAACATTTTTGCAAATCGTCTGCTCTGTGGTTTTTGACTGCTGACAGCCGATAACATCTCACCCAAGGGAAACACAATCCTCCACTCCCACACAATGTAGTATGGTACAGATTATGTTGCGTACCACATTGTCGTGATCAGCGTACTTTGAGTCCGTTTGCTCTGGTTGATGCCACCTGTCGGTGATATGCAGTATTTAATATGTACTGGTAATCTCCATTGGATCAGAGTGGTAATCATTAATATTCAGATTAACTTGCCCTCAGTTGTTGGGTTATCCAGGCTGTGACTGACAATATAGCATTGCAGATTTAAATAAACATGTGGCGCGATGGCTTTGTCCGAGTGTCGTTTGAGAAGCATTTTTAGCCATTAAGTATTGTTCATCATTGCTGGACAAATCATATCCATCAAAACAAGATTGAGCAGATCCAGAAGCCAATGTGCTGGGGAAGCAATTGTTGCTTGGTACACTTTTGGGTTTAATGATGTGCAAACATCTATGTTTGGGACATTATTCATTCTCCACATCCTTCAGAAATTCATGATGGTATGTGGTAGTATAAGAAGTCTCGTCCTCAGGATTAATATCCTTCCCTTTTTCCCAGTTCCTAAATGTTCAGAACATCCAGAAAGGATCAAGGATATATCCTGAAATGAGAAGCATATCTGTTGTTGGAGTAACCTCAGAATAATATGTGGACAGAGTCTGTTGCGCAAACTTCACTGTGAAGTATAAGTCTTCCTTCCATTGAATGTTTTCCGTAGCAAAACCTTTCATAACACTATCTGTATGATCGAACATGTCATTGTAGACAGTGATAATGTGATGGTGCATAATCTTAGACCTTTTAAACAAGCACAGGGTCCAGTATATCAATGGCCATAGCTACAATATGAAGAATGTTACACCCATTCAGGCAAGTCAGAACCCTGGTTTCCCACATTACCTCATATCATCCCTATTCCGCCCAATATTCTCACCCAGGCCAGTCATCCTTGTCCTTGACTCAATCATTATCGAAGAACTCAATGATGAGTCCACTCTCCCAATACCGCCATGGTATGATCATAAGTTGCCACTAAGCAAAGCGTTCACTTAGTCCAACATCAACTCAGGATTAACTCTCCAACAGCCAGTGTCCCTTCATTTTCACAATGAAGAGTTGACCAGTGACTGTAGCATCAGCTCCTTGTGTTCCTCTCAGCTGAACAACCGCTACCAGGAAGCGCTCCAGGGGACCACAACAGTAATGTCAACTCCTCACTTCCCCATGGTTGCGAGTTAACAAACCAATCCATACAGTATTAGCACCAATCGTGCCTGACAACCAATCGACTGCCTTCTGCTCAAGCACATCCAGATTTACCACTTTCAGATTGAAAACCTCCAAAAGCATCTCCAACATCCCTTGATAATGCCAGGAAGGTACATGTCTGAGTTCAAGCTATCTTGGCATCCAAGTGTTTGTCGAAACTTATGCGATCACGGCCTCCAAGTGTATCTGTAATCGTGCTTGATCATAGCCTCCATGCGCATCTCAAATTCTATACCATACATACCTCCCATTGCAACTCTCAGTTCGCTCGATCTGGTTATCTATGTACATCTCTAAACTCACTGCATCTCGGCGTTCAATTGTTTCTCTAGGTTTCGTAGATCACAATTTTCAGGCACAACTCAAACTGTGCTTTCAACTACTGCCTGCAGCCAATCCAGATATTCTGTGTCTCCAATGATAGCTATATAGATACAATGATAAATAGATATCAAGATGAGAATGCAATTAGAATATATGAGTTATAAAAATGGTTTAACAATAAGTAGTAACTGTACTTTCCAGGTGCAGCAGCAGCATTTCGAAAGATGATGTTGTTCTTCCCAGACTGCTCTTCAGCAATTCAAGCTGCTGCCAGGCTTCTCGGCTGCATTCCCAGATGCTCCCAAGATTTTCACCCACATTCTCTGTTGCTCCAAAGCATATCACCTGTGTTGTCGGCTGCTGTGCTATTTGTCAGCAGATCTTTTATATTATTGCAGATTTGTTGCCAGGGCTCCCAGGTGGGTCTACAGTCTATGGCTTCATTGCATTCAACTTTGGGAGGTGCCCACCCTGAGTTTATGGTCTAACAACTTCCAAATACTGACAGAGGCTCCCAGTGACAAAAATTGATTTCTCTGATGTGCTTCAATCTGAAATGTTGTGTGCCATACTCCAGTCACTTCTGGTGTAGTTGGCGCCATTGTGGAATGTCCCTGGTCACTGCATGCGATTTCACTTGAATCAATCTTGGGACCGTGGATTTGTCTGTGGTGAATAGTGATAGCAACGGGTCTGGGGAACCCGCCAGCTGTCCGGATTTGTACCGGAAGCTCAGTTTTGTTCGGTTCAATAACTGTGCAAAAACCCGACCAGCTGCCTCTTGGCGGGCCAAGTCTGTACCTGTGCCAGTCAACCTACTGGTTTTGGCGGGTTTGGCTAGACCTGTCGGTTCCAATCTCTGGTTCTAGCATTTGGGTTGTACTATTTATGGTTGCATTCAGATATCCTATTCTTCAGTGGAAATCATTAACTTTGGTACGTCATTGTCTTTGTTTCTTGTGTTGGGTGCGTTTACAATCAAAACGAGCCGACATATGCTCCCTGTTATATGCTGAAGTTGAGTGTCAACGGAGTGTACACAATTTTTCATTGTGCATCAAGAGTAACATTTGACGTACGGGGCAACCATATTGAAACTTATGGCATTTGTTATGCCCCAAATCCATCAGTTTGCACCTGCTCCTGCACTGAACACATTTGGTGAGCTGATGGAGATACTTGATATTGGCAGCGCAAAATGGCAAATGATGCAAGGTACTTCTGTATCAGAAAGTAGTCATATTGGATTAGCTTCCGGGAAATCACATTCCGACAGATGCAGACTCTCTCTCCCACCCGACGTGGTGTCCACTTTGGCACTGATTAAGCAATCGAAGCCTGTTAAACCCGTAATCTGTTACTGCTGCATATAGCCTCCACAGCTAATTACCATACAGGAATTGAATTGAGATGAATAAATTGTAATCGCTCGTTTGTCGTCTATAGCATAGAAGGTCAAATTAAGATTATCGATGACATATCTCCAAGAAAAGTAATTGCTGTAACGATTTTGCTAAGTGTAAGAATTTGTGTGATTTCAGTGACCAAATTGTGAGACAAGATAATTTGTCTGTGCATTTCATGGGTCATATGGGACATACAAAAGGTCTTGACTCCAAACCAAGTTGATTGACGATTTATCTACAGGATATCTTCCTTCATCTTATGGATACGCGTGAACGTGCAATCTTAATCAGAGACAAAATTTAGTGACTAAATTTGAGTCAGTGATATCATAAGAGTCGTAGAATGAGCGGGCCATGCATAACGTGAACCTGTAAGAATAACTACGATCATGTTGCTTTCAGCTATACATGCCACTGCCTCACTCTGTACTCAGACGTGGTGCCCATGGCCACGCGTTTCGAAATTGCTTATGGTCGGTCACGGAAATCGAGGAGAAGGAACTGGATAAGGAAAAGTGAGAAAGTTGGGCCATATTAATGAAAAATTAGTGTATGGATCTACATGTGCTAACTTGACAGCTGAAAGCGTTGGAATCTGAAATTACTACCTCATCTCTCACTGAGAGAATCTGTGTAGCACTGCATCAGAAATTGAAAGGCCAGAAAGCTTTTGGATGCAACTGAGTATTCATAGAAATGATACATTGCCTGCGAATAATGACTATATGATGATTCGTATAAAATTATTGACCATACATCAACATTTAGAACAAGTTTCTGGTAAGTGTCAACTGAGAGTCAACTATTTTGGGTGGCGTAAGTAAGATAATTGGAAACTGGTTTGCTTGGTATTATGCATAACCAACCTATTGGCCAGCTAATGAGGCAAAAGAGTGAGCAATAAGGTTGCTACCCCATCCTGAATACGAGCATCAACAGAGCGTCAATGATTTTTAGTCTTGCATCTTGTGCTATTCAAGGGCTGTGCCACAACATTCACACATAATTGAAGTATTAGCTAGCTTTATACATGATGTTGTGAGTGAGAATGCCACTACCCCCTAAATATGAGTATCAATGGAGTGTCAATGAATTTTCATTTTCTAAGTAGGTTAATGGGGAAGTGATTTGCTCACTGTGATCCATAAACAACGTATTGGCAGCCTTTATAGGTAAAAGAGAAAGCAACACGGTCACAGCCCCATTCGCAAAATAATTTTCAACCCAGCGTCAACCCAGTGTCGACCCAGCGTCAACACAGTGTGAACTCAGCGTCAACCCAGCGTCAACCCAGCATCAACCCAGCGTCAACCCAGCGTCAACCCAGCGTCAACCCAGCGTCAACCCAGCGTCAACCGAGCATCAACCAAGCCTCAACAAAGCCTCAACCCAGCCTCAACAAAGCCTCAACCCAGCCTCAACCAAGACTCAACCCAGCCTCAACCAAGCCTCAACCAATCCTCAACCAAGCCTCAACCAATCCTCAACCAAGCCTCAACCAAGCTTCAACCAAGCCTCAACCAAGATTCAACCAAGTGTCAACCAAGCATCAACCGAGCTTCAACCAAGAGTCTACGGAGTGTCAATAATTTCAGGTACGGAATCTTGAATCATTCAATGCGTGTGCTACAACATTTACCTAGAATCGAAGCCACGGCTGCCTGTAAGGGCCATGTGGTTAGTGTCGATGTCATTATACCACAAAATGAGGGTCAACAGAGTGTCAACAGAGTGTCAACAATTTTGGGTGTTCCATCATGTATAATCGAAGGGCTTTGCTACAGCATTTACCCATAGACGATGGATTAGCCACTATTATGGGCAATCCGGTTAGTGTCGATGTTGCTACACCCAAAATCGAGCGTCAGAAGAGCGTCAACAGAATGTCAACGATCTTGGGTGTTGCATCCTGTATATTCCAAGGGCTGTACTACAGCATGTACTCATAATTGAAGGATTGGCCGCCTTTATACGCAATATGGTTAGTGTAGATGTCGCTAAACCTAAAAATGAGCGTCAACAGAGTGTCAACAAATCATCAACAGAGCGTCAACAGAGTGTCAAGGATTTTGTGTGTCGCATCGTGTATAATCCAAGGGCTGTGATACGACATGTATTCATGATCAAAGGATTGGTCGCCTTTACGGGCAATAAGCCTAGTGTCATTGTCGCTGATCCTAAAAATGATCATCAACAGAGCGTCAACAGAGCGTCCACAGAGCGTCAACAGAGTGTCAACAGAGCATCAACAGAGTGTCAACCGAGCATCAACAGAGCATCAACAGAGTGTCCACAGAGTGTCTACAGAGAGTCAACAATGTTGGGTGTTGCATGTTGTATAATTCGTGGACTGTATTATGACATTTACAAATAATCGAAGTAATGTCGGCCTTTATGGGCACTATGGTTAGTGTTGATGTCGCTACAACTAAAAATGAGCATCAACAGAGCGTCAACAGAGCGTCAACAGAGCATCATCAGAGCGTCAACGTAGCAGCAACAGAGAGTCCACAAAGCATTCACAGATCGACAACAGAGCGATAACAAAGCATCCACAGAGTGTGAACAGAGCGCGAACAGAGCATCAACCATTTTGCGTATTACATCTTTTGTAATCCAATGGCTTTATTATGGCATTTACCTATAATTGAAGAATTGCTGTTCGTTATGGGCAAAAAGTTTCGTTTCGATGTGGCTACACCTAGAAATAAGCGTCAATAGTGCGTCCGCTGAGCGTCAACAGAGCCTCCACAGACCCTCAACAGATCATCAACAATTATCGGTGTTTTATCTTGTATAATCCAAGGGGTTTGCTACGGCATTTACCCATAGTGGAACTATTGCCAACATTTAATGGTAATAAGTTTCATGTTGATGTCGCTACACCTAATACTGAGCGTCAACAGAGCTTCAAGAAAGTATCAACAGAGCGTCAACACAGCGTCAACAGAGCATCAACAGAGCGTCAACAGAGCGTCAACAGAGCGTCAACAGAGCGTCAACAGAGCGTCAACAGAGCGTCAACAGAGCGTCAACAGAGCGTCAACAGAGCGTCAACAGAGCGTC
>Ga0307514_10002247_pt1 | contig 20616 bp, 4 predicted proteins | sample 16_EM_MG_FD_203088 | JGI IMG/M metagenome (GOLD analysis project Ga0307514, IMG submission 203088) | Populus trichocarpa ectomycorrhiza microbial communities from riparian zone in the Pacific Northwest, United States - 16_EM | ecosystem: Host-associated > Plants > Roots > Unclassified | place...
GTAACTCGTCATCTTTTCCTAGAAGGAAAAAACCTCTCCGTCTCGTCAAGCAATAGCTAATGTTACTTCAATCATGAAAGGAGGCATCAAATGTTGGAAGTATAAAACGCAAATTTTTTGAAGAACAGGAGGTATCCAAAAACAGAAAGAAAAAGAAGAATATTTAATTATATACAAAAAAAAAAAACCAAATTAAAACTATCGAACGGTGGACGTGCACGTGACGACAACCGGAATCCCGACATTAACCCATCAACACGGAATTACTCTCCCAGGCCCCCACCGCGGCCTCTTTGATTCGGTCCCTCTCTCTCTCTCTCTTATCTCTCTCAGAACCAAACAAAGCAGTGGTTTTGCCGTCGGTGCCGCTTTCAATAATAATAATATAACCCCCCACCCCCCAAAAAAAAAAAAAACATTAAAGAACCTCCACGTAACCACGCGTCACTGGGCCATCCAAGCATCATCATCCAGCCATTGATTCTGAAAAATACTCTCGAGATCTGTACAGAAAATGACAAACAAGTACATGAATCACGAGGAGCATTTTTAGAGAGAAGTGATTAGAAAGACAGGGCCATGTTTCTCATCATGAGCCTGTTGTGTATTATTTTTCTAATTGTAAATTAATTAAAAAAAAAACTCAGATTTTTTAATAAAGAAATAAATAATAACAAGGCAACCAAAGGTAGTTCAGGTTTAGTGCGGTTTCCGTACGGTGTAGATGGGTCCCCGCGTGACGTAATCGGACAGATCTCTAACATACGCCTTGTATTACGCTACGCTTGCGCATCAAAATCAAACCCAACCTACAATGCCGGCAACATGTCTGTTGGACACTTGGATGCCACCTACACATTCAAATACGCAGAGCCAGCTAATTGATTAATAAATACGAGTAATTATGGTCATATTTTACCTGATTCAAGGGTAGCTGCTGCATATGTTTTTTCCCTGAATGCATCTTTTCCGAGATGGATAACTTCAAAGGAGAGAACAGGTTTCAGAATTTAGTAAAAACCGTTCTCAACTTGTCTGCTTGGTGATGGGATATATGGTGGCATTTTTTATCTCCGTTTTGCTGATCCAGCCATTCCCAGTTACTAATTGAGCCCATGAAACTAGACCCGAGACTCGGCGGCTTGCCGGTTAAATCTTTACTCAAAATTTGTTAACTAATGCCGAAAGATATTGAATTTATATTTCAAACGTTGTCCTATCCTTTCCTTTTTAGAGAGAAGGGAGCACCAAGCTCCATTTCTTACTCATCTGGGAAAGAGTTTAGTTTCAGTAAATTAATCCCCAGCCCTGAAAAGAATGGTCTTTTTGGTGCTGTTCTTGGTAGGTGTAATAAACCAAACTTGTAACGATAAACAGCAACATCTTAAATGAGCAAAGTAAATCTTAGGGCTTTTTGATTAGTAGATTTGCGGGAGCATATATGAACGTGACTGGCAACAATAACAGTAAGATAGAACAACTCTGAGAAACTTCTTAAATTTCTCAGTTGCGAAAAAAAAAAGGGAAATAGTTTTAGATAATTTCCGTTCTCTCTATATACAAAATACGTCAGCTGCTTTTCTTTTCTTTTCTTTTTTCCTTAATTAGCTCTAATTCTCTAAAACTTGCTCTCTTCCTGTCGTACCCAGGAAATTAGAGGAAAAAAACAACACTGAAGCCATAAAACGACTTCCAAAATCAGATCTCTCCATGAAAAACCACAAGATCACGAGACTTCCGGTGGTGGGGCCAGGTTAAGATCAAGATCAAGTGACAATCCCTTACTATCACGACGATGATCGTAATCGACGACTGATGATGAATCCGAATCACTCTGGGCCCCACCTCCATTCACCATCACCGTTCGATCAAACCTGCACATGTTAATATTATTCACTATACTATTATTGTTAGGAATATCATTCTTCGCGTGAGCAAACGCGTCGAAGAAGAAAACGGGACGCGCAACAGCAGGGAATGGAAACCACGCGCCTCCTGGAAAACTAACTCCATTGGGAAAAGGCTGGCGGTCGGGTTTATGGCGGGAAATGTTAAGAGTGAGGTCGAGTGGTGGTGGAGGAGAAGCGGCGCGTGGGGGCGGTGGGGAGGAGGACTCGACAGTGCTGCTTTGGCTAGGACTGCGCGTGGGGTTGGGATTAAGCTCACCGATTGTAGGGAAATTAGTTTTGGCTTTGGCTCCGCGGAATTCACGAGCAGCCGCATCGTATGCACGGGCGGCCTCTTCAGCAGTATCAAAAGTGCCCAGCCAAACCCTCGTTTTCTTGCCTGGGTCTCTGATCTCAGCTGCATAACGTCCCCATGGTCTCTTCCTGACGCCTCTAAAACGGATCTCCGATCTAGGGCTGTTCGGGCTGTTGTTGTTGTTAGATCTTTCTCTAGGAGCCATTTTAGCGTTGGGGGTTTCCTATTTTTATTTTTCGGGGGGTTTGTTTGTTGGTTAGGTGCGAGGTTTGATAGGAAAGAGGCAGGGAGCTGGTTTATTTATATAGGGAGAGAGCCAGAGAGGAGGAGAGAGAAAGGTCTGCTGCTTCCGGGGGTGATTTGTTGGCGTTTTGTGGGTCCAGTCAACGATAGGATATGTGGCTTCTCTTACACGAACCAGTTTAGTTAGTTTATGGGCTAATGAAATGGTGGCACGTTAGGCTCTTCAAGAAGGAGATACTTACGTTTATAAAAATCTCGTAATTAAATGTTTTATTTTGGTGAATAAATGTTTTCGTTTCTTTTTTCTTTTTTTTCCAGTCGTCGGGATTGTAATAAGGTAGAAATGGGACTCCCATGTGACAGTCATTAAGTGGCTAATAAAAGCATCGTCATGGCACCTAAAGAAGGTTACTCATGCGCTCATTACAATGGTCAATATATATATAAGAAGATATTATCTCTTTTTTATGAGTTTTTTCTTATGAATTTTATTCTATTTCAAATCATTAATATTTTGATCATGTTTAGTGAATGCTTCTATGTAACCCATCGTTTTGATTTAAATATTTTTTATTTTTAAATTATTTATTTATTCTTTCCACACGTATATTTTTTTATTATAGCCCTCTTACACGCCCGAGGTTATTAAAAAATCACATTTAACAAGATAAAATATGGCATTTAAGAACATGCATGAGCTTTCAAAACCATGCTCATTTAATTTAATACTATTTTTTAAAAAAGGAAAGAGTCATTGCCTAAGCAAATTACACCCAATGAATTATGATTCTGTCAATCACAGACAATTACTCTAGAAATCAAATTAAGAAAAAATAATTAATCATATCGTGCATATGGAAGTTTGACAACTTTACGAGAAAATCCCTCATTCTAATAAAATAAAACTTTAAAAACTTCAAATAAAATAATATATGGGGTCATTTTTTTAAAAAATATATTTTAAGAAACAAAATAACAATTCTAAATGCTGCCTAGATCCAGAAAAAAGCAATCATAAAAGTGGCCGTGGAAACCAACTCACGGGTTAATGCTCTGATCCAAACTGCAATCAAATCGAGAAAAGAGTAACACGTGTAGAAGAGTAAGATAAGGTGTACGTGTTAGCCAGGGCGTTTCAATCACGGGCCACCCAAATGGCGTTGGAGCTCCTATTCTTTTATTCGAGCTTAATTGAGTAAGGTCTATGGATGGAGGGCTCAGTCAACGAGGTGTTTGACTACTTTGTGTGAATAGAGCCGCCGCCCTTGCCGCCATTTATTAATAGATTATTTGCAACACTACACGCTCCTATATTAAATTTACGTCACCTGTTTACATATCTGCCGCCACGTACCCACATCATTCATTCAAATCACGCCTATCACCATGGAAGCAGCGGGACTCCGCCTCAATTCTTTATTCGACGAGTTCTCTTTAATAAATAAATCAATAAACAGTATCATTCAACATAAATCCCTTATTTGACCGTTGATCTTGCTAATTTTTTATCCAAATAACAACTAAAATATTCCCTAATTTTTATCAAACCGTTAAATCTTGCTCAAATTTTTATAGAACTTTTCTGAAGTTATTTTATCTATTGTAGCCACTGTATCACTATACATACTATAAAAAATCTTTAGATATCAAAAATCTCGTTGAGGCTTTCGGTTTTAATAGTTTTGAGATTTTTCTTATTATTTTTAGATCCAGTTGACTGGTTGAGCTAGAAACATCACCCTTGTGGTGTGATTTTTCCAATGATGTAATTGGACTTGGCAGTAAATCCTTAAGATTTCATGTAAAATAAGTCCCTTATTGAAACATGAAACCCTCCAATACTCAATTAGTAAGTGTAAGAAGAGTGTAGTGTGTATGAAATGAAATGCAATAGAAATGTATGCATTGAGAGAGATAGTCTATGGCATTGGATGGCTTTTGCGATCTGAAATGGCATGGCTTACTATGGTTGTACATGGGACTTGTCTTGCTAGGAATTTCTCTCTTCTTTTTTTCTTGGTGACTAGTTGTATTTATACACCTAACCCTTAAAATTTCTTAATTGAAAAGGAGATTATATTAGTGGTGGAAAAATTATTGATTAATTGTACGTTGGACTTATCTTGCTAGGAATTTCTCTCTCTTGTTTTCCTTGATGACTGGTTGTATTTATACACCCAACCCTTAAAATTTCTTAATTGAGAAGGAGATTATATTAGTGGTGGAAAAATTGGTGATTAATCTTGATTATGGATCTAGTCATCAATTAGAGGGGAAAAATGGTGTTTTGAAAAAAATATTAGTATTATCCATGCTTTTCATATAGGGTAAATCATTGGCTAGCCATTTTGGGTTCCTCGAAAAAAATGTCAATGTGTCATGCACATTATTAGTAAAATTATTGGTGATGAGCGGTGTTATTGGTGCAAAAGATAGTGCCTGCTTTACCCATAAAAACTCGTTTATTAATAAAAAAATTATGTGCATGAAAAGTTTATGTGTGCGACTCTTTGAAACATGAAAATTGCATGAAAGGGTGTGTCAAAATAAACCAGGTCAACACCAAGTCAAGAGTGGATTTTTGAATTGAAATTCTGGTCATTTAGCTAACTAGAACTTTTTTTTTTTGAAAAAATATTTGTGCCTAGAATTCTAGGAAAATCACTCATAATGTGCAATGCTTGGTTTCTAAATTAGATGTAGACTTTCTAAAATATTTATCTTTTTAGATGATTTACTTTCTAATAAAAATTAATCAAATTTATAAATATGATCACTATAAACCTCCTATCTAAAACCAATAAATCAATGCTAGAAATGATAACTTTTTGATTGAAAATGATAATTAAGAAGGAAAATTGTTATAAATGGGGATAAAAACCTTTATAAATTTAACTTAAATTTTAGATGAAATAAAACAACAATCAATATGCAAAATGTAAACTAGTGACAAATCACGTAAATTCTCTAATCGGGTAAAATAATTATGTAAAGGGAAATCTTTATGAATTGGGTTGAAAATAGTTATACAACAATAATAATATAGTAGAATTTTAAATCAAATGATGTTTGATTTTATACGTGAAAAACATTGATCGTCGGTATAAACCCTACATACAATCACCTTCTTTTTTTTTTTTTACTGAAAGTGGTGAAAGATACGATAAACTTTTTATGATGGTTATGGATAGAGGTCATTAAAGAGTTGGTCTAAAAATCATGATTATTTAAGTAAATGAAATGGTATGCAAAATTTGGAGTTTTTGGCATAAATTTACAAGTCCAGTTTTACGGTATCAATCATATCTCTCAATCCGATCATTGGATCGGGTTAAAAAATTTTACTTTGACCATTACGATGAAAATTTTTCTGTTGAGAAACTAGTTACTTGGTAATGGGAACGGTGTCCGGTAATGAACTATGTTGTGGAACTAGTTACTTGGTAATGGGACTAGTGCTTGACGATGAGATATATTGAAGAACTAGTTACCTATTAATGGGGTTAGTGTCAAGTGATGAGCTATGTTAAGGAACTAGTTACTCGATAATGGAGCTAGTGTCCGATGATAGGCTATGTTGAGGAATTAGTTATCCAGTAATGGGCTAGTGACATTAGTTTGTTTGATGACTAAAATATGTAATTTGGTTTAAATGTACTTGTGTGGAGTTAATATTGCATGGAAGACCGACTTGTTGGACTGTTAATTTAATATTGGGTGAAATCCAATTGTTAAATAGAGGTGGTTAATTGTATTCATGACATTGCGTGCTAAGAATGTTATGATTGAGTGCATGATATGGATATTTTGTTGAATTATATTCTTGAATAGTGATATAACGGCAAAGGTCCGGGATGGTTGAACCATGATTTTGTTTGGAATGATTGTGGATAAATAAAAATAATATTATTTTTTAGGATTTTCAATGATTTATGTTCGGTGAATTATTTGAGATGTGCTTTAAAACCAGGGATTGTTACACAAGATTACTCATGTGTGATGATGTTGGAATTTTATGAAAAGTTTTGTACAGGAAACCATAGAACAACATTTGGATAGAGTTTTTTTTATGAGAGAAACTCCACCAAAATCTCATTAAGTTGGGAAAGTTTCCATTGGAAATAATAAGTCGAGGTATAATGTAAACATTAAATCCTTTTAGAAAATAGTAAAATATAGTGTAAAAGATAACGATGGGTGATATAAAAAGAAAATGAAACGATGGAACCTGGTGATGATAAGTATGGATTACGAGAGATCAACCTAGGTAATTAATTGGTCAAAAAGTTAAAATGACAAATTACATGAACATGAGTTTTTAATTAGAATAAATTGAACATTTTGAAAGTCGAAAGGGTATGAATATGTTTGTGAAACAAAAATTAACATAATTTATACGCATTATAAATGAAAACAATGGTGTGAACTAGATATGGTCATGAAACACACACACATAATTGTACAAATGAGATGTGTTTGAAGAAACATATCATGACATGAATTAAATGTGTTGTGAATAAAAATTTATAAAATGTGACTGCAATAGTTAGATGAGTACTATGATGAAACTATAAGATTATCAATGATTGAAGGAAGGGTACTAAATTAGAATTTAACATACATTTGATGTATTTACCCAAAAGTTGGCAAAATTGATTTTTGCTTATATAATTAATATATGTGTTTAATATGTATCCGTTGCAATATATTATAATGTTATAAACATATATTGTTTTCAGGATTATCATTGACTCGGACAGAACAATAGATCTTACTTAGCATTTCTTTTAGTTAGGTGATGATGATGATAAAATTTTAAATACGTTGATTATTTTTTATAATATAATCGTGAGAATAAGTTTACTAAAAATGTTTGTAACTTAATTATTAATCTTCTGGGAAGATTTAAATCTACTCTAATTTCATTATATTAATATTATATGTATTCAGTTCATAATGTTTCATATATTTTGTCGATATTACTTGTTGTAAAATGATTTATACTATAATTGTATATGAATTGTTAAATGGAGAATTGAGAAGGATAGATGACTTTTATTTTTGATTGGTGAGATCTTTTAAGGTTCATGAAATTTAAACAATATTGAGATTGTGATATAAATATATATGTAATAGTTGATAATTTTAAAAAGATTTATATTAAGATTGATTTGATTTTCATTAAGATTTTATATCGGTTTAATAGATTTGTAGGATCCAAAGCAATTCCATAACTTCTTGTTTTTTCTTTATGTGATGCATCAAACATACTTAAAATGAACAAAATTGACATGCTAAAATTAATATTGAACGAAAGACAAATGAAAACCCTTTCACTCTAATACTCCTGTTATTCAATTCTTGAATAACGAGGAAACAAGCATCACGTGGCACGCTTACTGCGTGGACACGCGTCTTGTCGTAAAATACCCACCAAACAGAAAGAGAGAGGGGCGTAGTTGGCGTCGTTTGAACGGCGGTCAAGACGGCATAGTTTTGGTAAACACTTCGCTTTGCGTGTGACGCGTGATGTCTGCCGCCGTTTGTTTGTTTGTCTTCAGTTTGTTCTCTTAGTTCCCTAAAACGGCAAAAATAAGTTAAGACTAGATGACGGCAGCTAACCAACATTTGTGTTTCTTGTCGGCATCCTCTTTCTACTCGTCGCGTGGGGCTGAGATACTTAGTTTTGCTTTTGAAGCGGTCCAGTTACATCTAACGGTGGATAGGTAGTTGTGATTTGGACACGTGTTGGTTTTTCATGGAGGGGATAAAAATAGGTGTCCAGAGGCAGCCGCTATCAAGGACAAAGGCTTGTCGTTTGGATACGGTTTGGTGTCTTTGAGAATCGGTACTTTTAAAAGTGTTTTTTTATTTAGAAAAATATTAAAATATTTTTTTATTTTTAAAATTTTAATTTCAAAAAAGACGATATAAAAGATTTTAAAAATTAAAATTAAAAAAAAAACACGGGACAAACAGTCTTTAAACTTTACACACACAAGTGTGGAAAACCAAACCTTTTCTTGCCCACAAAATTCCTGTCTGCTATCTGGACACCTATTAGATTTTGATTGAAACGGTCCAGATTCCAGGAATAATTTTCTCTGTGGATGACAACTGACAAGTCACCCTCCACGCGTATTGCACTATTTTTCTTCAATTTTCTTCCAGTTTTTTTATGAGCTGTCCTGCTTCTGTTTTTTGTTTCTGTAATCTAAATTGCACCCGTCGCTTTTTTTTGTTTTTTGCACTCATGATCCTTCCTTCTAGAAGGAATTGAAAAGCCACTGGTTACAAATCAACTAAAGTTAACCGGAGACATGGACTCTAATGTAGGGGTGAGAAAAAACTGAAAAAATCAAACCGTAAAAAAAATTGATTAAATTAAAAAAATTGATTGGCTTGGTTCGGTTTTATAAGTTTAAAATCTAAAAAACCGAGCCAAACCGGTTTGAACCGATTTTTTTCCTAAAATAATCGAACTGAATCGAAATCAGTTGGTTTGAACCGATTTCGGTTTTCTTTAAAAAAAATGATTTTAGTTATTTTTTTATAAAAACCGAACTAAACCGAAAATAATCACTATTAGTGTAATGAGGTGTTTGCTTCTTCTTTTTTTTGTCATAATCTTTTTTTTAAAAAAATATATTTTAAGAAACAAAAAAAAAAACAAGAAAACACAATAAATAAAATAAATTAACACGTGTATTATTTTCATCATTTTTAATATTTGTTCTCAAAATTTTGACCATCAGTATGTCCATTTTAAAATATATGATTAATTTTTCTAATTTGAGTTGATATTGAATTTTATTTTTGAAAAAAAAAATCAAATTATAAAAAATATAAAATAGATAAAAAAATAAAAAAAATAATAAAGGATTAAAATAAAACTAAGTTGCTTGGAACCAAACAATTAGAAAAAAATATTAATAACCACCTGATGCTCACCTCCATTTTTTATTTTACGTTTTAAAAGTGTGTCCAGTTTAAAAATGTATCAAATTAATATTTTTTTTAATGATTTTGATATACTGATAACAAAAATAAAAAATAAAAAAAGCTTTATTTTAATACATTTTCAAGTGAAAAATATTTTTGAAAAACAACTTGTACTACAATATTAAACACACATTAAATTGTTTGATTATCTCATCAAAATAGATATCTCAACTCATTGAAGCTTTGTTAAATCCATAATGAATTTTTATAGTTTGCATACTTCGTTGGTAAATTTCTTAGATTAAAAACCTTCAAGTTGTGTTATATACACATCTTCATGAAGATTCCCATTCATAAATACAATTTTGACATTCATTTTTTAAATTTATAATCATGTTATGCAGTTATAATAAGAAAAACCCTTATGGATTTTAATATAGTTATCGATGAGAAGGTTTCATCAAAGTCAACCTTTTATTTTTGTCTATAACTTGTGGTAACTAGTATAGTTTCATATGTTTGTGCCTTGCAGCAGAATACACAGTTATTCTCTTAGGGTGAGAACGTACCACAAGATAATGTTTAAGATAGAAGTTATATATCTTTTCATTTATTTCCAGCACTTATTAATAAGCTTACTTCAACCAATATTTTAGATATACAGCCGAAATCTAAGGTTCCATTATAACAGTTACAATATTTAATTTACTGCAAAATAGAACAGAATAGATACTCAATGGAAACTAAATAAAAAACTGATGCTTAGCACTACTCCATAACTAGTTGACGTGGTGAAGACCTCACGCCTTTATCTGTTATAATCAAGCCTTCGTGGCTCATGTTTGTCCTGGTCTTGCGCTTGCCTTTTACTGCACTTCACTATACTTGGGATTCGGTTTTGTTGCTCTCTCATATCTTCGTGGTGGCTTACCAATACCCCTTACTGAAGTGGAACCTTGTCCTCAAGGTTCAAATTTGGAAATTGATGACACAGTGATTCAGTCACTTCCCAGGTAGCTTCCTCTGTTGGTAAATGCTTCCATTTGACTAGACTTTCGGCAAGGAACTTACCACCCTGCTTCACCCAACGATGATCTAGTATAGCCTCAGGTTCCAAGATAATGGCACCTTCATCTGAAACAGGTGGAAGATCTGTGTGTGTGTCGGATGCATCTCCCACATATTTCTTCAATAATGACACATGAAAGACAGGATGAATATGTACACCCTCAGGTAACTGAAGTTTGTAAGCCACGTTGCCCACCTTTTGGATAATGGGATAAGGCCCAAAAAACCTGCTGGCTAATTTCTGGTGTACCCGTTTGAATGCTGAGCTTTGTCGATAAGGCTGTAACCTGAGGAAAACCATGTCACCTTCATTAAAAGACACATCCCTCCGCTTTTTGTTAGCAGTCTGTTTCATGCGATTGATGGCAGTGGCCAAGTGCTGTTTGAGTTGTAACATAAGCTCATCACGGTGGAGAAGAGTCTGTTCTACTTCGTGAACTGGTGTTGCACCATCAAAATATGCTGGAAGAGATGGTGGTGGTCGTCCATAAAGTGCCTGGTATGGGGTCATGCCAGTGGATGCATGGAAAGTAGTATTGTACCAGAGCTCTGCCCATGGCAAGAAGGAATGCCATTTACGTGGCCATTGATGGACAACGCTTCGTAAATACTGTTCCAAACAACGATTTACTACCTCTGATTGGCCATTTGATTGTGGGTGGTATACGGAACTCATTTTCAACTTGGTGCCAGACATTGTAAAAAATTCCTGCCAAAATTTGCTGATAAAAATGGGGTTACGGTCACTGATAATAGACTGTGGCATTCCATGCAATTTGACCACGCCTTCAACAAATTTTTCCGCCACTGCTTTAGCCGTGAAAGGATGAGATAATGATATAAAATGAGCATATTTACTAAGTCTATCCACCACCCCAAATATTGTATCTTTACCTTGTGAAAGTGGTAGGCCTGCAACAAAATCGATAGTAATATCATCCCATACTTGACATGGAATAAATAAAGGTTGGAGTAGACATGCAGGTGGCAATGTTTCTGATTTAGTTCGTTGGCACATGTCGCAGCGCTTCACGTAGGCTTGAACAGATTTGTGCATGGAAGGCCAGTAGAACTGGGTGGCCACTTTTTTAAAGGTGCGTAATACTCCAGAATGACCCCCTATTTTCGTATCATGGGCTTCATATATTAACTTGCTGCGTAAAGTGACATTAGAAGGAACCACAATTCTGCCTTAAAAAAAAATCAATCCATTTCGTTGAGTAAAGGGCCCCTCTGGTTGCGTTTGAGTCAGGTTGCTAACAACAACCATATAGTCATCTCCTGTGGCTGCTTGTTTAATTTCCTCCCAGATATCAAACTGTGGCACAAACAAGTTGTTGAGAGTGGGACTGTCAGGTCGACGAGAGATATTTTAAAAAATAACTAAATTGATATTTAAAAAAAACCAAAACCGAACCAAAACCGGTACCAACCGGTTTTGGTTTGGTTCGGTTTGGTTTTTTAGAACAAAAACCAGTTCGAACCGGTTTGACTCGGTTTTGGCTTGATTTTTTCAGTTTTGACTCTTTTTTTTTCTTTTCGGTTTGGATTTGGTTCGGTTTTTTTGGTTTTAAGCTTATAAAACCGAAACTGAACCGAACTGGTCAATTTTTTTTAAAATTTTAATCAGTTTAATCGGTTTTTTTCACAATTTAATTTTTTTTATTTTCTCAATTTAATCAATTATTTTATTTTTTACTCACCACTTCAAAAAAAACGATATAATTGTTATTACGTTCATACCTCCAATTAACCTCGAATAACTGTAGCAATCGCTCTCAAGTCTAGTCTAGGAAAATGCCCATGCCCATGCCCTCGTCATTTTGCTTTTCTTTTTTATGTTCTAAGAATATGATTTCCTCGCATCAAAATAAACCAATCAACTAAAAACATGACAGTGCCTCTCGTATTCCGATCGTTGAAAATCATTTGCCGGCAAAACATCCACCGGAAATTCAAATTTGAATTCCCAATAAAACCCACAAAAACCCTTGTCTACTACACTCACAATCTTCAATTCCAGAATACTCAAAATCACTTTCAAAATTCCATCTTTCAATCAAAAACTTCTCGCTCTATTCACTCGCTTGAAAATTCTCACTCACTCGCTGAAAAACAGCAAGACCCTGATAGTGAACTAGCAATTAGAGTACAAAACACCCTCAAGAAATATAGAGACAGCCCAGTGAGGAAGATTGAGCTCGCTCTTGACCTGTGCTGCTCCACAATGACACAGGACTTAGTTTTAAAGGTACTAAAGAGGCACCGCTCTGATTGGAAACCAGCTTATATATTCTTTAATTGGGTTTCTAAAGAAGGTACAATTTCACTTAGCTCTTGTGTTTACAATGAGATTCTTGATATTCTTGGTAGAATGAGAAGGTTTGAAGAACTCACACTGGTGCTCGACGAAATGTCTAAAAGAGAGGGATTTGTTGACGAGGACACATATAGGGTTTTGGTTAATAGATATGCCGGTGCACATATGGTGGAAGAGGCAATAGGGGCCTTTAATAAGAGGAGAGAGTTGGGTCTAGAACTTGATCTGGTTTCTTTCCAAAAGCTTTTGATGTATTTGTGTAGGTATAAACATGTAGATGTAGCGGAAACTTTGCTGCATAGCAAGGGACATGAGTTTGGTGTCGATATAAAGACTATGAATATTGTTCTAAATGGGTGGTGTGTGCTGGGAAATGTACGAGAGGCAAAGAGGTTTTGGAAAGATATAATTGCCTCTAAATGCAAGCCGGATGTGTTTACTTATGGAACTTTTATAAAGGCGTTGACGAACAAGGGAAAATTAGGGACGGCAATGAAGTTGTATGAGGCAATGTGGGAGATGCAATGCAAGCCAGATGTGGTGATTTGTAATTGTGTGATTGATGCACTTTGCTTCAAGAAGAGGGTTCCTGAAGCTTTGGCTGTTTTTGAGGGAATGAAAGAGCGAGGTTGCATTCCCAATGTAGCGACCTACAACTCTCTTATCAAGCATATGTGCAAGATTGGGAGGATGGAGAAGGTGTATGAGCTTTTGGATGAAATGCAGGAGAAGAAAGGCAGTTGTATGCCCGATGAGATAACTTTCAATTACCTGCTTAAGTCATTGAAGAAACCTGAGGAAGTTGCTGGTGTTCTGGAGAGGATGAAGATAAATGGATGCAAGATGAATAACGATACATGTAATTTGTTATTGAAATTGCATGCGGATTGGGATTCCGAGGAAAAAGTAAGATATACTTGGGAGGAGATGGAGAAAAATGGGCTGGGACTGGATCGGCGATCCTACACTATTATGATACACTGGCTCTATGACAAGGGAAGGGTTGAGGATGCGTTGCGTTATTTTGGCGAGATGGAAAATAAGGGAATGGTGCCAGAGCCCAGGACTAAGATATTGTGCAATTCCATGAATACGAGGAAACAGAAAGAAGCAGAAGAAGGGGAAAAAAGTGCAAAGAATAATGATCAATCGCCAAGGTCTTCCCATGAAAGAAATACGAAGAAAAAAGTCAATTCGGTTCAATTTTAAAGTTTTGTCATGAGACTGAATTCTTGAGGACGGTGAGCTCTGCTTCTGTTTAAGGATTTTGTAGTGCCATATGCTAATTGTCTATCTTGTTTTGCGTCATGGATAATGATGAAATTAGAACTACAATCACAAAAAGTTGTTGAATTTTAGACTGCAAAAACTCTTGAATTTTGAAGGAAGTGAATCCCTGCGCTTTCCTTAAGAAGGTGAGCTCATTTTCTGAAAAAAAAAGGAAGTGGATACCTAGCTGTCGCTGATACTAAAAAGTAACAAATATTTTCACAAACACCCATGCATGAACAAAGAAAAGAAACAAAGCAAATATCTTCATTATATAACAAAGATATGAATTCTTGACCGATCATAATCATGTATAATTGCATATTAAAAAAATGATAAGACATATATAAATCAGCTCCTATAAATTTAAGCTCAGATTACAAAAATCACATCAAGATATAGTTATTTTCTTCGACAAAGAAGTTATTTACCATTGCAATCTCTGCAATCTGATTTTAGCCCTCATTGCTCCTTTTGGAAAGTTGTTCATCGCATGGAATGCAATAAACACAGAAATGATCAGTCAAGGCAAGGCAATGAAATTGACTAGTGTGAACTTATGAATATTTGTCACAAGATATTGCAAGAAAGCAAATTTCATCACAATTGGCACATCAAACTCATCAGCAATATGGCAAATATGCAAGGGAGTTTGAGAAGACTTACCTCAATGCCTTCACTTTGTTTTCCTTGGGCACACACACGTACTAAAGTAATCATAGTGATTAATATGTTAGGAATTAGCAAACCACACAAATCACATCATGTAGAATTACATCAACGCCTTCACTTTTTCTTCTTTCGCGACTTTGTTGAGTGCTGAAACAAAACGTGCATGTTACTAATACAATTACTATATTTATATTTATATTATTATTATTATTATTATTATCTCTACCGTCATTGTCATTATCATTACTACCACCACCACCACCACCACTATTATCATTATTATTATTACTATTATAAATATTATTATCACAATTATCATCATCACCACTGTCATTATCATAATAAACTATTATTATTACCACTATCATTAACATTATAATCACTATTTGTAGTATTATTAATAATATTATCAGTATAAAAGGAATAAGGACAAAATAAAAAGTTCAAAGAATGATGACTGAAATTGAAAAATAACAAACAAAGTGGACAATTGTATACTTTAGCTGTTAGGAGAGAGAAAATAAAGAAAAAACAAAAACAATTGATCACTAGTGATAATTCAAACACTTAAGCCTACACGCACCACACTATGTAGAAGAGGACATGGCTGCACATCCAGAAAGACAATGGATGACTAGATTTGACCACCGGGTGGTGTCACAAGCACCACCTGAATAACGCGGACGCCACTCACTTGCTTGGACCTATGAAACACGTGCCAGTAGCTTTTTGATAAAAAATTTAAAAACAAAACATGAAAATACCAAAACACTCCATAGCCCTTTTAATCACACAAAAATACCCATGTGAAAATACCAAAATACCCCTAAAGGCAAAGTTTTTTTTTTCTAAGGTTAAAAACATTCTTTTGTTGTTCATGGAAAGTGAAAAAACCTGAAACACGCTTGTTCAACATCTTAATATTTTTTTGATCTTGGGGCAAATAAATATTTTTGTTGTGACAAAACTTGTGAAAAATCAAGAAAATCCTTGGTTAATAATTCTAAATTTTATTAACTCTAGAAGTAAAAGAATTTTTTTACAAGACATATAGATTCTCAAACAATTTTTTAATAATCACTTAGCCAAAGAAAAAGATAAAAAAAAAACCCTTAGCTCAAATGCTTACATGTAGAGCTATAATGAAACCCACGTTTTAGCTTTTCTTTCAATATGCAATGCACCATTCTTTAGTTTTTTTTTGTAGACACGTTCTGTTTTTTGTTTGCAAAGCACTGCAATTTATTTATTTCAAATAAATAAACAAACAAATACCTAATTTCTATAAATAAACAACTCCATAAATAATTAGCTATAAAAATAATAAAATACTAGTAACGTAACTGGTGATGACGGAAGGGAAAACGATCATGGAAACTCCTTGGCTGCGGCGTCGTTTTTGGAAGCCTGGATTATGTATTAAAATGAAGCTGAGAAAAAAGTTTGGTTGGTGAGGACACAGTATCCTAGCTTCGCTACCCACCTTGATAGTGAGCAAAATCAGAGGCACACGTGGCTATTTCATTTGCTTCGTGTCGGGTTGAGAATCCCATGACCCGGTTTTTCTATTAAACCTACCCTATAATTTAAATCAAGGAATAAACTACAAAAATACCTTTCACGAATGTTAGCTTGATCACAATATGGTCCCTTTATCAATTTAGAGAATCAATTTCACTCTTAATACTACTAAATATTTTAAGAAAAACCTTGACCAAGTCTCAAATTATAAATCTGAAAATGTAAATTTATTTTCTAAATTTATAAATAAATAAATAAAACAATGATAATGTGTGGAATGATAGCCAAATATAGAGGTTATAAATTGTTATTAAATAATCACTATTGATAGCATGATAGGACACCTTGACATCTTCTCATTGTGATTTTAATTTTAGTCATGGGATTCTTTTCCTTCTAGTTTTTTAAGTTTAATTATAGATTTTCACAACTTTGATTCTAATTTTTAATATCAAATATAAAATAGTCCTTAAAATTAAATCCAATAAGAGGAAATTATATTTAACACCCTATTATTTAATTTATTGTTATTTACACTCTACCATCGTAATTTAAAAAGTTATACCTTAATCCCAGATTAATATAAATTTTCAAATCGGGTAAAATATTTATCTTATTCTTATATAAAACTACCAGGATCAAACTGTAAATTATTTAAGAAAACGTAGAATATTACTTAAATATCAAACTAAGGGGATAAAATATAATTTTTCAAACTATGAAAACAAAGTATAACTCACATCAAATTATAAAATATTAAATGTAATTTTCTCAAAACTTTATGATATATAAAGAGTAATTAATGGTATCATATTATTTACTTTTTAAGATCTACTTTGAAGAAAGAGATAGATACAAGTGCAAGAGAGAATAAAACTCATGATTTACGGGGGAAAAAAAAAATCTCCACCTAATATTTCTATCCCTCTTATTTCTATCTATCTATTTTTGCAAAATAAATGCTAAAAAATAACTATCATGATTACCGTAAATATTTTTTGGTGTTTTACTACTAACTGTATTTATATTTTTTTTTTCAAAATAAATACTAAAAAATAACTAATAAGATATATGATTAGTGTAAAATTTCTGCTCATGCAATCGTGTCCGGTTAATATATACCATCACCATAGCCTCATTACCTTCTTTTCGCTTGGGCTTAGATGCTCAACAAGCTGGCCCATAGAACAGAAGTGAATGAAATTACCAGCAAAGCCTATAATTTGCTTTTTCTTGGATCACACCGCACCCTCCGTTTCAGGTAGTAAACTGAACCGCCGAAGCTGTCCATTTGTCAGCATATTATCATAAATCATGATGCCATCCCATCTGATTCTTCCTTACGACTTCACTGCAAAAGCAAATAATGAAACTCACAAAAAAATAAAAAAAATCAAATAAAATTTGCAGTGGTGCAGTGTATATTTCCAACGCTTGAATATAAGACAACCTATACTTTCAAACTCATAATTCCCTTCTTCTTATGCTGATCCCAGCTTTTTTGTTCTTCTGGCATTTTGATGCTTGGATGTTTCTGCCTTAACCCTTCTTTCACAGCCAAATTATCTCTCCATCAGAAACTGGCATAGCCCAAATACATTATGCGTCCAAAATCTGCACCAGTTGAGGTGCGTAGCGTGCTATGCCATTTCCATGCACAAATTGTACCCGACTCCACAGGTCCCTACAGAGCCGAAAATGCTATGCTGCTGATTGCGTTGCCCATCATGCACAGATCACTAGCCTTATTTCAACTTTAAGGTTAAAAATATGCTGACCATGCTCATCATCACAAGTCACAAGCCATTCATCATTGAGCGTTTTTGATGCAGTTACTTGGTCCCAAACAATTGTGAACAAATTTGACTCTGTGTGGCTTTCACAGCTAGCTAGCATCTGTAACTTTGTGTGACATTGCAACTATAGCTGTCTTCAAACACAATCACTTGTGTCCTCTTTTGGTTTATCCAATCTGTAGCTGAGACAAAGTATGTGATCATAACTAGCCCATGGAACATTTGGAGAACAAATTGGAAGTGGTCGAGAGCATCTCTATCCTCGCCATGTGTTTTTTTTTTTAACGAAATAGTCACATGTTTTCTACTGCAAAAATTATAAGGTTTAAAGAGTGAATATTATACTTGGAGTCATAGGTTGATAAATATCCATTGGAAATGATTTTATATGTTTTTGGTGGATTAATTTGAAGTAATAGAAAAATTAAAGAATTAAAAAAAAATGATTATCTGGCAAGTTTAGGCATTCAAAATCTAGTATTCCAATGAGTGTTATAGTTGTAATTCAGTACCTAATATAATATTCTGTGAGTTTTTTTATTTGATAGGTTATTTTTTTAAATTAAAGCTGTGTATTAAAAGTTATGATCATTGGAAGTAGATTAAATATGTAATTTCTGGATTTATAATAAGAACTTAAATCTTTCAAGCCCACTCTTGATTAATTTGAGAGTGTGTGATTCACCTCAAATTTCTTATGGCCCTAAAGTTTATTATTTATGTTTAATATGTTACTAAAGAGTTTTCATGTGTTTTAATATATATATTTTAAAATTTTTATGAATTTATAAAAAATTATTTGTAATTATTTTAGTTATTATTTGTAATTAATAACTAAAGCTTGTTTTGAATAGTGAACAACTTTTATAATTTGATTTTAAACCTTTCGATATACGAATTAATTTATTTACTTAATAAATAGTTTCTCAGTTAATAATTTTTTATAGCTCCTTTCTAATCATGCTTATAATACTTCTTTACTTTAAATTAAAGCATTTTTATCCTTTTATGATTATATTTTATAATGTTATTATTTTTAGATCATAATTGCCATTTGTTTTATATAATTATTTTTGGGTATTTAATTATAATTAAAAAATAGATATTTTATAAGTAAAACAAAAGGTTGTCATAACACAATTCTAGTGTTGGGTGATTTAAGTTAATGATATATTTAAGTTTAGATTAAATTAGGAATTAAAAATAATCTCATGTATTATATACTAGTAATCGTATGATTTATGGTGAATGTTAACGTAGGTAGTAGGAATGCTTGGTTGTCTCTAAGGCTACGTTTTGATTTGTAAGTAATTGTTTATTTTTTTGTTTAATTATTTTGAGTTAAAAAATATATATATTTATGTACTAAATGAATTTTTCTTATTAAAATACTTATTGTTTTGTAAAATTAGGTGAATCAAGCATGATAAATAATTTATAAATAATATTAAGTGTTTTATGAAAGTATTTTTATGATTGCAAAAGTGTTTGAATATGTTTTGTTTTTGTGAATTCATTTGTGGATTTTAGTTTTTATAGACATGTTTATTTAGTATGACCCATTTATACATTGATATCTGTAAAAATATTTGCTTAGAATTTTATGCCTAGTCATAATGGAAAATATAACCCATTATTAATGTGGTTAGAATAATTATACGCTTTGGACCCCAACTTTTGGAGATTATTTATTGACACCTATAAACATGTTTATTTAGAATTTTTTATTAAAAAATTACTCATGAATATATCCTATGGGTCGAGAACGTGCGTATTTTCCATCACAGGATCACGGTGTTAAAAAATGCTGTCAAGTGAATCATGTTCATGACATCACTCTTCAACTCAACAATAATCCTTAAACTAATAAGGACTATTAAAGAGGTCTCTAATAACAGGAGGTACCCAAGTGGTTCATAGCGGTAAAAACTGTCATGAATCCCTGAGTAAATTTCTTCCAGCTTTTGCACTTCTTCAAACTCTCTTACCAGCTTCCTAACAACTTCTCTGCAGCATAAACACAACCTCATTTAGTTTACAAACATCACCCATGCACTCTCGGAGAGTCCCACGACTTTCAAATAGGACTTGTTTTGCTGGTTTCCAGCCCCGACATGCTCATTCTCCAGCAAAGAATAGCCATCTCATCTGTAACATAGAAGCTTGTCTATCTTTGCGGATTTAGAACCAGGTCAGCAATATAAAAAACTCGTGGATTTTTCTTGAAACAAAAGAAAATCTCTTGTAAAAGACACCAACATCTTGACCTTGCATCCAGGGATCCATGAATTGGAGACACGCTGATTTAGTTAGATCCCTCGAGAACAAGAAAACCTTTGGATATATATATATGCTACTGTTGTTATATGAAAAATCGAGTAAAAATGATATCGTAGTGACTGTTGGAATATTGCCAATTATGTGACTGCCATTGTCAAAGAAGATGGCTGCCATGTGAGAGTCAAAGAGGGCTGTTAGTGCAGCATTTGCAGCCCCTTGACATTGTCAAAGAAGGAGGCTACAATGGTGGGTTGTTGGTGGCAGCCAACAACCATTGTCTAATGTCAAAGTTTGGTAAGTTTG
>Ga0307514_10002248_pt1 | contig 20595 bp, 14 predicted proteins | sample 16_EM_MG_FD_203088 | JGI IMG/M metagenome (GOLD analysis project Ga0307514, IMG submission 203088) | Populus trichocarpa ectomycorrhiza microbial communities from riparian zone in the Pacific Northwest, United States - 16_EM | ecosystem: Host-associated > Plants > Roots > Unclassified | place...
AACCAGACCGGGCCGTGGATTGCACCGCAAGGCGCGCCGCGCCGCGCGGGTGTCAATTCCTTCGGCTTTGGCGGCATCAACACCCATGCGGTGCTGGAAGAAGCGCCAGCTGCGGCCCTGTCGCCGCAGCGCTTCATGCCCTGGTCGGCCGAGCTGTTCGTGCTGTCGGCCGATTCCGCCGAGGCGCTGAAGACGCGCGTGGCCGAGGTGCAGGCCCTGATCGAAGCGCGCCATGACCTGACGCTGTCCGACCTGGCCGGCACGCTGGCTGCCACCGATGCGCAAGCCGCCTGCCGCCTGGCGCTGGTCGCGTCCGACAAGGCCAGCCTGTCCAAGCAGCTGACACAAGCCGTCAAGAAGCTGAGTGATGGCAACCCGAACTGGTCCACCCGCAATGGCATGGTCTACAGCAGCCAGCCGATGCAGGGCAAGCTGGCCTTCATCTTCCCGGGTGAAGGTTCGCAGTACCCCGGCATGCTGGGTGATCTGGCGCTGTGCTTCGACGACGTGCGCAACTGGCTGGACTTCTGGTGCAGCCTGTATCCGGACCAACCGGGCGAGCGCCGCACCGACATTGCCTACCCGCCGTCCACTGGCCTGAGCGCCGAACGCCGGGCGATGCTCGAGCGCCGCATGAACGACATGGACGTCGGCTCCGAAGCCGTGTTCGTCGGCGGCCAGGCGCTGAACCAGCTGCTGGGCACGCTGGGCGTACAGCCGGACGTGATGCTGGGCCACAGTTCAGGCGAATCGTCGGCGCTGGCGGCTTCGGGTGCGATTCCTGCCGCCACGCCGCAGGAACTGGCCGAGTTCATCCGTGAGCTGAACAAGGTCTACCGTGCCGAACTGGCCGATGGTTCGATCCCGACCGGCGCGCTGCTGGCCGTCGGTGCGCTGCCGCGCGAGCAGCTGGACGGCTTTGTCGCCGAAGCCGGTGCCGGTGTGTTCGTTGCGATGGACAACTGCGCGAACCAGGTGATCCTGTACGGCTCGGCCGAAGCCATGGCCGCGCTGCAGGCCAAGCTGACGCAGGTTGGTGCGATCTGCATGATGCTGCCGTTCGACCGCGGCTATCACACGCCTGCGTTCGACACCGTCACCAAGGCCTTCCTGAAGTACTACCGCGCGATCAAGCTCGGCGCGCCGCGCGTGCCGATGTACTCGTGCGCTTCGGCCAATCTGTTCCCCGAAGGCACGACCGCGCTGCGCCAGCAGGCCGCCGCCCAGTGGTCCACCACCGTGCGCTTCCGCGAAACCATCCAGAAGATGCACGACGACGGCGTGCGGTGGTTCATCGAGGTCGGCCCGTCGGCCAACCTGACAGCCTTTGTCAACGACATCCTGGCTGGCCGCGAATACATCGCCATTGCCACCAACCAGCGCCGCCGCAGCGGCATGGAACAGCTGCTCAGCGTGTTGGGTCAGCTGTGGGTGCACCAGAAGCCGGTGGGCCTGGCCACGCTGTTCAATGGCCGCAAGCTGAACACCGTGGCGCTGACGGACCTGACCGTGCCGGCGCCCAAGGGCGTGTTGCTGGACAACACCATGCCGCAGATGCACCTGAACGAAGGTGAACGCTGCCGCCTGCGTGACCTCGCCGCACTGCCGTCCGAAGCGGTGCCGGTGGCTGCACCCGTGCTGGCTGCCTTGCCGCCAGCAGTGCAGGCGCCCGTTGCTGCAGCCGTTGTGCCGGTCGAAGCGCCTGCTCCCATGGAGGAGCTGTCGCCGCTGGACAGCGAGGTCGCGCTGCGTGGCCAGGTCATGGGCGAATACTTCGACGTGATGCGCGGCTTCCTGGAACAGCAGCGCGCGGTGATGGATCGCCTGCCGATCGAGTCCGACTGGGACGAGTCAGCCGAGGCTGTCGCCGCGCAGCAGGACCCGGTGGCGGCTGCCACGGGATTCCTTGACGAGATCCTGGAATTCGACGAAGAACACCTGGTGGCGCGTTCCGCGCTGAGCCTGGAGCGAGACAACTTCCTGCGCGACCACGTGCTGTCCGGCCGTGTCTCCGTGGATGACCCGCAGCTGGTCGGCCTGTCCTGCGTGCCGCTGATGGTGAGCCTGGAGATCATGGCCCAGGCGGCCGCTGCACTGGCCGGCAGCGTCAACGTCTGCGTGATCGAGAACGTGCGCGCTTTCGACTGGATCGCGCTGGACGATGGCGAGATCGAGCTGAAGGTGCAGGCCAAGGTGATCAACCGCGAGCAGCAGCGCTTCAGCGCGTTGCTGTCCGGGCCGTCGGGCCGGCTGGTGAGCGCGGAATTCCGCTTTGCGCCGGTGTGGCAACTGCCCGCGGCGAGCAACCTGACGGAATGGCGCAGTTCGCTTTGGAACGACGAAGAGCTCTACACCTGCGGCATGTTCCATGGCCCGGTGTTCCACAGCATCGAGCACATCCACGGTTGGGACGACGCGGGCATCGATTGCGCGCTGTCGCCGGTCTCGCTGGACAGCTTCTTCACCCCGGGCCAGCAGGCCACGCTGGTGCTGAACCCGGTGCTGCTGGACGCAATGGGCCAGTTGGCAGCCTTCTGGATCGCCCAGTACGTGGGCACCGACTTCAACTGCTTCCCGTCGACCATCGACCGCATCGAGCTCTACACGCCGTGCCCGAACGCACAGCCCGGCATGCAGCTGCGTGCGCGTCACTACTCGCTGGACGCGTCCAACAATGAGGTGTCGGCGCCGCGCGCCTGGCAGTTCGAATGCCTGGACGCCAACGGCCAGCCGCTGGTGCGCGTCAACAAGCTGGTCAACATCTTCTTCTCGGTGCCCAACCGCTTCTACCAGGTGCGCCGTGACCCGCTGAACGGCTGGCTGGGTCAGCCGCTGGCGGCTGGCGCTGAAAAGGGCACCTTGCTGTGGCGCCTGGAACACCTGCCGGAAGACTTCTGCGCCCAGTCGGGCAACATCTTCCTGCGCATCCTGGCGCACATCTACCTGAGCGTGGAAGAGCGCGAGGAGTGGGCGGCGCTGACGGGCAGCGTGCGTCGCAAGCGGGAGTGGCTGCTGGGTCGTGCCTGTCTGAAGGAAGCCGTGCGCCAGTGGATCCAGCTGCAGACCGGCCAGTTGCTGTATTCGTCCGACATCCTGGTTGGTCACGACGAGTTGGGCGCGCCCTGGGTGGACGGCTGGTGGCGCGACCACCTGGTGCCGGCGCCGCAGGTGTCGCTGTCACACAACGAAGCTGGTTCGCTGGTGGCGGTGAATCACCCGGATGCACCGGTGGGCGTGGACGCGGAGCAACACGGCCGCATCCAGAACCCCGAGCTGTTTGCGACCTCGCTGACCGCGGCCGAGCAGGCTGCACTGGCCGCATTGCCGGCCGATCAACAGGCTGGCCGTCTGCTGGCGCTGTGGTGCGCCAAGGAAGCTGCGGCCAAGTGCCTGGGCCTGGGCCTGCAAGGCCAGCCGGAAGCCTTTGCGGTGGAGTTTCTCGATGCAGCCGGCCTGCAGGCCCGCGTGAGCCATGCCCAGGCACTGCTGGCGGTGACGATTTATCGCGACGAGGGCTCGCTGATCGCACTGGCCACAGAGAGCGGCGACCGGGTCGAGGTCCACTGAAGTGGGGACGCTGGTGGAAACGCTTGTAAGTGGCCTGGCTCAGGCAGGGGTGGAGCCGGCAGAATGCGTAACCATGCGTGACAGCAGGATCGCCGCGCCTCGTATTTCAGCCGACTGCCGCTCAACCCGCCCCGTGCGCGGACCGGCGGAGCGGTGGCATGCAGGTGTGTTTATTGCTTTCAGTCTGAGCAGTCACGCATCAGCGTCCCTGAACCCTCGGCAACGTCGACGTGAGCGCAGGCTTGCCGCGTGCCACCGGTTCGTGATGCGACCGCAGATGTTGAGCCTTTCGGAGTAATTGCCATGCCTGTCGCTCAAGTCAATGGAGCCCGGCTGAACTATGTTCAGATGGCGCCGGAAGATGCCACCGATGAGGTCGAAGACCTCATCATGGTGCACGGATTGGCCACCAACATGGCCTTCTGGTACTTCCACTACGCGCCTGTTTTCTCGCAGCGTTTCCGCGTCACGCTGTTCGACCTGCGCGGCCATGGTCGCTCGGAGATGACCGAAAGCGGCTACGAGCCGCCCGACCTCGCGCAAGACCTGCTGGGCCTGATGGACCACCTGGGCATCCGCAAGGCGCATTTCCTGACCCACAGCTACGGCGGCGTGGTGGCGCTGAACGCCGCCTGCCTGGCGCCGCACCGCTTCAGCAGCCTGGTGCTGGCAGACACCCATATCGCAGCCGCTCGCCACGAACACCACTGGGAAGCCGGCCAGTTCGGCACCAAGATGCAGGCCGTGCTGGACGAGCACGGCATCGGGCTGGACACCCGCGACCCGTATTTCGGCTACAAGCTGCTGACCGAGGTGGCCCATCTGCAACTGCGCAGTGAGGAAGTGCCCGCGGTGCTGCAGGAGATGGTCAGCCCGTTCATCGGCAAGTACGGCAACCGCACGGCCAGCCAGTGGATCCGCCTGATGGACCAGACCAAGGCCTGCACCGAACTGATGGGCGACGACGGGCTGCGGCTGGACGAACTGCGCAAGCTGCAGTTCCCCATCATGGCCATGTACGGCGACCATTCGCAAGCCCGGCTGACCGGCCGCGAATTGCTGGAAGTTTGGGGCCACGCGGTGTTCCGCCGCGTGCGCGATGGCGGGCATTTCTTCCCGTCGTCCCGGCCACAGGAACTGATTTCCGGCTGCAACCGCTTCTGGGGCGGTGAGTTTGGCGTGCGTCACGAGCTGCGCACCGGCGAGCCCAAGCGCAACTTCTTCCGCAGCGACCGCATTTTCCAGGCTGGCGAAGCCTGGTATTTCACGACCCGGGAGCACGCCCGTGTCGGCCCTGCGGCCAGCCGAGCCGAGGCCGAACAGGTCCTGGCTTCTTTCATTGCCGCGATGGCAACGGAACAACTCAGTGCAGTCTCGCAATAAGAACAAGCTCGGCGTTCATCCCGGACTCGGTCAACGCGATTTCAAACTGGTTGCCCACGGTGGTTTTGGCGATGGCCTGAATGCCTATGCGCATTCGATGGCCTGGTACAAGGACCGGCTGTACGTGGCGACCACGCGGGGCAACTTCCCGTTCATGAAGGCCCGCCTGCCGATCGGCATGGACATCTGGCCGGTGGAGTGCCCCGAGAGTCCGTTCGATCTGGACATGGGTGCCGAGATCTGGTGCTACGACCCGCATGAAGGCGTGTGGGAGAAGCGCTTCAAGGCGCCGATGATCGTCGGCAGCCATGGCAAGCTGATCCCGCGTGAGCTGGGTTTCCGCGGCATGGTGGTCTACACCCCGCCTGGCAGGCCGAACGAGCCCGAGCTGTACGTCAGCACCTGGTCGCCCGCGCGCGGCCCCGGCCCGAACATCCTGCGCTCGACCGACGGGCATCACTTCGAGCCCACCTGCGAGCCCGGCCTGGGCCTGCCGGTCACGACGATCCGCACCATGGTCCCGTTCAAGGGTCGCATGTTCACGACGCCGGCTGGCTCGCGCGGCGGCAATCCGAACGTCTCCGGCCACTCGGTGGTCTACGAGAGCACCGACCCCGCCAGCGGCGAATGGGAGCCGGTATCGGACTTCGGCTTCGGCGATTCCGGCAACAAGACGATCTTCGAGATGTGTGGCTTCGGTGACCATCTCTACATCGGCACCTTCAATCTGGAAGGCTTCCAGATCTGGCGCAGCACGGTGGAAGGGGAGAAGCCCTACCACTGGGAGCGCGTGATCGAGAAGGGGGCCTACCGCGGCCCGCTGAACCAGTGCGTGCTCAGCCTGTACCCGTTCAAGGGGCACCTCTATGTGGGCGGTGGCATCCAGGGCGGTGGCGTGGACACCCAAAACCGCATCGGCCCTGCGCCGCCTGAGCTGCTGCGCATTGCGCCGGATGGCAGCTGGGACCTGCTGGTTGGTGAGACGCGCGACACGCCGCTGGGCCGCAAGGAAGCGCTGTCTGGCTACCTGCCGGGGTTCGACAATTTCTTCAACGGTTACTTCTGGCGCATGTGCGTGCACGATGGCTGGCTGTACATGGGCACCTTCGAGTGGAGCTCGGTGCTGGGTTATGCCAACCGGCGGCGCTGGCCGGAGGCGTTCACGACCATCATCAACAAGCTGACGCCGCAGTTCCTGCTGGACCATTCCTCGGGCTTCGACCTCTATCGAACCTGCGACGGCAAGAACTGGGTGCCGGTCACCACCGATGGCATGGGCAACCCGTACAACATGGGCCTGCGCACGCTGATCTCTACCCCCCACGGCATGTTCATCGGCACCGCGAATCCGTTTGGTCCGAAGATCATGCCGCTCAACGGTGACCGCTACATCCCCAATCCGCGAGGTGGCTGCGAGGTGTTCCTGGGCAGCCCGCGCGACTGAAGCGAAACAGTTCGTCACCGTGTCAACCATCTTCGCCCGCTGGGACGTTGCGAGTGCATACCCCCAAACCTGCCGCTTCGCGGCAGGACCCCCGAGGGGGATGAGGAAGCTTGGGAGCGGCCCGGCGCTTCCTCATGCAAGCACCCTGGAGAACGAACCATGTCCCTGGTCCGAAAACGATTCATCCTGCGCGGCGGCCTGGCCGCATTGGGCGCGAGTCTGCTGATGCCTGTCTTTGCTGGCCCCCTGAAAGACGCCATCGTCGACCGCATGCTGACGCGCAAGCTGGAGCAGGCGCAAGAAGGTGGCGCCGCGGCAATGGAAGGGCAGATGCTGCCCGTGCCGCTGCCGCCCGGCGCGCGTCTGGAGAAAGATTTCAGCTACGGCAGCGATCCGGCGCAGAAGATGGACATCTACATCCCCCAGCACACAGGGCTGGCGCCGGTGATCTTCATGGTGCACGGTGGCGCCTGGATGGTCGGTGACAAGGGCATGTCCAAGGTCATCATCAACAAGGCCGCGCGATGGCTGCCCAAGGGCTATGTGATCGTGTCGGTCAACTACCCGATGCTGCCGAATTCGCCTGTGGACCAGCAGGCCCGCGACGTCGCCAAGGCCCTGTCCGTGGCCCAGGCCAACGCAGTCAGCTGGGGGGCAGATGCCTCCCGCTTTGTGCTGATGGGCCATTCGGCCGGTGCACATCTGGTGACGCTGCTCTCGGCCGACCCGCAGATCGCCTACGGCGCCGGGGCCAAACCCTGGCTTGGTACCGTGTCGCTGGACAGTGCATCGATGGACGTGGTCAAGACCATGGAAGACAAGCACTACAGCTTCTATGACAAGGTCTTCGGTAGCGACCCGAACTTCTGGCGCCAGGTTTCGCCGTACCACCGCCTGACCAAGGCGCCGCCCGGACCGGTGCTGATGGTCTGCGGCACCGGCCGCGCCGACTCCTGCCCGCAGGCCCAGGCCTTTGCGCAGAAGGTCATCTCTCTGGGCGGCAAGGCCACGGTGCTGCCGCAGGGCATGAACCATGGCGACATCAACGGCAAGCTGGGTGAGCCGGGTGCGTACACCGACACCGTCGAGAACTTCCTGCGCAGCCTGGGCGTGAGCTGAGCCTGCGGGTATTTCGGCAGGTCACCCGCGTGACAGCTGCCCGAGCGACACAGGCGCACACTTGCCGCCATGGGAAGTGTCTACCTCGTGCGCCATGGCCAAGCCTCGTTCGGCGCGGCCGACTATGACCAGCTGAGCCCCCTTGGCGAGCAGCAATGCCAGCGCCTGGGGGCTTACTTCGTGGCGCGTGGCCAGCGCTTCGACGCGGTCTACACCGGCACGCTGAAGCGCCATGCACAGTCGCTGGCGGCCATCGCCAAAGGCATGGGCACGCCGTTGACCCCGCGCATGCGACCCGGGTTGGACGAGTACCTGCCCGAAGCTTTGGTGCGTGCAGTGCACACCGGCGAATTGCCGAAAGTGGGCACACCCGACGCGGTGCGGGCTCACTTCCGGCTGCTGCGCCAGGGGCTGCTGGCCTGGATGCAGGGTGAAAGCTCGCCCGAAGGCATGCCGACCTACCGCGGCTTTGTCGACGGCGTGCAGCTCGCGCTGCGCGATGCGCAAACCCACCACGAAGGTCAGGTGCTGATCGTTTCCAGCGGCGGGCCGATCTCGGTCGCCGTGGGCCATTTGCTCGGCGCCTCTTCAGCCGCCATCGTCGAGCTGAACCTGCGCATTCGCAACAGCGCCGTCACCGAGCTGGTCGCCGGTCATCGCGGCCATTTGCTGCTGAGCTTCAACACCTTGCCACACCTGGACGACGCCGAAGGCCGCGCGCTGCAGACCTACGCCTGAGCAGGCGGCCACCTTCAGTGAAGCGCGGCACCCGCGGCGGCTGGATGCCGAACCGGACTGGCGCTTGCATCGACGGCGCCGGCTGCGTGGTCCAGCACCTGCCAGCCTGGCAGTCGCAGCCGGCTGACCTGATTCAGCAAAGCCTCTGTTTGCACCGCGCTCAACTGCGAAGCAAAGCGTTGCCAGGCGACCAGCACCTTGCCATCCAATGCAGCATCTTCCAGCCGCTCGCGCCATTGCACCGGCGTGGTCGGGCGGCCGCCTTCCCAGACGCGCGGCAGCAGGCGGTGCAGCCACAGGTGGAAGGCGCGGCGCAGCGCGGCATTGGGCAAGGCATCCACCAACCGGCCGACGCGCAGGCCCCAATCGGGCTGCGCCAGCTGCAACATGGCCAGCGCTTGCAGGCCTTGCAGCGGGTTGGCCAGCAGCACACGGTTCGGCGGCAGCGCGGCCATGGGCATGTCCGTCAGTGTTTCCGCTGGCAGCGGGGTGACCAGGGCCATCAGCGCGGCCAACCGGGTCCATTCAGCAGCGCTGAGGCCTTCGGTCATGCCGTCCACCTCGGCGCGCGCCTGGCCGATGCGGGCCTGGACCTGCGCCAGGCTGAGCTGGGCGCGGGCCTTGGCGGCCTCCGGGCTCAGCGCGACCAGTTGGCCGGCCGTGTAGGCACCGGCTGGCGCCAGCGGCGTGATGTGGGCCTCGGCCAGGCTGAGCGACCGACGCGTCACCGGGCAGCGGCTCACGGCCAGTTGGCGCAGGTAATGCGGCGTCAGTTGCAGTGTGTCGAAGGCCAGCCGGTGCTGCCAGGCGTGCAGGCGCAGCTGCAGCCAGATGCGCACGGCAGGGTCGGCACGGCGGGTGCGACCGCTGAAGCCCGGCTGTGCCAGCGCCCAGCCCTGGCGCACCGGGTGACCTGGCAGCAGGTGCTGTGCCGGCGGCACCACGCCGTAGCGCGCGTGTTCCTGGCCGATCTCGAAGCCGGCACCGAACTCGTCGTCCGAGCTGGCCAGGCCGCCGTGGGTGGGTGGCGTGCCGCGGAAGCTGACCGGCAAGGGCGCGGGTGGCAGCGCCGAGTTCTGGGCGGGCATGTCGAAAGCGAAAGCGGTCTGGGCCATGGTGCAAAGCTCCTGAAAGTCGTTTCGGTCGGCGGTACGGCCCGCCGGGCGGTGGGGCTGGAGGCCCTGTTCACGATGGGAGCCAGTTTGTGCGGCCCTGGGCTCATGGCATGAGCCAGCCAAAGCACTGTGGATAAAAACAGACTGGGGAATGCGCTATGCTGAAGGCTCAGGCTGTGAGCCATGAATGCGCTAGGCGTGCCATGACGAAGCAGGTTGGCGCGACGCCTGACCAGTTCTTTCACCGTGTGGTTGTCCGATGAACAAGACTGAACGCTTCTACAAGATCGAAGTGCTGATCCGCAGCCGCGGCGGCGTCAGCTTCGAGACCCTCCTGGACGAACTGGAGGTCTCGCGCGCGACGCTCAAGCGCGACCTGCAGTACCTGCGCGAGCGCATGGACGCACCCATCGTCTACGACCGCCACGACAACCTCTACCGCTTCGAAGACGGTGGCAGTGCGGGCGGCGAGGTGTCACACCAGCTGCCAGGCGTCTGGTTCAGCGAGACGGAGATCCACGCACTGCTGACCATGCACCAGCTGATCGCCGGGCTGGACTCGGGCGGCGTGCTGGGGCGCCACCTGCAGCCGCTGCAGGACAAGCTCAACAGCATGCTGGGCACGGGAGAAAGCGCCTCGCGTGAACTGATGAAGCGCGTCAAGATCGTCAACCCGGCGCGGCGCGCCGTGCCTGGCCGCTGGTTCGAATCGGTCGGCAGTGCCTTGCTGACCCGGCGCCGGCTGGACCTGAGCTACTTCAGCCGTGGCCGCAAGACCGAGTCGCAGCGCATTGTTTCCCCGCAGCGCCTGCTGCATTACCGCAACACCTGGTACCTGGACGCCTGGTGCCACAGCAGCGAAGGCCTGCGCCGTTTTGCGATGGATGCAGTGCGTTCGGCCAAACTGCTGGACCAGCGCGCCAAGGACGTCAGCCTGAAGACGGTTGAGGCCGAGCTGGACGGCGGCTACGGCATCTTCAGTGGCCACAAACTCAGCTGGGCTACCTTGCAGTTCACGCCCGAGGCTGCCCTCTGGGTGGCGCAGGAAGAGTGGCACCCCAAGCAGGAGCAGCGCGAGATGGCCGATGGCAGCCTGCAGCTGAAGTTGCCGTATGCAGACGCGACCGAGCTGATCATGGACATCCTGCGCCACGGGCCTCAGGTCAAGGTGCTGTCGCCAGCCTCGCTGGTGAAACAGGTCTCCGAGCGACTTCGCGAAGCTGCGTCGCGCTACGACGCCTGAGCCTTTTCCGCGTCCGTCACAAGCCGCCAGCCTGGGAAAACCCGTGACCGGATTCGCGTCGCTTGCGCATATCTTCATTACCTGACCGACCGGTCGAACTATTCGGTTCGAGTGCCGGCGAGAAGGTACCGTGAAGACGTGAAGGCCGGCAGGGCCAGGAAAGGCAGCAGTACGCATGGATGGTTCGATCGCCAGCATCCTGGCCCTGGATGGCATCACCAACGGGGCCGTGTATGCCTTGTTGGCGTTGGCCATCGTGCTGCTGTTTGCCGTGACCCGCGTGATCTTCATCCCGCAGGGCGAGTTCGTGGCCTTTGGCGCGCTGACGCTGGCGCTGCTGCAGACCGGCGCGGTGCCGGGCACTGTCTGGCTGCTGCTGCTGCTGGCGGCCGGTGTCGCGCTGGGTGACTTGGTCAATGGCTGGCGCCAGCGTCGTTCGGCCAAGGCCTTGCTGCTGGCCGCGCTGCGCACGCTGGCCTGGCCCATCGCGATTTCACTGCTGACCATCTGGGCCGCGCCGCAGCACTGGCCGCTGCTGGCCCAGGCCGCGCTGACGCTGGCCGTCGTCACGCCGCTGGGCAGCCTGGTCTACCGCGCGGCCTACGAGTCGCTGGCGGACGCCAGCGTGCTGGTACTGCTCATCGTGTCGGTTGGCGTGCACTTTGTGCTGACCGGTCTTGGCCTCTATTTCTTCGGCGCCGAGGGCTACCGCAACCCGCCGTTCTGGGACGAACGCTTCAACGCCGGCCCGCTGATGCTCAGCGGCCAGACGCTGATCGTGCTGGCGGCGTCCTTCGCGCTGATCGTCATGTTGTGGCTGTTCTTCGAGCGCAGCCTGTGGGGCAAGGCCTTGCGGGCGACTGCGGTGAACCGGCTGGGCGCGCGGCTGATGGGCATTTCCAGCAGCAGTGCAGGGCGCTTGTCGTTTTCGATGGCGGCCTTCATCGGCGCGCTGTCCGGACTGCTGATCGGGCCGACGACCACGGTGTTCTACGACTCTGGCTTCCTGATCGGCCTGAAAGGCTTTGTCGCCGCGGTGTTCGGCGGCTTGGCTAGTTACCCGCTGGCGTTGGTCGGCGCGCTGGGCGTGGGCCTGCTGGAAAGCTTTGGCTCGTTCTGGGCCAGCGCGTTCAAGGAGGTGATCGTGTTCTCGGCCATCCTGCCGGTGCTGCTGTGGCGCTCGCTGCGCGACCCGCATGGCGAGGAGCACTGAGATGGCGGTTTCCTCCACCCGAGCTGCCGCCATCGCGCGGCGCCCGTCCCGCCTGCAGGCCTGGCGGCTGCCGGTGTTCTGCCTGCTGATGCTGGCCGCGCCGCTGCTGCCGCTGCCGGACTTCTGGATCACCCAGCTGAACTACATCGGCCTGGCATCCCTCGTCTCGCTGGGCCTGGTGCTGCTGACCGGCGTGGCCGGGCTGACCTCGTTTGGCCAGGCGGCGTTTGTCGGCGTCAGCGCCTACAGCACGGCCTGGCTGACGCTGAACGTCGGTCTGTCGCCGTGGCTCACGCTGTTCATCGGCGTGGGGCTGGCGGTGCTGGTGGCGCTGGTGCTGGGCCTGATCACGCTGCGCATGTCCGGCCACTACCTGCCGCTGGCGACGATTGCCTGGGGCCTGGCGCTGAACTTCGGCATGGCCAACATGGCCTTCCTCGGCAAGTACGACGGGCTGCAAGGCATTGCGCCGCTGACGCTGTTCGGCCACAGCCTGGCCGATGGGCGCTCGATGTGCAGCCTGATCTGGCTGGTCGCACTGGCGGCCGCCGTGGCGTTGAATCACCTGCTGGACTCTCGCCCGGGTCGCGCGCTGCGGGCGCTGAACGGCGGCGCGATGATGGCCGAGGCCATGGGCATCTCGACCTTCCGCTACAAGCTGACGGCCTTTGTGTTGGCCGCCGTGCTGGCGGCGCTTTCGGGCTGGCTGTTCGCCTATTTCCAGCGCAGCGTGAACCCGACCCCATTTGGCCTCAACAAGGGCATTGAATACCTGTTCATGGCGGTGCTGGGCGGTGTCGGCCAAGTCTGGGGCGCGTTCACCGGCGCGGCCATGGTCGTGCTGCTGACGGACAAGCTGCAGACCCTTCTGCCAGCCCTGTTGGGCAGCAGCGGCAACTTCGAGGTCATCGTCTTTGGCGTGGTGCTGGTGGCCACGCTGAAGTACGCGCCCAATGGCCTGTGGCCCTTCATCCAGCGCTGGTGGCCGCCGGCGCAGCGGGTGCGGGACTGGGAAGGCGCACCGCCGCTGCCGTCCCGCCCCAAGCCGGCCCCAGGCGAGCCGTTGCTGGAGGCTAGGGCGCTGCGCAAGCAGTTCGGCGGGCTGGTGGCGGTCAACGGCGTGAACTTCTCGCTGAAGGCCGGCGAGATCATGGGCTTGATCGGGCCGAACGGCGCCGGCAAGTCCACCACCTTCAACCTGGTGTCGGGCGTGCTGTCGCTGACCAGCGGCGAGGTGCTGTTCCGCGGCGAGGCGATTGCCGGCCTGAGCTCTCGGGCCATCGCGCGCCGCGGCATGAGCCGCACCTTCCAGCACGTCAAGATGGTGCCGGACATGACGGTGCTGGAAAACGTGGCGTTGGGCGGCTACCTGCGCAGCCATGGTGGCCTGTTGCGCGCCATGCTGCGGCTGGACCGGGCCGAGGAGCGCCAGTTGCTGGCCGAGGCCGAGCGCCAGCTTCGTCGCATCGGCATGGCTGAGCTGATGTTCGAGCGCGCCGGCAACCTGGCGCTGGGGCCGCAGCGCTTGATGGAAATCGCCCGCGCGCTGTGCACCGATCCGTCGTTGCTGTTGCTGGATGAACCCGCCGCCGGCCTGCGGCTGAAGGAAAAGCAGGCGCTGGCCGAGGTGCTGCGGCAGCTGAAGCAGGAAGGCCTGTCCATCCTGCTGGTGGAACACGACATGGACTTCGTGATGGGCCTGGTCGATCATTTGACGGTGATGGAGTTCGGCACCTGGCTGATGGCCGGCACGCCGGCCGAAGTGCAGGCCAGCCCGGCTGTGCGCGCGGCGTATCTCGGCACGGAGCATTGATGACCAGCCCTTCTTCTGAACCCATCCTCGCCGTGCGCGGCCTGCATGCCGGGTACGGCCGTGCAGAGGTCCTGGCTGGCCTGGACCTGCAGGTTGGCCGCGGTGCGGTCGTCACCGTCATCGGGCCCAACGGCGCCGGCAAGTCCACCACGCTGAATGCGCTGATGGGCGTGCTGCCCTCGCGCGGCAGCATCGTCTTCGACGGACTGGAGCTGGCCGGCAGCACGCTGGAAGAGCGGGTGATGGCCGGCCTGGCGCTGGTGCCCGAGAAACGCGAGCTGTTCGGCACCATGCCGGTCGAAGACAACCTGGTGCTGGGCGGCTTCCGGCCGATGCGCCAGCGCGTGCCCGGCTGGCGCAGCACGCTGGACGAGGTCTACACCCTGTTCCCGCGGCTCAAGGAGCGCCGCCTGCAGCTGGCCGGCACGCTCTCCGGCGGCGAGCGGCAGATGCTGGCCGTCGGCCGTGCCTTGATGAGCCGGCCCAAGCTGATGATGCTGGACGAGCCCAGCCTGGGCCTGGCGCCGCTGGTGGTGCGCGAGATCTTCCGCACCATCAGTGCGCTGCGCGCCACCGGCGTCAGCATCCTGCTGATCGAGCAGAACGCCCGTGCGGCGCTGGAAGTGGCCGACCATGGCTATGTGCTGGAAACCGGCGCGCTGGCCTTGCAAGGTCCGGCCGCCGAACTGGCGACAGACCCGCGGGTGATCGACACCTACCTCGGTGCGGCGCGAGCGAGTTGACGGCTCCCGGCATCGGCGTACCGATGCCACCCTCCGAGAGGGTGCTCAGGCCGCTTGGGGCGGCCCGGCGCTGGCCTGAGGCCGTCGCTTGGTCCTGGGCTACAGTTCCGCGAATGAACAAGGCCTTCACCAAGGAGCCCGAGGGCGACGACGATGACGACGACGGCGGTGGCCTGCCGCCGCTGCCCGCGGGTGGCAAGAACTACATGACGCCGGCAGGCCACACGGCGCTGCGCACCGAGCTGCTGCAGCTGATCGACGAGGAGCGGCCGAAAATCGTCGAGATCGTGCACTGGGCCGCGTCCAACGGGGACCGCTCCGAGAACGGCGACTACATCTACGGCAAGAAGCGGCTGCGCGAAATCGACCGTCGCATCCGCTTCCTGACCAAGCGGCTGGACATTGCCGAAGTGGCCGATCCGTCAGCCCACCATGGCAGCGACCAGATCTTCTTCGGCGCCACCGTGACCTACGCCAACAGCAAGGGCGAAGAGCGCACCATCACGATCAAGGGCATCGACGAGGTCGACCACTTGGCCGGCGAAGTCAGCTGGATCTCGCCGATCGCCCGTGCGCTGGTCAAGGCGCGCGAGGGTGACGAGGTCACGCTGATGACGCCCGGCGGCGCCGAGACGCTGGAGGTGCTGGAAGTGAAGTACCCGAAACCGGGAAACTGACGCGGGCCAGCGCAGGGCCGCCCCAAGCGGGCCCGCTACCCGCCTGGCGGGTGGTGATGCGTACTCGCATCACCGGGTGCTCACATTTCGGGTTAAGGGCGCACGCGCTGGGCTCTGAGCACCGTGGGGTTGCGCTTCAGCGTCCTGAGCACATCGGCCAAGTGTAGCCGGTCGCGCACGCTGACCAGCAGCCGCATCTCGGCCGTCTCGCCCACCGCTTCGTCGCCCATGTCGATGTGCGTGATGTCGGCCTCGGCACTGCTGACGGCCTGCGCGACCTGCGCCAGCACACCTTTGCTGTTGCGCATCAGCACGGTGATGGCGGTTTCGAACGCGCGGGTTGGCTCTTCGGCCCATTCCACCTGCATCCAGCGCTCGGGGTCGCGCTCATAGAGGCGTTTGCCAACTTGGCAGTCGGCGGTGTGCACCAGCAGGCCTTCGCCACGGCCCAGGTAGCCGACGATGTCGTCGCCGGGAATGGGCCGGCAACAAGGTGCCAGCGAGACCGAAGCGCCCTCGGCACCGTCGATCACCACCAGGCCTTGCGCGGGGGTGTTTTCGTCATGGCCATAGCGGCCCATGCTGAGCATCACCGCATCAGGTTTCTGGCCTTGTTCGCGCAGCGACTGCGCCACCCGCTTGGCGACGATGGTCGCGATCTTCTTGCCCAGGCCGATGTCGATCAGCAACTCGGCCTGCGTGCGGTTGCCGCTCCAGCGCAGCAGCGCCGGCCAGATCGAAGGTGGCTCGCCTGCGGCCGGCTCGCGCGCCGGCATCGTCAGGCCTTCGGCCCGCAACGCTTGCGACAGCATCTTGTGCCCCAGCGCCTGCGATTCCTCCAGCTCCATGTTCTTCAGGTAATGGCGGATCTTCGAGCGCGCGCGGCCGGTGCGCACGAAGTTCAGCCAGGCCGGGTTGGGCCGCGCGCCGGGGGCGGTCAGCACTTCCACCACGTCGCCCGAGCGCAGCTCGGCACGCAGCGTGGAGGCTTCGCCATTGATCTTCGCCGCCACGCAGTGGTCGCCCACGTCCGAGTGGATCGCGTAGGCGAAGTCCACCGGCGTGGCGCCTCGCGGCAGCGCCAGGATCTTGCTCTTGGGCGTGAAGACGTAGACGGCGTCCGGCACCAGGTCGATCTTCACGTGCTCCAGGAACTCGGCCGCGTCGCGCGTCTCGTCCTGGATGTCCAGCAGGGACTTCAGCCACAACGCGCCCAGGCGCTGCGCCACATCGCCGGGGTTGGCGTCCCGGCCGACCTTGTAGAGCCAGTGCGCGGCGATGCCGGCCTCGGCCACCGCGTGCATTTCCTCGGTGCGGATCTGGAACTCGACCGCCGTGCCCAGCGGGCTCACCAGCGTGGTGTGCAGCGACTTGTAGCCGTTGGGCTTGGGAATCGCGATGTAGTCCTTGAAGCGGCCCGGCACCGGTTTGTAGAGCTGGTGCAGCACGCCCAGCGCGAGGTAACACTCCGGCAGCGTGGGCACGACGATGCGAAAGCCGAAGATGTCGCTGACCTGCGCAAAGCCGGCGTGCTTCTCGCGCATCTTGCGGTAGATCGAATAGACCGTCTTCTCGCGCCCGCTGACCTCGGCCTTCATCTTGTTGTGCACAAAGGCCTTGCCCACGTCGTCCTGCACGCGGGTCACGATGTCGCGCCGGTAGCCACGCGCGCGCAGCACGGCCTTTTCCAGTGCCGCGTGGCGCCAGGGGTTGATGTAGGCGAACGACAGCTCCTGCAGCTCGCGGTAGGTCTGGTTCAGTCCCAGGCGGTGGGCGATGGGCGCGTAGATGTCTAGCGTCTCGCGGGCGATGCGGGCGCGCTTGTTGACGGCCATCGCCGCCATGGTGCGCATGTTGTGCAGCCGGTCGGCCAGCTTGATCAGGATGACGCGCACATCGCGCGACATCGCCAGCAGCATCTTGCGGAAGGACTCGGCGTCGCTTTCCGCGCGGGTCGAGAACTGCAGCTTGTCCAGCTTGGTGAGGCCATCCACCAGCTCGGCCGTCGGCGCGCCAAAGCGCTCGATCAGCTCGACCTTGGTGATGCCGCAATCTTCCATCGCGTCGTGCATCAGCGCGGCCATGATGGCCTGCGCGTCCAGCTTCCAGTCGGCGACCAGGCTGGCCACCGCGATCGGGTGCGTGATGTAGGGCTGGCCGCTGGCGCGGAACTGGCCCAGGTGGGCCTGGTCGGCGAACTTGTAGGCGTCGCGCACCTTTTTCAGGTCGGACTTGCCCAGGTAGCCCAGTTTGTCGGCCAGGTCGGCAAAGGTGTTGACCTCCACCGGGGTCTGTCCGGTGGTCACGGTGGGCAGCCGCGGCCGACCCTGCAGTGCGGAAGGCAGGAGGTCGGCGGCGAAGGAACGAATACCCATGCCTGGAATTTAGCCCATAACCCGGGCCGGCCGCGGCGATCTGCGAGGGGCCGTACCCGACCGCAGGGCTTTGCGGGCTTTGTTGCCGCCGGAAAGCAAAACGGGCACCAAGTGGCGCCCGTTCGGGATGGCAGGCCGGCGTTGCAGCCGGCATGCAGTGAGCCGGAAGCTCAGGTCGGAACCTTGCGCAGCATCTCGATGCCGACTTCGCCAGCGGCGATTTCGCGCAGCGCGGTCACGCCAGGCTTGTTCTTCGACTCGACCTTGGGCGTGTGGCCCTGGCTCAGCATGCGTGCCCGGTAGGTCGCGGCCAACACCAGCTGGAAGCGGTTGGGAATCTTGACGAGGCAGTCTTCAACGGTGATGCGGGCCATGGGGTATCCAAGGTCAGGAAAAGCAGGCAGTGAGCCCTGCGGGGCCTGAAGCGTCAGCCCAAATCCAGTGCAGTGAACACGGCGGACTTGGCGCGGCGCTGTGCCGCATACTTCAGGCGCTGCGAGTGCACCACGGTTTTCAAATCGAAAAGCGCGGTCTCGAACAAGCCGTTGATTATAACGTAGTTGAAATGCCGGGCCTGGGCCACCTCGTGGCGGGCGTTCACCATGCGCTGGGCGATCACCTCCGGCGGGTCCTCGCCGCGGCGAGCCAGCCGCTGCGCCAGCTCTTCCCAGCTGGGCGGCAGGATGAAGATCAGCACCGCGTACGGGAACAGCTGCTTGATCTGCAGCGCGCCTTGCCAGTCGATCTCCAGCACCACGTCTTCGCCGGACATCAGGCGCGACTCGATGCCGATGCGCGAGGTGCCGTAGCGGTTGCCGTGCACCTCGGCCCATTCGAAGAACTCGTCCCGCTCGACCATGCCCTGGAATTCATCCAGGCTGACGAACCAGTACTCGCGCCCATGCTGCTCCTGCCCGCGCGGCGCCCGCGTGGTGTGAGAGATGGACACCTTCAGGTGCGAGTCCAGTTCCAGCAGCGCCTTGACCAAGCTGGACTTGCCAGCGCCGCTGGGGGCGGCCACCACGAAAAGATTGCCAGGGGTTTCCATCGTCGTCCGGCTTTGCTCTCTACCAAATTCACCATTTTCGGCCATTTGGGTACTGTCTGCGCCCTCGAAGACGATTTGCCGCCGCTGACAAGGACCTGAATGCGGGCCGCAGCAGAAATATTGCGCGCCAAGTGCGAGAAACAAAGGCGTGAACAAAGGCCGACCGAGGGCTGAGACGATGCGCGCCGTCACACACGGCAGCCCTCACGGGCTGAGGCCATGCTATCCAGGCGCCAGGGGCAGCTCCAAGAGAAACTCTGCCCCACCCTCTGGATGATTGCTGGCCGTCAGGCGACCGCCGTGCTGTTCGACGATGCCATAGCTGATCGACAAGCCCAGGCCGGTTCCTTTCCCAACGGGCTTGGTCGTGAAGAACGGGTCGAACAGACGCGACAGGTGTTCGGGCAGGATGCCTGGCCCGTTGTCGCGCAGGCGCACGCGCACCCGGGTGTGGTCGCGCTCGACCGTGAGCCGGAGTTTGGCTTGCTTGCCGTGGGCACCCGAGGCTGCGTCGGTGCCATTCTGTAAAAGGTTCATCAGCACCTGCTGCAGCTGACCGGCGCTGCCGTTGACCACACAGGGCGGTCCGCTCTGCCAGTGCATCTCGAAGCCCGCGCCCGTGCCTTTGCGCACCCAGTGAATGGCCCGCTCGATGACCTCGTTGAGATCCACGGGCGTGCGCGCCTCCGGGTCCATTGCCGAGAAGCGCTTGAGCCCGCCCACAATGTCGGCGGTGCGCTGTGCGCCTTCGAGGGTCCCTTCGATCAGCGACGGCAGATCGCCGAGCACGTGCTCGATGCGCAAGGTCGTGCGCAGGGCCTGGAGCGCCTCAGTGTTCTGCCCGGCATGCACGGCGGCGAGGTATTGGCGCAGCCGCTCGCTGTAGCGGGCTAAGGCATGCACATTGCCGAGCACGAAGCTGATCGGGTTGTTCAGCTCGTGAGCGACGCCGGCCACAAGCCGCCCGAGCGAGGCCATCTTTTCGGAATGCAAGAGCTGCTGCTGAGCGAGCTTGAGTGACTCGTGCGCTGCCCGCAGCTCGTGGTAGGCGCGTTTGATTTCGGCAGTCGGGCGGCCCACGAACACCGTGCCCACACGCCGTCCATTGACGCCGACGCGCGGCGTGCAGTTGGCATCGACCGACACGCTTTGGTGATGCGGCCCGGTCAGGTTCAACTCGGTCGCCTCCCCGCCGCGTGCGGGCTTGCTGCGCGACAGGACCGCGCGCGCGCGCTCGGCGCTGGGCTCGTCCGCGAGCAGGTCGTAAAACGAGGTCCCGCGCAGTTCTGCGTCGCTGCGCCCCACGAGCTCGCACAGCGCTGCGTTGGTCTCTTCGATGCGGCCGTGTTCGTCGCAGACCAGCAGCACGTCCGACATCGCCGAGAGCACACTGAAGATGAACTGCTGCGACTGCTCGAGCTCGTTGTTCTTCTGTTCGAGCTGGATCTCGTCGTGCACGAGCTGCGAGTAGACCTCGTCCATCTTGTGGATCACGTCCAGCCAGGTCGATTCGTCCACGCCTTCCATTGCGCCATGCGGCACCAGCCCTGCGAGGCCCAGGCTGCGCCTCGCAGGTTCGTTCTCGAGGTGCTCGGTGTCGGCCATGCTTCAACCCCGCTCAATGCACCGTGCACACCATGCACGGGTCGAACGAACGCACGATGTGCTGTACCGCGATCGGCGTGGTTTCGCCGTCGAGCACGGGCGCGCCGACGAGCGCCTGTTCCAGCGCGCCGGGTGTACCGGCGGCGTCACGCGGCGAGAAGTTCCAGGTCGTCGGCGCCACGATCTGGTAGTTCACGATGCGCCCGCGCCGGGTCTGCACCCAGTGCCCCAGGCTGCCGCGCGCGGCTTCGCTCAGGCCCACGCCCAGGCCTTCTTCGGGCAGCGCCGTGTTCACGCAATAGGCGTCGTTCACCACCAGTTGCTGCAGCCAGCGTTCCATCATCGGCACGACCTGCGCCAGCTCCAGCAGCCGCGCCAGCACGCGCGTGTAGACCGTGCCGCCGTGGCGCGCCACCACCTCGCGCACCAGCGGGTGGGCCGACGCGAGCTGGCGTGCGATGGCGCCGGTCTCGACCACCTGGCCCCCCAGCCGCGGCGCCTTGTTCCAGGTG
>Ga0307514_10002249_pt1 | contig 20581 bp, 23 predicted proteins | sample 16_EM_MG_FD_203088 | JGI IMG/M metagenome (GOLD analysis project Ga0307514, IMG submission 203088) | Populus trichocarpa ectomycorrhiza microbial communities from riparian zone in the Pacific Northwest, United States - 16_EM | ecosystem: Host-associated > Plants > Roots > Unclassified | place...
CTGGAAATATGTGTTGAGTTCGGCAAAAATGGCCGGTTCGCGAACTTGTCTCCAGTTTGCGAACGGGGCAAACAGTTTGTGAATTGGGCAAAAAGTTCGCGAACCGGCCTTTGACAGTTCGCGAACTGGCGAGTTCGTCAACCGGACGGAACATATGTGTCATTTTGAAACTCATCAGAAGTGTTATACCGAAATAGCATACAATGGATTTCCTGAAGTTATCCTGACAATACACAATAGAAATCCCACGCACATACACGTGCCTCAGCATTAACCAATCCACCTAGACCTTCGCCCTCTTAATCGCACTATCAGGGGCACCATTCGCTAACAGCCACAAACTCTCGGCCAACCCAATGCCATCCTGCTTAACAAACTCAGGCACATGAGCATCTTCCTCAAGCAAAGCGGTAGCCGCCTCCGGGCCCAAAAATTGGTACCTTTCCCTCATCTTCTGCACCCCCTCGTCGAAAATAGAACGCTTCCATCCATCAACCACTTGCTGCGAGTCATCATCCAATAAAAAACAACCTTCCAAGTCGTACCTGGTTTCTGCGTAAATAGAAGTATAGATTCGTCTCATGGGACTTGGACGTATCCACTGGAGAACTGGCGGTTCCTTTCGCTTCTTGGACTTCCCAGATATCGCTGACCAGTTCTTAGGAAGTAGTTGGTTTCGTATCAATTTGGGACCTAGTGATAGCACGGGTAGATAGGTCGTGGAAGAATCCGGATCTCGCTCCAACAGGTCTTCAAAGCATATAAGACAGTAGGTCTCACCCTCTCCGTACTTGTCCACGTTGACTGATTTGCTCAGCTTTTCATAGTCTGGGATAGCTAGCAAGTTGTCGTAATTCCACGGATCAAAGTCCTGGTCCAAAGAAAGTTTGTCTGATCTCTTCTGCAGGGATTGGTGTTTTCCCGTATCGTGAACAGGACTGAAATCCCTTACAGGTTGGGTCCACACAAGAGGTTCAAAGAAAACTCTGAGCTGACCTTCTTGAAACGTGCTACTACAAGCAGGGTGCCGACAAGTTCCATCAACATCCAACTTCTCCCGCAATTTTGAAGTCCGTTTACCTAGAATGTGTCCCATACTTTCATCATTTCCAACTCTGTTAGAATAACGCTGGATGTATACCCGATACTTAAGTCTCAGACAGTTTTTTACCCACTCCCTCTTCACCAATATATTCTTCTCAAGCGAGCCATCCGGATAACTCAACTGCTGCTTGAGCTGTGTAAGTTGGCCAAGCAGTTCCTGCTTCCCCCAATCCCTGAAGATATTGCCCGCTTCAGCAGCTATCTCAATCTCGCGATTATATTTCTCATATTTTGCAGCTATTTGTGCCACCCTCTCTTCGCTGTCATCCTCTTCCTTGTCGTCGTCGGATGATGATGATAAGAAGTTAAAAGAATTAGCGAGGAGTTGGATATTTCGGGACTGAAGATCCAATAACGGCGGTCCTTGCTGCTGATTATCTAACCCGCTGACTAGATTGTTATATCTGTCGGAGAGCAGGTTTGGAATGTATGGCTCGTAGCATTCCTGCCATTGTTGAGGTGTTAGCCGATTTCCATTCAACTTCCCTCCAGTGGCTTCCGATGCCGTATTTGTGGAAGGAAGTGTTGCTGATGAAAGCCGAGTATCCAGTTCCGGCTACTCTATGTGTCAATAACCATTACCAATCCATCCACCTCAGCAAGAAGATTACCTCTTCAGAACCGATACCCATCGCCGGTGGAGTTCGGCGCTGTCCGTCTTTCACCAGTATCGGGGGGATATCTGCCTGAGTTGGCGCTTGCGGTGTCGACATATCTTGGAGGCTCGCCATGATCGTGCACGAGCTAGAGGTAGCTGCCAGTGTAGCCGGTGAAACGGGACCGCTCTCTGATCCCTGAGTTGTGATTGGCAACGACTGTCGAATCGTCGCATCGGTGGCAGCTTCTTCCAGTAGTATGGCAGTGGGTTCGATGCTAGCACCTGTGAGAGATAGTGGACTTTTATCCATTGTGGGAAACTCAAATTGTAAGTTATCGTATAATTAGTCCCCTTGAAAAGCTGGATGAAACAAATTGCGAATACCGTGGGCAAGAAAATAAATAATGGGTGGAATGTAGAAAACCTGATAAGAGCAAGTGATGGGTATGTAGAAGAGAGGACTAGGTCGGGAAAGGCAAGAATACATCATGGGTTTGCACTCGAGCATCAGGCTGCAACAGGCTTCGGTCGCGAGCTACGGGATGGCAAGACTCCAAGATAATAGAAGTACAGTCAAAGGTGATCATGACTCTTCTCAGCGATTATATTTGCCATTCCATCACTGAAGGAGATGGTGGGGAAGGCAGTAGTTAGAAAAGCAGTGGCGCATGCGTACTTGAACAGTTAACAATCTCTCAGGCCACTGTAACTCTTCGGTAAGGGAATTGTCAATCTCGACATCTCACCACCTGAAACTTGAATACATACGATTCAATTATCACCGCCCCTTCTCTGGGGATTATCTACTACTTCTCTTGATTATAGCTGGTATCATCAACAGTAATGTCACTGACAATGGCTTGAGATCTATCTGCCATGGCTAATTCTGCTCCGCGGAGTATCACTATAACGTTATATCTCTTAATTTGCACAAACAGGTTCGGACTACCTTGCCATAAACTAGGCCCTACCTCGAACCATATTTACCAGTTACAGGAAGTGTTGTTATCGAGTGGACGAGATATTGCACAACAAAGCCTTTGAATATCATGTTCAGACACATCACAGAATAAGAAACCACATTAATAGTTTGATTGATAAGGCAAAAATAGAAAACGAAGCCTGGAGGAACCCAACCTTCAAACCAAAATCATGTAGGGAAATACTGCCACAACAGTATCTAGCGCCACTGCCGATTTCTACGCATATCCCACCATCTTGCGTAGATACTCGCCGGGAAATCTCCGTGACAACGTGTGCAGGCCTGCACGTTCATTGGGTTTCCCCAGCGACAGAAGGGGCGTCTAGGTTGCGGCGGGCCTGGAGTGGGACCTAAAGCGGGCCATGATGTTTGAGAGGGTACAAAGAGGGTATGTGAAGATGTAGGTGTATGATGAGTGGCAGGTGGTTGGTCTCGAAGTGAGGTAAAGATGGCTGATGCGAGCAGTCGTTGAATGGGTATGGTGAAAATTTGGCGCAAGAGACAGGATTATAAATACCTAGAAAGGAACAAGCATTGGATTTGTAGATTTGAATTGGAATTCAATTTCGGAATTGTGTTAATTGCTTGCCGAGTGTAAGTACATAGTCCGAAGGAGCAGATGGAAAAAGCATCCGCATTGGGTTGAAAATATTGAAATATCGAAATAACAAGTAGAGTTGACGACTCTCGGGAGTGACTAGAATCTAGGCGTACCCAAAAGGCGTAATGAATATACACAAAAGGTGAGTCTTTGGTACAGGAAACCAGAAGGCAAAAACATAGAGCGTCGGCCACCTTGACTATACACCGTACTCCAATACAATACCAAAACCCTAGAAGCAAAGTAGGTAATAAGAATCAATCACAGGCTGGAAAGCAGGTTTCTGGCACAGGGCGTGAGATCTCATTCACCTTCATCTGTTGTGTTGATGTGTCAGGGAACACAGAACCGTGCGTGTGCGAAAGGAGCAAGCAGGCAGCAAATCATAAGTACATTTGCCATTCAAAGACTTGACTTTCCATGCAGAACAAAACCTCGCATATTTTTTGTTAACCCCTAGCCTAGTATAAACACGAAGACCGACCGTCACTAACTGCCCATCCTGGAATACTGTCAGCTATTTCAATCATCTAGCCGTCAGAACGAAGATGGAAAAACCCACAGATACGCCACAAAATCATATCAAAAATTAAAAACTAACAAATACAAAAATGCATGCCGTATAAACCGTGCGCCGGTAAAAATCCTCGTAACGCTAAACATGCAAAAAATCAAACATGCAAAAATCAAACACAAACGCCATGAATGAATGCTAAGAATGGTTAAGAATGAACCCAGTAACTCGGACAGACGGAAGATACTCAGATGCAAAAGCTGTCGTCCATATTCAGGTCGCCGTCAAGATCATACTGAACATGGATTGCGTTAAGTGCAGCCCTCTTGGCAGCCTTGAAGTATGCGAACTTGACGCAGTTATGCTGTTCTCTCGCGATGTCCGCATCCTGAAACAACGGACCAGCCTCAAACATACCACCGGGCAGTTGCTTAAGCTTTTCCCTGAGCGGCTCCTTGATATAATCCAAAAGATTGGCTAATTGTACGGGGCTATCTCTATAAACTCTTCTCGCCTATGTTCTATCTATTAGGCACTCTTCGTTCTAGAGACTGTAAGGCGGCGATAACTGACCTTATCAATCCATTGATATATTTGTCTCACATCTTTTCGCGTCTCCTCAACCATCATCTTCGTTGCTCTGTTCACGGGCCCGAAAGTTCTAGACTTTCGCCATCTCCGCCGGTCCTCGAGAGAGAACTTCTGAATTTTGTCAGCTTGGGAGGCAACATGAGACACAGAAAGTAAATTCTCGTCGTTACCAGCAGCCGGAGCAGCCGGAGCAGCCCCAGACACGCCTTTTCTGGCGTTCTCTTCCGCAATCTCCATCGCTCGCAACTCCTTCTCCCTCTCCTGTTGCTCTGTAAGCTTCTGAAAGTTGTAATTGAATCGCTCAGCATCATTCTCCTCTTTAGTGAGATTAAGATCTGGTTTCCACCCGTATGGTTTAAGATTATCCCAGTAATCCCCAGCATTCGCGACACTAGTGTTATATTGTCGCCTGATAACTGTAGGGTCAAAAGAAGGTGGAAGGTGTCCGTCATAGGTTGTGGACTTGGACAAGGCTCCATAGAAAAAAACTTGATTGGACTGTGGCCTTGGTGCTTGGTATGGCAGTGCCGGTACCGCTGAAAAGTTAATCTGGGAATTGGTCTGTGGGACAGGAACAGAAGCAGCAAGCTTTGAGGATGGGATCTCATTGCGAGATTCAGGAAGGAGTTGCGGTTGCTTATGGGTTAGTGAATGAGGTTGCGATTGGGAAGAGGACCTATGGGTCAGTGAGGCATTAAACTGGAAAAGAGGTGCACCGCTAGCCTTCGCTTCGGGCTGATGAGCATCAGATAGAAGCAAAAGCCCATGGCTAGAACCTCCAGTAATGGCATCATCAGTAGCGCCAACTGAAAATGCTGTTCTAGCCTTCTTGAAGGCAGACTTTTTCCGGGACTGTGGTGTCTTCTTCAGCTTATTCACCGAGCTGCTCGTCGTCTTAAGAATACCCTTTGCTGGAGTCTTTTGACCGTTGATGGTTGGTCCGGCAGGTTGGCTGGCGAATTTGACTCTTTTGGCTGGCTTCTCCGGAGTCGGCTGGTGGGAACTGTCGTCCTTTGACCGCTTATGATTGTTGGAGTTGGCCTCAGCGGCTTTGCGCTTTGAAGCAGGCTCTTTCAGAACAATCTTGACTTGTTTAACACAAAGCCAATCAGTTTTAACCTGTCTCCGCTTTCGTTCAAGATCCATCTTCTCGTATGTTGCAGCCAGAACCGGATTCTCCTTTCTGACACCATCGATCAAGATCTTTGCTGCAATATCTTGTTTCGTAAGGTCCGTCCGACGTTGGTTGTAACCCGCAACAAGGTCACCATTATACATCTTCGGAGCACCATAGGTTGCCTTATGTTGCTGCTTGACCATTGAAATGTGGCGTAGCCTGGGGTCGTCTTTCGGAATCTCCCAACCTGAGGGCTTAGGGGTATCAAAGATCCAGTCATAGCGAGACTCACGGCACCAGCGTCTGAACAACATATCGTACTTGTTCTGGGTGAACTCTGCCTTTTCTTCTGCCGTATATTGAACCAGCGATCTGTGCAGGCTTCGGCAAGGTACATCCTCGCCTTTGTTGATCTCCCGCACTTCCACTTGGCCGGCCCATGAGAACCCCCTACAGAACCGGCAACATCCGTCTGCTTGCTGGTGTACCGCATTGATGTCAATAGCCTCGACTTCACCTTGGCGAAACTTGAGTGGTGCGGGGTTTTTAAGGATCGGTACGAGGATCTTGTAGTGGGTGGTGAATCCTTCATGGCTAAAGCATTTGACAAGACTATCGAAACCGCGGCTTTGACCGTTGCCTTTCTGGTTGTGAAGAAGCAAGATTAGATCCGTGGGGAATGCAAGATTCTCGTTTAGCTCTCGACGCAAGGCTGTAGTTCCAACACCGTGCTTCTTTAGAAGTCTGAGCCAGTCTTTAAAATCCCCTTTGTGTACATTCATGGCAAATTCTTTCGTCTTGCCAATCTTCATCTTTCTTTGGGGTGTATTGAACTCAAATTTTGGTGTTTTCCACGGAGTGCTGGGTCCGGTATTCGGGAGAGGGGTTTCGGGTGCAGGTTTTGGTTTCTTGGGGAGGGGTGTTGCATGGAACAAAGCCCATGCGCGAGCTTCTTCAGTAGTCGGTGTATGCTCTCCAGGCTGCCCTCTGAGCCTCTCGCCTCTTGACTGGCGCACAACATTGCTGCAAATAGGTAAGTCCGCGACCTAAAGATAGCTATTTATAATAGAAGGTCTACTTACGGCGTTGCACCAACCATATGCGGTGGCAATGCCAACAGGCTATCTTTCGGGGTCTTTTTAACGGGTGTCTTTGGCTTCCTTCCTCGCATTGGATCATAGCGACCTGGGAATACTTTCCGTACAGCGCCTTCAACACGAGCGATAGTTCCTCGCACCGCTTTTGTACCCCGGTAGCCGGCCTGTATCACCCCGCCCGCTACACCTGCGACTCCTCGGACGGTGTTGTAGACAAATGCCAAAGGCAATAGAAGGCCCAAGGTAACCCCGTCAAGTTCAGCGCCATTATCGTAGCTCGGACTATTTGGATCGCTGTTAGCTCTGAACGCGTGATCACTTTCTCCTGATGCTAACCTGTTTGTTGAGAGATGTGTTACCACCACATTTGGTGGAGGCAACTTTTTTGGTGATTCCTCCTGAACGACGGGTTCGGGCTGAGTGAGCGCAGGTGGCGGAGTGTTCGGTTTCTGCGCCCAGGCTGGGTTGAATCCGTCATCTTCCTCATCATCAATTGTCGCGGCATATCGACTCCTAACCGGAGTTGACCGAATTGGTGGCATTGTAGATCGAAGGCGGAGGTAGAAGGTTAGAATGTTGGACAAACTGTCGCGACAGACTTTTGCAAGGTAGTGCGTTGTCACGGAAACGAGGTGACACTTCCGCACGAATTTGTATATAGGCGTAGTAGATACGTGGGTGTGTTCGTACCGGGTTGGAGAGAGGGGCGATGATGATTTTCGTGTTCGCGAAGAGTATAGCAGTCCACAGTTCAAAATTGATCGGGTCGTGGAAATAGAGTTGAGTTGGAAGGACGTGAGGTGTTGACGGAAAGAAAGTCTAGCGACGGGGACGCGAGCAGCTAAAAGCAAAACAAATCGCGTGTCCTTAAACTGCTATCGGTTAATTTGAGCCGCAACGCAACTTGTGGTCACCCGATTTTTCCCCGCAGCAGAATGCCATCGTGTGAATGCTTGGCATTGAATGTCTCCTCTGTCTATTAATTCTATGTATCCTCACTGACTAAACAACGCCTTCTCCACATCCCGCAGTGTACGATTCCTTGAGCCCTCATGATCAGCACAGCCCATTACTAGCGTAGACATTCGCATAGACAGATTTCCACTCACCCTCTTCAATCCACTCACCCATTCCCTCGTCCACAACAAACCCCATTTTCTCCCAAACACGCTTCACCACAATCTGTGCATGGGCTAAAAACCTACCATCCCACTCGCCGTCAATCCTCGCCCCGTCGACATCTCTACATCCTACCTCCTTCCTGTTCTCGCTCGCAAACTTTACCGCCGCCTCCACTAGAAGCTTCCCTACTCCCCTTCCCCGGAACTCCTTCACCGTTGCCAGTCTCCCGACTTTGAGATAGTTACCCTCAGGTTCATTCTCCGGTCCCTCTTCGTAACTAGGATGTGGGGGTGTGACAAGACGTATTGCTCCGACAGGTGTGCGGACGCCGCTCTCGTCGGTTTGGTAGCAGACCATGTGCCAGCATCGAGGCTCGTCCATATCTAGCTCGTTCTCGGCAGGTACCTGCGTGTGCTATCGTCAGGATGGCTTTAGTCTATCAGAAGTGTCAAACGCGTGCATCTTCACATTTTGCTCGTCGACAAAAACTATCATTCGGACTCGCATGGCGTCGTTGAAGATGTCATTGCCCATGCCCAGTACAGGTTCCGATGCTATCAAGGTGCCGGCCATAGTTGAACGAGTGGTTGGAACGGATGCGGGATTTTCGACGGACCCTGGCCTAGCGGTACCTTATATTATACTCCAGGCAACTGACCTCGAAATCACATGGTTCTTCCCATTCACATCAATTAAACGATATCGTTCTAGGAGAGTTGTCATTAAAACTAAAAGTACGTACAGCGCTTGCCTTTACTTGGCAACATAATTCTGAGGCCTTCTTGAGAGTAAGTATCCCTGTATCACGAACAGAAAGTTCCCATGAGAAACAAGAATAGTACCTCCAGAAGTAACCAGACGAAACGCAACGCAGGTAGCAAATAAAGGAAACAAAAACAAACACCTATTGAAACGCACTTGAGGACCTAGTAACAACATTATGCTAAATGACGATCCAGCATACAGACCGTTTCAACGACTTTATGCTGTATTTTTTTGTATTTGGTGGACCTCTCCCATTCGGACGTGAGATAGATAGCACGCCGAAACGCTTAAACCTCTCAACATGGAGAAGTTGCACACAGGAGCACCAAATAATAGATTGGGACTGTAATGACAAAAAAAGCTACTCAAAGAGCCGGATTGACTGTCTTTCGGATGGCGTAGCGTTAGTCACTTGGCAAAATAGAAGAGAAATTGGGCATTTCGAAAGCTATAAACTGGCCAAACATTATTTTTTGAGAGTTGATAAAGTTGGGTCGGAGGAGAAATTCGAGAGATGTGTAACCAGATGCCCTGAACAAATCGTCTGGCATTAGATATCTGTTCACTGTAGAAACAAAATTATCTCCAAAGGGTCGTCCTAAACATGATATGGGAAAGTCTGTTGATGAGAGTAAGGTGGTCGCAGGCAAGGAAACAGTGGGGAAATATGAAATGATGGAATAGAGCGCACTGCAAAACGAATCAATTAATATCTCTAGAAAGTAAGAATGAGAATGAAGGGTCATGAAAGACTGACCCTGACAAATAATTATGCAACAGTCGCGTTTATGCCATGCGCTGTCTTTTCGTATCATTCGCAACATTCTGTACAATATACTGTCAGTCAACACATTACTAGGACGAGCCTAAAGCCAGTCCAAGATGCCAACGACACCAAGGGAGGAGGTTATATTTGAACCCGCCCAGCGAGATCTTCGGATTATTCGGTCCTCCAACGCTTGTCCTGGGAAGTATCCCCGGAATGTGGTAAACATGCAGGCTGCAGGTAACCCCCGTTGTCGACACCATTATCTTTTGCATCTCTCTGACAGTCTTTTTTAATCCCATCGCGCCTCTCCTCCCTGTGGGCGGCCAGATACTCTCATTGGAGGAATGGGGCTAACACATACCTCATCCGCGGACCTCTTTTTGGTAGTCCCATTTTTGGTATTCTCACTTTTGGTATTCCCGTTGAGAGCGCTTTTCTTGACCATCTTGGTCTTTTTAACAGGCTTCTTTTCTCCCGGCTTGAAGACGTTATCTGGCAAGTCCCAACTACAAGCGATGTCAGAGTTTCACGTCAAAGGACATGGACAAGATCTCATACTTTCGAGTATGCAGAACAGTGATGCTATGCAGATCGTCATTATACAGGTTCCAGGTCTTGCAGATATCGTGGAACTCTTGACAAGCCCATGAGATATCGAACTTTTTCGCTTTGGCTATTGTCCTGTCAGTGTTGGAAAGTCAAATATGCCATATCGGAAACCTACTAGTATCGAGTACTAACCCGACGTAAAAGCTGGTGGTATAGACTGTGATATTGTTGCTTTCCACCTTGTCGTCGTTCTCGTTGGTGATGGAACCGTCAGTAGGCACGCCATTTGCTTCTTTCTGGCCCATAATTTCACCACGAGCAACACGAAAAGCCTCGTCCTCAGAATTGCACTCCGTTTCAAAATCAAACCCCTTGTTAAACGGATGAGCAAGCTGGATATTGTCCAGCATCTCAAGTTTTGAGACAAGATGACGGAGTTTAGATTCAACAAGACCAGACCTATGACAGGTGTTAGTGACAATCAAACAGCCTTGATAGTTACCTACCATTTAAGTTGATTATCCTTAGTTCGTGCAGCAGCCAGAACCCGTAAGTAATACTTATAATCTTGGGTGAAGAACGTATGCGGTTCAAATAACTTGCTCCAAGGTGCTTTGCCAATCATTATCTCATTGACTATACCGTTTGCCCTTTCCATCTCACGAAGTATGACGCTCTTGGTTGACTTGGTGATATTGTGAGTCGAACACATGCACGGATAGTTTGGCGTAATCACTGGCATCAGATGGCCACGGTCCGACGGATAGATCTGGAAGAATTAGCTGAAGTTCGTCCGTATGATAATGGGCCCTACACACCTTAGGATTCCAGACACGGAGACCTGCACCCTGTCCACCTTCTTCAAGAATGTCTTTAAGAAGCACTGGCTGCGGCCATTTCCACTTTGTGTAGATTATGAAGAATTTAGAGACAATCACGGCACTGACAGCCATTGGATAGAGCTGACATATTTTCGCCACCAACATAGCCCAGGCAATGCCTCCAGGAAATCCCATGACATTGGCATATATCGCACGGCCTAAATATAGTTAAGCAGGGCCCAGCCAAGGCATCAGATTACAGGGAAGCAAACTTTTAGCCCACAGTTTGATAGCCCGCAAGGCCATACGAAAACTTCCTGGGTGGGGAACCAGGCCAAGAAGCTCATCCGTAAGTCTGACACCATTCAGCCCTCTTAGATTCGGCTCATCACACCCCTTCAGTAGTTCCTTATTCTCTAAAGTCATATCCCTGGGCACTGAATTCACACTGGGAACTCTGGCAAAGATCAAGTCAATGGATATTGATTGAAGTTCGAACTTGATGATGGGAACGAAGGCATCGGGAACAGGCGAGACCTCTACTGCAGGTGGGTTTAGTTCCAAGAGCATACCCGGTACGTGCTGGAAAAAGTCTGCCCGCGAGATATGATTAGGAGCCACAAGGAGGGTGTCGATATCGGATCCTGGCGCGACTCGATTCAGTAACAAATTATGAAGCTGGGACAATGGAGACGATCGGTACCTGGCCCATACGCTCCCAACCTATAGGAACCAAAAGTGAAGACTTTTCCGCCAGAATTATGAACCATATGTTCCGATAGTCCTCTAGTTGCGCATGTTTTCCTCACAAAATTCTCCGCCAAGGTCTGAAGGATTTCCAACACATGAACGCTGCCCGCCAGTTCATCAGCTTAGACCATACCTAAACTCAGCATCCAGAAGTACCGTTTCTCGCTTTCCGATGCAGCCTCGAAGCAGTTCTGATTCTTCAGCTCCCCAACTAACTCCGAGTTGCGCTCATTGTCTTCCTTAGTTGGAGGATTCGTATTGATGGGTGGGGTGGTTCCGTATTGCTTAGTCGCACTGGTCCTAGAGTTAGCACATATCGCGGGCGGTGTGTGTGTGATGCTGCCGCCGCGAAGCGCATGCAAATATCTAGCAGATCTCCTGAGAAAACTCACGTAGCCATGACGAACAATAGCGCGGTCTTCGGCGCGCGTGGCACTCCTTTGGTCGTGACAAAAAAAACGTGAAGCTCAGGGTATATATTAAAGCGGAGAATGAGGGAAAGGTAGTCGTCTGCACTGTTAGTTACTCGATCGCTGCGTCTGATGGTAAAGGATATATGTGGTTTCGGAGATGGTTTGACGTTGGTTGGTAGGGGAGGTTACACCAATCTCCTCCTTGGCACAACGCTGAAACAACTTATTACTTGCTTCATCAAGTATCACCCATCTAAAAGCTTAATGGCTCTAGTGCTTTGTTGAATCTCAAGCTGGAGGTAAGGTATCACGATCCGCAAAAACTCGCAGAACTTCATTGCATTGATCTACTAACTAAGCATCACAACTCAAGAATTTGCAGTTCCACGTTCATAACGCCTGTGAAAACCATTCACCAATATTTTGATGAAGCGCCCAAATGAGCCACAAAGAACTTGTATTGTCTTTGTACAGATTCCCCGCCGTACCCCTAACATACCCATAGGAACACCTAAAAACAGCAAAGAAGAAAACGAAGAGTTCGCCGAAATCGAGTTCCCATTTTTTATATGCACAAGCCCTATGCCCCGAACAGAACCCACATCCTCCATTTAACGATTGGACTTGGCGACACTACAATTCCCATTAGTTTGCAGTCCCGAGAGAGATGTGTGGGAAATTAGACTTACCGCTCGAGCTCATCCTTCTTCTTGATGGCGTACGAGTTAGAAGAACCCTTAGCGGCGTTGATCAACTCCTCGGCCAAGCACTCAGCAATGCTCTTGACGTTTCGGAAAGAAGCTTCCCGTGCGCCGATGGTCAAAAGGGAAATAGCCTGGTTGACTCTCCTCAGGGGAGAGACATCAACGGCCTGTCGCCGAACTGTACCAGCAGATCCGATACGGGTGGAGTCCTCCCGGGGTCCGCAGTTCTGAATGGCGTCAACGGCAACCTGGATGGGGTTCTGGTCGGTCATCAGGTGGACGATGGAGAAGGCGTGATCGACGATGCGGACAGCCATCAGCTTCTTTCCGTTGTTGCGGCCATTCATCATCAAGGAGTTGGTGAGACGCTCAATGATAGGACACTGAGCCTTGCGGAACCGCTTGGTGGCATAACGACCGGCGGAGTGAGGAAGGTAGACAGGGGACCGGATTTGCATATAATCGCTGTCGAACCAAACCCGTCAGCTCAACTCCATCTTAGACTCGATTCTCTTCCAACCAAGTTATTCCACGCCGCAATAACCATCGTTCCGTATAGCTTCCCTTCCTCCAAAGTTGAAAGTGAAAGGGTCGTCCTACGTCAACGAGATATCTTTGATCTCAACATCGTCGTAGCTCCACTTATTGAACAGCTTGATGCTGCCAATCTCGTCGGAGACCTCCTTGGGGAGCACTGGGAAGGCGGCAGTGGCGACCTCGACTTCTCCGCTATCAGACATATTGGTGTGCGTTTATGGGGTGTTCTAGGGCGAGAGAGGGTCTTCCGTAAGGTGTTGGAAGTGGTCTGTTAAGGTGCGCGATGAGGTTAGCTAGTGTGTAGGCCGGAATTTTCGAGATATTCGATATTCGGAAGGAGAAAACAGAGGCTGTCTGCTCGGTGTATGGGGGATTCGTAAACGTACCGAACACTGGAGCTACTTCGTCACGGTATGTGTGAATTCACCATACGAATTGAGAAAGCCGCACTTTCGCTTAAGTTGCAGTCACAGCAGAGTGAGCCCTAATCTACGAGTAAGGGCACAACTCTCAGCTCTCGGTTCCAATTGTATGAAAATAATATTGAAATTTCAGACCCTTGATATCACGGTTAGTTGTATTATTATATTGATATTTTTGCTTGCGATTTTGTGGAGTGCTGAGGAGATTTCTTCCTCGGTCGCCGCTTAGCGCTTCCAAGCTCTGCAGCCGCCATCACCTTCTGCCTCCTGACTGACTTGCTCTTTCACCACCACCCGCTGTTGTACTTGCATCACATATCACCATCACTATCACCTTGGAGGACTCCATCTAGTCTACAAAATAGCAATACGTACTAAGCTCTTCGACACTCGAATCAGTACCAGAATTAAAGGCACGCGTTCAAGAAGGGTTCGGAATCACTCATCTACCTGACACACAGGGGATAGTTACCTAACAGCCCGTCGCCTCATTCCAGTGATTAACTCCCTCACCATCATTCTCCCCTACACCCGCAGCCCGGGTCAAAAGAGAAGGAAGCAAACAACACGTCGCAAGGATGTCGAATCTAGATGTAGAAGCCCTTCTCGAAGCTTCAGAGAGCAATAAGCCAAAGCAGCAACCTGATCGAAACAACAGTGACCCATCTTCTCCCAGACCGGAGCGTAACGGCGGTGGAAGCGTCAAATCGTCATCCTCTAGGCGGGACCACGACAAGGACCGAAGTAGAGACGACAGGGGCGACCGCCACCGAAGAAGGAGCAGGAGTAATGATAGGTACGATGCGCTGATGCTTATTATCTAACGTTTTGCGCTGACACTTTTGACATCTAGACGTCGTAGGGATTCCTACTACGAGGACCGTGATGATTATTATGATTCCTCATCTCGCTACAGACATCGTTCACGCGAAGATCGAGATGACGACAGATATTACTCCTCCAGACGCGATCGCCGTGATAGAGACTACTACGATGAGCGCGATAGGGACGATTACCGCGATAGACATGAACGTACCCCTCGGAGGTCGAGGAGTCCACGCAAGCGTGGTGAGCGTGGTGGAGGTAGACCCAGGACTAGGTGAATGAACGGACTGGCGTGTTGTGTCTTGTATTAGTTCTAACAGCGCTTGTCTAGAAGTCGTTCTCCGCAGCTGACAGAAGATGAACGCGATCGTCGCACCGTGTTTGTTCAGCAGTTGGCTGCGAGACTCAGAACTAAGGAACTGATTGCTTTCTTTGAGAAGGTTGGCCCGGTTAAGGAAGCGCAGATTGTCAAGGACAGAGTTAGCGGCAGGTCGAAAGGGTAATACCATTTCCAATATCCGAAGCGCCAGGAACAACTACTGACAATGAAACAGTGTCGGTTACGTCGAATTCAAGGAAGAGGCTTCCGTTCAAAAGGCTATTCAATTGACTGGACAGCGCTTACTCGGTATCCCCATCATCGCACAGCTCACGGAAGCAGAGAAGAATCGCCAAGCTCGAGTGAGTGCAACCGAAACGAACACTGCAAATCAGGTCCCATTCCATAGACTTTATGTTGGCAATATCCATTTTAGCATCACGGAAGCCGACCTAACAAACGTCTTTGAGCCTTTTGGCGAGTTGGAGTTTGTGCAGCTCCAAAAGGAAGAAAGTGGGAGGAGCCGAGGCTATGGCTTTGTCCAGTAAGTGTGGTGCGCTCTCGGGCATGCAAGTTCTCTTAGCTAATTGGTCATCAGATTTCGCGATCCTAACAATGCTCGTGAAGCTCTCGAGAAAATGAATGGGTTTGATCTCGCTGGGCGTCCTATCCGGGTTGGTCTTGGTAACGATAAATTCACACCGGAATCGACCGCTCAGATGCTGCAGCGTTTCTCTGGTTACAATCAAGGATTTCAAGGGTCCGCTTTTGAAACTCGTAGCCGCGGTACTGATCGTGTTGGTCGTGCAGACGATAAAGCTACCGGAACAGGTGCTAGCGCACTTGATGACACTGATGTTGCGGGTGTAAATTTCAATAATTACAGTAGAGATTTACTTATGCGCAAGTTGGCTCGACAGGATGACCCAGCCCCGGTTGAGAGGAATGGCAACGGAAAAGATACACCGAGACCAAGAGTACCGGAAACGGTCGTACATACCCAAAAACCACTTCCTGTCAATGTTCCTATGGCTAGCAGGTGTGTTGTTTTGAAGAATATGTTCGATCCTGTTGAGTAAGTTGAAGTACGGACGTTCTTTCATTGCATCACTAATGAATATTTTAACAGGGAAACCGGAGAAGCATGGATAAAGGAACTTGAAGATGATGTCAAGACTGAATGTGAGGAAAAGTATGGCCACGTTGTTCACATTTCGCTTGACCCCAACAGCCAGGGTGAGATTTATATCAAATTTGATAAAGTCAGCGGCGGTGAGAAGGCTATCCAGGGACTCAACGGGAGGTTCTTTGGAGGAAAGCGGATCTCAGCTTCCCCTGTTGTCGATGCGGTGTATGCCAGTTTGTTCGGGAGGGCTAGCAGCCGAGCCTGAAAAGTATTTAACATCGAATGTTGACAAGTGATGGTGCTAGTGAGTTCACAATGTGGTTGGTATTGGATATGTGCTTGAAAGCATATACAAATGTCTTCAATGGCGTTGTGGAATTCGATGGATTTACTTGATAGTCGTTTGTTTTTACTTGACGATTCTACTTCTATAAGTAAGCTGCTCCGCCAATCCAACGGTGCATTCCAGAAGAAGAATGCCTATTTGCTGTACTCTTAGATTCATGTTTCCCAATGTAATAATCCTATGCGTTGCGTTATAACTAACATGACGAATGGCCGTCGAGCACAGCACAGAAAGCATCACTCGTGAGCAACGTATGTTCTATACATTAGATAAAAACATAGAACCGCATGACGAACATGCTAGACTCACGGCATCTCGATAGCGTTTTGGCTTCACCCGAAGTTGGAGCAGAAAACCCCAATCTAGAAGTGTTTGGCCACGGACTCCTATGTTAGCGAGTATTTGCCTGTGTCGCCACCACATGATCAAGAGTCGCTTCATAGGCTCTCATTCGAACATAATGCTTTGATATACAATTCTAAGAAAAATAAGAGAAATCCTTGGATACGCTGTGCTACCTCATACGCCTCAGGTGTTTGGTATTATAAAATGGGAAGACCGGATGACCTTGGACCTTTCTAACTTCCTTGGAGCAGTTGTTTGAATTCGAATCCGATTTAAGGACGCATTAACGATGGATAGTGGATGCTCACCATTGAAAGTCTACTGCTTGATACATAACGGCACGGGTTCTCTCTTGTCCATCACACGACTTAACACCGCACAAGCGCTTGTTCATCCGTTTGCCTTGTCCATTGTTTTGTCGTCTTCTTCCAAACGGCTTTCTACTGTTGTTCCTTCCACCATTCGCCTTCTTTCCACATCATCCTCTTTCTACCCTCCTTCGCATCTTCCCTTCTCGTCCTTCGTTCCCTCGTTCCCTCGCACTCTGGTTCTCCCATTCTCACATCGTCCCACTCTTTCTTACTCTTTTATACTTGCACCTTCGACCATAAATTTATCCTTCTTACTCGATGCCCATATCCAAATCTGTCTGTGTATCTACAGATCGTATCAGCACATCGAAAATGGCTTCTTCGACCAAGTCCAACCAGCTTACTCCTGTAGAGTTTTGGTCTCGACGTTACGCCCGTGACCATAAGACTATCAACAATCACTCCGGTAATCAGCAGGTCACCAATCAAACCAGCAACTCTAAGGATGACTGCAACGGATTTGGAACTGTCGGCGGCGGCGGCGGCCTGAGAGCTAAACCCGGCCGATTCCCTAAGAATTGTAAGCTATTCGTTTTTCGTCGTTTGTTGTTGCTTCGTGTTTACACAAACATTCGGAATACCGCTAATGTATCAAACGAATATAGCGGAAATGGATTCTGCTGCAGCTGGCCAACGGGGTGCAGACATGATGTCAGATCCCGTCTTTGCACATATGCTGGCACCGCTCAGTAGCAACGGCAACCAAGCTTCCGGGTCTCCCGGAGTCACCGACCAGCAGCTTGCTGTGAATGCCAATGGAATGGTCCGGCAGCTCTTTAACCAGACCCCCGTGGCTAGCCATAGCGGCATCCATCATCATCACCATCACCGATCTCTTACTCCGACTCAAGAAGATCTTCAATTACAGCTACAAAACTTTGGAGTTGATTGCGACGATATTATGTCCGGAGATATTCTAGAAGCTGCTCGACGCCATCTCCACGAATCATCATCCAAGCAGGGAGCTCTGGATAGAAAGAAAGCCGTTAGTTTCTCAACTGCAACAGCCTTTGGAAGCACGGGTGAATCGTGGGAGCCCGGACTTTCAGAAACCTCTTCTGATGGCACTGACCTTTCTGGCGAACCTACCACTCCGACAGCTATCAGCACAAACGGATTACGTGAACCTAACCTTTCTGATACTGGTACCGGTTCCTCCAATGAAAGCAGCCCTCAAAGCAACAGAGTGATCAGAGCAAATATGCAATCAGGCCGTATCAGTAACCTCAAGGCTTTTGGGAACAGTTCTGTTAAAGCATTTGGTCAGATTGATCCTTATATACCAGCAGCGGATGGAAGCGGATTCTCAAAAGTCAGGTCCGATAATAAACTCCCTGTTTGGCCAAGTTTAAACAACGGTGCCCATAATGGGAAGGTCGTCTCGGGTCATGGCAAAGACTTTGGATCGCTCGCGAATACCCGTGCCCAAGATAATTCGAACTTACCCATGACTCCATACTCTCAATTTCATGTGGGGGCCTCATATGCCAGTCCCCGCTTAGTCCCCGCTAGTCTAAGTCCATTGAACCATGTTGCTTCGAGCCCTGGGTGCCATCCAAACACCTTTCGTCTTCACAATGAGAATCTGAAAGGAAAGGTCCAGCACCTGGAAAACCTATTGCTCCAGAGCGAGAATAAGTTGCAATATGCTTGCAATCTCGCCATGAGAAACATTACAATTCGCGAAGCCGAGATAGCTAGTCTTAGACGCCAAATCCGACAGCAAGGTCTTCATCCCTTTAACGAGGCAGATCCAGCAGGGGATCTGTTCTTCGAGAAAGAATTGGGTATGCTGTTTCGTATGCTTTGCTGCTGGGGAAAGCGATTTTACAAGTTTCCTACCGGAGAACGTCTTCCCCGAAACCTCCAGGCGGGTGTCTCTCAGATTTGCGAGGATCCTAACAACGAGCACTACCTGATGACTAAAAGTCAGACAAAGTATCTCATTGTAGTTGGACTTGCGGCAAGATGGATGGTCGATGAAATTATGAATCCACATTTCTTGGACATAGTTGTTGAATTGATTAAGACCTCGTCTACGATGAGAGAAGATAATGCGCTTCGTGAAGCTGTCGATGTTGCCAAAGGTACCTCTCCAATCGGCCCTGAATTTCATCTGACATAAGTTCTAACTTTAAGTGGCAGACAGCCGTGACTACGAAAACCAGCTGTTCGACACTATCCAAGAGGCTGCCAGCAAACGAGCCAGTCTCTTCATTGATGCTATTCACCCTTTGATGAGTCGTCCACATGATAAAAGTCATATCGGGCAGACACAGAAGCAATTCATCCAAGTCTCACAACATGCTGCGAGAATCGTTCTGGACACTGCGAGAAAAGACTCTAGCCTCTATTTCCGTTTTCCGCGTCTCGGTGAACCTTTCGTTGCCTCTGTCATGAAAGAAGTTACGGGAGATACATTAGGTTTGGATGTCGCAGCCAAAACCACTACTTCGATCTGGCACGAGCTTCATAGCGACCTCATTCGGCTTTCCATCCTGCCTCATGTCACTGCCTGTATCATGGAGAGAAATAACACCTACCGTCAGGTGGAAGCATACAAAGCTAACGTATTGCTCTTCTGAGTTACTATCTTAGCACAGTCTTCTATTAGGTGCCCCAGGTTAAGGTCACATTTTGCTTCGAAACGTGTAAATGTGTAATTTTTGATCAAGTTTTTGTTTGTTCATAATTGGTTCCCCCCCCTTTCTTTGAACCATATGTCCATTCTTGTTTCGTGTCTATTTTGTTTCTTCATATCAATATCCTTGATGCAGTTGTGGTTTACATCTAGAGTCGTGGAAAATGCATGGGTGGAAGTTTGGTCAGTTCAAATTGGAGAGCTGAATATTGGTAGGGAACATGTACCAACGTTGTTTCGGCGGATCTGTGTTAAATTTGGCCTTCTGGTGGTTGTCATTTCCATCTTGTACATACCTGTAGAGAGATAGATAGACACCGATACTGCAAATTCATGAGTCTCTTTGTTTGGGTCTTGTTAGGTGCGGAAAATTTATAGAGATAACAAACCTCTTTTATACCCTACTATCGTCACTTGCACAGGACCCAGATTAGGCTTTACAAAGCGATTATACTCTAACTTGTATCGATATCTCCTAGCTTGTTGAGCGGAGGGTTATTCAAAAAACCCGCTTCCTCATCCCCCCTCTCTCTTATAAATTTCAGGAGTGGTGTGAAAGAAAGCAAAAGATATATGCACCTGTACAGTGCAGCCTCGAAACTGATAGGCTACTCTGGAGAGACTTACTTTCAACGCTTCGAGTGGCATGCCGTGTTTCTGGATGATGTCTGGAGTTCACCTGCGACAGTCAAGGAGGGGATTCATACCGTACGAAAGCTACCACCGCACCATACTAGAGGATCTACGATACCCACAACTTGATAATACTGTTTAATTAAGTATCCAAGTTCCATAGACTGGTTTTAAAATCCTCGGAACGAGCTGGTTGTGTCGAAGGAGAATGAGTGCTTTCATTGTCCAAAGCAATAAAAGTCCTAGTTGGATAGGTATCCAGAGTTGTATATACAAATATAATATGTAAAAGGGAGGTTTTAACGACAGTCCTAAGTAAGTTGTCCTTATATAACCGTAGCAAAACCGTTTGGATACTATTTGGGTACGATCAAAAGATGGTCAAAACACTGTACAGTCATCGGTAAGATTTATTGCAAATGGTCCGTGTGCTGAGACAGGGGCGATTATTGGTGTAAAATGGGTTCGCTGCCACTGGCAGCGACTGAATCCTCACAACATTTAAATTCTCGGCATGTC
>Ga0307514_10002250_pt1 | contig 20572 bp, 28 predicted proteins | sample 16_EM_MG_FD_203088 | JGI IMG/M metagenome (GOLD analysis project Ga0307514, IMG submission 203088) | Populus trichocarpa ectomycorrhiza microbial communities from riparian zone in the Pacific Northwest, United States - 16_EM | ecosystem: Host-associated > Plants > Roots > Unclassified | place...
ATTGTCCTTCTGGAAGTCGCTCCGAGATTTGGACTACAAACTTTAGTAACCGAAGTTTGCCCATTCCCGATTGGCTCCACCGTCCCCGCTCATTTCATATCCCGTTGCGGGCTGTTTCCGCAATACTTAAGTGCTCGTTGCTGGTCCCATCCCGTCACTTTCCTCACCACTTCTATCAACATGCCCATCGTCCACAGTCGTCTCGCATGTGAACCTATACGATCGCACGACAACCTGATGACACCGTGAGCACACGATCAATCATCCTCGCAGCGCTAGTGACATCATGACCTTGACTGCCACCTCCCTCAGTTACTACCGGGCGATTGCCTTGAAGGCTCGTTACGTCGTTCGCCCCCGACAGAAGCGCGAACCTGTAGAGTACGAAGGGACCCCCCCGGAATTATGGCTACACGTCTTCTCCTTCCTCAAGGATGATAAGCTCGACCTCACGAGCTTGACGATGGTGTCCAAGTCATTCGCAGCCCTCGCTCAGCCCCTTTTGTTCCAACACGTCGCCATCCGTCCAACGTGTGGCCAACACCCTACCTCAGGTCGCCTGACCTGTAGGAGAGATCTTTTGGAATGGATTACCGAGCGCATGGAGTTCTGTACCCAGGAGCGGATCGCACATGCCGTTACCACGATCGAGTTCTCTCCGACGATCAACTATGCGAGACGGGAGTGCGGCAGCACAGACGTCGCCGTCGTAGCGGATATGGTCATTCGGATGCTACCTCTCTTCCCTCGTTTGAGGTCGTTCCGGTGTGCGCATTTAATCCTCCGGCCACAACACTTGAACACCATCTCCGGGACGTCCAATCTCCGCTCGTTCCACGTCGCCAATTGTCACTTATCTGACCAGTTCCCCGACCACATTCACGATCCTCCGATGAAAGAATTCATCATGAGCTGGCAGGGCAACACCTCCGATTTGTTGGGTGTCAACTTGTCTCCTCATTCTCATCAACGTTGGTTCTCGTTCATGCACCCTGATCATCTTCGTACCCTCCATCTCGCACCACTAGACGCCTTCCTGGATCAGATGCTTGCGGACTTCGTGATTCGTGGCATACAGTTCCACGCGCTTCGATCGCTCAGCTTACCCTGGATGGCTATCCAGTCCGAATCCTTCGTCCCATTGTTGGAACGCGTACCCTCCCTTCAGGAACTTCGATTTACTGTCCGGCCCTCTCACCGGACTGTCACTATGGCTCACCCCCTTCCACGACACGTCTTACGCAATTTGTCCGTTCTCGAAGCCCCCGACCACGCCTTACCGTTCTTGCTCGAAAGCAAGAGCCTTCGAGAATTGTCATGCACCGCCGTGCGTGATGGCGGGAGCTTACCGGCAGAGATCATCGCGGTTTTTGATGCGTTGCCGCCGGGGACGTTCTGGGAGCTGGAGAAGTTGACCCTTGATATGAAGTATCTTTCGGACGAGCTATTGGATTGTTTGACGAGGACAGCCCCGCATATAACCGCCTTGAGTGTGGATGTTAGAGGAATGGCTTGGGGGCCGACCCCGGGGTCACTTGTCTCTCATACGACAGAGGTACAGTAGACCATCGTTTATCCTGGCACGGGTCAACTGACGCCTCGACTTCCCCCCCCTTCTGTAGAGCACTGTGGCATTCTTCCTGTCCCTCCAACTCCCAAGTACGTTGGAGTACTTGTCCATCGGGAAACAATATGCAAAAGGCATACATCCTGCCGTTCGTCAACTGAACGGGGACGATGTCCTGGTCCTCAAGTCTCATTTCCCTTTCAATTACCCCTCTTTGAAAGAGGCGCACTTCTACACCGCGAGCCTTTGTATGAAGTATGAGAAGAGGAATGCAAGTGTAACTCATGCTGCGTTCGACGCTGAAACTGATGATTGATTTTGTTTTGATTGCAGGTTACAACGATCACTCGAGGTAAACCTCAATAAACCTAAAACGTTTTCTTCTTCTGTTTGTCGACCCTGTATCCTTAATTTATGCTAGCGTGATGCGCGTCCTACTGTACCATATACTGCCCCCGTAAATATAATGACGAGCGTCATGCGCCCGCCGTCGATCGCAGTTGAGACGGCAAACTCCGAGGGAATCTGAGATCCGTCGCGTCGCGTCACGTCGCGCTTCGGATACCGCTTTAACCTATAACATACCCTCATTGAAGATGGCCACGCTAGACCCCGAGCCTTTTGGAAAACCTACTTTACTGCTTGGGTCTTCCCTGCTGTCGGACGCGGACGACACGACGACGTTTACTTCGAATGGATTGCTTGACACAGGACTGTTTGATGGAAGTGGGGATGGAGGTGAAGGGGAGAACGCGCCTTCTACGCAGGGCCGTGCTTGGGCGACGCGTACGGACGAGATTGGGTCGATTGATGATGATGAATCTCTCGCGTTTATGTCGAATGGGCTTTTGGATGGCCCAACTCAAATGACGAGTACGGTTATCTCTATTGATCACCTTCATGGCGCGTTTGTGGCTCATCTGCGGTTCTGCATACTCAGGTCAGACGTCTTCGACGCTTCTGAGCGTGTTGGGGAGCCACTTTTCCGATTCTGAAACTCTGGTTGGGTCTACATTCACCCAATCCTCGAGTCTGCTTTCTCACACCGGTTACACCGGTCCTTCAATTCGGGCTACGACATTCGAAGGGAAATCTGTCTTTATCAGAAGGAAGGCACAAGTAGATAGGACGAAGAAGGTATTCATCATCTCAATATTTCCGTGGAGAACTCCGCTTTCTCACAAGGGGTTACATTAGAGAACAATTACTGTGGGCAAAGTCGCGGGGCTCTTGGACGTTCCACTCCACAGACTAATGGACGAACTCGCCGTGTCTGCCTCAGACCCTTCTAGAAACACACAGTACACTTCAGATCATATTCCTTCATCCTCCAAGGCACACGGCGAGCTTTGGGTGGACAGGTACCGTCCACAACAATATACGGATCTCTTGGGTGATGACAGGGTACATCGAGAGGTCATGGCATGGGTAAAGGAGTGGGATTACTGTGTGTTTGGAAAGTTGAAGGGAAAACAGAAGATGACGGAAGGAGGACAACATTTTGATGAATACCGACGCCCTCAGGAGAAGGTAAGTCCACCATATTCCCCAAATACCATCCCTTTATTTCTCACCTGTGGTTTTTTCTTAGTTGTTGTTAATTTCTGGACCACCTGGTTTGGGAAAGACAACGTTGGCGCATGTCATAGCAAGACAGGCAGGGTACAAGGTTTTCGAGATCAACGCGAGGTCCGTGATTAGACTCGGGAAATTAATGCAAGGAACTCACGCCTTCCCGATACGTTAGCGATGCTCGTTCGGGCACAGTGGTGGATGACAGGATACGTCCTGCACTAGAGTCCGGTGCCGCGATTGGAAGTTCAAAACCCGTTCTGGTTGTCATCGATGAGATTGACGGAGCAACCGGAGCGGGAGATAACGTCTGTCTCGTTTAGCGTTCTGATCCCGTGTTTCGTGGGTCCTGATGCGATACTGGAAGTCGGCAGGGTTTATCCAGAGACTCATTGCTCTGACACAGGACAACCACAAGAAGAAGCGTGAGCATTCATGTCTGTCATATTATTAATCTCGGACTATCTGACGTGCAAGTAGGCCAGAAGAACGATAAACCGGAACGAAGACCACTACTGCGACCAATAATCTGTATCTGCAATGATCTCTATGCTTCTTCCCTGACAAAGTTGCGAGCGCACGCCCGTATTATCCGGCTGACGAGGACGGCTGACGTGCATCTCGTGAAACGACTTCGAGAGATTTGCGAGAGGGAACGGTTGAAAGCGGACTCGAGAGCCTTGACGGCTTTGGTTGGTATTGCCCAGGGTGATCTCAGGGGATGTTTGAATACCCTCCAGGTATGCATTCTTGCGCACCGAATGGCACGGAAATCGATGGCTTAACCTTCTCTTAAGTTTTTGAAACGACGGGGAGCAGAGGTGACCGACGTCGTGGTCAGGAAGGCGACTCAGGGAATGAAGGAAGCAGATGCTTCTCAAATATCCGTTCTGAATGACCTATTTTGTCCGCTCCAAAGGAAACGAGTGAAAGATCTTGGAATGACCGAGGAGGAAGAGTCGAGATATGTCGGTCGGCTGGCCCGAACCATCGAGAGCACAGGAGCCCCGGATAAGGTCGCACTTGGTGAAGTTGCTTGGCGTTGACTCGAAACAATTCCCAACTTAACCGATCTCCAGGTTGTTTTGAGCATTATCCAAACCTCAACAAACATGATAGTACATTTGCGAAATATTCGAAGGCCATTGAATGGCTCGGGAACTACGATCTACTTTCCAACGGGATGCGCTCAGAGAGAGAATACGGATTGATGGGCTACCTCCCTTACATGATCGTTCCGTTCTATCCCCTATTCCAGGAACGTGGGGCACAGAAGGTGGAGCGTCCGAAGGCCGACTGGGAGGTATGGCACTTGGGTACCAGGGTGAAGGAAGTAACGTTACTGATTGGTTGTCACAGAATTACACCAAGACAAAGGCACACGAAGAGATCTATAAGTCCTTATCAAAGTGCCTCAGGAGTGCCTGCGGACGAGAGGCTGGATGTTTCAGGCACCTTCTGAGCGAACAGACTCTCCAGCTTGAGTTCTCGCCATACATCAACCGCATCATATCTCCACCATTGCGTCCTGTGAGCTGATATCTTGATTCATCTCCACGTTCGATGCTGAAGGAATCGTCAGGTTAACAGCCAGATCATCAAACCAGAAGAGAAGGCCGTGCTGAATCGACTTGTTGATCTGATGGTTGCACTCGACCTGCGGTTCATCCAGGATAAGGCCGAGGACGGGTCGCTGGTCTATCGTCTCGATCCGTGGGTAGCGTTCCTGAACCCAACCCGAGAACGTATCCTAATTCGTATTACAGCCCCGTCGACGTGTTCGTTACTTATGATGGGAAACGGTCGGGTGACATCGCGATCTCGCGGTACGCCATCCGACAGTTGGTCGCGAACGAGGTAGGCGTGTAGATAATCAATTCCCCGAGGTTAGCCGCCTCACATCCTCCCCAAAGATCGATGCGAGAGTGCCCTTACGGCAGGCAGATGGTCCTTCGATGGGTAAACTAGAAAGGAAAAGCCTTTTCGGAAAGAGGTGGGCAGACTTGATTTTGGTATCGTCAAAACGCTTACATACAAACACCTAGGTTACGAGAGGAAGCCACTGAGGAAGGTCTCTCATCCGGGAACAAACGGCATAAAGTGGTCGGGAAGATTGATATTGCGGACAGGGTGAGTTATGGGCAGGTCAGGACTAGCATCTGACGTTTACCCTGTTCCAGCCCCCGACGGATTTCTTCGGCCGGCCGATGGTGGTGAAACCCGTGTCGAAGCCAGCTTCCAAGGCTGGCCTCACCAAGACTGAGAGTCCTGTCCCAGCGGTCAGCTACAAGTTCAACGAGGGGAACTCTGCTGCTGTCCGGAAACCAGTGAAGGTGTCTTCGTTCTTATGATGTGTCGGGGTTGTGTCTAGAGAGTATGTAACTATCTATGATATCATTCATATTGTCTCCATTCTTCACACGTGGGTATTTGTTTTCCTCGCGTTCTGAGTGGTCGCGCCAAGATCGCATGATGTAATCTCCGGGCTCGGATGGGTCAACCTCACCTTTTCCTCCCTCCACCACCAATGACATCTCAGCCAGAGCACCAGCAGACCGGCGCACCGTCCGTTCCCCTTCCAAATAGACGATCGAGGGCAGAGCACAATACCATTCCCAAGAACCAACCCCCAATCTGGTCCGTTGAGGAGGCCCCTGGTCCTGACATGCCCAGCGCGCCGTTGAAAGCAAAGTGCTCCGCTCACGGTGACGAAAGGCACGGCGTTTGTTGTAGGGAGTTGACTGGGGAGGATGAGCGTCAGCTCATCGATCCGGACATCGTCCGAGATGTGTGCGTTTCCTCCGTTGTCCCCCTAGCGCTTTTGCAAGTGTACGCTGACCGACCTCCGTGTAGCGTCATTGGTCTCTCAGATGGTCTCACCGTACCATTTGCTTTAAGTGCCGGTCTTTCATCCCTAGGAGATTCAAAGCTCGTCGTGTTGGGAGGCATCGCGGAGCTCATAGCCGGAGCGATCTCAATGGGTATCGGTGGTTTCTTGGCATCTCAAGCCGAACGGGATCACTACCGCTACCAACAAAGGTCAACCGCTGCTCGCGTCAACCGTAGCTGCGATGGGCAGATAGAACGCGAAGTTACTCAGGTCCTCGGTCCAGTCGGTGTGGACGAAAAGCTTTGCAGCTCGGTGGCAAAATGCTTGCGCGACCTAGAGTTGGAGTCTGAGGGTCACGGGTCTGACTCCCGGCCGCAGACCACAGAGGATGGCGGTTTGAAGTGGAGCAAGGATGTCGGTGTGACAGCGTTCTTGATAAAATTCGGAGAGGGCCTCGGTACGTCAAGCTCTTTGGATCGAGATTTTGACAATGCTCACCCACTCCGTCTCTGTATGTTTCAGAGGAGATCCCAGACAAGCGAATGTACACATCCGCACTCACCATCGGCCTCGGTTACCTAGTTGGCGGCATCATCCCTCTACTTCCCTATTTCTTCATTCAGCATGCCTTCAGGGCTCTTGTTTACTCGTGTGTCGTGACCGGAACGGTTTTACTGATTTTCGGTGTGGTTAAGGCTCGAGTCACCGGTGCTGCTACCGCCGAAGGAGGCATTCGATCTTATATATGGGGCGCGTTCAGCACGCTGATGGTCGGAGGAGCCGCTGCGGGGGCAGCATATGGGATTGTTGCAGCCCTCGAAGGCTAGCGTTTCACATTATATCCTCTCCATCATTTACGCAACACGTTAACTAGCACACATCTCTTATTTGGGTATAAAGGTTTTATACCAGTTTAGCATCGTACTCGTCGTGCTCACGCTTCTAGCAACTGAGTGCGCTTTTATTTCTCGTCTTTCGTCACAATACACTTTCGACATGATGATTGTACAAAGTTTCAACGACGCTTCAAGAAAACGATACCACTACCTGTTTCAACGTATCAAAGACCCCCTTGTCTTTCGCAAAGAGTCAGCCAATCCCAAGAATGTTTCCGCCAGTTGAATCTGCTCCAAGTCAGCCTCAGCGTGTGGTCGGAACGACAGAAACTTACAGAATCAAGCGCAGTCGCATAGGAGGACTCAACGTACGCCTCAGGAGGGAGCAACGGATCCCGAGGAACGGTTACCTCCACCTCCCTGGCAATCTGGGTCATGCGGCGCAAAATCTCGTTGCTCGGTCCAAAAGATACAGTGTGGAGCGAAAGGGGTTTCCTGTAGGAGGTGAAGCCAAGTGCGGTGCAAGGTGGACCGAGGACTTACCCAAGGTCGGCAGCCGCACGACAGATCGAACGGACGGTAGCATCCGACACAGAACACTCTCCATCAGAGAGGAAGATGAGAACAGGAGACCTTCACGACATTAACCGCGTCCAGCAGTAGAGGCCAAAATATATTGCATACCTCTCGTTACTCCAGTGTTGAACCATGATCGACTGTGCTTCGGTGAGGGCTCCAGTGTAATCGGTCCCTCCTCCTGCTTGCCATGACACGATGGTGTCCAAGAGCTCATCCGGAGAGTCATTAAAGTCGTTCGAAATGCAAGTGTTCCTCGAATGGTCAAATAGGATAACACTGTACGCGTCTCTGCGGGCGACGGCTGCGTTTTGTGCTACGGCGTTCAGAGCTGCATGACGAGAGGTCCAAAATCCGTAGAGTGAGGAATACACGGCGCCGAGTCGGTTGTCGTTGTATTGTCGGATGTTCTGAGTAACCGGTGTATTTTGGAGAGGTCGGATGTCACTGTAACCCATGGAACCGGACCTGTAGTCTATTAGCACTCTCACTGCCTGTAGCGTGACCAACGTACCTATCAATCGCGAAGATCCTAATATAGTTTCAGTAATGTCAGGGGTGTTAAAAAGCGAGGTACACCGAAACGTACACATGGAAAGCCTGCCTCAGAACCACAGGGTTTCTGCATGCAAACACATGTCCGTCATTGGAGACATAGCCTAATCCCGCGGCTTGATTCGTCGATGCAGGAGGATGGAACACGTCCAGTGTACAATAGGATGGTTGAGCCGGGTTCGCTGTAGTCGCTTGATGTTCCGGACCTGGGAGGCACAATTTACTATTCGTGACCCTGTGAGGAACGAGGAAAGATTTACCCCCGCACATATGATCGCTATCGGCGCATCCGTCAGTGTCCGGGAACTGGGCATGGACGGGTACTCACCACTTTGCGAACTTAGCCTGCTCGTCCCTGGAGTATGGATCTACGAATTCCGTTAGTTGCGCGTAAAGACGCGCTGCACTGACATGCCTTTGAACCCTACGGGGGCGTTAATATAGGAATGAAGAAAAACTGGACGACGTACCCATTCGTTTCCAATGAAGGTTATGGGTAATCCAATCCTTCGCCTTCTCTGGGTTAGGTTGCATCCTGGTTGAAAGATGCTGAATCTCCGCTCCACCACAGGACGTAGGGTCATCAGAACGACAATAATCGACATGGACATGTCTGTCTAGGTCTGCACAATAGAGGTTGCACATCATTGGAGCGCCGGAGTCGTTGGTTGCAAACTTGCGTCCGTTAACTTCAAAGGCGGTATCTTCTGGTCCTTCAACCGACCATTTCACACTCGACATTGACCCATGGCTAGTCTCGTGCTCCACTTGTGGATGACCTGTCCGGAATGTTACATGCCGTCGGCACAATCACACAAGCATGTTGTACACGTACCTATGGGATGTGTGCAATAATATCCACAGCTTTCGCAACTGAAAATTGATCAGAGCCCATAGCAATCCAATGAGGAGGTGGGCATACCGCTTCTCGCAGAAATGGAACGCTTTTGGGTCTGACGAATGCCAATGATCGCCTGGATGCTTAAGCTTCCCTTCAGGGATCGGAATGACACACGGAAGTCGTTTGGCAACTAGGAGAATGGTTTGAAAATGCCTTTAAATGTTTGAAACTCAGCCAGACCTTGTGAATACTAGGGATTCATTAGATCAAAGCAACGGCGTGTAAGCTGAAGTAACCTCACCTTGGTGTACCGGAAGGTTTCGTGTCGTCCTGCGAATGTGGATTCGATCGACAGGGGGGCCGTGTCTATTTCGCACGTCCCTGGAGCCTGACACCGCCCAGAGCAGGGATGTTCCAACCTGTGATGTTATCAGGAAGGGTTATCACACTTCTGAATCAATTGGCTCACTCGCAGAGGTGAAGTTCACCTTTCTTGAGGCCATGAAGATGATCTGCGTTGGAGCACAGCCGCTTGCATAGTTGGCATTGCATCGGACACATGCGGTTATCACAGGTATGTTTGTCGTGCTCCTCATCACTGATTTGGAGTTGAGTATGCATTGTGTTATTTTTAGGGGTTACTTGCCTCGGAATAGAACATGTACCAGTACAACTGTAGCGTCCTGGTCGGGTTGGGAGTGGAATATTTCTAAGTTCACAAGGCTGGAGTGGTTTAGAGCCTGTTGCAATTGATTTTGAAAAGCTTACCTTCCCACAAGCATGGACTCGTGCTGAGCACATGTGCTCATCATCTGTATGGCTTGAAAGCTGGCAGAGAGTAGTTAGGAGCCTGTAGTAGATATATGCAAGTATATTTAAACCTTGGTACATTCACCCTGACACCCTTTCTTGTCGTTGAGTTTGCAGGGCTCTCCACACAAGTGAACATCAACAGCGCATCTAGAAGTGGATATTTAAGTGTTGTGACCTTAGACAGATAATTCTGAGGCATACACATGTCGTCCTGAATGTCCAGCACTGAAAGAGAGTTAATAAAGAAAAGATATTATGTATAATGACATGCCTGAATCCACATTCCTTCCCTTCACCAGGATGTTCATCACCAAACTCACATGAGTGGGGACAGTGATGTGAGGTCTGGCAATCATGCTGAGTTTCATGACCACGGCTCTGAAGGCATAGTAAACTGCAAGATGAGCACTGTGCCTTGCAGAGGTGAACATTTTCTTTGAGCTCAATAAGTGCTGTGTCACAGGCCCTCTTCAGTGTCTCCAGGCTTGCATGGCTGGCCTTGAACCTGCTCAGGTTTTGATGTATCCATTCCTGGACATGGGCAGCCCTCATTTGTGTGATTGTCTCAAGATAACCAGAGAGTCCAGAAATCCAGTCATCCTCAGGGATACTGAACCTGTTGGAAAAATCACCCCAGCTCCTGCACAAGGTGTAGAGGGCAGTTTCCCTATTCCCATCATTTCCAGAGAGGTAAAACTGCATTCCTGTGTCTGGAGCATCAATTGGCTCATTAGTGTCCAGGTCCTTAACTAAAGTTAGTATCCACCTTCAAACAGGACAGTAAAGATACCTTAAGGGGTTCATCAATATCACTCATGCCAAGTGATATAGCCTTTGGAAGTATGTCCAGGAGTTGAAGGGCACGGTGTGCAACAAGGTTTTCTGGAGGGAGATAGAGGGACAATTAGTAAAAAAAAGAGTTTCCAATGTTTTGAATAGCCCACGTGATAATGCTCCCCAATCATTTGCCTATAGAATAATATAAGTTAATCTGACAATTGTTGAGAAATAATAGCCAACCTTCAACTTTGCCATAAGTGTCTTTAATGTTTGCAAAAATTCTCCTGCAGTCTTATGGGTCACTTCCTGTTGATCCAAGCGCTTTTGGATAGTTGGAAAGAGTGTGTAGAATTGCTTTGAGCCAATCACTGGCCATGGAATGATGTCAAGTTTGCCACGGTGGAGTTTTGTGATGAAATTGGCATCTTGTTCATCTTGCACAATTTTTTGGAATTTCAGTGAAAACCTTTCAATGAAATCAGGTACTTGCAATATAAGATTCAATAATCTTACTCTCGCACAATATCCTTTTTGTCAGCATCCACAACATCCTGGGGAAATGTGTGTCAGTTTTTAAGCCATTGGTCCCTTTTCTGAGATTTACCTTGATGATGATCATGAGCCTTGACTGAAACAGGGTAGGATTTGCAGCAGGATCCAATACTGTAGTTGAAGACTGGAATGACTGGAATAACCCAGCAATATCACGAGATAAGGCAAAGTTATTCCTAAAGAGGACCTGAACATGCAATTAGCTCATCTCCACACAGGGTAGTTAAAATGAAGTACTTACCATGTTGGAGATTGCAGTATTAAACAATACTAAGAGTGTGTCTTCCTGTGCTGAACGCTCAATGCTATGAACACCTGATGACCAAGTATGTCAGCTTTGATGTGAACAGCTAATTGGATTCAAACCTTCAAAGTCCAGGGCAACAACAAGGTAGTCTTTGGTTGGGGTCACAGATAACCATACACCTTCTATAGTAGGGATTATCATCAAATTCATATGACAGGTATGAGAGGGCACTTACCAGTTGTCCTCATTGCACTTCCAGCAAATGAAGTATCCACAAGGTGGTTCAGAGCAAAACTCTTGCCAACAGATTGTTCTCCCATCTTTTCCAGAGATAAGTTATAATCTTTTCAGAAGAAAGATACCTTACAGATGAAACAACCTTCACTGGCTGGAAACAAATCTGAGTAGTGAGAAGGAATAGTCATGTGAAGATTTCTAACCTTATGAGCCATGTATGACTGGAATATTGATTCATACCAGCCCAAGGAAAGGATGTCAACAATCTGGCTGACTTCTGCCCCAAGCAATGAGTGTTCATGGTCTGCTGATAACATTCCGTCCTTTAATGGGAGGAATATGTTATCTCTTGCAACAGCAATATGGATGGGGATCTAGAAATGCTTGAGCGTGTCAGAGTTGTATAAGACAAAGAAACACATACAAGGCAGATAATGTTAACTATCCATTCTCCTATACAGAAAGCAGATTTGTCCCAATCTGGAGAGTGCAGGAACTGATCAAAGTCCTGAGCAGAAACATCCATATCCTTGAGATCATTGCTAAGTGGTTTGTGTGTCTTCTGTTGAAACCTATGTTTCATCTCTTGGAAATGGGGGCCAACGTGCTGATGATGTTCCTTTCCATCCACAACAAATGCAAGCTTGGGGGGGCAGCGTCCATGAGAGGAGAGGATGGTCTGACGCTGTATGGCTGGGAGAACAGGAAATCGTGTCCACACATCTTCATGACAATCAATGAGACAATTATGAAGTGTGTTTACTGATTTCCTCTTTGAGGATCCAGCATCACCATGTTCCCTGAAGGTAAAGTCTGTGACCTTCTTTGTGATGTCCAGAGCCAATGAAGAACAGGTTTTGTTGGTAGCATTGAGAGATAGAACATGGGTGCTTGCTCTTGTAACCATTGAGGTTACAAGCAAAGGTTCTGAAAAAGTGTCTGGGCAAGCAATAGCTATGCCATCAGTAGACCCAAATGTTGCCCAGTGATATGCTTTGAGGACAAGTTCCCCCCCAACCATGAATGAAAGCAAGAGACAAGCACCATCAGGTGTTGAGTGTACACTGGTTGGAGACTGGTTTAATGACACAGAAGCTGGCCTATAGACAAGGTCAGACTGGCTTGGGTGTACTGTAATGAAAGGAATTATACCTGAATTGCTGTGTCAACAGAGAATATATCCTTGCCACCAAATCAGTCCCAATGAGAAGGAGTTCTTCACTACCATGAACAAAACACAGGGCAGTGATTGAAACCCCAGGGGAATACCAAGGTGCCAACTCAATACCACTTGTCAAACTCTGGAGCTGGTTGTATTGTTCATCAAAGATGAAGATGTGTAGCTGAAGCTGGAGGTGGAATTGGGTCAGTAATTGTCAGAAACTTTGAGGAAAGCATTATACCTTAGTGGTTTCACAGACTGCAAGGCTCCGCCTGACCTCATCAAAGGTGAATGAACAAGCCTTTCCAATTTTGCTTCTATGGAGGATCTTGTGTGGGGGCCGTTGAACAGCCATGTTGATACCCCGCTGTGAATCAAGGTAAACCAGAATGCCATCACTGTGGTCATCAACAATGAGGAGGAGCTTGTCATTCTCAAGAAGTTGAAGGTGCCTAAAACATGTTAGATATGTTACCAAATAGATAGGGTTGACTTACAGGATGGTGTAATGGGCAAGTAAACGAAACCAGTATGAGAGCCTTGTCTCAATTTGAACAGATGGGATGGATTTTGGGTTCAATTGTGAGTCATGGCTACTGTCAGATCTTAAGGACAGGTTGTGGATCTTGTACTCCAGAAGGGCAGGTGAATGTTGTGTGACTTCAGCAACAAGCTTGAATTCTGTTCAGAGTAAGGTACAGTCAATGAGAATAAAGGGACCTGGAAACTTACTGAAATTCCGCCACCCACACTTTACTTCCTCAACATTGTGAATGAGTATTATAGCCTCAGATCTATGTAATCCATTCAATCAATTTGAGTATACCTGTAGATAGTGTAGAACACACCCTGGGTTTGCTTGAGCCTGAGCCATTTTGACATCATCAAAGAAATTGCTCCTGGAGGCCATTCTCATCTGTTGGTCTTGATTAGTTGCCTCTGCTTCAACTTGATGGTACATTGCTTTCTGTTTGATGTTTTGAGCATAAAAGTAGAGCTTGGGGAGGCGCTGCTTCATGAAATCCTGAAAGTGAGCATGTACTTCTGTCATCACATTCTGAGTGAGTTGTCCAAGGAGAGGTTCCCTTGACACCTTGTCCTGCAAAGCTGCAAGGAACTCAAAGTCTTTTATGGCCCTGCTCTTCTCAGTAGCCTCATTGATGCTCTCTGAGGTCCACTCTTTTGAGAAAAAGAGGGATGTGAACCCAGACCAGAGAGCTGTCAACCCTCCTGTTGATGATGACCCCCAACTCTTGAGGCGAGCCTTAAGCTCCTTGAAACCACCTGCACCTTTGATCAGGTCAACAAGCTTCCTCCGGTCATCCTCTGTAAGATCAGGCTTCTTTTTAAAGAAGACCTCAGCAAGGATGACTTGTTCCTTTGAATGCTGGAAGTTGGGCCTGAACACCCTTCCTACAGCATCCTTGAAGGCAAGGTCAAGTTCTTTGTCAAGTCCTGGGAAAAAGGCAAGGAGGTTTGCAAGGCTGGTGGAGTCTGATGCCAATTATTAGAATTGGAAAGAAAGGAGTGAGGCATCTCTACCTGAAGCAATGTTTGCCATATCTATGCCTTCAGTCTCAGGGAATAACTCCTTGAGGTCAAGTGAACTGTGACAACATCAAAACCTTGTTTTGACAAATAGAAACCAATCAGTAGACATACGGATATGCAACCATGGTTCTCCTTATTATTTCTCTTGCCAAGGCATCCTCCAGCAGTGGTTGATCATCCTTGAGCTGTTTGTCCACAAGCTTCTTCTTCTCAAAAACACTCTTCTGAACAGTCTCCGTGTTCTTGGTGTTTTGATCCTTCCAAGCATCACAGGCATTAGGGAACCTGCTTTTCAAACCACCCTCAATCAAATGGGAGATTGCTGAATCATCAAGGTCTTGACTGAGTTCAACAGAATAGTTGAACCTTAATGGTGTGAGTTTCATTGTCGAAGACAGATGAGAAGTGACATACAGATAGTCTCGAAGCTGAACTTGGTTAACCTCTTTCTTGACCTCTCCCACTGTCTTTACTGGGGCAATGAATGTAGATGTATAGACAGCCTGCCTTCTCTCTCCAGAGAGGAATACTGGTACAGGGATTGTTGGGTGTCCCTCTGCCACAATGGGCTCAGGGAACAACATTGATATATCAACCTACTTTCGTTTAAGCATCATTCAATATGGTGAAAAAAATCCTCTCACAGTGAAGCCTTGCCGAGGGACCACATTTTCCTCCTGTTCATTGGTTTTTGTAACCTCAAAGGTGAACAAACAGTCTGCCTGGTCATCTTCCTCCTCCTCACTAAGTCCCATCTCCCCCTGAACATCCCCTGCCAACACTAATGAGGATGCATGATCTGAGGAGATGAGGCAGTAGAGTTGATCAACAATCTTGGTCAAGTACCTGTCAGGGCTTTGTCAGTGGAGATCTTTAATGTGGAGGTTTCCTATGACACCTCATAAACGTCACCCTGTTCCGCTTCACAGAGGAAACTGCGTCATCATCCCAAGTGGCTTCTTCAGGCCAGTAGATGACAAAGACCCGAGGGTCATCGTACAAAGATGATGAGGGTTGAACAAAATAAATCCCAGATCGAAGGTGTGGTGTCGCAGAGGTATTCCTGGTCGCAAGGAGTGCATCCACGCTATGGGGATTTAATGATGAGCCGAAATCATGTTTCCTGAAGGGAAGAGAACACGGACAGGTGTGGTTCAATGGCCTCGACCGCTAAGAGTAGTTCCACAATTCTTTCCTTGCTACCATACACGCCAATCGGTTTAATGTTCGCGTCATCGAGCGCCCGAAAGTCGATCCTTGTCAAGGAGACGTAGGCTCCGGGGGAGACTTTGTTGATAAAACGTTTCAATGATTCTTGGTCAATGATGACCTTTTCCACTGTTGAATGTGGTTAGGGATAACAAACAAGAAACGGTATTCGCGCCGTACCAAGGCCACCGCCACCTGCTTCACTGATCAAATCCAGGATGCGATCCATCCCCTTAACGGAATGCATCAGATCGTTTGGGTCACTTGGCGGCGCAGGCTTGGTGGGAGCTTCCATGTCGCCGCTGGCTGTGCCATTGTTTTCGGGGAAGACCTTATCCTAATAAGCGATGTTAATGAAGCCAACTCTGGTGATCCATGTTAGTAAGGGTACCTCATTGACACCGCGGGGTTGGGCATCGTCTTGCGCGTCGTTCCCCGTGTCCTCTGCGGTTGGCACGGGTTGGGGATCCTATCGATGTGGGGTTAAGTACGAGGCACAGCAGGTCGACGGGGAAGTTCAAGGCCCATACAGTTTGGGTTGGTTCGTCCCCTGCACCATCAACGTCGTGTGTCGCAGACGCTGGATCGGAATCAGGGGTGATGCTCGGTTCGGTATCCTGCGGTTTTTGTCAAAAAATCAGGACTGAGCTTGCGTCAGAAAGGACAGGTTATAGCTGTACCAAATTTTCAGGTTTCTGGTCAGGTAGAGGCGGACTCGCGGTAGTCGTCGAGCCAGGATCAGGGTCTGCATGGACATGAATATGAGGAACGATTTTAAAATTCAAAACAGGGTAAAAAATCTCACCATGGATTATGATTACACCTCCAGCATCTGCTTGGTCGCTTTCGGTATTCGTAGGAGAAAACAACGGGGGAGGACTGAAGTCTGCCATGGCGTAGAGAGAAAAGAGGCGGTAAAGCGATGTCGATAAGACGCGAACCTTGAGAGCTTGCCGCCCAGCCACACCTTCCTTTTTCGATTATCCGATGGAAAGGTTTCGGTCACAGTGCCAGCCACGCGTCCAGGGATCCAGCCACACTTTGTCTTATTCGGCGAAGGATAGGTTGAGGAGCCCCTAAGCTGGAAAGCGCGTCAAGCGGGTCATCCTCGCAGTTCCACTCGCAAGTATCACGCAAGGGCTGATCCGTATAATCCAGGACCAATGGACGATGGCTCGGAAATTCAGGCCACTCCCGTTGTTAATGGGACTCGGGAGAACGTCAAGGGCTCCAGCACGGACGCGATCGTCCGCAGGATCCTGTCAGGCGAAATGACTGTGATCTCTCACGGAACCAGCCAGTACCAGGTCGGCGGTGTCTCAGCTTGTGGACTCGCAGCGTTGAATTGCGCACGAATAGTTCTTTCAGCTGAGCAAGATGGCCCTAAAGGGAGAGATCTCCTCAAATTTGTGGCGAAGGCTAAGACAGCTCAGGTGTGGGGTCTCAGATCATGTCTATGATTTCGCTCCCGTTTACCTACTTCTTCCTAGGAAATCACGTCGATTTGCGCTCAGTGGACAAGTTCTTCTCACCTTGAGGTCGAGGATATCTACAAAGTCCCGCTCTTTTCGAGGTCGCTGAAACTTGAGTCTTCCGAGTTTGGGCTTCCGAGCTTCGAGAGGTTCAGATCCGTTTTATCGTTAGTGATCCTTTCTCCGTCCAACAAGCGTACTTTACCGAACTCAATTAAACGCACGTAGGCGCCTCGCAACTAGTGGAAAGAAATCCGCCGCGATTGTCATCACACGCCCCCCAGAAATCATCACCTGTGTCAAGATATCGATCCCAGAAGGCGAAGATGTGTTCATGGTCTTCGACTCGCATCCACGTTCGGATCACCCAGGCGGTACGGGATTCACCTTTAGCACTTCCATAGATGCAACAGCCAGCTATCTCGATAACCTCCTGGCCATCGACCAGAGCATCTTATCTGACGAGAGTCTACAATGGCAGACACAACTCCTGGCCAACTTCTCGGGCCTCTTGTTCGTTGCAAGAACGATCCGTTTTGATTCAGATCCTATCGAAGCCGAGAGAGCCATGGTCGAGTCGGGTCTCACCATCCTTGCCTTGCAAGCCGAAGTTGCTGAACTCAAGTTCCAAAACGCTACATTACAGAAGGAGCTCCAAACCGCCGAGCTCAAGGTACAAGAGGAGCGATGGTACCCTTACAAGTCATCGAATTCACCTAGATCGTCAAGAAAGTCCACTGAGCCCGAGTGGCTACCTGCACCTACAAAGAAAAAAAACCGCAAGAAAAAGAACGATAACAGTTCCTCCTCGAGTCCCGCAGACTATCGTCCAAGTATGTCCAGTACCATGTGAACAGTCGCCACCTGTACTTACGGACCGGTTTTTAGCCCCCCCGACTCCACTCGTCTACTACAGCGGTGAACCGCAGCTGGAAGCCGAGTGGCCCTCACTACCATCCCGCAGACACGAGCGGCCGGCAGAATCTTCTGTTCCACCGAGGAGTCGTTCCACATCCCCACCACGAGCTCCGTCCTCTCCAGCCGCACTTGATGATGATCTCGTGGTTTTGGCAGCACTACAGCAGCAATTCGACGATGAGGATTCCCGCTTACGGAGAGAGCGAGAGGCACTTGCAAGCGTCCAGCAACCAATATTCACGTGCGCAGTCTGTACGGATGAGTTTTCTGAGGAAGATGTAGCACGCGTATCAAGTTGCGGTCATGGTTTCTGCAGGGAGTGCCTCAGGAGGTACACGATCTCGAAGTTGGAAGAACACCGGTTCCCGATCCTGTGTCCGAGCTGTGTTGCGGATAACACTGGTAAAGAACCTGGCAGTGAGTCGTCTATCCTCCGCTGTCGACGCGGAATTGAAAACCATCCATTTGAAGCTATCAATAGCTCCCTCGTCATCGACGTTGGGATATCCGAACAGTATTTCCAGATTTTTGAGGAGCTGGAGATGTCTTCTTTCTCGATCCTTCTCCACTGCAGAAAGTAACGTGCTGCTGACTTGTAGATCTCATTGTATATCCTGACCACCTTCCACGTTAGATGCAAGAGATCCGTTTTTGTCGAAAAATCGGAGTATCGAGAATCCCGGATTCTACCCTGCCCTCTCCCGGGATGCGACTATGCGTGGTGCAAAGCATGTCAGAGGTCGATCGACTTCGACGGTCCACAACATTCTTGTGATGGTTCAGCAGAACTCCGTCACCTGATGAAAGAAAAAGGCTGGAAGCACTGTCCAGGTGAGCTGGTTCGTTCTTCCGCCTGAATCGCCAGCTGAATACATTCGTAGGTTGTGATACACCGATTCAAAAAGAATCGGGATGCCACCATATGATGGTGAGGGAATATTACAATTTTTTTTCTCCCTTCAGTATCGTTGACTTTAAACCCCTCAGTGTACGGCACCTGCGTGTAACACGTAAGCGACTTGATATAATCTAGATGCAACTTTTCTCATCCGTTGTTCGCAGCCACTTCTGTTATGTATGCGGGGAGCTCATCGTCAAATCCGCTCTCCGGACCGAAATTCAGACGGCTGTGTCCAAGCATTACCGTCGTTGTCAACTATTTACCGATGTACCAGCACGCCGAAGGAGATGACCTCGTTAAACATCCACTCTGGTTGACGTAGGCTCCTGTGTATATTCATTGTATCATTAGGCCACACTTCAAGGGACATGACCAACTCGGACGTGTATGCAAAAGATCAAGCATCGGACCTCTCCTTCTTGTGTATTGAGCCCGCTTCGGTATTATCCATAACGTTTTCGATGTCGTCTTCCTCGGGAGACTTGTCCTCTTGAGGTAAAATCAAGTTGAGTACCATTGCAACCAAACCAGCGAGTAAGACTATCGCATCGGTAAATCAAGTGTTAGGGTGGGACGGGTGAATGAACAGGGGGGACGGCACGCTCACATGGAGTCGTCAATACGATTTCGATAGCATCCAAAAGACCTCTTAATCCTGACGAGGGGTTGTTAACGCCATCGAACAAGTGGGCAAATATTTCCGGGACAAGCAGATTTCCGAATCCAAAGGATAACGCAGCAGCGATGATGAACCGATCCCGACGAGTGTACCTAGCGTAAGCTAACACCCTGAGACCAGACGTTGCCACGCTCGCGAAAAGGAATGTCGTGACCCCGCCGAGGACGGAGTTTGGGACTTTATTATCTCGATCAGCCTTGAAGCACGAGTGAGATAAAAACCAAACGAACTCGCGAGGAAGACGCCCGAAATCTTTCCCAAAACTCCGAAGAGGATGAGGAAGAAACAGCACCACCTTCCAGCAACGCGGTTGGCGCATCTGGTGATTGCGATAACCCCATTGTTCTATCCCCCTGGTTAAATGAGCCGTAATGAAACACCACGCGAGAGCGTACCTGTGCAAACACGGACAATGGGGTGACCGTGAAAAGTGCCGAGAAGAAACCGCCCAAGCCATCGGCCTGAATCACGACGTCGATGAATATATTGACAAGCCGGGCCAGAGTTACTCACAAGAATGCCGCCTTGAATTCTGGTGTCGAATTCTTCACCATGGACAGGAAGCTGAGACACTTCTGCAGATGCAGTGATATCGCCGATGGCTTCCATGGCCAAAGATACTGTCATTCCACATTCAGGATAGGGACGGTAGACCTCGGCGTGGGAACGCTACCGTAAACGGCCAACATTGGGAGAATCGCTGGAGCATACACTCGGATCTTGAAAGTATGAACCCTGTACACGAGGTTCGTTATGCCAAGTTTGGATCTTCCTGTTGGTAAACTTACCAGAGGAAAGTAATGACCGGGGCAGTCTTGATGCTAGTGTCGTCGATATAGCCGGTAGCACCTGCGACGATACATCCTACAACCAAACCCACGATGATGCTGATGTTCTTGAGGAATGGTGATCCAAAGATTTCCGTCAAGATGATTGAAATGAAGGAGACGAATCCGAGACCGATGAACTCTGGAGATCCCCACCTACATACAGGGTTGTATTATGAGCGGCCGATTGGGTTGGATTTGGAAGGAAGCATACAGTTTAGGTTTCGGTGCGGCGATGTTAGGACAAAGTTGAAAGAATCCGGTCGCTGGGCGATTCCGGCAATCGTTGGACCCTCCTCCCCAATTTGGAATACCTGACTGGCCGACGAGGGAAGCACCAATTATCAGGATGACGATTCCGGTCACCATCGGCGGGAATATGCGCTGGAGGACCCTGGGAGGCACTAAAGACATGAAAATCTCGAGGAAAGCACAGACAAGGGATGT
>Ga0307514_10002251_pt1 | contig 20563 bp, 20 predicted proteins | sample 16_EM_MG_FD_203088 | JGI IMG/M metagenome (GOLD analysis project Ga0307514, IMG submission 203088) | Populus trichocarpa ectomycorrhiza microbial communities from riparian zone in the Pacific Northwest, United States - 16_EM | ecosystem: Host-associated > Plants > Roots > Unclassified | place...
CAAGTTGAGACTCCCGAGAGGAAGTAGTGGTATATGTTGATGCTTGAGAAGATGTGCTGATTATAGAATCAGCATTTAAATGCTGAGCAACGACTGAACGAGGAGCGGGTGGCGGAGGGACAGAGGGAGGTGGCGTAGGGGGTGGGAGTTTGATGACAGATAAACCGTTCGAGGCACGTTGGAAGGAAAGCCCGCGATCTGGAGATCGGGCATTGGGAGGGGATGAACTTCGGACAAGTTGAGCTTGGAGATCACGAACAAGAGCGTCCACTCGACTCTTCTCTGTTTGAAGGGAGTCCTTCTCGTCCTTAACTTTTTGCAGGTTTTCTTGTAGGTCGGCCAACATAGAACGCTGGTGTTCGAGTTCCATGACAAGGGACTCACGCTTATGCGCCTCTTGGATGAGCTTCGATTGCTCACCGCGAGTCTGCTCTAGCTCTGAACGAAGTTGTTTGACCTCTTTAGCCAGCTCGTCACGTTCACTTCCAATCGAGGCAACGTTCTGTTCCATAGCAGTGATGACTTGTGATTTTCCTTTCAACTCCTTCTCATGGGCTTGACGGTCCTGTTCCATAGAGACAATGGTTTTTGTTTTTCCTTTCAACTCCTTCTCCTGAGTTTGACGATCCTGCTCCATAGAATCGACGATTTTTGTTTTTTCCTCCAATTGCTTCACCTGAGTTTGACGTTCCTGCTTCATAGAATCGATGACCTTATTTTTCTCCTCTAGTTCCTTTTCATGTGATCGATGGGTTTGTTCGCGAAGCGCCGTAAATTCGTGAGCGGCCACTTTCTGAGTCTCGATCTCATGAAGGAGGACATCGCTTTTTTTGTGCCAACTCTCCAGTTCTTCCTCTTGTTGTTTGCGTAGATCTGCAATGGTTGCGGAGAAACGGCTCTGCTCTTCTGCAAGAGACGCCGCATGACGCTCCAGCATGTCTTCAGTACCTTGACGATGAGCGTCTTGCATTGCAACAAGTTCTGCATCGAGCTTGGCAAGAGCTTGTTCATGTTGTGTCTGCATTTCGAGAAGCCCCGTTGAGTGAGACTGGAGAAGAGAATTTCGTTCCTCCTCCGCTTTCAACTTCAATCCCTTCAGTTCACCATCGTGCTTATGCCTCAAGGACGCAATTTCATCTTGGTGGCCCCTCTCGACTTCCTGCAGCACAGAAGCTTGTTGCTCCTGCACTGACCTGACAACCACATCCTTTTCTTGCCGGAGTTTGGAGAGTACATCTGAGTGCTCATCCGCCTTGGAGGTCATGGACGCGTTGAGATTCTCAACCTCAGTACGCCAATCACTCTTCAGCCTGGATATCACCGTTTCGTGCTCAAGTTTGAGCCTGTCTATTTGTAGCGAGTGATCGTCATCCTTTGCTTTCGATGCTCGAACGAAACCAGCGTTAAGACTCTCGATTTCTTCAGCAAAGGCAACCTCCTTCCTTGCAATTGCAGCGCTATGCTCTTCTTGTAACGTTTTGAGGGACAGTGTAGCAGCGGACTCGCTCTCGGATAACGATCCCTCTTTTGCAATCTCGGCCATTCGTAGTTCCCCAGCTTGCTCCTCCCTAAGTCGTTCAATAGTCGCATTGGTTTCCGAAGCAATGGTCTTAATAGCTTCCGCGTGATCGGTACGAAGCTTAGTGAGAGCGTTATAGTACTCCTCTTCTGTAGCCTGGAGCGTAGCGGCACATTCTTCATCCTTTTGGCGAAGGGCGACAGTATGTTCAGCTTGCAGTTTGACCATGACCTTCTCATGGCCAATGCGTGTTTCCTGGAGAATGGTGTTTGCTTCCTCTAGCTTGGTTTGAAGTTCCTTTTCATGTTCAGCTCTCAGTTGGCCGAAGGCACTTTCGTGATCTTGTTTCGTCTTCTCGAGAGCGGCGACGGCACCTTCCAATTCGCCACGAAGAGATGAATTAGCATCCTCCTGATCCTTCAGAGACACGACAAGTTTTTCAACCTCTTGAGACTTGGACCTGATAACCACCTCATGCTCCTCACGGAGCTTGTCGATTTCGGCTTTATGTGACTCTTCAACTTGCTTCAGGGTTTCAACCAACTCAGTCTCGCGATTCTGCACCTCTTCCAATTTGACGAGATCTTCCAGATGTTTCTTTTGCAGAGCTTCAATCTCCATGGACATATTTAAGGCCTGAATCAAGACATCAGCAAATAGAATATTTGTGGCAGAAATCATATCAACCTGATCTCGCGACAGGGCCGTGAGCTCATCAAGCTGTCGTCGAGTCTGCGCGAGGTTGTTATTCAATTCCTCTACGACTTCTTTATGCTGTGATTCTTTTTGTGCCATGGATCTATCGGAAGATGTGAGGTTGACAACCTGGGATGATAGTTCAGTTTGAATTAACTTACAACATCAGTTCGTTGAGCCGTTCGAGTGATTCGTCCTCGGATTGGAAGGCAGGAGCTTCGACGATACCGTTTTCCATCGTCTTTCGGATGCTTTCGAAGCGGTTGAGAGTTTTTGGCGAGAGCTCGATTCCAAGGTTAGTTCCATTGAGCTCCCTGGCGTTATCAGAGTGCTTCAACTCGCCATTGACAACGATAGACTTTGCCGTCTGATGCTGCTGCTGGCTCTCTTTAACAGATCGCTCCAATACAGTAATTTCTGCCTCTCGATCCTTCAGCACCTCCTGCAGTCGCATGATTTCTTTCTCAAGCGAATACACAGACCGCTCGCCAATGGGCGAGAACGAGATCGACAGGTTGGGACGCAATCCATGAGGAACGGAATGTGAACTTGAGGGAGAATGTGAACTACCGGCCGAAGAGGATTCCTTGCGCGAGTGCACCGAGGATAGCTCCTGCGAAAGCGACTGCGATTGCGAAAGCGACCTCGTGTGGAGTGATTCCGCCGAGGCCGCTTGCCTGAAAAAATGGCGTCGAGGACTGAGCTGCCCTTCGGAGGCCTCCCGAATTCTAGGACTAATAATCCTCTTCCTGAGAGGAGGGGTATCAGGAAGTACGTCTACTATGGGTGACTCAGTCGTTGTGTCAGCAACTTCAGCAATGCTAGGGTTGCTGAGCTTCGTTTCCTGAATTTGAGCGGCCAGATCCGAGATTTCGCGCAAGGCATCGCGATACTTCCCAGTGATGGAGGCGAGGTCAGCAAGGGTAGCAGTGTGTGTCTGTTGAAGCTCAAGAAATTGTTTTTCAAGTTCTCTGTTTGTAGCACCAACGGCATCGTGACTATCGAGTTGCAGTGGCATAGGTGGAGGGTATTCGGACCCTGGAGACGGGCTGACTGAGGACACGGTTGAGCTGGCGTTTGAGATGTCGATTTCGAGGTGGCGTTTGGCCAATTCGACCTCACCAACTACTCCACCGAGGCGAAGCCTTGTTTCCTCGGTCTCTTTCCTTCTTTGTTCCCATTCACGCATCTTCTCCTCTAATTGCTTGACTTTTGCCTCCCTTGCCTCTAGATCAGACCGCCAATTCTCTCCGTCCAATTTGAAGCTCTCGAGGCGTCTCTGAATAGTCTCCACCTGCTCCTGGCGACGTTCGCATTCCTTTTCAGATACTTCTACAGCTTGCTGAAGAGAAAGAACGGATTCATCGGCACGAGAAAGACGAGCCTCAAGGTCAGCGATGTACTTGCTGGATTGGATTTCAACTTCTCTGAATCTCGCAAGTTCGCGCCTAAGGTCGGTCATGGACTCAGTTGAAGAAACAGATGTTTCGTCGTATGCCCTCAGGCGTTCCTCCAAGTCTCGGACATATGCCTATGCAGACCATTTAGAATGAAAGATCACACATTGCATTTCATTAACTCACCTCAGTCGAAGTTTCCCGCTCCATGAGTTTCGCGACTCGGGCTCTCAACTCTTCTATATAGAGTTCTGTCGCTGCATGACGCTCCGTGAAAGCATTCAACTCCTCCTCTTTTTCCTCGAACATTTCGTTCGTATGGCGCAAAGCGACCCTGTTGAGGTTGAGCTCTGCCTCCATCGCGTTGATAGTCTTCTCGTACTCTTCAATGACGGGGCCAACAATTTCCTCGTATTTGGCAGTTGAATTGACTGCACCAGATGTGCTGTATCGGTGTTTCTCGCCGAGTTCGCGTCGAAGCCGTGTGAGCTCTTCAGTTCGTTCCACAAACTTCTCTCGCAAATCCTCATAGTTGTTTTGAAGGTCTGTCAACTGTGCGAGTACTTTCTTTCCTGCACCTTCCACCACTTCGGGTTCTTTGTCAACACCAGGTAATATGCCACCCTCCTTGAGAACCTTCAAATCCTTCCGCAGACGAGTGACTGTCCCTTGCAACCACTCTACATCATCCCAACCATCTTCCTTCTCATTAAGGACTGCACGATTTTTGATGTTTCGCGCACGGTTGGCATACTTCAACGTGTTGATGGTTTCCGCAGCATTCCATTCAGCAGGACTAACGCAAGCAATCATCAAAGTGTGCGCATTGCCTCCAAGAGAATCTTGAAGCAATCTCGTCAACTTGGAATCGCGATAGGGAATATGAGTTATCATCCTGGAACGGGACGGATCACCAAGGGCAGAGATGACATTTCCAAGAGCCAAAAGTCCGCTATTAATGGAAATACCTTCCTTAATACGTTCTCCTACAGCAGCGGTACGCTTGAGCTAAAGAAGTAAAATTAAAATAAATGTCAGCAATCTGGAACCGAAGAAGCAAAACGAAACCAACCCGTTCGGATCCAGCTAGATCGACGAAGTTGAATTTAGAGACGATTGTGACCCATTCACCTCGTTCTTCATCGGAACGCACGCTTAATCGCTCGCTGTGGTGTCCTAGAGCGCTAGAGGAACGTAAACTTCCTCGGCCGATTGCCGATGCGAAACTGTTTGGTGTGGAAGGACGGCCAAACGTAGGCGAGGCAACACGGTTGCTTGCTGGAGAAGGGCCACCGCCAGAATATAAGGATCCAGGACGCGTCAGCCTCGAAGGTGACCGACCAGCAGGGGGAAGCGGAGAGGAAGATCGCGGGGACTGTCCTAATCCAGTATATTTCTTCTGGGTAAGAGTTAGAGAGAAAATAGCATGCGACCGTGAGGATTGAGCATTCATATCTGTTTCGTTGGTTTGCCGAAAAGAGGATCCCTTCTTAAGAAGGCTATTGCCAAATCAATAAAGACTATCGAGTATGAGAATGGTAAAGCGCACTTCATAACCTCCGCAGTATTCTTGACATTTACTTCTCGAAGCCCACCCCAGATAATATGACCCTCTTTATCCTCTCTAATTTGAACTTCGCGTCTTACACCGGTCGGGTCATCTAGGCTCAACAGGTCTATGAGATCTTCGTTGTAAATTTCTATAAAGGACGCCTTGAAAGTATAGCTCCAAGCATTTCCGCGTTCTTCTTTAGATTGTCTAGCACCAGAAAAAACCGAAGCAATGGCGCGAGGAATGATACCCATGCGATTGTGAGGATCAGAGGGGTCCGCATCAAGGTCAATACCGGTCATGGTGAACGTTTTCCCGCTACTGGTCTGGCCGTATGCAAGAATGGTACAATTAAATCCCTCGAGAAAGCGAGAGACCAATGGACGTGCAGTGGCGTCAAAAAGTTCATACTGCGTTGCGGCAGGGGGGTGTACCTGGTCAAAATTGAAGGTCTGCTTTTTGGGCCCAACAGGACTCGAGGTAGCCGCGGCTGGTACACCTGAGCCTGTCAAAGCGTTTGAAGGTGATTCTATTGAGACAGAGGTAGAGGAACCCGTCTGAATGACAGAGCGTTGAAAACGAGCAGGTATGGAGGTTGCGTCCTGGGCGGTAGGGGGGCGTATACGAAGGGCTGAACGGCAGGTAAACAATGCTTACAAATAATGATGCTTGTTATACTCACCAACTTGAACCGAGGTCGTCGCTGCGGACGATGAGCTCGAAGGTGCCATGGTCGCTCGTCTCATCACCAACTTTGCTTGCCTCAAATCAGAGAGCTCGGTTGTAACCGGAATTACATTCCCACGGATGAGCAGATGACACCTGTGACCACAGAATTATGTAAAATATTATTGCTTTATCCACAACTCTGAACTTATGTTTTCTGTTGAGGACTTGAAGCTTGAGGGCCTGCTTCATGCAAAACCGCTAAATATGGTATTTTACTTGGTCAATGAGTCACCGTCTGCATTCATAGCCGTTGAAAAATCTCATTCCGAGGATACCTTACCATGGATTACCGCTTTTACTACTCATCTTATGTAAAATGGCCAGGTCACCGCTTCTGGAATTCCCGCTTCCCATCCCCATGGCTTCTTTGTTGTAAATCAGGCTCTTTGATCTCCAGGACCATGTGAGGTCTACGTGGGCAGAAGGCTTCAAGTTCTACTAAGCTGAATTTGCCATCAGCTTCTTAAGTTCATGTTTAGATTCTTTCCGTCCTACGTGATGCTGCGAACACTGGTTTTTTCCCCTCTTCAAACTTCACGGCGATCACGACGGAGCCACTTATGAACAATCTCATGTAAACCGCGAAGACGTCCGATGGACAAGCTGATTTGATTGTTAGCATCTTGTCCCATTGCGTGAGTTCGAATCCAGTCTGCGTGATTTACCGACGACCTATTGAAATGACTCTGAGATAATGGGTCGAAAATAGCTCCGCAGTCCCTGGGGGGCGATTATTTGTTCAAGCTGTCGTCAAGTACCATTTTGTGGACACAAGATTTTCGAATACACTTGGTCCAAGGACCTTTGCAAAGTCATTTTCCGTGTTCCTCCTGTACTTTAATCCCTTTCCCACATTGAATCAAAAGACAATGACAGAAACAGAGCCTTGTGTGAAACATCCAAGGTCCCTCAACCTCCGAGTTCTGTGGCGATCTAAGGTGATCTATCGCTCGCAGAATGATGAATCCCGGATTGTTGCAACAAGTTCGAAATACATCAAACATTGGAAATATTTCAGATTCATCAAATTTGGGTAATGCTAGACTCTAGGATGCTGCAGACGAAAGCAAAACATTCCATAACATTACGACTATTATGTAGCATAGCAAGAAACAAGCCAGTCTAGTTATTACAATAACGTCTCCCCTACACAGCACATGAAATTCAAATTACACAAGGCATGAGCAGTAAGTGACGCACCAAGAGCAGATCCCACCAGAGAACATCCAATGGCAACAGTTTGCTTGGCGCTGACTTCATCTGCTAGTGATGGATTGACCTCCTGCAAAAACGTAGATGCAATTAGGGTTCCCGCTAACAATCAATTCAAACCTACCATCATATCAAGAGCAACCAATAGACCTGTTTTATGAATCGCTTCGCAAATGTAATGACCTTCTCTGAAGGTTAGGCCTCCTCTCACCTTTCGCGACGAATACGTCACATTAATCGAGTGCTTGAACCAGAATAAATGATCCACTTACAGGAGTACCAGTGGAAGGTGCAACTGACGGGTCCAGGGCATCGACATCAAAACTCAAATGAATCGGCCGGTTTCTAACAGGGTTGACATGATCCAAGGCCATCTCCACGACTTGTCCAATGCCGTATTTATCGACCTCGTGCATGCTGAATGCCTTGATGTTATTTTCGCGCAAAATCTTCTTTTCAGCAGTGTCCACGTCTCGAAGGCCGATATACACAAGCCGGTCTGGTCTTAAGAGAGGCTTAACCCAGGAAAACTCTTCGACTTTGCTGCCGATTCCAAGCAAGAAAGAGAGGGGCATTCCGTGAATATTTCCTGTGATTTCACGTAGAATTCAGAATCTCAGATCTTGAAGTAACATTCATTACCAGATACCGTTGTTTCTACGGTGTTGATATCAGTATGGGCGTCAATCCAAACAACACATGCGTCAGGATATTTCCTGCAGCACAAAGAAGTTAATCTTGAAGTCAATTTCGGTAAAGGGATCATTTTCTCACATCAACGTTCCGGATATGGTCCCCATTGCCTAAACTCTAGAATAAGCAAAGACACTTGTGTCTGCTCCCTCACTCACTAGAGAGTGGTCTCCTCCTAGGGTAACAGGTAAATTACCCTTGGCAGCATGAGCCCCAACAACCTCTGCAACAGACTTCGCTACTCGCGAAACCAATCTAGGATTTTTCAAAATTCCGATTGGAGGATCATTCTTAGCGTCGATCTCCTCAAATTGGTGATGACCGTCAAACTTGACTTTCCACCCAAGATCCTCAAGCAGACCAACGAGACCTGCTTGAACAAGACGAATAGGAGCTTGGTCAACGCCTGCTTTGGGCTGTCGAAAATAAAAATAAATTCAGAAATTAAGACACGACAACACAAGAGCGAAGGAAACTCACCTGACCACCGCTTCAGGAAAGAAAGCGGGTACACCAATTCAGCATATGCCATACTGTTAGTGGTTAAAAGGTACCTGAAAGGACAACCAACAAGCTAATTTTGATAAAGTTTCCTTGTCAGAATGAAGAACAGTTTGCGACATCCGAGAAGGAAACGCACAGCTACAGTCTTGGGCTCACTGAGGAAACGAGATTTGGAAGCCATAGGGTTGCAATTTACTGACAGAAGAAACGAGGGCGATATTTAACGCGTCCGGATCATCGAAAAATTTCAGCACAAGACTGGGCAGCAAGTTCCGAATTATTCCATATGCGGTCCGTACGGAACGGACAGCTCGGGTGGAACTCTCGGTTCCACTTTTTCCAGCAGCAATCTTTTCGAACAGAAGTGAATCTGAGCTATGCAAAACTTCCGATACAGCAGAAGCTATGGGTACAGTGCTTCTGTGCACCTGTTTCGGTTGTGAAAATAAACCCGACTTACAGCAATTTAATTGCAGATCTTCTGCACATTTTCATAGCTCCGCGCATATATGTTTCATACAACTTATATCTGAACAGGAGATTCGTCAGGAATGACCACTTCTGAAGTTCTTGTTCCCGTCACGCCTGAAAGCGTGAAAACCTAGCTAGTAGCATTTTCATCATTGTCAAGCTGTCTTCTTGATTATTTTACCATCAAGTACCCTTTCCCGTAATCTTTCGCTGAAAGACGTCTACGGGGGAAAAGATCTCAGGGACCTCGTTGACCCTCATTTGTGGGGGGGGGGAGAATGATCATCCTTCTCGACATGAAGTTTGTGTAGAATGTGATCTCGTAGAGCATACCGTCCCCCCTTCTCAGGCTTTGACTCGAGGGATGAAATGGAATCTATCGAACAATAAAATGACAAATAAATTGGCTCCCAGAACGTTGCAAAAGAAACTTGCCCATTCCAACATTTCGCACTATTCGGGGCTATATAACCGAATGTGGAAAGGTCAAAATGCTTGACTGAGTACAGAAGACGGACATACTGATAATATGGCCCGCCTGGGGCCGTTGTGCCAGAACCTCGACGTAAAATCTCGGACAAGGTCAGGGAAAAAAGAAGAAATGAGACTCTCAAATGAGAAAGCAACACAAGGTAGAAAAACTCGGAATGAAAGTTCGAAGGAAAAATAAGCAAAGACTTACCACCTATCATGCGTCTTATCTGGGTGGTGTGCACTGTGATTGCGCATTCTTAAGTTCTGGTGCTTGCTTAAATAAACGCTCTGGAAAGAGGTCAAACACTGTTCCGCTAATGACAAAAATGTTTATTTCCATGTGGCTGATTCTCTGATTATTCAAATACATGAGTTGCTCAAAAAGATGAAAAAAAAAACACCAGGAGAAAGCAGACAATCGATTAGCGGCGGTGGTGCAACAAGAAAAACTCCCGGCATGCTATGATTTATCTCATCCTCCTCATTTTTGAAGAAGGTCTTGCAACAAATTCATCGCTTTGCTCCGATATGTATCCGATGTGATGTTGACCAACTGCGGCAAGTTGAGAAATGTCAAAAGCGGAGGGTCGTCGCAGGACGATGACCATTGTTCCCATGAAGTGTTCCGGAGAAGGCTTATCGAATTTTTAGGTGCATTCGGATTTCGCTTATGGGCAAAATAGACTATTTTTTATAAACAAGTTGTTGTTGCTCAGTTAGAGATGTAAACAAGTGAAACGAGAATTTCCACATACTGACGGTATCCACGGCGGTATTATCTGTGGAATTCCCGAGGAAGTCCCCTGTGTCAAATGAATGTCCCATACCGAGTGCTGCTGGAACGGGTGGTGGTAGACTCCGAAGGTATCCTTAACAACAGTTCGTTAAGTTCATGACGGGAAGGAGTTGCCCAAGTACTAGTAATTAACGTACGGAAGGAATAGGCTGGTTGTGTCTTGGATGCTATTTCAAGCAAGAAGCGGCGTGGTGCTTGGAAGACCATGTCGCCCAAAAGTGCAGCGAGTCTCTTAAACTGTGGCCTGCAAAACAAGAAAAGGTCAAAAGGCGTCACGATAAGAACTATGGATAATAGTACGAACGACAACGCATTTGCCGTCCCAGTGTTAAATGGCGAGCCCTGAATGAAACGGTCTTGAACTAGACGAAAGACGTGCAACAACAAAATAATCTACTTGGGTAACGTCATCTGGATACGCTTCCGCTAGGGCTTCTAATTCTGCATCGGATATCGTTGGAAAATATCTATGATTATAAAAATGAGTTGCAAAGCGTTGAAATGGATGTGGTGCCCAACTCCGTCTTTATGTATTCCAAGTACTGAGCATTTGTCCTGTCTAGATGTCAGCGGAAGAACGTTGAAACGTTAACAATTGCTCACGTTATATTGAGAGTGGAAAAGGAGAAAAGACTGTCAGAGTGACAACCAAGTCCCTATTGTTTACATGGTAGGCAAGATGTAAACTCACGTCCCCTCGTCTTCGCAATCGCCTGTGATAAAAGGAACCTGTGAAACCTCAGGAAAAATCCGCTCTGTGGAATGGGAGTACTAACCCTAGCATACTCCCCGCTTTGAAGAATCTGGAGAGGGTCGCGAGGGATGAGTCTCCCGTCAATCATTGGTTGAAATGCTAGCTTCAAACTTGGATAAGAGTAGTAATTTGGCTCGCGATTGACGGCCTGTATGAGTTGGGAATATGGTACAGCTCGGAGGCAACCTAGCCGGTCTTGGGCATTGGTACAATTTGTTGCACTGACGATGTTATCGAAATAGCGCTGCATGTCTAGCACATTCGGAAGTTTCGTTGGAGAACCCGATTGCTGCAACACCTGAATGAAAGAAATTCAAGCATAGAAGGGAGTCCCAATACCATGATGGCTCCTGAAAACAAACTTCCAGAATATCCATGCTTGAGGATAAGGTGCAAGCCGACAGAAATTGCGCCTGCACTCTCTCCCCAACTTTCCAACGTCCATCAGTAATTGAGTCGAAACTCCAAAATCGGTCTCACATTGTAATTTTTCTAGGGTCTCCTCCAAAGGCGGCAATATTGTCTCGAATCCATTCGAAGGCAAATAGTTCTAGGAGTTGCCGTTTTATCAATGTATTGAACAAGGACTAAACGTCTAGCACTCACGATCGTATAAACCGGCATTTGTGATTCCAGCTTCTTTCACCTCCTTTCCGCCTAGAAATCCAAATGCTGGAAAGATATGAAAAGAAAATCAAAGATATCACCAAAACCTATTCTTACCACTGAGACGATAATTTGCGGAGACAAAGATAACTGGTTCATTCAAAGCAATGGATCTGTTTACCACTAAGTCGCCTGGGTACATCGAGGTATCGCCAGTCTGGAACCCGCCTGGAGAGCCGAAGTCAGTGAATACTCAGATGGAGGTGAGTGTTTGACCTCCGTAGATATACTGTTTGGAAGATTCAAAGTTCTATCGGTGGGTATTAGCGCAGCACTTACCACAAGAACAGGGAGCGCTTTCCCTTTTGGAATGTTGGCTGGACGTACAACATTGACGAAAAGGCCTACGTATGAAGAAAGTCAGATACGGAGGCTTTCTGTGGTATTCTATAGCTTACAATCCTCTGATATGTTCACTGAAGGAGTAGGAAATGGCACAGGAATTTCTTTCGGAAAACTAACCTCTTGCTGAGGGCACGCATTCCCGAACATTCTTGCTTCACGGGTTCCATTGAACGGCAAAGGGGGTTGCGGAAGCCCAAAGCGATGTTCACCAGTTCTATTGACCAGATAGCCACTATGTCAACAGAAACACAGAAATCAACAAAGTGATTCGCGTACGGGGGAAGCGCAAACGGAATCCCTAGATATTGAATAAGATCTCGGTCAACTTTTCCTTGGAACGAGCCGTAAGGGAGCTTGACAAGGTCATCCGATGTTACAGGGACGGCCTCAAATAGCGCACAGAGCGAAAGTAGGGAGAGACAATATGTGAGACGGTGCATTTCAGTTGGGGTGAACCTGGGTCCCAATCGACGTATTTAAGGTGGAACGATCTGATTGTGCGAAAATCATTCGAACAGAACGCCTAGCATCACCATGAGCGCTGAGCGCGTATGATCAATAATGGCTCCACATTAAGAACGCCGACGTCTATGGCTATAAACATTGTCAGTTAATCCGGTCGATGTGTCATTACATTCTCTATTACATTCACCTTCACAGGAGAACATCAGTAAAACTGGCAATAAAAACTGGGTCATATATATAGAACAACTTGCGTAATCAAATTTGCAGGCCGTCAAAGAACCAGATACGACGTAAGAGTCGTATTCCATGAGACGGAAAAGTTGAAATGCCGTTCGGCCTGAGCTCCTTCCAAATGGAATGCAGTGTGATACACGAGTGGAATGTGGTGAGGCCTAGATATCAGATCCTTATTCGTGTCAATTGATATAAACATCAAAAAAATGACGTTCCTTTTACCGAGTGTTTATGAGTCTTTGATAGCAGGGTGGGTGTCACTGGCGGCGCATGTCAAATTATCAAGCGGGTCCTGGATCATGCTTCATGTGTCAACTTTTTCTTCATTTCCTTAATGGGACAGGTTACGATTGTGGCAGGCACGGGGGGAAATTCATGAGGCTATACCAGACTGTATGGAGGCAACGTAAAGCGCAACGCCCATCGGCTGCTGCTTAGGGTTTGTCGAGTTTGATCTTCATCGACTTTGTGCTTCATCGGCGATTCAAGACTGAGGGCAATAGAAATTCAATATACTTTACAAGCCTCGAATGAAGGCAAACACTTGCTGGGGGAAGGGCGGAACGGAACCTTCAAGTTCGAAAAGTTGCGCAAGACTAACAAGGTAGTTCTTAGAATCCCATCTGGTCACTGGTGTTGCTGAAGCAAGGCGTGTGATTGTATCTCTTTAGTCGCAAGTTGTCGCCGGCTTAGACGCTCTGAATTTTGAAAACAGTCGAAGTTCAAAAGCTGTTCGAGTGGGATATTCCGTCAAAGACAAAGCGATAATTTGATTTGATTCAATCCGTGCGTTTGCGTATTCTGAAGCAAAAATCGGTGATAAATGCGAACGACCAGTTGAAATGGAGAGTTTACCTTTGGGAGAATGACATCAAAAGCATCACTGATCCTTTTACTACCCGAAACAGAAATAAAGGTATTCTTGATTCTTTGTTGATGTGCTTTAGGTGATTTGGAAAAAGGAAGAAAAAAACAGCGTGTCCTTGGGGAAAAAAATCATGAGTGAGCACACTAGAAGAAAGTTGACATTTAGCTTACATCATTCAAAGGCAAGCGTTCTGAGGCATGAAAAGCTATCAATATATTCAACAAGGATGAAACATATAGAACTTACGATCGTACAAACCGGCGTTTGCGATTACAGCGATTACAACTTTCCTTTATTTCCTTTCCACTTAGAAATCTGGACAGACGAAACAAAACTTGTTCTTACCATTGACACCGTAAAGATGACAAGCTAACTGGTTCAATAGCAATCAACCTGGTTGCCACTGCGCCGGCCTGAGTAGGAAGAATGCTCCAGAGTTAATGATTTCTCGAGACGAAAGTGTCCGTGCTAACCATTGTAGATATACTGTCAGGAAAGTTCTCAGTTTTTCGGGTAGATTGACTCTTACCACGGCAATGGGGAGCACTTTTTCTTTCGGAATGTTGACCAGACGTACTACGACACTGATGAACAGGCGGTGTTCAATATGCAGGTTTGCCATGATATTGGGCTGTGGACGCGAGTTGTTTAAACCTTTACAGGGAGTCCGGAACAATCGTTATCCGAGTCTTTGATACTGTCGCAACTTGTTCTATTCGCTTTTGTACCACTCGACTTCGATCTGGGGTCAGTTTAGCACTTTGAGAGCGGCACCATGTCTTGGATATCGTAGAAATATCTCTCAATGCCATAGAGAACTTTATTAACAGGGCAAAGAGAAGATCACGGCACATTCGTTGATATCACTGCATTCCTTCTGCAATTCAACCTTGGAAACGACACAGAAATCGAGTCATCGATCAGGCTACACTTTGCATTTTGCTTTTGGGTGGGAGAACAAAGTAAAGTCTGATGTGTACAACAAAGATGAATATATCAGATTTGAAGGCACATATCATGCAAAGGGATCAAACGGGGTAAAGGCCTTTTTAAACTCTTCAGCATCGGTTCTGTCTTCCTCCTCAGAAAGCATGCAGGCCTTCCAGTCATATCTCTGGGGTATTCCAATAAGGTTGGCGAGTACCTGCCTAAAAACATAGGTAAAAAGCTTTGACGGCTTGAACAAAAAAAAAAAGGAACGCACCTTCCAAACTGCACACTAAAAGGCACACTCTCCTTCATTAGATGTACTAATTTTCTCTCATCTGGAAGGTCGACTCTGAAATAACTCCCTTTCCCATTCGCACAAATGGATAACGCCACCTCGGGATCTTCCTCGAACTCAATACCCTGCAATCGTCCTTCTTGCACAAAGATTTCTTCTATTTTATCTTTGAGTTGTCGAGGCACAGGAACGACTTGCATGTGTACATGACCGCCTTTGGCCGAAAGCCGACCGACTTCAAACACAACAGGAACGCAGTTGTACTTGGCATACATTGTGCCCAAGGCTTTCTTATACCTAAAATGGAACAACGAAAGGCGCTGAGCCAACGCTGACAAGCCAAGGAAAGGGGTCCAACGTACTGTTCCGTCTCTTCTATGATCGGCGGAGCCAAATCCAAAGGAATGGTTGAGAAAGTCGGATAATGCGTAATTGGAACGATCAGAACATGACCGCCCCCTGGTACATCAACGTGGTTGGCCGCTGACTGTGTTGGTATTATTTGTCCTTTAGGAAGCGTCACGTAACACTCTGAGCCAATAGCTACAATGAGATGTTTCCTGTGGAGCATACAGGTCACCACAGGTTCCTTTTCAAAAAAGAGGATGACGTACGCAAGATTTGGATTAGACAAGCAAAACCAACATTCATCTGGTGCAATCTCCTTGGGTGGCCCTCGCTTGCCTCGATATTCTCCATGTGGAACATGTTGATTTGCGACTAAGCAATCCTCCAGATAGTGGTTCTCGCTTCCACAAGCACGACAAATGTAGCCAGGTTTAGGTTTCTTGCCGCCTGTATCGCCTACTTCGTTTCTTGTTGGACAGTCACGGACGAAATGGCCTGGCTATAGAATGGGGTATCAGTACCCATTGCGGTCGTAACAAGAGGCGAAAAAACTACCTCGTGGCAAATTTTACAGACGTAATTCTCTGGTGGCTTTGACCGCTCGGGGCAGTCGTTGATGAAGTGCTGAAATGTGACATTCAATATACAACTGATAATATCAGTTGAGGCTCACATCTGTGGATTCACATCGTCGGCACTTGTACCCCGGTGGTGGTTTACCAGGTTCACCCTGCTCTAAACATATATGAAAATTCAGGAACTAGCGTGGATATAGATACACGTACCAATACGACTTCGCTTTTGAGGGAGCTGGATATTGCCAAATATAAAATTTTCTCCTTCTGTATGCAAAGGGCGTTTATATGCTCGGGGATATGCTTCCGAAAACGGATTCTTGGTCGCATTCTGCGGACGTGGTTGCGGCTCGACGACGTTGTTTGGCGAGATGCTGAAGGCGTAGAACCACTAGCGTGTTCCACATCAGCGACATAATTCACAACGAATGACCAGCTCCATACGTACCCTCTGCTTTTTACCTGCAACGGCGTCTCCCCCAAACGTACCAAGACTTACAAACCTGGACACCCTACTCTTCTCGTCGTCCCACACGTAAGGGTCTCTCTCCCAAAAGATTGGAGGTTGAACCTTTCCAACACCAGCGGCGAAGTGATACCGGGGCTTAGTTTTCCGTACAATCTCATCCAGTGGGGGAGCTCCCAAGTTCGAATTTGTTATCTGAGGATCAGTCAAGGGAGATTGGATGAATTGGGCTATGGAGGAGGGCCAAACGTTCGTGAGGAGAATATCGATAAGTTGAGAAGACGAGGAAGAAGCCTGAATTGACGCAAGGGAAGTATAAGTGCCCTTTTTGTTCTGGGTTTGTTGGCTGGACGAAGAGCTGAGAGTATTGGAAAGCAAGCGGTCGATGGTGTGGTGGGAGAAAAAAGGTGACACAAAGCCTGGGGCTGCCTCTGCTGTACTAAATATTTGGGATTCAAAAATGCCACCAAGGCATGCTATTCGTAGGCGGTTCGCTGTGGTGATTATCCCAGACTTGCCTGAAAATGGGTAAGCTATACTTTGAGGGAGAATGTCTGGGCAACGCACTCATTAAGAATACATTTTTGCATAACTCTCCTCCGGTCTTTGCAAACTTTTCAATTACACGTGGAGGTAAGGGATATTCGCCCTGCATGATATAACATTCGATAGGGGCTAAGAATTAACATATTAGTGATTGGATGATGCAGTATAAGACCCATACCTTCAAGTAGGCCATCTAACAACTGACTGGCGTCGTCATCGCTCGTCCCGGAATCCTCTGTCGGAGGCCCAAAGAAGTCACCAACACACAGCAGCAAATCGAACTTTCCATGTTTCTTGTCTATAGCCGAAACCTTTGCAAATAGTTCACGAATTGAACCCAGCGCTGAACCAACAGTCAATCTATTCAACAGGAGAGGGTCAAAAACGTGATGCTTCCAAGTAAAACGAGTACTCACATTTTTGTGGTTGATGCCGCCATGAACACTGGTGAAGGCACTGGACCAAGTTGAATGTGGGCCGGGCCGACAACGACCGCACCTTGACTTTGCACATCGTCGTCAGATCTGGATTGGGCTTAAGGCGCAGATAATATATTCAAGAATTAGACAAGGGGGGAATTCATGGATGATTTCCAGGTTGCTGTGGCTACTTAGCACAAGGAACGAGAATCAATAATGGGGTGTCAGGCTTGAGAACCTCCCTCAAAATGTCATACTACAAGTTTGTCGACAGGGAGAATCAGTCGCGACTCGCGAATAATTGGGTGTCAATTCATGCCAATTGGCAAGTAATCTGTTCTGATTTCCAATACTGATGGTTGACTCTTCGGTACAAGGGCAACTTGCTTTCCAAATTTGGAAGCTACAATTCTGTGGTTTTTTTTCCCCACCGTTGTTCGTTCGCAAATATAAAGTCAGGCCCAGGTCCTATACCGATATTTCCCGTCCATCTTGGTCGTCCACTCGTTCATGTTTTCTGTATTCCTCCTGGCCTATGCCTTCTTTTTCTTTCCAACTCATGCTGCACCTGCTGATGGCAATAATAATAGACCAATCGTTGTTCCTCACTTAAATCCGTCCAAGATCATTTGTCGGTCACCAGTCGCCAGAAAGTACCTATGTCCAGCTCAAGGAACTAGCCTCAATAGACCTACTCCTCTTGGTATCGCTCAGGGCGTAGCAGATCCAGAAGGCGCATTGAGGTTTGCTGTTAAATATGGCATAGCTGATAGATGGCAGCCATCGTCTGTAGTCACTGCTTGGAATCTACCGTAAGTGCTATCTATTTTCCAGCTCAGCGTATGTTGACCCTCTGCAGAGATGGCTCTACAAACGTTTCCTCTCTCCCTCTCGCTTGCCCTCAACCAAATCTTGACCCATCTTTGTACACCGAAGACTGCCTTTCTATGGTTCTCTACGTCCCTCCTTCCCTAAATCTGCAGAGTGCTGTCCCAACGCTTGTTTGGTGTGTTCTTTACTTCTACAATCGGCTCCCTTACTCAAGTTAGGTAGGATCCACGGAGGTTCATTTATCGTCGGTTCTGCTTCTGCAGCAGGTTTGGATGGTTCTAAGCTTGCAATTGCTACCAATTCCATTGTGGCCGTTATCCAACACCGTCTAGGTGCTGTAAGTGGCCGCAAGTTGCTCTTACGCCCCCACCTTTCTTACTGTCAATTTCTAGCTTGGTTTCATGCCGCCAAATGGGCAGACTAATCTTGCTGTCAAAGATGTTATTACTGCATTGAACTTTGTACGGCGAATTGTTCCTTCCTTTGGAGGCTGTACCTCGAAAGTTACTCTCGCGGGCCAAAGCAGTGGTGCTACCATGATTCGCGCGCTTCTCGCTGCCCCATCCGTTTCGTCGCTATTCAGATCTGCAATTCTGCAGTCCGACCCTATGGTGAGTGCTGCTACTCTTCCATATCTATTTGTTTCTAAACTTCAATCAGAATTTTGGTTTTCTTAAACCTCGAACTCAAACCACCCTTCAAAACTATTTCACCTCTCAAATTGGTTGCACGTCGACTGACTATGCATGTTTAAATGGTTTGAACTTGGCAACTATTATTGATGCTCAGATGAGCACTTTCGGTGCGGCTCCCACCCTTGATCCCGCTGCTGGAACCAATGTACCTATTCGTCCGGTTCTTGATGGGTCATTAATCACTTTCCCCCTGGACCTATCAGGCCCCTTCCCCGCTCAAAATAAACCCCTTTTGATAACTTCCGTCGCACAAGAAGCTGGTTTCGCCATCTACACTTTTTTTACTCAGCCACTCCCACAGGCCATATTGCGTGATATTTCCGTAGCAACTTTCGGCACTAACCGAACCGACATAATCCTCGCCAATCCACTCTATGCCCCAACGGTTGCACCTGACGGAACGAGCGACATTCGTCCTCTGCTGCAGACAATAGGCACGGACTCCCTCTGGCGATGCTCTAGCTGGAGCTTTGCTCGCAGCTGGGTACAGAGTGGGGGTACCGCTTACGTTGGGGAGTACATCGTCGGGGCTTCATATCCGGGGAATGAGGTTGCGCTGTATTGCACCCAACCTGGCATTGTCTGTCACCAAGACGACATTGAGATAATTGTACGTTCCTGTGTTCCTTCTCCTTATTGTCGTTCTGATGGACGCTTCTCAAGTTTGGCACCGCCGTCAATCAAACAAATCCTCAATCGACACTCATTGGTGAAATGCAAAGTCGGTACAAATCTTTCCTACAAAATGGTAACCCCAATGCGGGCAACCTGCCTACCTGGGCCCCAGCCCTCAATGACAACGTTCACCCTATCCTCCTCGGAGGCTCGGGTGAGGCCGCTGTTGGCGCATGCGATCCAGGCTTTTGGGGTAAAAAAGTAGAGTATGACTGCCAGTTTTACAACCACTAGACGAGTCGGATGGTATCTTATTGTAGTAACTTGTCCTTTCTATTTGTGAATTCCCAATGACCTATTTATTTTCTTGATACCACTGTAGCCCTAGTTCATATCGCGACTCTGTCACTCATAGTGTAAATTAAAATACATAGATTTTCTAATTTTTGTCATTGGGTCATCAAAATCACATGACCTCACATATATAGTCGCAAAGGCGTTGAATTTTTTTTTTCTTCACTCATCCACGAGTTCGCCTATTGTCCCCCTGCGATTTTTCATGACATGCCTGCAGGAGTCTACCGCGAATTCTAGAAGAAGTGTTGGTTCTTCAGCTGGAGCGCGCTTTAGCTTTCAATACGAGACTTTGAAGCGCGATTTCCTTACCGGAGATCCTACAGATACCTGATCTTTGTCGAAATTGATAGTCAACAAACAGGCCTGTATATCGTTACAATAGTTTTTAGCAGTAGCTAAGTAGCATAGTTGAAGTCCGACATAAGGTATAGCTTTGACGGGACTAGAAAAAATCGATTGGATTAGAAAGGGAAGAAGGAGATCATAACGTGTTCTGACAAATTCGCAGGATGATGCATCCTCGCACAATGTGCTCAATGTGTGACTTAATCAAAGCTTGGATTCAAACATAAATTCGATCTCTGTAAAAATATCGAAGTTTCGCATCAGAGCAATTCCTGCAGGAATCTGATAGAAAACAACAAGTCATCGCAGTCATAAGTTTGTCCTTTGAGGGTGCGGCGGACACTTACAGCAGTATCCACACTGATAATCATACGATGCAGTCTGCCCTTCTTTGACCCTCGTGTCTCGTCGCCCTCAAAGGTAACGATCGAGTGACCGTCCTCGTCTCGACCAAGCCTTTCTGGATTGATGAGCATTTGTCCGAAAGCTCCTTTTGAAAGGGTTTCAATTTTGGCCTTCTGCTCGGCGGTGTTAACTGAGCCATGGAGAAGGTCGGCCAGGGTGGATAGAATATAAAATTGCGGAGGCATGCACCTGATTTTGCCTTCGAGACATTCGACTAGAGCCCGCCTCGGATGAAGAAACCGAGCTTCGGTAATTTCTTGCATGCCATCTTCAAATTTACCACATCAGGGAGGGTGTGTTATTCGATGGATGAATCAGAAAAGATATTGAACATCAAAAAGAAGATGATGCTACTTCCCCT
>Ga0307514_10002252_pt1 | contig 20550 bp, 21 predicted proteins | sample 16_EM_MG_FD_203088 | JGI IMG/M metagenome (GOLD analysis project Ga0307514, IMG submission 203088) | Populus trichocarpa ectomycorrhiza microbial communities from riparian zone in the Pacific Northwest, United States - 16_EM | ecosystem: Host-associated > Plants > Roots > Unclassified | place...
TTTAATATAGCCACGAGCCACGTACAGGCTCTGGTATCGTAAATAAACAAACGAAATTAAAAAACCGTTGAATAATCGGGATTGCCGGTATATGTCGTGGAGCCCAAATGCGAGTCGAGTCGAGGGATTCGGAGCTGTGCCGGGGCAACGCCAGCTGAATATATACTGTGCTATCTATGGCCTGTAAGTACGATAAGTGTTACAAAGTTCGAATATGCTCAGCCTCTGCACCGTCACCCTATAGGGTGGGCTGCGGATACACAATTCGTAGCCAGTCATGTCATGAACTGCGTGTGCAAGGATTACGTTACTCTACATATCGTGGGTTGCGTATGTGTGCGGTGTGGATGGCCGATCTTCGTGAATTACCGCATCTACTGGCGAATAAAGGTCCATGTCGCTTTTCAAGACATAGGCCGAGCTCAGGCAGGAAAGTCGATATACAAGGCCAAAAGCAAGTGGCTTTAACGTGAGCTCGGCCTATGTCTTGAAAAGCGACATGGACCTTTATTCGCCAGTAGATGCGGTAGTGGGACAGACAGGGTAAAGTACCAGTACCTAACTTGTGGTTAACTTTGTACAGCCAACCTCTGTATCCGGCGTTTAAATCTGAGAATGAAGGCCCCTGGCCTGCCCATACAAAATCCATTGCCACGCGTTTCAGTGTAAGTATTTGTAAGTACCTACCCAGCACTGGCCAATGCAAATCACGAGTAGAGTAGGTACCTACTCTACCTAGGTACTCGGAATCATCTCAAGGCCTACGCTTTTTTTAAATAAAAAAGTTGCGGAATTTTATTTATAAAATTACTACCAATACAATTCCCACGGGCCTACAGAGTAAGTAATTATAAACTCAAACAGAAAGAGATACAGTTTTTTTGGGCGAAGGTACCGTCGTAGGCAGTTATCGTGCTGTGGGAGTCGAATTGTTGAAATTGCTGCGCAAGGCTTTTTTTAGACCAGTTTCTGCGGCCCGGATTCCACTATCCTTGCTTGGCGATGTTCCAACAAGTTAAATCTAAACCTGTAAACGCTGGGGTGATTAAATACCCTCCCAGTTTCCGATTGGTTAGATGCATGTTCAAGTCTACCGAATGGCACTATAGCTATAGGATGTGTATGACTTTGATAGAGGCTGGCGGGGAGTAAATTGGTACGCGGAATGCAGGTCTTTGGAGAGATAGACGGGACGAGTCTCATATAATTTCCTCTACGTTGGGGAGTTACTTGTGCGCCTGTTGTTCTGAAGGGGCAACCATCGGGCCCCTCTACGACATGGCGATGCGAGTACAGATTAGATGCGTTATATACATGTTCACGCCGAGTGAGTTTTTAAGAAGCCTGGGTAAATTTGCCAGCAGTTTCTATGTTGACGAATTGGGTTTATGATATCAAGTCTTCACTATGCTCTTTCCCATCACCATTTACTATAAAATAAAGCCTCCTTCGCTATCCTATCATACACTACTTATCAGCAATCGGAATCTCCTTCCCGCTCATTGATTTGTATTGGCCTCGGATGACTGTTTTGTTGTTAGTGGTGGATTTGAATCGGTAGAACATGCATATGGCATACAGTCCGAAATCTTTTCGTCCTTCGCCTGTTCAAGAGCGCTCTCATTGTCTTGTGGTCCTTGACCTAGAACGTATTGCTGGAATGCATCGACACCTGAAAACGAGATTAGCTAGGTATTGATAAGCAATGAGTGGTTAGCGTCGTGAGAGTATACCCTTATCAAGATAATCCTCCTTAGCTTCACTAGACTTTCCACCACCAAGTGCGGAGTTCAGTTTAGCACCCAAACCACCAGAGGAGGTTTCTTGGACGTTGGCGTTTGTGTCGGTGGGTTTGTGGGAGTTGGAAGAGCCAGAGAGAGTATTTTTGATGGTGTCCATGACAATTCAAGTGTCAGATTTTGGAAATCGGTACAGTTTTTCCAGTCGACTTTGGTCCATAATCATTGAAGTCGTTATCATATATATTTGCCTCAGAGTTTTGGATATCCGGTTTCCATCAAGCCCTAACTTGGGGGTTGTGGTGACATCACGTTTGGCTCACTTGAGTTTCCTGGATACGGTAGCTTAAGTAACGCCGCGATCTCCACCAAGCTAGTAATCTCCCTTCCCCTGTACGGCATAGAAGATAGTCAAATTTTGCGTTTATTTATATGGACAATGCTATCTCTACAAGAATGCGTACCTCCTGGCCTACTAAATGGGTACCTCCTATGAAAACAAGTGTCTTCCTGCATTTCGGAGTAGAGGTAGTGAATGAGGTGCGCACGTGGTTCAATTCCTTGATTATCTAAGGGACTGGTTCAAACGTGCCAACCAGACTACCTATGTACATCAAACACAGGGCCCCATGTATGCCAATGCAGTGTACATTTAATGATTGCATGATCATCATGCAATAGGTAGCAACGAATGTCTCAACATACATGGTCTTCGGCACTAGTACTAGTAAGGCATCCCATTCCGCTCTGCCTCCTCTAAGACAACGGGCCTCCCGTAGGTACCACGCGTAGCTGAGGCTCTTGGCCACATACCTAGTGTGAAGTTCCATTCGGGCCGCTACAGGACCCACAGCATGATGTTCCATCGTGGGTGGTTGGGTTTGAGAGTGAGAAGCCATGGTGATTTAAGGGGCGGTTTTTGGAACCCCTTGTTAACTTCATGTTGTCTAGGCATCATCTTAATGGACACGTCTCGACATAAGAACAGAGTTATAAATCTTTAGGGAGCTACTCTAGTTATATCTGAGAGACGCTGGCGACGTCGGGGGTGTGCAGGTGATAATTTTCTACAGTGAATTAATACCGTGTTCAATATATACCGAATTTATCAATGAGGCCTTTCTCTGGGGCACGATGGATGAGGAGTCAATCGGCACCCCCTTGTCCAGGGGCTTGGTCATATCGGATACTGGGGAGGTTTCCCCTCTCGACAACGAGTGCGGAGCTCGAGAGACAGCAGCAGCAGCAGCAACAAGAACAGCAAGTGGCAGTTCCGCAGGCGAGGCTTCATGATGGTACTGTGCAGCCTCACCCTCCAGGCTGTTGTATTCACCCCCAGTATGGACACTTGAATGCTCCATCAGCAATCCCCACAGTCCCTGCCGACCCCGCCCACAATCAGTCAATTTGCTCTGGGTACAATATTCCAGCTAATAGCAGCTATGCATTTCAAAGTCCGTACCATCAACAACCCTGTGCATCTAGATGCCCCCCGCAGTGTGCTATTCGGGATTATGCCCACGTGCATCCTACCCCGCATGGTACATACCACCAGTCACCACCACAAGTTCATTCACATTGCGTTTATCCTCCCCCAGCCCCACCTAGTGGGCACCAATTTCCAGCCCCGCCTACCGACTTTGCTGGGGTGCCCCAAAGGCCTGGTTTTGTGTACTCTCACTCCTATTCTGGGCACCAACATTCTGATCCTCCGAATGAAGCACAATATCACAATCCTCATGATCCTAGGCCTCCTAATACTCAATATCAGCATCACCGTCACCCGCACGGGGCACAGCCCCCAGGTATACCCCAAGGACCTACATGGAACGCCGTAAATTCCGAGCAAGCTGGATCTGGATCTGGATCCAGAGCCTCCCATGCACAACCCAGAATCAATGTTCCCCTAGAGCCCGAGGGGCAAGGGACATTTGGGCAACCTTTCATTACACTAGGTGAGGGGCCAAACTTGATATTTCACACCTCTCCGGGGCGCCCACCCCATTCGACTATAGGGAATGTCACTGCCGGCGCTGGCTCTGTGCGAAAGCAGCAGGAAGGGGAGTCTCAAAAATTTCCGCCAACTTCGACTCTATCCAATTCCAGTTTACAACCGCAACCACATCCTGCACCCCGCTCAAATACCAATACCAGGACCAATGCCTTTAGCACAACCAGGAATCCCGCGCCAAAGCGTACTCGCAAATCTTACACCCGTGAGTATAAATTAAAAGCCTTGAATCTGCTAAATAGCGAGAGACCTGACGGAAAAGGGGGGGTGGTGCCTGCGTCGGATACCTGTAAGTTAGACCGCTTTACATAGGCTTGTAGATGCCTAGTCATATGTTATGTCACGCCACAATGTATGGTATTCTAATCTCATTTTAATCACAGGGGTATCAAGACAGGTGGGAGTGACGAGAAAGGTGCTTCGGGGATGGAAGGCACAGGAGGAAAGGCTCCGTGCCTCACGGAAAGGATCCCGCAGGGTGCGAGTTGGTAGAAATCGAGAGAGGCGGCCGGCAGGAAGTGGCAAAGAACGGAGCGATAGGGGCAAAGGTAAAGAGGTCGAGGCCCGTGGGGCCCCTTCCGTCATGTCTGCTGAGGATGGTATGAGTTGTGGGACGCCCAAAAGCCCACCGGATATCGAGACGAGTAGTGAAGACGAAGGTATGTATTATCCAATCAACAAAAGAAGAGTGAGAGTCGAAAGGGATTGGGAACAAGATGTTGACTTGGATTGGGCATCGATTGCAGATACAGAGATAGGTACCCCTGCTGAGCGACATTCAACAGAGGGTGAGGGCGGGAGAGGAAATGAAATCCTACAACAGTCTCGCGCGACAAGGGCTGAGGCGCAAGTAAATATAAGCTAGTTGGGGAGCGCACGTCGCCAGACACAATTCAGCTTGACATCGTCACCGCATGCATATGTAGTAGTGTATGTGGTCAGGCGTGCGGATTATATTAAAACAGCCGGTACGCAACGAATCCCTAAAGGAATCGGGTTGTGGGATGCAGAGGCCTAGGGATTTGAGGGAGGATACATTTATATTCACCAGCAGATGCGAGCATCCCTGCAACTACAGTATTTGCCAAATTTCATAAAAACAACATACATTGCCTTAGAGGGCCCCCATGTACATATCTTCCTATCAATTCCACCAACACCTTGCCAGAAATGGAAATATTTACTACCTACTATTCTCACCTTCGGTTTTACATGTCAGTGCCAGCAGTTGTGACCTCAAGGTCGGTCACCGTCTTGCAGGATACCATACCGGATGAATTTAGGGATCTCCAGTTTCCCCGGGATGCAACCAACTCAGTAAAGACTTCAATTCATGCTTCCTGAAATATTCAGAACACCATAAAACAAAAATAATAGATAAAGCAAGTTATTCTGCCTGAAATATCCCACGAGCAAGCTGATTGCTGTCAAGGGATTAACCTAATGTACATTTCAAGTCCTTAAGTATCGGTATCTCAGCAACATCCATGCTCATGTCAAGCACAGTCCAGACTTTGTACAGACGCAGAGGTTGTAGCAGACTACCTATATATCTACGGATAATGAACATGTTTGTGTGAGAAGTCCCTCGCACCCGCAACCACGTGAGAGTCCAGTCACGTAAGCATGTCAACTAGCAACAAGAATGGCAAATTGTTCGCGCTCGGCCTGAGGGGTCTTGGTATGAGACTAAATTGTTCAGAGCTGGGTAGAGAGATCCTGAAATGGCAAATTGTTGAAACGAACGAGCGTTGGATTTTCCGCATGTATTTAGAGTTCTACAGAGGGAAAATTCTCAAGAGCGATAATACATATCACGACTTCAGTCATTTGAATATATCTTCCTTTATCTTTGCAGTTAGCACAATTTCTCTTCTCATAATAGGCTCGTAATCTTCCAGTTTGTGGCACCCTGCTACTAAGTATTAGAAATACATAATGCCCAATAGACAGTCTATGCAGGAAAAGGCCCTCCTAGCACGATCGGAATTTCAATCTTTTGTTTGTTGATTTTACACTGGTGTAGATTTTTTGGGATTCATTAATCGTATTGAGCCTATCTAGACTATGACGATGGATTGGTGTATGATACTAGATTCATCATTGTGGGAAAATAATTCAGGGTAACAGTAAATTTTGGTGGCCAGGAACTTGGGCCCAGGATAGCCAGTAGATATTGAGGGCGTAGTCACGAGGCTATGAGATGCTGGTTACAACGCTATGATGGGGCGCTGCGCAGCTATTGCGCCGGAATAGTCATGCAATGGATGCGGAGCAATTTGAGATGAACATACGTACTCATACAGTACAACATACTTCCCCTAGTGATTTTGCTACCGAGACACCGTCCCACCTCCTTACATAGTGTCTCCAATTCTTGCTAATGTTAGCTACACTCGCAAGGCACACGTGACATGTCCATGGCATATACTGTACATATGGTGGGCTACCACGTGCCTCAGACTTGAAGAAACACTATACACCTGGTGTAAGATTACGAGATTATGAGTGATAGAGTTCTAGATTGAAGAAATATTTGAGCGCTCGCTTTGGACTTGTACTGTCGCACTGAGGAAAACCGGCCATACGATCTCTACGAGAGGCCGGTGCCCGCCAGACTAGCCATACAAAACGCAGCGCCTATATCCCTCGCCCATCGCCGATGCCCCCATTAGGGATCCTTGCCCTTTGTCACGAATGACTCTTTCTTGGAGAGTCTTCTCAACATATTAAGTTTCGCCAAGACCTTACTAACTCTGAGGCTAATGTGGCATGTGTAGGAAATTCGATCTGCTGTACTCTACATATCCGCACACGTAAGGAGATACAAGGGGCTAATTGCTATAAGGCGCCGGATATGAGAGTGTGTCAAAGGGGCCAATTTTTGTGATAGGCGAGGGGTATGATCGATTAGTTCAGGCCCTGTAGTATACCTCTATTCTCCACAATTCAGTCCCTCATAACCTCATAATGTTACGGAGTGGTGTGCAAGTAATTGAATACGAATCGAACCCGATGTCATTTACAAACCTGTCAAGTAACGTTTTTGCCATGGCAGGAGCTGGCGCTTTAGTACGTTTACTGAGCTCAATTTGGTAAAAGAATTCGAGCAGCACAAATTATCTTCCCCGAATGACCATACATTTATACCCCTATCACGGGGGCCACAAATGTAGGGTTCTTTGTATGGTTGTTGCAACACACAGTGCTCCTGGAATGAGGACTCAGCCATAGGTATATCCTCGCGGTACTCTGGCCATTTACCCTATTGTGTGTGTATGTGGGCTGGCCTAGTAAAAATAAGTGGTACAAAGGAGAATTGAAACCAGGACAGCTGGCCCTGTGATATACCCTCTGCATCATTCATATATTTCATACCCGGAACTCCCGGAACTTAAGAGGCTCAAAATCTGAAATTCTGAATTGTTAAGATTGGATGGTACCCAAACCGTTCAATTTTCCGACGAGGATGACGTCAGAACGAGTGCACATACCTACGCTATACCATAAGAGCTTGGGGTGAAGAAAGGTGGCGGCGTCCAGATTGGGCGACTACCGCAGTAGGTAAGGTGGCAAGCTAGAAATACTGGTAACAGTTAGTCTCGACTTTTGCGGCGCTAAAATGACTGCTTTGGCGCCTCAAAATTCCGCTAGCGCTTAGTCTAATGATTGAGAGAGACTAATCTTATACGATCCGATAGCATCCAGATGATAATGCTGGTAAGGTAGTTTGGTTGGCACATTTTATATTCTATTCTGGGAGATTATTCTCAACTGCTGTCCTCCTGGTTGTGATGTGCTGAAGGTTTCTACAAGCTAGAGACGATCTGAGCTCGGATGGAATTTGTTTGGCAGCACGGATGTTTCGTGAGATGTGGGTTCCCGGGCATGGCCGCCAGCTCCGTAGCGTTCCGGATTCACATACGAGCCCTAAGCTCAACCATTGGTATGAAGACTCATAAAGGTCCTAGACTTGCGTATCCTCGACACCACAACGGTTCTTTTTCACTTACAGTTGCATCTACTGTTGATCAACACTTCAAGCGCAATTTGCTGATTTTCGACAACTCGACCAACACTGCAGGCATTCGTACTCACTATCTTTCTTGAATATAACGCCTTCAATACCATACTTGTTTTTTGTGCATCATATAATACTTTCATAAATCTTCACAAACCACCAGTACAATGAAGTTCAGCGCCACCATCTTCAGTCTCCTCTTTGCCCAAGTTCTCATATCCATAGCTCAAGCTGCGCTTCTGATAGATTATCGTGGAGGTGAGCCTGCAAATAAACTTGGAAACGCAGAGCTGGAGGGGAACGCACTCGGGTGCAAGATTAAGAATGGCAAGGCCGGTAATGCGGCTTTTATCAGACCTGGAAAGGATCCCAAAACTGGAAGGGAAGCCCTGCACCTCCATCGGGACCCACACTTCCGCAGGGCAGAGGTGAAGGCACTTGGTGGGCAGATAAAAGCTGGCAAGACATATTACATCGGGTACGAGTTCAGATTAAGAGCTAAGGGGGAAAGTTTGGTCATCTTCCAATGGTCAGTACAACTACCTATTCCAACTATACCTGTCTAGGATTTAATAAACAATACTGATACATACACATATAGGAAAAAAGCCAACAAGGTTGTTGCCCCGCAGCAAAACATTCCACTGTATGTCTTTTTTAACAAAGGAGGAGACCTTACAATTGAGTATACTATCCCAGGAGGGAAAGGATCCAACCGCGATGTTGTCTGGGCCGGTCCTGTCGATATTTCTAAGGACTCCAATAAACTTGGATTTGTCATCAATACTGCACCCGACGGCAAAGGTTGGCTCGAGTTTTACGTCAATGGCAAAAAGCAGACTTTCAACCAGAAATGGGGCGGGAAGGAGCGTCTCTCAAATGTTTTTCTGTTTACCGGGGAGACGAGCCCCAAGTTCGGGATTTACAGGGCTGAACTCCAGGGAGGGGGAGCGCAATTCTGTCCGAAAAATGGAATCTTTAGAGGGAAACAGGCTGCTGCAGGAGCCGATAGGTCCTATGATAGTTGGATCTATAGAGTTCAGATCTCAGATAGTTCGTTGGGTGAAATCGCAGAAGCAAGTGGGATCCGGGTTTAACTGGGAGATGAAGAGGGGAAATGTATATTTTTACTCTCTAAGATTGAGTTTGTGTATGTAACCTGTGGAGATGTTCATATAGGGAGAGAGATCTATACATTTGCTGGGGCTCCGAGCATCAAGTAAAGGCATCGCTCTAAGTAGGGCCTGATGGACGGGAGATGCACTTCCTTTTTTTATGTGACTAGAACTATACTCTTTATACATATGCTCCATTTTGCCCATGCAAGGCTACCACCCGAATAGCCAACTGAATCTAGGAACTTCTCGAAAAGGGGCAATGTTACATGCCTTCAGCCGACACACATGTGTACACCGCCAGGGTGTATGTAGCGCAATGTGAGAGATGTATAGTATGTACATATATAGGGGGGTCTTGTAGAATTTGTGAATGTATGAAAGAAGACATCCTGGGCTGAAAGTTCCAGAAGTATGTCCCATAATGGTTTCCTTGTACAGCGGCAGATAACGAGTATTCTCTTTATCCCCAAATACATCTTTACCAGCGTCTGAGATTGTTCAGACTATCACATCTACAATTCATATAAACTCATTTGTACAGCGCGCCGCAGTTTTGCACTTCATATGGAATTTTCTATGTAACGAGTACGCCTCAAGGCCTACACCACCTCATACATATGAAGAGTTATACACTTTTCTCTGATTTACACATTAAGATCTGCGCTCTGAATTCTTTCTTCCCGAGCTAGGGTCCTGATAGGGTATGACACATCAAAGGTCCCTAAGCCGCTCATATCCGGCACTGGCAAGAGATTAAGCTCATCCTCCATTACGCAGTCGGCCACATCTAGCCGGTCACATCAGGCTAGAAGCCTTGTGAAGAGGTGGGTCACAGGGGGCCAGAACCCACAGTTTGCCAACAGGTATCAGAAGCCAAGAACAGCAATAGAGTTCAGGGTAATCGGAAATATCATGTGGCAAGAGTACTTGAGATGGAATAGTTGTGAAGTAATCGGCCTTCTGGAGGGCAAAACAACTAAAACTTATTCCGGAAATACATTTTAGATTGATTTCGAACCTGCTGGCTAAAAAAGGATCTGTTGTACAGATCATGAGAAAATCTATAGTTTGCCATATGAGTGTCGATTATTTGACCCGCAGAGTACCTACCTACTCAATCTAGGGGTAATTTCTCTCAGAGAGCCAAGCCACCCGCATTCATCCACTCCGTCAGGTACCTAGGTCCTGCACCGCGCCCAAGCCTAAGGTATATGTACTAATTTGGTGCTCTTTGAACTACTATCTGAAGAAGCAAAAGTGCTCATTGCATTTACAATAATTGTCACCAACTATCGCAAGACCAATGGGATATCTGGGGAGGGTAGCATGCTGAACCTATAAAGGAAAGGTAGTGGCTGGGGATTGGCTTGGGTGTCTTGCTGCTTCGAGGTGCAAAAAAAGGGATTCGTTATTACGGGATCCCATTTTATCCGATTAAGAACATATTGCTCGCAATGCAATTATGTTATCTACAACTCCCATGCTCGGTTTCAACTTGCAATATCAAATTCGTCAGACTACTCAATATGGCCTGCACATGATTTACCCATCCCCCCAATTGGTGACTTCGTACTGTGTCCTCCAAGCCACTCACTTATTGCATATAGCTGCTGTTGCAGCTGCTCAACACCTGAATGAATCATCTCAACATCCTGTCTGCTTCCTTCTTCAACCCAGAATGTACATCCTCTTCAAATGATGTGCCATGGGACGGGGACCGCTTATCTGCGCTTTTTGTGCCTCGCTTGAAGTTCGAAATATCACGCCTATGTGTATCTAACTTAGTATCCCAATGCTTTATAGTCTGGAGGTTAGATACCTTGTTAAAGATGACCCACCAATAGCTCCTAACCTCTCTGAACCTTCCGCTGTTCCAGCTCCACGCAATGCATAGAAAATCTGAGAAGGGGAATAACCTTTTGCAGCCTCGGCTTTAATAGCATTGACAAGTATGCTTGGTTTCTTAATCCGAAAGCTTTCCTCAATATCGTGGGTATGGGTATTCTCATCTAGTCGCTCAATTATCACCGCTGTACCGTCCACTGGCCGTGATACCTTTATTCGGACGTTGCATAAATACTGATCCCGTATGCTAGTATGCCTCCGTTTTGTGATCTTGCTATCCGTAGTATCACGAGCTACTCGTGTACCTGATTTCCTGCTTTTGCGAAGTCGACACTCATATTTCTGAACTCGAATCGCCCCGTTACATTGCAGTAGCTCTTGCTGAAGCTTTGTATACACTGAGTCAACATATGGCCAGATCTCGTCAAATATTTCTGGAGACATGATAACTGGTTTGCTGAGGTCGAATAACATAGTGCGGTACTTCAGAGCATCGGCAGAAATGGGCATCATGGCTTCTGACATTATGGTATCTGCAGGTGATAATACGATGATATGATGATATGGTGGAATCTACGGAGTAATCAAATGAATATCCTATAATTCGTCATGAAGAACCCCTTTTCTGCACCCCAAATCGGCAAGACGCTTAAGCCTATCCCCTGCCGTGGCCTTTCCTTTATAAGAAAGTGATGTTCACCATATATATGTTCTGGGCCGCCCGCAGGCAATTAATTTAATTACTCAATTTGGTAAATAAACCTGGGAGATAGCTGGTGTGAGATAAATCTAACGTGGGATACACTACCAATCGGATATAAGATATTGACTAGATGTAAGGTATAGATATAACATAAATACGCTGAACGTGCTTCGCATTCATGGTATAAAAGCCGAGTTGAGATCCAGCGTTGTACAGTTAATTCAGCTACAGCAAACGTCATGCTTTCCCTTTTTTTAAGAAGTCATTAATCGCATTCAGCCATGCGTTCATGCCCCTACAGTGGGTGATATGGGCAAAGCGATAACAAACGCAAAAGTTATTGCAAAACCATGCCTAACTATTAATCAAGTATGGTATATTTGTTAATCTTTATCCAAGGACCCTCAACCAGCTACGGACCTTGTGGGTTTGGAGGATGATACCCCAGACACCTGCATTAGCCAACGCTGCTCCCCAGGCATTCATCACCGCTCGGGTTTCTGTCTCATGTAGTTGAAAAGTCCTGTCGCTACCAACGCTTTAAAAATGGCCTTAAATGCTTTATCTATTGCCACACCAAACTATCAACTGATCATGACCGTAGTACTTACCTCCCTGCATGTATAGTTATTTCTGTGTGAGATAGCTCTAGTTAGGCAATCAATCATCTACCATATTATAGAATTATATAAATTGCCCGCGAGGGGCATGGGAGGGATGTGCTGCCCGCGGGCGGCCGATGTTCCGGAACGGCCCAGAACATATATACTTGGGATGTAGGTACCAACTATCATTCTGCTTGAATGATCCTGATACTGTTACAATGTTACACCAAAAATTAAGCCTAATTTGGTAATCGTCACATTGTAGAACAACTGTCTGAAGTGCACTTCCGTAACAGCTTCCGTGCGCAGAAACACATCATGAACACTCAAAGCACACTAGGACAATGCTAGGCTCTATGGGTAGGGGTGCGATGAGCCTGCTTTACTCCTATATGCCCCACCTGTGCTCCAAGTTGGACTTTGGACAGCTCTCAGCTACGGTACGCAAATAGGAAATATGCCACCAAAACGGAAATCATTAGATGAAACAACTTGTGTGCTCATCTGGTTGCACAGCATTGTATTGGAGCCCCACCACTAGAAACTATATAAGAGACGTCAAGGTACCAGGGTCTTGCACCTTATTCAGGTAAATTTTGAGGCCTCTCGACCTTGTAGTTGGTTAGAAAAGTTTCTTATATGTGGGATTATACAGTAGTCCTGTTGGTACATATTCATCTGAAGATAATGAATAGATATTAGAGTAGCAATACATTACAGTGTAAGTCACAACAAGGTATTCTAATGTGGTATTGTGAAGCCTCGGGCTTTTGCGCACAGCTGTGGATAGGCGGGTGTATCACGGAGGAGCACCCGGCGAAGAGCAAAAACTCACGCAATAATCAATGCAGACCATGCAGTGTTGAAAAACAAAAAAAGAGTACTTGAAATGTTTATGAAACTTAAATCGTGGCTGTTGGGGGTATATAGAGCTGACCCTGCACTTTCATAATCAACTTATGCTTAATAGATCCGTCTCTTAGCCTATGGCTCCACAATACGGTATGATATGGTATGATACCCCTTGGGCTGCTGAGACAGAGCCCACCGTGCATACATACAACTTTTACAAGGTATATCCCATTGTTCTTTTTTTTGGAGTCTATACGCCTTTCCCCCGAAGGGAGCCTTAGGCTATGAGGCGGATCCCATTGTTCTTAACAATAGGAACAATAGCATTTATTGTCATTCCTTGATTCAAGCAGCTGGTGGCTGATATGTAACCTCAGGGTAAGTATAGTCAAAATATGTTTGTGGATGATCTTTTCCAGGAATTTAACCGGAATATTATTCACAAAAGAAATCACATTGTTTAGAGTTTTAAGTACGGTAAATGTACAACTCCCCACCCTACTTCTGGAGAGCCTTCGCCATGGCAGAGTAAGCAGGCTTCTCCTCGAAGGTCTCGCCCCATGGGAGTGGAGATCCCTGTTTACTGAACCAAGCTGGAACCCAGGAGTACTTATCAGTGTACTGCCAGAGGGTGATTCCAACACACCGCTCAACGTTCATACACGCCTTGGTAACACTGGCGTAGTTGTCGGCCTGTTGCTGGAGCTTCTCAGGAGTCTCAGGGAGTGTCATACGGATATCCAGCTCAGTGATGGCGATGTCAACCTTAAGGTCATCGGACCAGGTGCGCCAGAGCTCCTCCATAGAGGGTGAGAGGCCTCCTATAGTCAAGTGGGCCTGGGCACCAATACCATCGATGGGAACACCATTAGCCTTGAGCTTGCGGACGAGTTTGGTGACTGCAGTGGTCTTAGGGCTGACACCCTCGAAGTTGTACTAAATGCGTGCGAGTTAGAACCAATTACCCAAGGTGAATTAGAACTTGCTGTGGAACACTTACGTCATTGATGTACAACTTGGCCTTGGGGTCGGCCGCCCTGGCCCACCTGAAGGCCCACTCAATGTAATCCTCACTGAAATTTTGGTAGAAGATAGACTGACGGAAAGTACCATCCTCATTGAAAACTAAACTATCAGTCACAGACTATACCCCAAGAGATTCACATGACACTAACCTTCGTTGACAACATCCCATTGGGAAATCTTGCCCTTGAAGTGAGTAGCAACGGTCTTCACATGCCTCTCAAGCGCGACCTTCAACCCGTCCGCACTATAGTTGTTTGCAGTGACCCAGGTGGGGAGCTGGGAGTGCCAAACGAGGGTGTGCCCGCGGACTTTCTTGTTGTTCTTCTGAGCCCACTCCACTAAGGCATCTGCCTTGGTGAAATCGAAGACACCTGGCTGGGGCTCAATGGTCTCCCACTTGACAGCATTCTCGTGAGTCACTTGAGAGAACTCATTGGAAGCAGCAACCGCGGCGTATGGAGCGTCCTGGTCGAGAATCCACTTATCTATACACCCTCATATATCTGAAATTAACCCGATCTCCGTTTTTGATCTCGGGTCGCAAGCCAATCTCAATACTTACCAGTTGCAGTTCCAACATATCTTCCGCTCTTCTTCGCAAGCTGGTCCAGGGCCGTGGCCTTAAAATTCACAGGGGCTGCAGCGGCAGTGTAGGCCAAAGTGATAATGGCGACTCGGAGGTAGAGCTTCATATTTGCAATTGTTGGCAAAACTCAAACCCAGAAAACGATTGTATATTAATTGAACGAGTGGTCGACTTGCAAAGAGAGTGGAATATGAGGGAGTGGATTCCTGTGGATATGAGGAAGGAAATTAAAGAAGAGACCAGAGAACCCTCTCATATAGGCCCCCAGGAACTTCCGCCCCCCAGTCGAGATCCAAAACTGCCTGTCCCATATAGTGGAGAGATGTTCCCAGGCTAAGTTTGCATGTTCTTTCGATCCAGTTCCTATATAAGGGCAGTGGGAGGCTCCAAGTAGCCTCTACGAGAGGCCCGTGCCCGCCAGACTACCAAGTAGCTGGTATAGTTTGGATATTGTTGTGATTACCATTTGGGTAATTTGAAAAAAGTCTGTACCACCATAGGCGTGAATCCACCAGCTGCTCAAAGAACTAATAGCCTTGCCCACCAACCTCAGCGGTGGAATCTCATTGCTCTACTCTGATGCCTTGACCGCGCGTGGGAAGTCAGGTAAATTGTGAGGGGTTCTCACGTTGCAAATAAGCGACTGTAGCTCATTGAAATAGAGTAGTTTAGCAAAAAGAGCCTAGGTACCTACATACTCGCACACAATGCAAAACCCGAATAAAAATTTTAAATTAATATATCTTACAAGGGTTCCGGTGTAGCCATAGGGTAGTGACGTTCTATCACGTGTAGGGCCCTCGAATCCCGGAACTACCTAGCCGCCGAATTTTCTCCTCCTCACGTCTGGTCTTAAATATACGCAAGATGTGAAACTTTCTGGTGTAAGCTGTTCCTCGCCAAACACTGCCAGTCAAAGTTGCTGCAGCAAGTGATATAATAAAGGCTAAATATCTAAAATGGTGGTGTGGTCGCCTGCCGTCTCATTCGTGCTACCTTGAGAGATAGAATCAGATAACCCATCTAATCTTCACATGATGACCCCAGATACGGAATCTGGTGCTGGGGTCATGACCCGAGTATGCACAGGAAGTCCATACCCTGGTGCACAGTTCCTTCTGGTAATTCGGCTAAATAACTTCTAGCACCTCACCACTACTAAGTCAACTCCAATGTGGGAGATCTACCTTTTGCTTTCTCGAGATCATATGTGCCGCTTGGTTGACTGTCGGCTCTTGTAGCCCAGATTGGTGGCCTCTTACATACAGATACAGGCCATGGGCAGTGAGAGATTCAAACTCACTCGAGTGTATCAATATATCAATTTAGTGTGTGTGTGTAAACATCCCCCTACCAGAGTATTATTTATCTCGGTGTGTATTTTGTATAGTGCCTAGGTAGACTTGTAATAATTGATGTTGTAGAACAACCACTATCTATACGATGGTCAACACCCTATTTTATGGCTTCGAGGTAGGGAAATGAGTGTAGTATCCATCTCCCATACAAGCAATAAACACTACATTTATGACCACATCGTATAACAACGCTACATATATCAAATTTCCGATCGATATACCCAGTACCTATTGCAGTAGCACTTCTCGTAATGAGGTCCGCAATACAGGGTTTCACCTCCTATATCCGAGAAGGTTTTTTACGAAATTTATTATCCGATAGCAAAGCTAGACGTACACAGCCTATCCTCTCCAGTTAATACAGTACTTATTTGTGCTACATGTCGTCAATCCTGTTTATGAGTGGTTTCCATATGTACTGTATGTATGTTGACAGTTACAATTGGTGGGCCGGTTGCTGTTTGGTGTAGTCATGTAGATCCCAACGGCGGTCCTGAACACCATATTGCGCACGTGGTGATATCCGAGTCCGGATTCAATGTTTCGAGAATAGCGGTCCCAGCGAGTAGGGGTCACCCTGCTGACGGATGGTTTTCCGGGCTTGCACCAACATTTCTGGATCGACGGTGATCCGTGGTTACTGTAGATCGCAATTCCCGTGTTCGAGGTGACTTACTTACTGCTGCATGCATTTATGTCTAGAACCATAAAAGGGGTAATATATCATTCAAACATAAGCCATGCAAACAATATAAGGGTGTGACATGTACAGCTGATATCGTTTCAATAATCATTGGATGCAGTGGAGGTTCAAGTAACATTCCAGTGTATCGAAAACATCTGGATTCACATACTTCTGAATTCGAGGTATGTTCCCTTGCGTTGACTATAATTACCTCCTTATATTCACAAAACAAAACAGTACATGTGTATGTTTACTTTACAACCAAAACACCCCCCAGAGACAGCAAAGAAGCGTGGTTCTGTTTGACAGCTCGTTCCACAGCAAAAGTCCTCCCCTCGCTAAGTCCAGAACCCACTGCGCCTTTTTCCGGCGCCCCACATTCGTTTTTCATAACACTCTCTTTTGTTCCCAGTTACTTCAGCTGTTGGTTAATTCACTCTTTGAATTTCGATATACTTCTATATTCGAGTAAAACTCTGCTGCCTACTCAAACTAAAGACTCCGCCTGTGATTCCTGTGTTGGTTCGACCTTTTCATTATGTTTATCTCATATCTTACTCTTCTGACAAGTGCAACCATTATTTCCCTTTTACCACCACTTGGATATGCTAGTCCAACAAACATGCATGGGCATGGGTATGGTACGCATCTTTCGGCCCATAATGCCGAGAAGCGCAATCATCAATGTACCACAATGTTTAAGCGGAGAGCCTGGTAAGCCCCAGGTCAATTCCTGACACTGTGTATTAAGAGCTAACTAAAGGCAACTCTTGTCCACAATCTCGGCAGGCATGTTCTCTCAGAACAAGAGAAGCAAGACTACATCAAAGCTGAGAAATGTCTAATGAACCTTCCATCAAAGTCTGGACTGGAGCATGCAAGAACTCGGTTCGATGATCTTCAAGCAGTACATCAACGTCAGGGAGATGTCGTTCACATGACTGTTAGTCCATGAGTCCATGCACTGCACCCCTATTGTGCAGTACTGAAGCTTCAGGTAGCTAATCCTCCCCACAACTGTGATCATGTAGGGTTATTTTCTCCCATTTCACCGGCTCATTCTACATGCCCACGAGACCCTACTACGTACGGAATGTGGTTACAAGGGTACCCAGCCATACTGGGATGAATCTCCAGAGGCTGGGGGGTTCACATTATCATCCATTTTTTCACCAACGAATGGTTTCGGAGGTGATGGTAGGGTGGCAGCAGGAACCGTTAGCTGGGAGCTTGGTGCTACCAGTCACTCTGCTGGTTGCATTGTCGATGGCCCGTTCAAAGATTACCGGTTGCATATCGGCCCCGGTATGGATAACCGGGAACATTGTATCTCTCGAAGCATTAGCAACATGGCATCTTTGGGGGTATCAGGAGAGAATGTCCAAAGCTGTATGGTACTAGATACATTTGCGACTGCATGGCCATGCATTGAAACAAACCCACATAATGGAGGCCATAGGGGCGTAGGAGGGGAGATGTTCAATCCATATTCTAGCCCAGGAGATCCGTTGTTCTACCTCCACCATGCCTGGTTGGATAAGGTGTGGTGGGAATGGCAAAGCCGGGATTTGGCCAAGCGGGTGCGGGATATCACTGGTAGAAAGCGAATGGGGGATTACGAAGGGAAGGGTGGAATGGTGGGGCTTGGTGATACACTGAAAATGCTGGGGGTCGTGCCGGATGCGAAAGTTGGGGAGGTTATGGATCTGAAAGGCAAGAGGCTGTGTGTGGAATATGAAAACTCAACACCAAGGGAGTAAGGACAGGTAGGAAGGTATCTTGAAGGGGTTTATATAGACAGTTTAGGGGAGATTTTCGGTTATAGCTGGTCGTGTACACCTATCCATTCCTTCACTCGTTTTCGTCACCTTTTATCTTATATTTCACAATACATTGTTAGTGGGCTTGGTGACAGGGCACCAGAATTGAAATTCATTATCATACATGTTGGCAGGGAGAAGAAATCAGCTATCTAATTGCATATTATAGTCCCCTAAAATAAAGACCGCTAAAATAATGGTCTCAATAATAATAGAACCTTGAAATTTGATGCCAGCTGCTGTGGTATTTTTCATTTGTATATTGATTAACTGAGACCCCGAGAAAACGAGAAAACCTCTGACAAAACCTTTGAGATACAGTCTAAGCTTGCTATACCAGACGACCACAGTATAGCAAGGTTCCAGTATGAGATAATTCAAAAGTAGACAAAAGTTACCAAAGAAGTAAAATCGTTCAACTTCCGTAACATTAGTTCAAGATTCATCAGTCAAAATGTTGCGTGCAGGAAGGCAGAAGCGTCGCATCTTAGAGAAGCACCAGATTTGACAAGATCCCAAGCATGCGAAAGAGAAATTGTGTAAACTTTCTTAGACTCCGATTGTGAAGAATAGTACCTATACTTGACCCTCCGACTACTCTTGTGGGTCTCCATGCACTTACCAAAGCTTGGCCGGTGTCCTCCCTTCAGCATCCTACTAATAATACATTTGAAGTCTCGGGCATAGTTTCAACAAAAGTTATGAATTGAACAACCGACAGCCCATAGATACCTGTAGTTGTTTGGGGAGGAGGAAGGCCAGAGCGAGTTTTTTTTTTCTTTCTTTCCTTTGCATGTACAGTATCTACCTAAGGATTCCGTTATGGAAAGGGCAATGTACTCCGCTGTCCTAAAAAGTCCGGGTTGTACATTTTCTGGAATTTACAGGCAAACCTGGCTATGGACTCCCAAAAAAAAATATGCAACGATAGTCCGCCTCATCTCCCTTGGGGGGAAAGGCGTTAGCTGGGGGTAAATGCTAACCATGTCAGCTGTTGAGATTGTATATGTAGGTATGCAGTATAGACAGCGAACCAGCTATGCGTCCAATGAAGGAGAGCTTCAATGATAAGAGGTAGCGAAAATATGAGAGTGAGTGTGTGTATGAGCAGTGAGCGAGTGCGTGTGTGTTGATTGTATTGATTGTTATCTAGCAGGTATTATGAGCTGTATTTATACATGAACTGGTACAGTGATACGTAGCGATTACAGGAAGTATATATGAGGTACGGTACGAGTGTAACTATGAGGTACGGTACGAGTGTAACTAGGGTAGAAACAACTCAACAGATTAGACTTCAGGTAGTTCGGTGTGATATTTCAACACCCCTCCTCAACGAATACCTTAAGTCGAGTTGGTCAGAGTGTCATATAGTCTGCCTCGCTAAAAACCTATTAAAAACCCTGTGGGAAAAATATAGGGAAAGAGTACAGAGCTATATTATCTCGTTCCTAGCACAGCATCTTTAAGCTGATGGAAGCGCGGTCCAGGCAATGCTTTAGTACAGATATCTGCTAGGTTGTCTGTACTGGGCACATGCAGGACAATTAGCTTCCCAGTTTCAACGAGGTCGCGTACATGGTGGTATGCGATATCGATGTGTTTACTGCGATCACTAATTCTAGGATTATGAACTAGATCAACAGTACCTTCATTATCCGTGCTTAAAGCACTAGGAATAATGGATAGTCCTAGTTCATTCAGAGCAGATTGAAGCCATAACTGTTGTTTAGCAGCAAAGGAGAGCGCAAGATATTCGGCCTCAACTGTAGAGGTAGCGACGCTGTTTTGCTTCCGTGAGCGCCAACAGATGGTGTTCATTGCTAATTGAAATATGTAACCGGATGTAGATTTTCTATCATCTCGATTTCCACCATGATCTGAATCTGTAAAGCCAGCTAAGCTTAGTTGAGGGTATCGTTTGTAGGTTAAGAGTATGGTCTCTCGTTCCTTTGATATATCTCAAAGTGCGCTTAGCGGCACCTAAGTGTTCAACTGTAGGTTTAGATGAGAATTGCGATAGCAGAGAGATGGCGAAAGCCAAATCAGGTCGAGTTCCAATCACAAGATACATCAATGAGCCAATAATCTGTTGATATAGGGAAATATCTGCAATGTTATCACCTTCTTGATATTTCCGCAACTTATGGTTGGGATCCAAGGGTAGAGTAACGGAATTGC
>Ga0307514_10002253_pt1 | contig 20544 bp, 18 predicted proteins | sample 16_EM_MG_FD_203088 | JGI IMG/M metagenome (GOLD analysis project Ga0307514, IMG submission 203088) | Populus trichocarpa ectomycorrhiza microbial communities from riparian zone in the Pacific Northwest, United States - 16_EM | ecosystem: Host-associated > Plants > Roots > Unclassified | place...
CGATACCCTGCGCACGAGGACACGCCGTTGCCGTCAACCACAGTGCTTCCCGATCACGTCGACGGTGTGCTCTGCGCAGCGAAGTCAAGGAGGAGGCCGCAGGCCGGGGGACATTCGCGGAGCAGAGCACACCGTCGGCGTGATCGCGCCCCAGGCCAAGCGATGAAGGCCGCCGTGCCCCCACCCCGGCCCTCCCCCGGAAGGGGAGGGAGAAAGACAACAAGGTTTTCATGCCGCGGCAATCATTTCAAAGACCTCGTCCTCGGTCGAACCGCCCGGCAGTTCGCCCACCTTCTTTCGGTCGCGCAGCACCACGATGCGATGCGCCACACGCACCACCTCGCTCATCTCCGACGAGATGAAGATCACCGCCATGCCGGCCTGGGCCAGGCGCAGGATCTGCGCCATGATCTCCTGCTTGGCCGCCACGTCGATGCCGCGCGTGGGCTCGTCGAGGATCAGCAGGCGCGGCTCGGTGGCGAGCCAGCGCGCGATCATGGCCTTTTGCTGGTTGCCGCCCGAGAGCAGGCCGATCGGGGTTTCGATGCTGGCGGTCTTGATGCCCAGCGCCGAAACGAAGCGCTCGGCCAGGGCCGTCTGTTCGGCATGCGACAGGAAATGCCTGGTGCCCATGCGCGCCTGCAGCGCCAGCGCGATGTTCTCGCGCACCGAGAGCTCGGCCACGATACCGTCGGTCTTGCGCTCCTCGGGGCACAAGGCGAGGCCATGGCGGATCGCATCGGCCGGGTTGGCGAAGCTGACGGCCTGGCCGTCGATGCGCAGCACGCCGCGGTCCGGCGTCTCCATGCCGAACAGCAGGCGTGCGAACTCGGTGCGGCCCGCGCCCAGCAGGCCGGCCAGGCCGACGATCTCGCCCGCGCGCACGCGCAGGTCCATCGGCTGCAGCTGCCCGGCCTGCGCCAGGCCTTCGGTCTGCAGCAGCGCTGTGGCCGTGTCGTCGAAAGCCGGCAGTGCCGCCGGCCGGGCCGACTGCGCCGCAAGCTCGCGCCCGAGCATGGCGGCGATCAGTGCCTGGGGTCCGAGTTCGCTGGCGCGCCATTCGCCGACCCACTGGCCGTTGCGCAGCACGGTGATGCGGTCGGACACCGCATAGACCTGGTTCAGGAAGTGGGTGACGAAGACAATCGCCAGGCCCTCGGCGCGCAACCGGCGCAGCACCTCGAACAGTTTATGGACCTCTTCGTCGTCGAGGCTGGAGGTCGGCTCGTCGAGGATCAGCACCTTGGCCGACACGCCCAGCGCCCGCGCGATCGCCACCAGCTGCTGCACCGCCACCGGGTAGCTGGACAGCAGCCGCGCCACGTCGATGTCCAGGCCGATGCGGGCGAGCAGTTCGCGCGCCTGGCGGTGTACCGCGGCCCAGTCGATGCGGTAGCCCTGGGCCAGGCCGCAACGCGGGTAACGGCCGGCGAACACGTTCTCGGCCACCGAGAGGTTGGGGCAGAGGTTGACCTCCTGGTACACCGTGCTGATGCCGAGCTTTTGCGCCGCAAGCGGCGAGTCGGGGCGGATGGCCTGGCCGTCCAGCCGCATCTCGCCGCCGCTGGAGGCGAACACGCCGGTCAGCACCTTGATCAGGGTCGACTTGCCCGCGCCGTTCTGGCCCATCAGCGCATGGATTTCGCCGGGGTAGAGCCGCAGCTGCACGTCGCGCAGCACGGGGATGCCGGCGAAGGACTTGTGGATGCCCGCGAGCTCCAGCACGGGCCTGGCGGCGCTTGGGTTCGTCGTCATGGGTGTCACTTGTGTCATTTGTTCTTGTTGTAGACGTCGATGAACACCGCGGCCAGCAGCACCAGGCCCTTGATGACCTGCTGGTAGTCGATGCCGATGCCCAGGATCGACATACCGTTGTTCATCACACCCATGATGAAGGCCCCGATCACCGCGCCCATGACCTTGCCGACACCGCCCGAGGCCGAGGCGCCGCCGATGAAGCAGGCCGCGATCACGTCGAGCTCGAAGCCCAGGCCGGCCTTGGGCGTGGCGGTGTTGAGCCGGGCCGCGAACACCAGGCCGGCGAGTGCGGCCAGCGCACCCATGTTCACGAAAGTGAGGAAGGCCAGGCGCTGCGTCTTGATGCCTGAGAGCCGTGCCGCCTTCTCGTTGCCGCCGAGCGCGTAGATGCGCCGGCCGACGGTGGTGCGGTTGGTCACGAAGTCGTAGGCCATGATCAGCACCGCCATCACCACCAGCACGTTGGGCAGGCCCTTGTAGGAGGCCAGCAGCCAGCTGAAGAACAGGATGACCGCGGCGAAACACACGTTCTTCACCAGGAAGAAGGCATACGGCTCCTGCTCCATGCCGTGCTGCGTGAGCTTGGCGCGGCCGCGCAGCTTGAAGAACACCAGGGCCGCGGCCGCCAGCGCGCCGACCACCAGCGAGGTGGTGCGCAACGTGTCACCACCGAGCGGATCGGGGATGAAGCCGGAGCTGAGCTTCTGGAAAGTCTCCGGGAAAGGCCCGACCGACTGGCCTTGCAGCAGCGCCAGCGTCAGGCCCTTGAACACCAGCATGCCGGCCAGCGTGACGATGAAGGACGGGATCTTGCGAAAGGCCACGAACCAGCCCTGGGCCGCGCCGATGAGCGCGCCGGCGAGGATGCTGACCACCGCGGTCGCCAGGTAGTTCCAGTCGTATTCGACCATCAGCACCGCCGCGAGCGCGCCGATGAAGCCGCAGACCGAGCCGACCGACAAGTCGATGTGGCCGGCCACGATGACCAGCAGCATGCCCAGCGCCATGATCACCACATAGCTGTTTTGCAATACCAGGTTGGTCAGGTTCAGCGGCCGCAGCAGCGTGCCTTCGGTCAGCACCTGGAACAGCACCATGATCGCCACCAGCGAGATCAGCATGCCGTATTCGCGCAGGTTGTTCTTGATGAAGCCCGCGTGCAGCCGGGCCGGCTTGGCCGTGTTGGCGGCGCTCAATGGGACGGCGGCCTGGACCGCTTCGGTGTCACTGGGGGACATGGATGGAGCTCCCTGAATTCACGATCGCGCGCATGATGCGCTCCTGCGAGGCCTCGGCCACCGGGTACTCGGCGACGAAGCGGCCTTCGTTCATCACATAGATCCGGTCGCACATGCCGAGCAGCTCGGGCAGTTCCGACGAGATCATCAGAATGCCTTTGCCCTCGCTGGCGAGCTGGTCGATGATGGTGTAGATCTCGTACTTGGCGCCGACGTCGATGCCGCGCGTCGGCTCGTCGAGGATCAGCAGCTCGGGCTTGGCGAACAGCCATTTGCTCAGCACCACCTTTTGCTGGTTGCCGCCCGAGAGGTTGACCACCAGCTGGTCGGTGCCCGCGCAGCGGATGTTGAGCGCACGCCGGTATTCGCCGGCCACCTTGAACTCGCGGCCCTCGTCGATCACCATGCTGCTCGACACCGCCTCCAGGTTGGCCAGCGTCACGTTCTTGCGGATGTCTTCTTCCAGCACCAGGCCGTAGCCCTTGCGGTCTTCGGTGACATAGGCGATGCCGTGGTCGATGGCCTTGCGGATGCTGCTCACATCGACCGGCTGGCCGTTCATCAGCACCGTGCCGCTGATGCGCTGGCCCCAGGAGCGGCCGAACACACTCATGGCGAACTCGGTGCGGCCCGCGCCCATCAGCCCGGCGATGCCGACGATCTCGCCGCGGCGCACGTTCAGGTTCACGCCCTTGATCATCTCGCGCTCGGCGTGCAGTGCATGGTGTACACGCCAGTCGCGCACCTCGAACACCGTCTCGCCAATCTTCGGGCTGCGCTGCGGATAACGGTGTTCCATGTCGCGCCCGACCATGCCGCGGATGATGCGGTCTTCGCTGATCGGCTGGCCGCGGCAGTCCATGGTCTCGACGGTGGCGCCGTCGCGCAGCACGGTGATGGCGTCGGCCACCTTGGCGATTTCATTGAGTTTGTGCGAGATCAGGATCGAGGCGATGCCCTGGCGCTTGAGCTCGAGCAGCAGCGCCAGCAGCGCGTCGCTGTCGCGCTCGTTGAGGCTGGCGGTCGGCTCGTCGAGGATCAACAGCTTCACTTGTTTGGACAGCGCCTTGGCGATCTCCACCAGCTGCTGCTTGCCCACGCCCAGGTCGGTGACCAGCGTGGTGGGCGACTCGTTCAGGCCCACCTTGGCCAGCAGCTCACGCGTCTTCGCATAGGCCGCGAACCAGTCGATGACACCGCCGCGGGTGATCTCGTTGCCGAGGAAGATGTTCTCGGTGATGGAGAGCAGCGGCACCAGCGCGAGCTCCTGGTGGATGATGATGATGCCCAGCTTTTCGCTGTCGGCGATGCCGCGGAAGCGGCGCGGCTCGCCCTCGAAGTGGATCTCTCCCTCGTAGCTGTCGCAGGGGTAGACACCGCTCAGCACCTTCATCAACGTCGACTTGCCCGCGCCGTTTTCGCCCACCACGGCATGGATCTCGCCGGCGTGCACGGCCAGGCGGACATCGCTCAGCGCCTTCACGCCGGGAAATGTCTTGGTGATGCCGCGCATCTCCAGAATCACGCTACTCACGCTACTCACGCTACTCACGCTACTCACGCTACTCACGTTACGCACATCGCTCACGTCGCTCGCTCCACTCACTTGAGCTGGCTTTCCTTGTAGTAGCCGCTGTCGACCAGGGCCTGCTTCCAGTTGCTGGCGTCGACGCTCACCGGCTTCAGCAGGTAGGAGGGCACGACCTTCACGCCGTTGTTGTAGGTCTTGGTGTCGTTGACCTCGGGCTGCTTGCCGGCCAGCATGGCGTCGACCATTCCCACCGTGACCTTGGCCAGCTCACGCGTGTCCTTGAACACGGTGGCGGTCTGCTCCTTCTTCAGGATCGACTTGACCGACTGCACCTCGGCGTCCTGCCCGGTCACCACCGGCATCGGCTGCTTGGGCGTGCCGTAGCCCACGCCCTTGAGCGAGGAGATGATGCCGATCGACAGGCCGTCATAGGGCGAGAGCACCGCGTCCACATGGTCCTTGGTGTAGTAGGCCGACAGCAGGTTGTCCATGCGGGCCTGCGCCACCGCGCCGTCCCAGCGCAGCGTCGAGACCTTGTCCATGCCGAGCTGCTTGCTGCGCACCACCAGCTTGCCGCTGTCGATGTAGGGCTTGAGCACCGACATCGCGCCGTTGTAGAAGAAGAAGGCGTTGTTGTCGTCCGGCGAGCCGCCGAAGAGCTCGATGTTGAACGGGCCCTTGCCGGCCTTCAGGTCGAGGGCCTTTTCGATGTAGCCGGCCTGCAGCACGCCGACCTGGAAGTTGTCGAAGGTGGCGTAGTAGTCGACGTTCTTCGAGCCCTTGATGAGCCGGTCGTAGGCGATGACCTTCACGCCCTTGTCGGCCGCCTTCTGCAGCACGTCGGACAGCGTGGTGCCGTCGATCGCCGCGATCACCAGCACCTTGGCGCCCTTGGTCACCATGTTCTCGATCTGCGCGAGCTGGTTGGGGATGTCGTCGTCGGCGTACTGCAGGTCGGTCTTGTAGCCCTTTTCCTGGAAGTACTTGACCATGTTGGCACCGTCGGCGATCCAGCGCGCAGATGACTTGGTCGGCATCGAGATCGCGATCGGGCCCTTGTCCTGGGCCTGGGCCAGCGGGGCCATGCCGAGCAGGCCGGTGGCGGCGACGGCGAGCAGGGTCTTGAGGAAATTGCGTTTCATGTTCATGGTTGTTGCTTTCAGTACTTGCGCTTCGGGAATTCTTTGGCGGCCACTTCCATCGGGAAGATGCTCTCTTCGGTGAGGATGCGCTTGGGCAGCGCCTTGCCGGCCTTGATGTCTTTCGCCGCGCTCATGAGTTGCGGCCCGAGCAGCGGGCTGCATTCGACGGTGACGTTGAGCTTGCCGGCCATCATGGCTTCGAAGGCACCCTTGACGCCGTCGATCGAGATGATGGTGATGTCCTTGGCCGGCTTCATGCCGGCTTCCTCGATGGCCTGGATCGCGCCGATGGCCATGTCGTCGTTGTGCGCGAACAGCACGTTGATCTTCTTGCCCTCGGCCTTGAGGAAGGCTTCCATCACCTCCTTGCCCTTGGCACGGGTGAAGTCGCCGGTCTGCGAACGGATGATCTTGAACTTGGGGTCGGCCTTGATGATTTCCTCGAAGCCCTTCTTGCGGTCGATCGCCGGTGCCGAGCCGACCGTGCCCTGCAGTTCGACGATGTTGACATCGCCCTTCTGGTCCTTCGTCTTTTCGACCAGCCAGCGGCCGGCCTTGCGGCCTTCCTCGACGAAGTCCGAGCCCATGAAGGTGACGTAGAGCGAGTCGTCCTTGGTGTTGACCGCGCGGTCGGTCAGCACCACCGGGATCTTCGCGGCCTTGGCTTCCTTCAGCACGGTCTCCCAGCCCGACTCGACCACTGGCGAGAAGGCGATGACGTCGACCTTCTGCGCGATGTAGGAGCGGATGGCCTTGATCTGGTTCTCCTGCTTTTGCTGCGCGTCGGAGAACTTGAGTTCGATGCCGGCCTCCTTGGCCGCCGACTTGATGGATTCGGTGTTCGCGGTGCGCCATTCGCTTTCGGCTCCCACCTGGGCAAAGCCCAGCACGATTTTCTTCTGTGCCAGCACGCTGGCGGGCAGCAGCCCGGCCAGGGATGCCGCCGCCATGGCGGTGGTGAGGGTGCGTCGTTTTATGTTCATGTCTGTCTCCTTCTTCTGTGGTTAATGGAACGCTGGGATGCCTGTTGCCGTGCCGCTGGTCAAGCCTGCATGTAGCCGGTCTTGACCGTCGTATAGAACTCGGCCGCGTGTTGTCCCTGCTCACGCGGTCCGTAGCCCGAAGCCTTGCGCCCGCCGAAGGGCCGGTGGTAGTCCACGCCCACGGTCGGCAGGTTGACCATGGTCATGCCGACCTCGGCATGGCGGCGGAAATGCATCGCGTGTTTCAGCGAATTGGTACAGATGCCCGCGCACAGGCCGAAGGGCGAGTCGTTGGTCAGCGCCAGTGCCTCGTCGTAGTCTTCGGCGCGCAGCACGCAGGCGATCGGGCCGAAGGTTTCTTCGCGCGCGATGCGGTGCGAAGGCTTGGCCACGAACAGCGCCGGGCTCATGTAATGCCCGGTGCTCGGCCGTTGCATGGGCTCGCCGCCCCAGATGTGTTCGGCGCCGTCCTGGCGCGCCCGCGCCACGGCTTCGAGGTTGCTTTCGAGCTGGCCCTGGTTGGCCACCGGGCCGATGTCGGTGCCGCGCTCCAGCGCATGGCCGATCTTGAGCTTGCCGAGCCGGCTGCGCAGCCGCCCGACGAAGGCTTCGTGCACCGGCGCTTCGACGATCAGGCGGCTCGATGCGGTGCAGCGCTGGCCGGTCGAAAAATAGGCGCCCTGCACCGCACAGTCGACGGCGCGGTCGAGGTCGGCGTCGGCCAGCACCACCAGGGCGTTCTTGCCGCCCATCTCGAGCTGCACCTTGGCACGCCGCGCCGCGGTGGCCTGCAGGATGCGCTCGCCGGTGCCGGTCGACCCGGTGAAGCTGATGGCGTCGACCTGGGGGTTGTCGACCAGCGCCTGGCCGATCTCGCGCCCACTGCCCATCACCAGGTTGAAGGTGCCGGCGGGCAGGGCGGCGCGGCTGATGATCTCGGCCAGCGCCCAGCCGCAGGCCGGCACCAGCTCGGCCGGCTTGAAGACCACGCTGTTGCCATAGGCGAGCGCTGGCGCGATCTTCCAGGCCGGAATGGCGAAGGGGAAATTCCATGGTGTGATCAGCCCGACCACGCCGACCGGTTCGCGCCACACGTCGACCTGCACGCCGGCGCGCAGCGAGGGCAGGCCCGAGCCACCCATGCGCAGCGCTTCGCCGGCGAAGAACTTGAAGATCCGGCCCGCGCGCTCGGCTTCGGCTACGGCCTCGGGCAGCGTCTTGCCTTCTTCGCGCGCCAGCAGCAGGCCGAGCGCATCCTTGCGCCGCAGGATCTCGCTGCCGATGCGGTCGAGCGCGTCGGCGCGGCGCTGTGGTGTGCTGCGTGCCCAGTGCGGAAAGGCGCCGGCCGCGGCGCGCACGGCGAGTTCGGCCTGGTGCCGGTCGCCGCGGGCGTACTCGGCCACCACCTCGCTGGTGTCGGATGGGTTCAGGCTGACACCGCTGGTTGCGCTGGTTTCCCAGCGGCCGTTGATGTAGTGCCTGACGTTTTGATGGATCTCACCGTGTTTCACGGAGGTGCCGACCTTTGTCTCTTTTTTGGAGGTGGCCTGAGTCTATGAATGAAATTGATATCGATCCAATCATTTTTTCGACAAAATAGATATCAATCGAAGGATTCTGGAAAACCCCATGACGACCTACATGCACTGGTTCATCCGTGCCCGGCTGAAGACGCGGCAACTGCTGCTGCTGGTGGCACTTGCCGAGGAGGGCAACATCCACCGCGCGGCCCAGGTGCTCAACATGACGCAGCCGGCCGCGTCCAAGCTGCTGAAGGACCTGGAGGACGTGCTGGAGGTGCCGCTGTTCGAGCGCCTGCCACGCGGCATGCGGCCGACCTGGTACGGTGAGACCATGATCCGCCACGCGCGGGTGGCGCTCGGCAGCCTGAACCAGGCGCACGACGAACTGATGGCCTTGAAGGCCGGCAGCTTTGGCCAGGTGAACGTGGGTGCGATCACCTCGCCGGGCCTGGTGCTGCTGCCGCCCGCGGTGGCCATGGTCAAGCGTGAGCAGCCCAACCTGCGGGTGTCGCTGGAAATCGAGACCAGCCCGGTGCTGCTGGAGCGGATGGAGCAGGGCAAGCTCGACATCCTGGTGGCGCGGCTGTTCGCCGAGCATGACAAGTCGCAACTGCGCTACCAGGCGCTGACCGAGGAGCCGGTGTGTGCGCTGGTGCGGCCGGGCCATCCCTTGCTGGGCGTGTCGGGCCTGACGCTGCGCGACGTGGTGGGCGCCGGCTGGATCGTGCCGCCGGCCGGCAGCGTGCTGCGCCACCGCTTCGAGCTGCTGTTCCAGCAGGAGGGCCTGGCGCCGCCGATCGATACGGTGGAGACCTCGGCGCTGCTGTTCATCACCCGCATGCTGCAGCAAAGCGACATGCTGGCCGTGCTCGCCACCGACGTGGCGCGCTACTACGCGGCGCACGGCATCGTCGCGCTCCTGCCGCTGGAGATGCCCTGCCACATGGACGCCTTCGGCATCATCACCCGCACCGACCGGCTGCTGTCGCCCGCGGCCAAGGTGATGATGAAGGCCTTGAAGACGGCCAGCCTGTCGGTCTACAACCGGCGCCTGGACATGGCCGATTGATGTTCGGTTGAGGCTCGACGACTGCGCCGGCCGGGAACTCAAACCCAGCCGGCGTCCACGATGAACTCTTGCGCGGTGCACATGGCCCCGTCGTCGGAGGCTAGGAACAGCACCATGCGCGCGATGTCTTCCGGCAACAGCTTGTCGGGCAGGCACTGGCTGCGCTTGAGCGCCTCTTCGCCTTCGGTGTCGAGCCACAGCTTGACCTGGCGCTCTGTCATCACCCAGCCCGGCGAGACGGTGTTGATGCGGATGCGGTCCTGGCCCAGGCTCTTGGCCAGGCCGCGGGTCAGGCCGTTGACCGAGGACTTGGCGATGGCATAACAGGGGTAGCCCGTGCCCTTGCCCTGCCAGCCGGTCGAACCCAGGTTCACCACCGAGCCGAAGCCCAGGCGCTGCATGCCCGGCACCACCGACTGGATCGCGAACAAGGCCGGGCGCTCGTTGATCGCCATGCGTTCGTCGTAGTAGGCCGGCGTCACTGAAGCGAGCGTGTGGCGGTCGTCGCTGGCCACGTTGTTGACCAGCACCGCGAAGTCGCCGAGTTCGGCCGCCGCGTCGGTGATCGCGGCCTGCAGCGCGCCGATGTCGCGCACGTCGCAGCGGCGCCACCAGGGCTGGTCATGGCCGGCGTCGGTGATCTGGTGCGCGAGGCTGCGGCTGGCATCTTCCGCGATGTCGATGAAGGCCACGCGGGAGCCCTGCGCGGCGAACGCCGAGACGATGGCCGCGCCGATGCCGCTGCCCCCGCCGGTGACGAACACCGTGCGACCACGCAGGCTGGGGTGGACGGAGTTTTTAGAAAGTGCGGGAGTGGGAGTGGTTGCGGGTGGGGTGTTGCTCAAGTCAGTCTCCGATGGATGTATTGCAATATTGGTATGTATTGATATGAAAATTTTAGATTTCGTATATCAATATGCCCTGATACGATCCACCGAGTCAAGGGCCTCGCGTGGTCCTGCGCGCCAAATTCTGGAGACAAGCCTTGAACCACACCACACCGTTGGCCGCGCCCCTGGCCACGCCACATCTCCTCGGCGAGCCCGATTGCATCTGGCCTGCCGGCGCCACGCTGGGCGAAGGCACGCTGTGGTCGCCGCGCCAGCAGGCGCTGTACTGGGTCGACATCTTGGAGAAACGCCTGCACCGCTGGCAGGCTGCCGACGGCGCGCGGCAGAGCTGGTCTTTCGATGAAGAGATATCCGCCGTGGCCGAGCGCGAGGGCGCACCCGACCTGCTGGTCACGCTGCGCCACGGCTTCGCCTTCTTCGATCCGGCAACGCCCGATGCCGCGCCGCGTTACCTGCACCAGCCCGAGGCCGATCTACCCGGCAACCGCTTCAACGACGGCAAGTGCGACCCGCAGGGCCGTTTCTGGGGCGGTAGCATGGACGTCGCCTGTAAGGCCCCGACCGGCGTCCTGTACCGCTACGACCCCGACGGCCGCTGCACGCGGCACGAGCAGGGCATCGCCGTTACCAACGGCCCGGCCTGGTCGGCCGACGGCCGCAGCATGTATTTCAACGACACGGTGCGCGGCTGTACCTTCGCCTACGACTTCGATGCCGCCACCGGCACGCTGGCGAACCGGCGCGAGTGGCTGCGCTTCGCCCCTGGCGACGGCCTGCCCGACGGCATGACCACCGACGCCGCCGGCCGCTTGTGGATCGCGCACTGGGGCGGCGCCTGCGTGAGCTGCCATGACCCGGTGAGCGCGGCCGAACTCTGTCGTGTGAAGCTGCCGACCAGCCACATTACCAACTGCGCCTTCGGCGGCGCGGACCTGTGCACGCTCTACATCACCAGCGCGACCAGTGGCCTCACACCCGCACAGCGCGAGGCCGAGCCGCTGGCGGGGGGCTTGTTCGCGGTGCGCGTCGACAGTCCTGGTCGTGCTGCGCCGCTGTTTGGCGGCTGAAGGGCTGAGCCCGCTCGGGGGTTATGCCACGCTGAAGCGGTGGACGGTACAGCTTTCAAACACCTCGCCCGGGCGTAGCACGGTCGATGGAAAACCGGGCTGGTTGGGTGAGTCCGGGAAGTGCTGGGTTTCCAGGCACAAGCCATCACTCTGGCGTACCACCTGGCCCGAGCTGCCGACCAGCGTGCCGTCCAGGAAATTGCCCGAATAGAACTGCACGCCGGGCTCGGTCGTGTGGATCTCCATCACCCGGCCCGAGCCCGGGTGCGACAGCCGTGCCGCCAGCGCGAGGCCCTGGTCTTGGTTTTGCTCAGATCGGTCGAGCACCCAGTTGTGGTCGTAGCCGCGTGCGCGCACCAGTTGCGCGTGCGGCGTGCGGATGTGTTCGCCGATGCGCGTCGGCACGCGGAAGTCGAAGGGTGTGCCCGCCACATCGGCAATGCCGGTGGGGATCAGGCTTGCGTCCACCGGTGTGTAACGGCTGGCCGGCAGCACCAGCAGGTGGTCCAGGACCGGGCCGCCACCGGCGAGGTTGAAGTAGTCGTGGTGTGTGAGGTTCAGCACCGTGGGCCGGTCGGTCTCGGCGCGGTAGTCGATGCGCCAGCTCTGGTCCGCGCCCAGCGTGTAGCGCACCTCGACCTGCAGCCGGCCCGGATAGCCTTGCTCGCCGTCTTCGCTGGTGTGGCGCAGCAGCAGCCCGGCATGGCCCCGGGCATCGGCTTCGATCGGCGCGATGTCCCACCAGCGCGTGCCAAAGCCTTGCGGGCCGCCGTGCAGCGTGTTCGGCCCGTCGTTCAACGGCAGCTGAAACGTGGCGCCATCGAGCACGAAGCGGCCGGCCGCGATGCGGTTGCCGTAGCGGCCGACGATGGTGCCGAAGTGTGGATTGCGCGTGACGTAGTCGGCCAGCGTGGGCAGGCCGAGCACCACGTTGGCGCTCGTGCCGTGCCGGTCCGGCACCTGCAGCGTGGTCACGATGCCGCCGAGGTTGATGGCCGCCAGGCGCAGGCCGCAGCCGTTGTCGAGCGTGAATTCGGTGACGGCGCGGCCGTCCGGCAAGTTGCCGAAGTCTTTGGTGGTGATGGATGGGCGCATTCCGGGATTAGAACCGGTAGCCGTAGCGCAGCTGGTAGAAGGTCTCACCCGGATTCGGCATCTTGAGGCCGGCATTGGACACGTGTTTCACGACCACGCCGAGTTCATGCCGACGGTCGGTGCCGAAGTTGCGGCCGATGCCCAGGTGGTCGCTGAAGTTCCATTGTGTGCCGAAGGCCTGGTCGCCGCGGCGGTAGTTGCCGTCGATATAAGACAAGCCGACACCACCTTCCAGGAACCAGGGCGACTGGCCCGCATCGAAGCGGTAGCGCAACATGGGCACTACGCCGACCTGGGTGAAGCGGGTGCGGTTGCCGTTGAATGCATCGGTCTTCCATTCGCTGAGGTAGATGTCCCAGGCGAGCGACAGGCTGCCGCCCCAGAAGCTGGTTGGCGTGGGGATGCGCAGGCCGACGGTGGCGGTGCTGGTGTCGCGGCCGTCGGTCTTGGTGCTGAGGCCGCCTTCGACATAGACCGACAAGGATTGGGGTTCTGCCGCGTGGGTGAGGTTGATGGTGCCGGCGATGCTGCAGATTGCGGCGGCCAGCAGGGCGCGTGCCGTGGTGTTCATGTTTCCGATTCCATCGAAGATGTTTTCGGATGATTCTCCGCCGCGGATAGAGGACCCGTGCCGTCGAGGTTTTCCTGTTTTGTTGTAGGAGTGCGGCGCGATCCCGGGCCGGCCTGGCTTCAGCGCAAACCCAGCCAGCCGCTCAAGTCCGACAGGCGCTCGATCTGCGTCACCTGCGGCTTGATCTCGGGTGGAATCGTCTCCGGATGGCACAGCGAAAACACCCGCATCCCGGCGGCGAGCCCGGCCTGGATGCCGGGCAGGCTGTCTTCGACCACGGCGCAAGATGCGGGCGCCGCGCCCAGGCCGGCCGCGGCGCGCAGGAACAGATGGGGTTCGGGCTTGAAGTGGCCGACCTCGTAGGCGCAGTAGATCTGCCCCTCGAAATACGGCAGCAGGCCGGTCAGGCCGAGCGTCAACTCGGTCTTGTCGCGCGGGCCGTTGGTGGCCACACAAAAAGGCAGCTTGAGTTGCGAGATGAAGGCGAGGGCGCCGGGCATCGGCTGGAGCTCGGCGCGAAAGCGCAGGGCCATCGCCTGGCGGGCGCTGGTGGTGAAGTCGTCGGGTAAGGGCCGCGTGGAATGCTGCGCCAGCCTGGCCACGTTGCGCGCCATGCTCTTGCCGCGGAAGTCGTGCACCACCTCGTCCAGTGTCAGGCTGAGGCCATAGGGCAGGGCGTGGGCGTGCATGGCGGCGATGCCGATGTCTTCGCTGTCGACGAGTGTGCCGTCGCAATCGAAAATAAGCGCTGAAATCAAAACACGGTTCCTTGGGTTGGAAGGGGCATTCGCTGCGCGCCGAGGTCGGTGGGCGCAGAGGGCATGGTAACGAATGGTGAAGACTGGCCGATGCGGCGCGGCTACCGCACTGCCGCACGCTGCACCGCCAAATCGTTCAGAATAGAAGCAGATTGCATCGCTTCGCTGGCTCGGGCATCCGCACCCGTTTCGCCAACTCACCCCTCCCTTGCACCCATCCGAGCCGATCCGCCCCGCTTTACAAGGAGCCAGATATGCCAGATATCGCCGTATTTCTTCAAACGGTCAAGTTGCCCGTCATGTCGGAGGTGGCGCAGGCCCTGATCCGCACGCTCAATGACGAAGACGCCACCGGCCCGCAGGTGGCCGCCATCATCGGCAAGGACGCGGCGCTTACGGTCAAGCTGCTGCGCCTGGCCAACAGCGCCAGCTTCGGTTTGAGCCGCAATGTGAGCACGCTCGATGACGCGATCAGTCTGGTCGGCATGGCCCGGGTGCGCACGCTGGGCCTGGCCGCCATGATGGGCGATGCGTTTCCGGTGATCGATGGCCTGAGCCGTGCCGAGTTCTGGCGCGGCTGCATGGTGAGTGCGGGTTATGCGCAGTGGCTGTCGGGCCACCTGGGCATGGACGGCGGCCGGGCCTGGCTGGCCAGCATGATGGTGCGGCTTGGCGAGTTGTTGATCGCCCAGGCAGAGCCCGGCCACCTGAGCGCCATCGAAAGGCTGCCGCTGCCGCCCGGTGGCCGCTGGGAGCGCGAGCTGCAGCTGACCGGCTTCAGCGAAGGCCAGATCATGGCCGAGCTGGCACGCCGCTGGAATTTCCCGGCCGACATCGTGCGCGCGCTCGACACCTCGTCCGATCCGATGGTGGCCAAGCCGTTCAACCGGCTCGGCGCCATCGTCCATTTATCGGTGCTGCTGGCCGACATGCCATCGGCCGGCCCGGAGACGCTGGAGGAATTGCCCGAAGACGTGGTGCATGCGCTGCAGCTGAATCCGGAATGGATGCAGGGCAAGTTTCCCGATCCGGATGCCTTCGTCCAGATCGAATAAGCGAGACTGAGGGCCTCTTATACCGGTAGGTCGCCCGCGGCCTTGCCCAGCCATTTTTTCGACATCGCGTCGAGCGTGCCGTCCTTCTTGGCACCGGCGATGATTTCGTTCACCTTGGCCTTGAGCGCGTCCTCGCCCTTGGCGATGCCGACGAAGCAGGGGCTGTCCTTGAGCAGCAGCTTGAATTCGGCGTTGAGCTGTGGGTTCTTGGCGATCATCTCGGCGGCCACGGCACCGCTGGCGGCGATGATCTGGGTCTGGCCGGACACGAAGGCGGCGATGGTGGCGCTGTTGTCCTCGAAGCGGCGGTATTCGAGCGAGGCCGGGGCGACCTTGGCCAGTTCCTGGTCTTCCATCGCGCCGCGCGTGGTGGCCACGGTTTTGCCGGCGAGGTCGGCGAAGGATTTGATGCTGATGTTCTTGGGGCCGAACACGCCCTGGAAGAACGGCGCGTAGGCCGAGCTGAAGTCGATGACCTTCTCGCGCTCGGCGTTCTTGCCCAGGGTGGAGATCACCAGGTCGGCCTTGTTGGTCTGCAGGTAGGGAATGCGGTTGGCGCTGGTGACCGGCATCAGCTCCACCTTCACGCCGAGTCTGGCGGCGATGAGCTCGGCCATGTCGATGTCCAGGCCCTGTGGCTTCAGGTTCTTGTCGACCGAGCCGTAGGGCGGGTAGTCGGTGGGGATGGCGATGCGGATGGTCTTGGTCTTGAGGACGTTGTCGAGCGCGCTCTGCGCCTGCGCGCCACCGGCGGCCAGCAGGGCGGCCGAGGCCAGGCACAGGGCGAAATGGCGTTTGGAAATCTTCACGGGCAGGTCCTTGGATGAATGAAAGGGTTGACCTGCATCATCAATGCAAGGGCCGTGCCCACGGCCGCGAACGGCTGCCGTCAGGCCGTCGTGCGCGCCGAGAGGATGGCCCTGAACAGCTCGAGCTGACCCTGCGTGGTGGCTTCCCAGGAGAAGCTTTCCGCGTGGCGGCGTGTGGCTTCGCGCGCCGGGTAGTTTGCGAACAGCGCTGTCCAGCCCTGGGCCAGGCCAGCCGCGCTGCGCTCGGGCATGAGCACACCGGCGTCTGGCGTGCTGACCACTTCCGGCGTGCCCCAGATGTTGGTGGCGATCACCGGCGTGCCGCAGGCCATGGCTTCGAGCAGCACATTGGCCCAGCCTTCGCGGCTGGAGCACAGCGTAAGCGCGTCGGCCGCGCCGTACCACCATTTGAGTTCGGTCTGCGGCACCACGCCCGCGAACTGCACCCGGTCAGCCACGCCGAGTTTTTGCGCCTGGCGTTCGAGCGCACCGCGTTCCTCGCCCGAGCCCGCGATCAGCAGCCGCACGTCGGCCGGCAACAAGGGCAGGGCGCCTACGGCGATGTGGTGGCCCTTGCGTTCCACGAGGTGGCCTACCGACAGCAGCAGCCGGCCTTCTGTCGGCAGGCCGAGCCGCTGGCGCGCCGCCGCGCGTGGCTCTGGCGCAAAGCGTTCGAGGTCGACGCCGTTGCGCAGCGTGTTCAGCTTTTCCGGTTCGCCGCCGAGATCGCGCAGCGTGTCCATCAAGGCCTTGGCAACGCCGATCGAAGCACTGGCCTTCCTGGCCGTGTCGAGGATCAGCTTGCGCGGCACGGCGTATTCGGGGATCAGGTTCAGGTCGGTGCCGCGCGCTGTCACCACGAAGGGTTTGCCCAGCCATTTCGCAAGCAGGCCGGCGGCCACGCCGTCGGGGTAATAGTAGTGGGCGTCGATCAGGTCGAAATCAAAGCCTTCGCGCTGCAGCCGGCGCACCGTGGCCAGCGCGCCGAGCGCCATGGCGTAGGGCGCGGTGCTCATGCCGACCTTGGGCGCGAGCAGGTAGCGTGGGTGGTGCACGTCGAGGCCGTTGCGCTGCTCGAAACGCGGCGTGGCCGCGAACAGCCCGTATTCGCCGAAGCGTTTGTTGCTGGACGGAAACCAGGGCACCGGTGCCACCACCTTCGCCTCGACCTGGCCGGTCTTCATCAGCTCGCGCAGGCGGGTTTCCACAAAGATGCCGTGGATCGGACGCTGGCTGCTGGGATAGAGGCTGGAGAAGAGCAACAGGCGGATGGGCGAAGACATGGCGGCGATTATGAGCAGGAAAATCGCGACAACCCGCGCTGCGCCGAAGCCGATCCAGTCACTTCTCAGTGGATTGCTAAATTAGTTGGCGCATGGCCTGGGCTGTTTCACGCAACACGGGCAGCACGCGTGCCACGGCGTCTTCACTGGCTTCGTGGCCCATCGGCATGGTCACGTTCAGGGCACCGAGCAGGTCGCCATGCCGGTCGCGCAGGCCCACGGCGATGCCGCGCGTGCCGAGCTCCATCTGCTGCTCGGACAGCGACCAGCCCTGGGCGCGGATGCGGGCCAGCTCCAGCATCAGGCGCTCCTTGCTGACGATGGTGTGGGCGGTGAAGGCCTTGAGCGTGTGGTCGGCCAGCCACTGTTCGAGCCAGGCCGGTTCGCGCTGGGCCAACAGCAGCATGCCCGAGGCGGTGACCTCGGCCTGCACCCGTGCGCCCAGCACGTAGCCGGTGTTCATCGCGCGGTTGGCGCCGTTGCGGGCGATGTAGACGATCTCGTCGCCGTCGAGCACCGAGACATAGGCGTTTTCTTGCGTGCCGGCGGTGACGCGCTGCAAAAAGGGCTGCACGATGCGCGGCAGCCGCGCCGACTCCAGGTAGGACTGCCCCAGGCGCAGCACCCGCGGCGTGAGCCAGAACAGCTTGCCGTCGGTGGCCACATAGCCTAGATGGGCCAGCGTCAACAGGTAGCGGCGCGCGGCGGTACGGGTCATGCCGCAGCGCTGGCCGGTCTGGCTGGCGGTGAGGCGTGGGTTGGCGTCGTCGAAGGCCTCGATGATGGACAGGCCTTTTTCCAGGCCGGCGATCCAGTCGCGTTTGTCGAGTTCGGTGGTGGAGGTTGCAAGCATGGGAGGGATTCTTGCCAGCCGCCTGGTCGATGAAAGTTGGTGGTTACCCCGGCTTCGTGCGATTATCGTACGAATGTGATCGATAATCGATCGAAATTTAACAGATATCCTTTATCAATTTGTTTCACATGGCTAAAGTCCAGCCCCAGACAAGCCAATTGACCGATCAGCGATCACCATGACCACCGCAGCGCCCCTGATTTCGCCCGTAGACGGCAAGACCGATGTCTACATGATCCTGGGTGATCCGGTCGAGCAGGTGCGCGCACCGGAATCGTTCAACCTGATTTTTGCCAAGCTCGGCATGAATGCGGTGGTGGTGCCGGCACACGTGGCGATCGGCGACGTGCTGGCCTTCGTCAAGACGGTGTTCACCGGCAGGAACATCAGAGGCATGCTGCTGACGATTCCGCACAAGTCGGTGGTGATGCCGCTGCTCAAGCGCTGCGGCCCGCTGGCCCAGGTGGCCGGCGCGGTGAACGCGCTGCGCCTCGATGCACAAGGTGAACTCGAAGGCGACCTGTTCGACGGCGAGGGCCTGGTGTCTTCGCTCAACTATTACGGCATGGTCTATGCCGGGCGGCGTGTGCTGGTGCTGGGCGCGGGCGGCGGCGCGGCGGCCATCGGTGCCTCGCTCGTTGGCGCGGGCTCCAGGGTGGCGCTGGGTGCGGCCGCCGAACTCGCGTTTTTCGACCCGACGCCGGGCAAGGCGCAGGAACTCGCGGCCCGCCTGTCGGGCCACAGCTCAGTGGTGCGTGCGGCCGCCAGCAATGATCCGGCCGGCTACGACCTGGTGATCAACGCCACGCCGCTGGGCCTCAAGACCACCGACCCCATGCCCTGCGACGTGGCCCGGGTCGAGCCGCATGCCGCGCTGATGGACATCCTGATGAAGAACCAGCCCACGCCCTGGGTGCGCGCCGGCCGTGCGCGTGGGCTGAATGCGCAGCCCGGGTTCGAGATGATGATCCAGCAGGCCGACCTGTACCTGGCGTTCTTCGGCCTGTCCAAGGCCGCAGCCCTGGTCCGGCAGGACGCCACCTTTATCCGCGAATCCATCTACCCGGCCGAACTCGCCGGGGAAATCCACCGTTCCCGGCACCCGGAGCTTGCGACCTCCGGGGAACCTGCCGTTTAGTCCCTGACGCAACTTTCAGCAGCTTTTTTCTATTTCACCACCCGAGGAGACTCTCCATGCAAAAACGATTTGCTCTTAAATTCATCGCTGCCTGCGCCTTGGCGACAAGCGCCATCAGTGGCTTTGCCCAGCAAACCATCAAGATCGCGGGCATCGTCGAGCTGTCCGGCCCCGGCACCACCTCGGGCACCTTCTTCAACAACGGCGCGCTGCTGGCGGTGAAGGAAATCAATGCCGCCGGCGGCATCCTGGGCAAGAAGATCGAATACTCCTCCAATGACACGCAGAGCAACCCCGGCGTGGCCAAGGGCCTGACGCAAAAGGCCGTGGACCAGGATGTGTTCGCCGTCTTCGGCCCGGTGTTCTCCGGCTCGATCATGGTCAGCATGGCCGAGAGCCGCCGCGCCGAGATCCCCAACTTCACCGGTGGCGAGGCCGCGGCCATCACCAAGCAGGGCAACCCCTACATCTTCCGCACCAGCTTCACGCAAGACACGGCCATGCCCAAGGTGGCGCGCTACATGAGCGACACCATGAAGCTCAAGACCATCGCCATCATTTATGTGAACAACGACTTCGGCAAGGGTGGCCTGGACTCGGTGAAGAAGGCGCTGGCCAAGACCGGCGCCACCAAGGTGCTGGGTGAAATCTCTACCGACTCGGGCCAGATCGATTTCTCGGCCGCGGTGCTGAAGGCCAAGCAACTCAATGCCGATGGCCTGTTCGCCTACACCAACGAAGAGGAGTCGGCCCGCCTGCTGCGCGAACTGAAGAAGCAGGGCTGGAACAAGCCCGTTGTCGGCGAAACCACGCTGACCGGCCAGAAGGTCATCGAACTCGCCGGGGACGCCGCCAACGGCGCCGTCGGCCACGTCGGCCTGACCGTGGACGCGCCGCTGCCGGCGATTCGCGCCTTCCGCGCCAAGTACGAGAAGGAATACAAGTCGATTTCCGACCACAACGGCATGAAGGGTTATTCGGGCATGTACGTGCTGAAGGCAGCCATCGAAAAGGCCGGCAAGCTTGACCGCAAGGCCGTGGCCAATGTGATGCACACCCTGAAGATCACCGCCGCACAGGAACCCGGCGTGCTGATGGACGTGAGCTTCGACGGCAATGGTGACCTGGACCGCGACAGCTTCATGGTCGAAGTGAAGAACGGCAAGCAGGAAGTGATTGCCGTGGTGCCGCCGCTCGGCAAATAAGCCCCTCTCCTTTGTTCTCACCCGGCACTTAAAGAAAGCAGCGGGTCTCATACCAGGAACACCGTGGAACCGGCCCTTCGACAAGCTCAGGAGAGCCTTTGCCGGGCCACTGGTGTTGCCCTCTGCAAAAGGGGGTGGGCGGCTGCACAAAGTGAGCCAACCTGGGGGTGAGCCGTCAATACACCATGACCGACTTCCTCCAACTCTTCTTCAGTGGCCTGGCCACCGGTGCCATCTATGCGCTGGCCGCGCTGGGTTTCACCCTGCTGTGGCAGGCCAGCGGCACCATCAACTTCGCCCAGGGCGAGTTCGTGATGCTGCCGGCGTTCATGATGCTGGGCTTCATGTCCTTCGGTGCGCCGATCCTGCTGAGCTTCGCGCTGAGCGTGGTGCTGGCCGTGGTCGTGCTGGGCTGGCTGTTCAAGCGCGGCCTGGTCGATCCGCTGTTCAAGTACGGCATGATGCCGATCGTGGTGGCCACCATCGGGCTGTCGATCGCCATGCGCAACGGCGTGCGCGCCGGCTTCAGCGCCGAGGCCCACCCTTTCCCCAGCCTGTTTGCCGACAAGCTGTTCAACATTGCCGGCGTGACCGTCACGCTGGCCGACATCGGCA
>Ga0307514_10002254_pt1 | contig 20537 bp, 31 predicted proteins | sample 16_EM_MG_FD_203088 | JGI IMG/M metagenome (GOLD analysis project Ga0307514, IMG submission 203088) | Populus trichocarpa ectomycorrhiza microbial communities from riparian zone in the Pacific Northwest, United States - 16_EM | ecosystem: Host-associated > Plants > Roots > Unclassified | place...
AATTTGAATCCACCCGCCAAGCCCATGACGTTGTGAGGGTCGATCTTGGCTTTGAGTGCTCGCAATTTCGGCAGATTGTCCCCGTAGATGTCGACGAGAGGTGTATTTGCGGCCGCGTAATTTGCGTACAACGCGTTTGGGCAGTCGGAGAGCGATCCCTCCGCCTTAGCAACGGCGGAAAGGCGATTGACTGATTCTTGGATGGCTGCAATGAACTCATCGTCGTAGAGGGAGTTGCTCCAAGCAAAGTAAACGAGGAGTGGATTGGGAGCCTTGCCTGGTTGACGAGCAGATGGATCCGGCCAGGCTGATGGGGAGTTCGCATGTGAGAGATAGCTCCGGAGGAATGGCTCAGCGACGTAGTAGAAGCTGACTCCACTCTTCGGAGTTAATTCAGCAGTCCAGTACTGTGAGATGGAGAAGGGTTGAGCTCGGTTAGGAGATAAGAGAGGGACGCGCTGACCGTGAGCTCTTTCTCGATTGCTTCGAGGAAGGTCAAGCTGAAGTGGCTAACGCCGAGCATCTGAAAAGAGCCACTATAAATGAAATCAGCAAAGGGAGCAAGAAAAAGTCGTTAGGTGACCTCACCGGAAATCAGCGGGAATAGCTATAAGTGTGTCGAGGTATGGACGTGTCTTCAAATCACTCGAAGTAGACGGGATACTTGTGAAGTTATCGAAGGTCCCAGGTGGCGGAGTCGGTCCATCGTAAAAGAAAGTCTGGATGACAGATTGATTCCCCCCAGAGCTGACGTACAAGGGAAGGACTACAGCTTTCGGGTCCTGCGAATATGTCGAATAATCTGCAATAGCGGTGCGGACTTGATTGAAAGTGGGAGAAGGGTATATGGCTACACCGCCCTTGGGTTGGAATCAGCGCAAACTCTTGGTGAACAATGTCGTACGCACCCATACTTCGGTTTGCGGGAATGTGGTCATCGTGAAATCTGTCACGATCCCCTGGAAAAGTATAAATGGAACCGAATGGCAATGAGATCAGAAAAAAATGACTCACGAAATTGTTCAAGCCTCCCTTCAGGCCCCAGAAGAGATCAGGGTGCGTCGACTGGGTGACATAGGTAACCGTGCCATTGGGCAGAACCAAGTTGACGCCGACGACGGTGTCAATGACAAGACCATATTGGTTAGTCTTGTACGAGTACCCTATCCGCGACTCGTGAGTGTACAAAACGCTGGAGAACCTCCAGGAACGAACCTCCGCCTAGCAGCAAGCCACCAACGGCGACCTGTTGCGTAACACGGGATAAGAACAGTCCGACCAAGGGGGTTGCGGCGCTCACTCACCCCAGTACAACGCGCACCAAGGACGATTACGCCGTGGTCCAGGAGTTTTTCGTACACGGTGTCCCAGATCAGGCCGGTCCCGATCACGGCAGTGCTAGCAGCCGCATCATAAGTCACTTGGGAAAACTTCTTGGTGTAGATTTGGATTCCCTTGGTTGAAGAGAACCCAACGTTCGAAGTGTGGCCGCCGCTTTTCACCTGAAATGCCGGGGAGTGGGTTTAGATATGTATCGTGGGCGCGGGATCTGATGGAAGTTGAAATAGCTTACAGCGAATGGAGTTTTCGTAGCGCCAATCACTTTGAGCTGGGAAGAGGCGGGACATTTTAGCGACTGTGGAGTGCGATGCCGGGTGGCGCTGAGAGAAACGGACGCACGATCTTTCCTACATCCTCCGGAGTGCCAGGCTCCACCACACACGCAGGATCTTGTTGGCTGGATGCCATAAAATGGTATTCTCCTTCAGTGTATTGGGGGTCGCCTGAACGTATATGAGCCACAGCCTCACTGCTGCGACGGTCACTCGTACTCACCTGGATAGTAGACCTTGGATGCATCAGATATCGCTCCTTGGACCGCCCGACAGGCTGGGAGATAGTTCTCGCCAGTAGTGGCAAATGCTAGTCCAGCAAGTGGAACAATCGTCAAGAAGCGGCTGAAGATCATCACTCCTCCTGCAGAAGAGAGGGGTGTCGGATGGGGACGAGCAGACCCCCTAACGAGGACTCAGAGCTTTTATGCTTCATTGGAATGTTCACGCTTGAATGCTGCCGAATACGGTGTCAGGAAAGATGTCAGCGAGTTGGTCCGTATGTTTGGAATACCTACAGGGCAATCACCCCGTCACAAACCCACCAAGGACGGCGACATTCTGTCCTTCAAGTCGCTCGTATCGTACACAGTACCCCAGATCAGGTCATTCCCGATCACGGCACTTTCAAAGTGTAGAAAGTGGCGGGAAGTGCACTTCACAGAAGTGAGAGGCCCCTAAGTGCCCCAATTTGGCGGGGGAAAACAACTGGCGCCCAGAAGTGATTGTTACTTTTGCTGATGCCGGTAAGGTCTTATAACCCGTTGTATAAGTACAGGACTGGGGATTATAACACTGCGGACAAAGAGGTATTTTTCCGTTGAAATAATGACGATTTTATAGTAAAGTTTGAATCAGTTTCTTTCAAAAAATAAAGCGCGGGGGGAAACCCTTGGGGTTGGGGTGATGGATGAGAACCATTCTCATCGGATGGTGTGCGGATTTACTTAACGTCCGGATATTGATTCAAACTTCACGATAAATTCAAGATATCTCCAACGGGGAAATCCTCCGCCGCCCCCGGTGTATATAACACATTGTATCCAATACATGGCCCCCCAGAGTGGCCTGGTGCTGTGGTAACACGACCAACTCGAAGTGGCCGGGTTTGTTGTGGCAGGACAGTTGTCCCTGACAAGACCCATGAGCGAGCGTGAGAACAAACGCCAATACTTACAGACCTGCAGGGTTTGAATAGCTGGAATTCGCTAGTTGCTAGTCACTGGGCAGTCGAGTCTGTGTTCATCCAATCGCCATCAGTGTTGAGTCATGGGTGTATCATGGTGAATGCCAAGCGGGGCCTGGGCCTGAGTACCCAATACGAGAATCCCATGCCTAGCGCCTCCGCCCGAAACAGACGTCGGCTTTGCGTCAACCCGTTTGATAAGAAGAAACAGCATTTTCCACCCGAAGGAGCTCGTACCAGTGGCGAAGAGGGTGATGATGGGCTGACGCACGGCTATGGTGTGGGAGACCCTCCCACCCTTGACTAGATTGTACCGTCAAGAAGATCGTCATCATGGAAAAGGAAGTTCGTTTGTGATACGACACTACAGGGACAAACACATGCGAGCCGGTGGGTTGATGTTTGGGATGCAATCAGCGGCGTGTCTGTTCTAACCTATGGAAACAAAGTACAACGCTTCAAAACAAAAAGATCGTAACCAACCCATTAAATAAGTCATCAGCGGATCGTGAGGACGCCGGATTTCGTGGTCCTATTGGCCTTTGGAACCCCTTCGCCCCAAAGAAAATCGCCCGTGCCGGAATACATTCTATCGTTTTCTTTGACACCCTTCTTCTTTTTGGTCCCAGAGGAGATATCTTGGCCCCAGACCCTCCAGAACTTGAGATTCTCATCGCCAGCACCGGTCACGACCACGTCGCCAGCCGGACCAAGAGCGCTGAATAAGACACGAGAGTCGTGAGCGTCTCGAATCTCTGCGACGCGCTCGAGGGATGGATAGGAGTGGATCATAACAGAATTAGTCGGATAGCCGTGAGTGGATAGTATCTCTTTTCTGTGGGGGGACCAGTGGAGGGTGGTGACCTGTGACGGTGTTTTCAATGTGTGCAAGCGTGCCCCAGTTGTGCTGTTCCAAACATTGATGGTCGCATCACTGGTACCACCGCCCGAAGCTAGCAGAGACGGTTGCCACGAACACCAAGCTAGAGCCTAGAAAATACACTTAGTCCTCCTTGCGTTCATGCAACTCGGAAGCATCGATGATACCTTTACGGCAGCGGTATGATTCCTCTTCGTCCACTTGGCACCTCCACGAGAAGCTTCGGTACTTTCGCCAGTTATACTTCCCGTGCTCATGCGAGCATCCCAAATATTGACGACATTGTCATTTCCTCCGCTGGCCAACAACTCGCCATCAGGACGCCACTTCAACCCGCAAACCTCGCCAGTGTGTCCAACCAACTCAGCCACCTTGTGTCGGGCGATACGAACGTCATGATGCCAGATGGTGCCATCTCCGCAGGCAGAGCTGAGGATATGACCGTTCCAACTCAACGCAGCGACTTGTCCAAGGTGGCCCGGCATCGTCCGAAGCTTCGAGCTACTCTCGATATCCCAAAGTTCTACATCTCCCGTGCCCATTCCAATTCCCAAAAACGTTCCATCGGCGGAGAAATCCACCGACGAAACATAAGACCCTTCTGGAGCTTCTCCAACGTGGACAACGTCTCCGGTATCGGCCTTCCAGACGTAGGTGTTCTCCGTCAGGGCGACTGCAACGATATTGAGGGCACTCCAGGACAAAAGGTTCAAATAGAAGTCGTCCGTCATTCCAGGTGCATCAAGAACCCTCTCGGGTACGGTGGGAACCTTGCGCGATTTGTTGGTGACGGCGCCGGTGTTGGAAGCCAGTTCACCAGGTCGGGTGTAGAGAGCGCGAGCGTATTCGCGGTGTTCCGCCATGAGCTTGGAGGACGCGGATGGCGGAGGGGGTTCATGGAATCCGAGAACGCGCTTGTCAAGTTGGAGGCCAACCGCATCGGCGAGACGAGCTGTATGAGTGGGATCTGCGGAAACGGCCTCGAGCGTCATCGCATCGAGTCTCTTCGTGATCCCTTCATCGTTGAGAATATCTCGTGCAGGTATATAGCGATCTCCGTGTTCTCTCTGGTCAGGAATCAGTGCTACGATAATGAGCAACGAAAAAGTGATGGACCTACCGATCTGTTGGCAGGCGTAGACCTTGACCTCTTCATTTCCGTTTTCGGGGGTGGCACGTAGTCTCTCGTGATAACATCGATCCGGCTCTCAGCACCCCCCTTCCTGATAATTCCGCCACCTGCTTGCTTTGCCAGACTATCCGTGACCTGAATACCCCCCGTCAGCCGCTTAATTGGAGAGGGAGACCGCGAAGTTGACTTTGACTTCGACGTTGTCGCGATGAATGGGTTCGAGACATCTCCCACCGCAGTCCCCGACTGCTTTGGGAACCGGCTCTTCGTGGGTGAGTTATTGGCGGCAGGATTCAAGCCGGTAGCGAGGGAGGGTGTCAGAGGGGTCTTAGTCTCGGACCTAGATCGGTGTCGCGTTGGCGTTTTGGGATTATTGGGAGGCATGGTCGATGAGATGAGTGATAACGGTTTTCGCCGGTCGCGACTTTTCAACCAGCAGGCACGTGCTGAGCGCATTGCAGTCATCTGACCTGGAATTAAAACGAGGGGTTTATGGGATCCCAATACCAAAACCCAGAGCATTGGAAAGGCCCAATGGTCTAGTGGTAGGATACTTGCTTTGGGTGCAAGGGATCCCCGGTTCGAACCCGGGTTGGGCCCCTCTTTTTTTTCGCTCCGAGTTAACTTAGTGCATATACATTTCACCCACACATGGTTTCTATCGTGTGGTTCTCTCTAACAAACAACGCAATCCTCCTTAAAGCTAAGATTGTACATTGTCTTATCGACCGTCTTCTCTATCTTCTTCCAGTCGGACCGTCGCTGAATGAACTCATACACGTCCTGGAAGACATCATCAATCCCAGGAAGTTTGAACACTGCGGAGAAAAGTACCTCAGGCCGGTAGGATCCACCATAACGAGTAGCGTCTCGTACAATCTGTGCAAGGTCTTTAGCATCAGCCACAACGAAGACATGACCAAGCATCTTGAGATGCGAGAAATCTGTCGCGATGCTCTGAACCTAGTTATTATCATGAGGTTGCGAGCTCCCAGGAGTGAGAGGTCCACCACATACCTTCAACCCGGAAATGAACACGTGGTAGGCGTTGAGATCCGCAATCAGCTTGAACCCTCCATTCAGGGAGATGATTTGCCGTTTGATGTGCTTTTGAAGTATGCTGCGTAGTTTATGTGAGTTCGAGACACAACAGTGGACGCAGGGAGCTTACGCGGTGAGACGGATGCCGACTTCCTGGTAGAATACTTCCAAGACCTCTCTGCTCGTGCTGCCCTTGACCAATTTGCAGTGAAGTTCCAGGCACTTAATTGCTTCACTACACCCGACCGTAATGCCCAGATCCAGATCCTGGTCCTCAGCAGGATAATACTCACGCGGTTGCGTCTTCGTAATAACGATGTGTTCGACCTTTGACCGCGTCAGGGGAGACCTGAGGCTGCAGAGTTTGCGAGTTCCACCGACCTGGTTCATCAACACGTCCGTCCCTGCGTTCAACCCAGCAGCCACAGATTCATCCAAGACATTTTCAAACCGCTTTTTCTCTCGTACAACGCCGTTAAGGAAATCCGTTCTATCGATGTGGGGTGCCTAGTGTGCACCGTCAGATGAGAACATAGACTTCAAAATTGAAGCCTTCATACCAGCTCTTTGTCAAAGTATACTTGGACCATCGACTGGATAGTATCTCCGATATGTACCAGCTCGAAGAATTGTGCCAGAGGGGCAACACGTTGTCCGGATTCCTGGTGTTCGTCAGGTTTGAAAGTGCGGAGCTTCTCAATAGCTCTGGCGAAGTGTCAGACTCATTATCCTGCGCCGAGGACGCATAGCCCATACCTCTCGAATCCAGGTTTTAAGTGTCGCTCAGCCAGCGCCTGAAGCATCAAAATGAACACCTCCTCAATCGTGTCCTGTACTTTGTGTCCATAATGTCCTGGGTAGGCAGCAAAGGCATCTACCCGCTTAAGAGATGTTCTGTCTGTGTGGATCAACTCCAGCGCTACATCAAGGGATAAGAACACATCTAGTGTTTCCCAGGAAGGCGCCGCTGAGGTAGTAGGAGGTCGTGATGTAACATCCGTGGCTACAGCGGGATTTCATTCAGAGATAACGGTCACGGGGGCATGAAACCGTGCTTACACTGTTCCGACGTTAAATCCTCCGCCTCGTCCAAGGGTTGTCGGGTGGGCGCATACGATGGTTCATCGTCATCGTCGTCGTCACCTCCAATTTCAAAAAGCATGTCTCCAGTGTCGAACCTTTGGGAGTAACCGTTCGCAGATGCGGTCATGTTACTTCCAGCCCATCGTTGTGGATTCAGCATCTGCAACCCTTGTACGGCGGCGGACCCCGCAGCCCCTGCGGCTGCACCTACAGCTTCAACCGTCATTCCGACAGTTTTCGGGACAATGGTTACCGGCAGGAGGAGAACATCTGTAAAGGAAGCAAGCACGTTCCGTTTCACTTGAGCCGGGTTGTGTGAGGAAAGAAAACGGGCGTGATCCGTGCTGCTACTGGCGTGCTCTGAAATCTACGGGAACATGAATCTAGGATCATCCAGAGGACTAGACACAATCACACTCACCTTCTTATCCCAGCCCCTACATATCAGTTCCAAACCATTCCGTAGGCTCTCAATCTCCTCATCCAGATATTCATCCATATTTTCCTCAAACATACGGTAGCTGCATTTTCTGTTAGATCGTTTAGAAGAAGGAACCAACGGAGTGCGTACATGACGTCCTCCGCTTGTGTTCGCGGTATGGGACTTTTCGAAGGTCCGGAGGAGGAAACCTGGATGACGGTGTCAACAAGTTTCCACGACTCCTTGAAACAAGCAGCGGTTGCCCGAAGGAAACTTTCGTTCGATATCTCGCGGGCACGGCTGAGAAGTGGAGTGATGTATTCCGCAATGACATCCGTCGCGAGTTTACTCGCGAAAGTGAGGAGGGTAAGCGACTCGCTAGGGAATACTCGAACGGCTACAGAGCCGCTTTCCGAAAACTCTTTCAAGACGTATTTCATGAACTCGTCCATAGCGTCGAAGGCAAGTTGGGATTGTTGACTTCACGGGGTTGATCAGGAGTGCACATTAACCGAATGGACTGGTGGACGCACATCAGATTATCCATTGGATTCCACTTTGCTGCTTCATAGAAAATCTCTCGTTTCTCCGCCCACACCCTGCCCAGTTCCCATTCACCAATTCCATCAAATACTTCCCAGCTTGCTTCCGCCGCTTCGATCATCCCCTTTTCATCCTGTCGGCTCTCGGCAATATCGAATGCGGCAAGTAGGTTTGCTTCGTATCTGTCAACGGCCGATCTCAGCGAAGCGCTGAAATACATCCAGTTACGGAGCGGTTGGATTTGTGACGAAAGCCACAGAAGGAGCAGGTGCAAGGTGCGAGATTGTTGTAGCAGGGGTACAGGTGGAACACCGGGCACCGAAGGAAAAAGAGATGCCAGGATGGCATGGGGCGGAGACGACAGGGAGGTGGTATATGGTCTTAAGAGGCAGTGAGCACGTCGGTAGAGCTCCAGACATGTGGGCGGTCTCGTTGAGGAGACAGACTCGTACACTTGACTCTTGTCCGCCTCGATGGCCATGAATCCAGTTGTAGCAGGAACCTGAGCTTGAGAAAAATCACCGAAGTCGTCATCCACATCTCCAACGGTCAGCGTGGGCGGCATATTCTTCATTAGTCCGCCATCCTTGATTTTCTTCGCGTCCTCCAGTTGATCGAGCAGCGTCTTGAAGTGGGTATGTTTAGTGAGCCGTAATGCGTTCCATTTGGCTTCCCAGACTTTTTCGTGGCGAGAAAGATTCAAGAGCGAACGGGAACATCGAGCATATGCGGGGAAATCGGGAATTGGTAGATGAATGAGAACCAAAATGTGGATGTCGATTGGAAGCCGGCCAACGAACTGAGCGGGTGCTGTCGTCGCCTTCCCTGACTTGCCTGTCTTGACGTCTGGTACGTAGAGTCTGGTGGGCTGGAGAGTCTCGAACTTCTCCATGGATCGGGGAGGGAGAGACGAAGAGGCCGAAGAGGCCCATAATTCGTACACCGGTGTCGGTTCTGCGATCGCAGCTGATAGACGCTTCGGTGATCCGGGAAACCACAAAAAGAAGGGGGCCCAACCCGGGTTCGAACCGGGGATCCCTTGCACCCAAAGCAAGTATCCTACCACTAGACCATTGGGCCTTCCAAATTTCGTGCCAAGGGTAAGTTATCATCATTTCTTCATCGAGACACCAGGTCCATGGAGACCGTGAGCGATGCTGCGGCTTTGGAAGGCTCTGGAAGGATGGAGATAAGTTGTGAACCGCGTTTAGTGACGTGCACCTGAGCTTACGCGTCCGTTGATTCGCAGTGGCAGGCCGTAAGGATTACGAATAAAAACTATCAGAGCGACGATCATGACCGCCCACACCGTACCGCCGTTCTCCAATGGCGACGACAACGAAAGATGCGCTGGCACGTGTATGCGACCCTCTAACCTGCCTCGCTCTGACAAATCCATGTGTAGTGGAACTCTGGACACGACGAATCTGTTGAAGTGAACCAACGGGCACTAATCGACAAGGTTTTGGCGAGGTATTCTGGGGAATTCACTGGTGCGTCTTGTATCTCCCCCACAGAAGCAGATAGTCTGAACGCAAGTGCACAGTATTTCGTGAATTGCTGCAGAACTCCGATGACGCCTCATCCAGGGCGGTTGAGATTCGATTCGAAACCAAAAGATACATCGATAGAAATAACTCAAGCGAGGATCAGGCCCCGCCTCTGCCAGGTGAACACCTCCCTGATCTCAAGACCGCTATAGTTTGTGGCTTCTACCTTTCATCCTCTTCGTTGACCTGATCGGGTTTGCCCAGGTGCATAGATGGACATTTAAGAACAACGGCATGCTATTCCGGGATGAAGACTGGAATCGATTGAAGAAGATTGGTATGCAATACCCCACGCAGGGCTCCTTCGCAGCTGACGTCCCGTTTAGCGGAAGGAAACCCGGACGAAGAGAAGATCGGCGCATTTGGTGTTGGTTTCTACAGCTTGTTTTCTGTCACTGAGGAGCCCTTCGTCACATCTGGAGGTCAATGGATGGGGTTTTACTGGAAGGACAAGAAAGACCAGGTGCGCGTAGCTCTGGAATTCGGGTCTGGGGGTGACTACTCACACCCCAAGAGTTGTTCGCTCGTCGTGGTAACCTCCCAAATAAACCCAACGACCCATGGACTACGTTTGAGATGGATCTACGGGAACCCACCCCGATTCCTGCCGCGTTTGACTTCACCAGATTTCTCGTATCCTCCATCACGTTCATGGCACACCTCCGCGAAGTTAGCGTGTATTTCGACGACAAGCGATTGGTTCGCTTGACCAAGGATGCTGGTACCCCCAAACAACTCACGATACCCCGGGGCCTGAGATCTACCAGCACGGTGGGATTCATGAACGTCAAGGGCCTGAAGTCCACCCGTAAGTGTTGGTTCATCGTATCTTATGTTCCGCGTATACCATCATCGCTCTTTACAGCCCTCGATATTTCCGCGGAGGTCATGAACTGGGTTTATAGTACTGGAACAGAGAAGCCCAAACAAGTCCCCCTTATCGAACAAATCAAGCCTAAGACTGGATTTTTCTCTTCTTTATTTGGTTTGGGGGGGAACAGCACCCCTCAACGGGCTCCTTCTCCACTGCCTCCTCAGCCAGCCATCAAAGAAGCTGAATACCTAAAGGTCGGCCAGTCTAATGTCGTGCTGACAATTTTCACGGCCGAGGTAGATATCAAACTGAGTCAGAAGATATCTGCGGAACTTCATCGATCGACGAAGAAGAATACTCCTCGCTCGCTCAAGTACGAGCTTATCTACGTTGGTCGCTCCTTCTCCCATGCCAGTTACCAAAGATGCTGATATCACTTTCAGACGGGAAAGGACGAGTACGATGCAAGTAAAAAAGAAGATGACGCTCAGCCCAAGGCGACGGGTAGTATTTTCCAAGGCCTGCGCGCGGACTTGGATGGGTGAGCACAATTTCATGGCGTATGAGCTCCTGCTAACCTTAGCCCAGGACTGGTTCCGCTCGTGTGTTTATTGTAAGTCGTACGGATGAATACGATGAAGTTATTGCTTACTTAAATTAGGGTCATGCCACCGCGCAAACAACTGGCCTCGGAGGACATATGGCCGCTCGATTCATCCCCACTGTGGAGCGAGAGTCCATCGACCTTGTGTGAGTAACCTATCGCTTACTGCAGCCGGTTTCTTATTTTTTTTTGTAGTGACAGGAACGTTGCCGGTGAGTTCATGCGCTTGTTTCCGGGGCGGGGCGTTCACACGATGCTCCAGTTTGGAACAAGGAGCTTCTTTTTGTCGGTGGATTCCTCGCACGCGCTGCCTACGAGCTGCAGATGGAAGATATTAGAACCGTTTGGGATGACACCATCGCCTCAAAAAAACCCGGAGAGCCCCTCGATCCAGAGCTGCGAAAATGGTTCTACGATAAGGCTAGGCATAATCTGCAGTTTTTCACTTTCCACCCGTCGACTCCGTCTGCTGTCGTGTCCAACGAAATGCGATCCGCGTTCCTCAACTGTGTTAGTCGAGGGCAAGCCTTCCCCGTCATCTCAAGTGCAGGGATAAAATCGGCGCTCGACGTGCGCATGCCGGATCCAACATTCTCCGCGTTCTTGAGAGAGCTCCCTTTATTCCCGGAGGAATTGCTGGACAGCTCTAAATTGATGGTCGCGGCTCTTCGGGAGAAAGGGATGCTGAAGGACATCACCTTCGCGGATGTGTTGAAGGAACTACGGGAACGACCACTGTCGGAAGAGGAGATGGTTGCCTGCCTCCAGTGGTGGATTAACACCTCCCAACAGAATCCCACAAGGGTTGACGAGATCCGGCGAGAGTTGCTGAGCGCTGCGGTTCTAGCCACTGGTTCATCAGACAGTGGTGACGAACGGATCATACCGTTAGAGGGAATACAAACATTCCTAAATCCACGCAACGTCGTCATTCCTACGGATGGACCACTCCCCGATCACCTTCTGCCGATGAGCGTTAGTCGCAAGTTCGACTTGGTCCAACTCCAGAAATCTCTTCAATGGAGGGAATTGACAGTTTTCGAGTGGATACAGCATATCGTGGACCCGGCGGTATACACCCAAAAGAGCGAGTTCAATATTACCGAATCTCCGGCCTGGGCAGATCGTGTACTTCAAGTGCTTAGTAGATGCTGGGCAACCCTGTCGAAGGTCACCCAGACCAGCGTTGTCGGACTACTCGGAAAGCTCACCTGTATCCCAACATCCGCCGGGATGAAGATACCAAGCGATGCGTATTTCTCGAACGCCGATATCTTCCATGATCTACCCGTTGTCAATCTCCAATCCGGGGCTCAAATCCGAGGCAATCTAGAAAAACTACTGGCTGACTTGGGAGTAAGGAAACACGTAGACCTTCAGATAATCTTTAATAGGTATGCTCGCCATTCCCCGCTGACACATCGTCCTTATTGAATGATTACAGGATGATAAAGACCGGCGACTGGACAACCCCGGACCTAATTAAATACCTTGTTTCGGTCCAATCAAACCTCCAGCCCATCGAGGTCGAGAGACTTCGCCTTACTCCTGCGTTCCCCGAGGAGGCAACCGCTGACCAAAATAAGAATGAGGATGGAACCCCGAAGAAGGTCCCGAAATTCAAAGCCTCTGACTTGTATGAGCCACTGGACCCGTTCAGAAGCCTCGGACTACCGATAATCGATTGGCAAGGGAAGGATGGCAAGAACAGATGGAGATCCGGTAGTGAAGAAGGTACGCCCAACATAGTTCAGTCTTTGTGCGTACTAACCCTGCCCTCCCCAGCCAAGTTCCTGTTTAACTTGGGCTTGAGACGATTCCCGCCGACAGAGGTCATCCTGGATATTGCCGCCAAGGACGGACCGCAAGGGACAATTGCGCTGAATTACTTCCTCGACAACTACATACAGAAGTATGCTGACTACACCATTGATGCCCATGCCAATATCGCTTTCGTTCCTGCTATACACAGAAGCGAGAAGAAACTGGTGAAACCACTTGACGTCTTCTCGAATCCCGAATGGCAATTACTCGGATTCCCTGTCCTGGACCCAACCCTGAGGCAAGACGCGGTTAGTAAGCTGAAGATCAGGGAGCACCCACCCACCCACCAATTGGTCCGACTCTTGGAATCGTCTCCCCCGACCACCGAAGCCCAGGCCCGCGAATGGTTTGGGGTTCTCTCTCGTCGGATATCAGGTTCGTACAATTCCAAGTCTGATTAAATAGCATGCTGATGATCTTGGTCAGACTTCCACGCTTCCGAACTGGTCAAATTATCCGCAATGCGTATCGTTCCTACACCCGACAATTCTCCGAAGTCCACAGGTCTTCGGCTGTTGCCGCCGAGCCAATGCTATTTTAAGGGCGAATCCGGTGGCCAGTTCCGTTCTAAACTATTCGTCTTTGTCGACTTTGGTACTTCAGCAAACAGTTTCCTGAAGGCGTGTGGAACAAAAGGGGAACCGTCGGTCGAGGAGATTGCTCTGATCCTTTTGAAAAACCCGCGGGAGTTTTTCCAGCTCGCAGAGGGCCGAGACAAGTGAGATATTGAAGAGCAACTACGATTTTTTCTAACGTTGGTGATCACAGTTACCTTGTGGAACTGCGTAACATTGCCATAAACTTCCGATCGCTAAGCTACGTTACTTCGACCAAACTCAAAAAGGCGCCATTCCTAGTTGGTTCCCGGCGTACCCGAAGACAAAGGTCCGAGAAGGTCACAGATTTGGTGGATGCCGACGAAGAAGATTGGGATCTGGAATATGATTTGCTGGCCCCGAACCAGGTTGCAATCGCGGATGATACGATCGCTCTTCAACAGTTCGGCGAGGTCATCTTCTGCGCTCCACAAGAAGACATTCTCGAAGGTAAGTCCAGGAACACCCGCCCTATTGTATCGCTTCAGCTTTGAAAATTGCAGGTTTCTATCAAACCCTCGGATGCAAACGGCTCAGCGAACTTGTTCGAGAGGAATATCGAACAACACAGGAGATCTATGGGCACAAGACAGCACAAGAGGTCCGATCGTTGATCCTTGAACGATTACCGCTTTTCCTCCACGAACATACCCATGCGGCCACTCGGGTCTCCTATACGTGGTTGAATAACGAAAGAAACTTCGTTGTCAGAACTTTCGGGAAAGTCACGGTCACGAGAAGTCTTAACTTTGCTGGTGCTAAATCGTCAAAGTCCATCGAGACATCAGCTATCGCAAGGCGGGAGGGGAAGGGTGCAATACAATTGTGGTTGGCCAGCAACGCGCAGGTGGATATGTACGAGGTTGCGACTTCTTTGTGCCGTTTGCTCTTCGACACATACAAGGTCAACGACGCTTTACTGTTCATGACGATACTGTCAACGGACCTTCGCGCCTTACGGAGACGAGGGTACAACGGTGACTGCGGAGTTTCTTTCCCTTTTTTGACCCTCCTGACTAGATTTCTCGGCAGTTGATCGCATTCTGAAGCAACAGAGAGCGGAGAGGGAAGCTGCCGCAGAAGCGATTGCGAGGGAGGAGGCGGACAAAACTGCTCTGGTCTCACCTCCACCAGTGCCATCAAAACCCGAATTTATTCCAACACCTGCTCCACTTCCAGCGCTGGCACCGGCCCCAACGCGAAGACCCACACCGAGGCCTGAATACAAAGTAGACACTGATGCCAACCGACAGAGCGTTTCCTCGGGAACCGATTTATCCGTTGATGGAGATTCGAAAGGACGAACGGGGTCGACTTTGGACAATTCCAGGCCAAATACGTACTCCAAGCCACAACTTCCCATACTCTCGGATAAGGGTCCTCAAGTGGCCGAGAAGCCCATAACAGACTTGGTTACGCCGTTGGCCAATATCGGTGAGTCACTTGTACAACTCATGGAACTGACTAGCCGACAGAATTTTTCATCAGCATCGAATATCGACACCGCAATTAGGGCGTGCAAGGAGGAGAGAAGTGATCTGATTCAAAGTCGGAAACAGATGCAGATGGTCAAGGAAACCCTCAATGACGGCTACTGTGATATATCGGGCAGCTTGGGTGATTTATCGCTGCTAGGTGAGTCGGGTACACCATATCGAACGCTTCAATCTCAAACAATTATGTCCAAGGCGATATGGGGAAAATAAGACTATATTGTTCCAAGGGTATAGTCCCTCGCATATTTTGGGAGGGTCGGGGTCTGACCGGATTGAACGTAGACGTCCCTAACCCCGCCGAACTGATGAGGGCAAAGAAGGACGCGATCGCCCGCTTCATTCACATAATAATACCCATCCGGGATCTATATCAGTTACCCCCGACCAGCGTACACATCTTCTGCGACCTTGCGGGAAGTACCATTGCATTCAACCGGAACGCAAGTATTTTCCTGAATTTGAGATACTTCGAAGCGTGGCGTACGTATAACGTCCTGTCTTTATTTACCCGCATTCATTATGATTTGGACAGATGACGACCTGGTAAGGAACGGCGATCTCGTCGAAGCTTACACCTCGTGGTAACCTAACCTCTCGCTCTTCAACATTTTCCGATCTATTCGCTCATAGGAACCAATTAGGTACTTTACCCTGGCGCATGAGATTGCCCACAACCTGGTTCTGCCACACAACTCGGAACACGAGTTCTATTTTTCGTCAATCTGCCAGAAGTTTTTACCCGGACTCTCGAAACTTACACTCGCGAAGAAATGATGTTTGGCGAGCGGTCCACTCCCGACATAGCACATTGGCATCTGCACGGACATGATGATATCCCGTTCCGTTCTGTCAAGCCTTATTCTGGCAATCCTCTGTACTAGAGTAATGCGCTATTGAATGAGGTTTGCTCTTTCGCTTCTTCAAGGAGCACTTGGATTACGGGAACGCTCCGATTGCAGACTACCTGACAGATCCTATATCGGTTCTATTCCTCCGCCGGGTACAACCCCAGTCTCCGCCATCAACCTCGCACCGGTTTCTCGTGCCGGGGATCATCGAGCGCGCTGGTCGCCTTTACTCCCCCGGCTCTGCTTCCGTACATCAATAGAGCAGAAAATGCATGAATGGTTATGATCCGTGTGGTTGGTCGTCGACCATACACAACCACACGGCCGCTCTGGACACCGCTATGTCTTCTCAGACTCCCATATGCTGCTGTGATTAGATGCTTAATGCTTTCGGCGCACCGCGACTCTCACCCGGAGTTTCAGTGATATCTGTCGGGGTCGCATGCAAGCGCAGAACGATATAAATACTGGGAAGGACGAGGAGAATCTGCAGCTCAACATTTACCCCCATGAAGTTGATCTATACTATCTTCGCCTCTCTCACCATCGCAGCGAGTGCTACGGCACGCAAACTGACGGTCTACAATGCCTGTCCTTTCACCATCTGGTGAGTTGCACATGTCACATATGGGGTTCGGTCACTTGCTCACGTTGCTGGATCCACAGGCCAGCTGTATGTGTACGGAAACTTACTGATCCCCTCTTCTTAATACTGCTTGTAGATATACTCCGGTGTTGGCTCTGGTCCTAAGACGGGGTCAGTATCTGGCCGTTCGTTGATACAGCCTTCTGATCGTATGTCGCGTTCAGATGGGAAGCTCCAGCCCGGTCCACCAGGGTTGTCGTTGTCCCGGATAACTGGACTGCTGGCCGTATCTGGGGTAGGCGTAACTGTGACTTCAGTAAACCCCAAGCCCGGGATTGTGCAATAGGCGCCTGCATCGGTGGTCTTCAGTGCACTCAGCCGGTATGCCGACCGTTCGTCAATCATGAATCACTGATTTACTGTTACGCTCAGGGTGTCCCCCCTGTCACCTTGGCCGAGTTTTCTTTGCGTCAATCCAACGGCAATGATTTCTACGATGTCTCCCTCGTGGACGGTTATGGCTTGCCCGTCAGGATTAAGCCCTCTGCTTCTGCCTGTCATGTGGCAGAATGCGCAGTGGACCTTGGTCCTATCTGCCCTGCTGCTTTGAAGGGACCGTTCGACTCTACCGGTTTCCCCCTCGGATGCAAGAGTGCTTGCTTGGCTAACTTGGACGGTAACCAGGGTGTGTAACTTTCCTCGACCACAACACCGTTATGGGTTAATAAGGGGTCTGATAACAGCCAACTCTGCTAACTGCTGCAGCGGACAGCACAACACTCCACAAACCTGCCCTTCGTCCGGCGTTCAGTACTACAGTTTCTTCAGTGCGTCGTTTCGCGTGAACCTCACTCTGAATGTATCTATTCAACGGTTCACCCCACATAGAAAGTAACTGTCCTAACTCCTACGTCTATGCTTATGACGAAAGCAGCAAAACAGCTTTGTGGACCTGCGGGCAGCAGTTCAATAGCGACTATACCATCACTTTCTGCCCTTAAAGTCGAAATAGTTGAACGATAGCCCTACCGTGGTGTCCCCCTAAATGTATCTTGTGATCCAGTGAACGCATTTCAAGTTGTATTTAGGCCGAGTCGCCCGGGAGATTTCCTCCAGCCAAAGCGGCTGGTCTGCAGCCGAGCCAGGTTGGGACGCACCGCCTCCCCGCAGCAGCCTGGCATAAACACTGACGCCCATGGATCAGCGTCAACACCTACCACATTGTCCTATCCCTCCACCAAGATGTACGTCGCAGGGATAATGGACCACTTCTCCGACGCTCCCAAGATTGAACTTATTGTCTGGGGCTCAACCGTGGCAATCCTCGCCTCATCCGCCTGCCGAACTCATTGCCAGCTCAAAACGGCAAGGTCGAAGGCCGGGAATGCCAAGCAAGGTTCTACAGGCCCCCGTCTTTGGACCAGCCTCGCAATATTGGGACAATTCAGTGGATTGACTCTCCCACCTCTCATTTACTGGACGACCACCGCCTACAACAAGTTCCAACAACCAGAATGGATGACGGAATACGCTCTCCCGTCGCCTCCCGACGTCCTTGGATTTGACGGCGTAATCGTTGGTAGAGTGGTCGGATTGTTGGCGTTTTTCGCCGGAACGGCTTTGACCCGTGCCGCGCTGAAGATTCTGGGAGACCAGTTCCAAGTGATTGGGGTGAGTCCCCTATCTTTACACGGACCGCGAATGCCAACCGGGCGGCTTACGTTTGCTCTGAGTGATAGATAAGGGAGAAACCTAAGCTCGTTGAAAATGGGCCCTTTGCATACGTCCGCCACCCGATTTACACGCACGTACCCTCAGGTTCACCATTTGCCAGACCGCATCACTTACGATACTCTTCCACAGTGGCAATCTTATTATCGGAGCCTCTTTCGCTCTCGCTTTCTGGTCGTATATCCCTCTTTACGCCCTTCCTGTTGGAGTCGGTGCATCCCTACTAAAGGTGTCGATTGAGGTACGTAATCGCCGCCGATGTCCACGTCAAAATTGTGTGCTCATGAATGGGTAAACCAGGAGAGAACGATTGTGCAGGATCCGGAACTCGGTAATGAATACAAGGCGTACAAATTCAGGGTCCCATATAGGATTGTTCCATACATCTGGTGAAAGACCGTTGGGGGTCGATACGAGCCGTATCGAATTATAATTTCACGTCCGTCTCACGCACTTCCGCAACACTTTGATCCCAAAACGGCCACGATAATCTCGCAACCTGATTCATCTATTCCGATCTCAGGACTGGCCTTGCTTGCGCCTCATACTACTCCAACAAGCAACCCCCATAAGCGTGCTGGCTAACCCATTTGAGCTCCGCGTTCTTGTGACACTTCTTTGGGAAATGGTGCAGTCAATGTGATTGATTTCATACACAACACGCTGATACCACGGGGTACTTTCACATATCTATGGCCCGGCAACCCACTGTCTCCCTGCACAACCACCCTCTCTTGACACTCCAAGCACTCTGGAAGACACAGCCGCATTCCTTGGACTCCTTCAACTGACCAATTATGCCTCAAGCTGGTCCCACGTTTCGTAGTTCAGAGAAGGCCCTTTCCGTTCCGGCCGTCGCCCGGTGGCAGCAGCTCGCTTCGATGGACCCACAATCCCCTGATTTTCTTCCCCTCCTCTCTTCCCTCACCGCTGAAAATCATCGATCCTCGACAACAGAGCTCTGCGGTGACGATGCCGGGGTTACCCTTGATGTTATTGACAAAGTGAGTTTGGTTTGCCGCGAAGGTTATGTGTAATTCACGTCACACCCTCTGATCAGATCTTGAGCGATGGGAAAGTCCCGAGCGAGTATGGGTGTCATACTATCTGCACGATGCGAACGCTTGCATATAACTCGGGACAAGTTCCTCCCCATTACCAAGTCGATCGACAATCCTTCAGCGTGGGAACGCGTGTGATTGCCAATGGTTATTTCGCGGATGTTCGAGAGGGGAAGTTGGGTGGCAAGACGGTAGCGGTCAGGACCCTGAGAACTGACCAGCAGAGCGACCGTCATGAAGCTCAAAAGGTTTGTGTCGCGTCCACCAATTTTTAACAGGTATTGACGAATGTCCCATCGACCTAGCGCTTCTGCAAGGAGTGTATCGTTTGGATGAATGTTTCTCATCCCAACCTCTTAGAACTCATCGCTGTCGATATCAACCCTGACACCGGCCGGTACTCAATGATTTCGGAAATGATGACGAATGGGAATATCAAAGAGTATATTCGGAAGAATACAGCAAATAGGCACCACTTGGTACGATAGCCTCCTTGAGTTGCACAACTGATGCTGATTCTGTTCCCTGCTCAGCTCAAGGGAGCTGCCACAGGTTTACATTACCTTCATGGACATGAAATCGTCCATGGCGACCTAAAAGGGGTGCGCACATAACTACCAATCTGATTCTGTGTTCTCACGGGATCCGTAGCTAAATATCTTGATTACCAATGGCACACCTCCCCAAGCTTGCCTGGCCGACTTCGGACTTTCTACCCTCGTTCCTGGTGCACAAGGAGCGATGACTACAGTCACGGCTGGCGGTACACCCGCGTTCATGGCTCCAGAATTACTGTGCCCTACGAAGTTCAATAAATCGAGCGCCCGACCAACACAACCCGCTGATATCTACGCATTTGGAATGGTGATATATGAAGTACTCACCGGACTCCAGCCATTCCACGAGAAAAAGTGGAACGAGTATGAGCTTGTATACAATGTGATGACTGGAGCACGGCCGACAAAGCCCGCTGACGCAGAGAAGATTGGGTTTGGAAATGGAACCTGGGAATTGGTAGAAGAATGTTGGATTGCGGAGTCAACGAGGAGGCCAACGATCGACCAGATACTCACACATCTGACCAGCGTTGCCGCCCACTCGAAAGCCGTTGACCCAACTCCAGCTAAGCCTTGTGAGGCTGTGGTCGGCTCTGCGATGTCTGATTCTTCCAGTAAGCTCTCCATATCTCTATCCCACGACGACTCTCACCCTGATGCACAGGTGAACCACGAATATTTTTTTCCAAATCAAATTCTACCGACGGTTCTACCTCGGATAGTGCAACAAGCCCGGTTAGCGTATGGAGTACGGCCAGTACCGCTCTCACGGCCACGAGCGGCGCTGCGTCTGTCCCAAGCAGCATCAAGAAATACTACCGCCCCAAATGTAAAACAACCCCTTTTCCTCTTGTCTACCATACATTGTACCTTGCAACTAACCTCGGAAAATTCCAGTCAAATTGCCAACCATCAAGTTACCATTTCAACGCTCAGTTTTGACCGCAGGGCTACTCATCAATCATAACGGC
>Ga0307514_10002255_pt1 | contig 20508 bp, 16 predicted proteins | sample 16_EM_MG_FD_203088 | JGI IMG/M metagenome (GOLD analysis project Ga0307514, IMG submission 203088) | Populus trichocarpa ectomycorrhiza microbial communities from riparian zone in the Pacific Northwest, United States - 16_EM | ecosystem: Host-associated > Plants > Roots > Unclassified | place...
TAGGGTAGAAAAACAGAAAGTCAAGATCTTGATCAAAGTTAAAGCATGGCAAATGGTTTACCAGGTCTGTTCGCTGCAAATTAAAGAAGAAAGAAAGGGGCGACTTGGTTTATGGTGGGTATGAATGTCTTTTCTCAGTTTCTTATGGCGTGTGTTGGTACGTGCATAGGCTTGCCTTTTCTTTATGGATAAATTTTGCTAATTGCATAATAAAATAAGCAGACAGGTATGTGTGTACTGTTGAGTTGTGTTAGAGGTTTGAACCATCGGCTAAAAACGCGTCGTGTTGGTGGCGGATTTTCCAATCCCGACCTTTGCGGTTGATTGTTTTTTCAACTACGGTTTGTTGGGTCCCACGTTAACTTCAGTTTTGATCCGGGGTGTTTGTATCTGTGTTTCAAACCATTTTAAAGTGTTTTTTTTTTTTTAATTATTAAATTAATTTTTTTAATAATCTTGACAAGCTAATATAAAAAAATATAAAAAAAAACATAAGACGCCGAATATTAATCCTATAGAGTTTTTAGCCGGCTCTAAAAATAATTAATCATGTTTAGAAGCTTTTTGTTTTTTTTCCAAACCACATTTCTTTAAAACTCTAATTTTTTTTAGCTTTAAATTAGTTTTTTCTTAGTATTTTAAAATTATTTTGATATAGCAATGTTAAAGATAAATTTTTTAAAAAATACCCGTTATAATATCATCCATTACTATTACATCCATGTTTGCATTCTCATAAAGATTTTTATTTCATGGACTAACTTGGTAGAAAATATTAGATGGATGAAGAATGAAAAAATCAAATCCAGATTCATGAAAAAATGATAAGAACATTTTTATACCGGCTAAGAAATATAATCTACATTTCTTGAAATTCTAGTTTTAAATTTTAGAGCTGGTATTTGTGATCTTTCTTTATGACCCACCAATCAAAGCTAACACCTCTTCCTCGGATGGAATTCCTATATTTATGGCTTAGAATATGCTGTTGTGTTTTTTGTCAACCAGGATTTAGTTCGATTCCAAGAAGACAGGTTTAGCCATTTTGGAGTTTCTTCGAGCTTAGGCCTGGGTTGAGCTACGATCTTGTACGCCTGCGTAGGGTCGTGTTTCTTTTGATGCTGGGCTTATTTCAGGACCCAATTTTGTAACCTTAAATTGTAAGTAAAACAAAAAACCTTATTTTGCTTTTGGTAATAATTCCCATGCACAGAATCACGTGTTGAATTAGGTTTTCCTTTTCTATCCCCCCACCCTCTTTTTAACAGAATAGGAAACTTGGCTTGCAAGGTACACGAGTTCCCATATCGAGCATTGTCCATTCCATTAACACAATAGCACAGTACTAGCGTATATATATATCCTTCAATCACCAAACCTAATCTCTTGCAATAATTCAAGCTTGTTGGGGGCTACGTTTCTTTCTCAGGCAAACCAGTTTTCTCAATGGCAGAAGATCATGGTAGAAGCAAAATCTCCAACATCCAAGAGTGGTTATGTAGCCTTGAATACGAGGCATGTCTAGCTATAGTCTTTCTTGCAGTATTCCTAGCCATGGTTTTTATGCCATGGTACAACAATTTGCAGCCACCCTTGATCAGTTTTTCAGGGCAGGTGAAATTCCTTCTCCCAATCATGCTATTGCTCCTATACAAGCTAGTGCTCTGGTTATTGCCAGTCGTCGAAGGCAATGGCAGAGAGCAGAACGTTTGGTTTGGTAGCTTGGTCGAGGGCTGCAGCATGTTGGCCGGGGCTGGTTTGATAATGCTAATTTTTGTTCTTGGGAGCCTGCAGTCAACCATACATGATAGCTATAGCTGGGCGCCATTTTAAGGGAGTTAGGTGATATGCGAATTTACAATTATAATTCAATATATTCTCATTTTTTACAATATGATTGTGTTTGGTTAGCTAGTGAGTAGCTTAATTAATTATGGAAAAATATATCAACAAATAGAATCAAGATTCAAGCAACTACCACGAAAACTCTTGAAAGTAAATAAATTTTAATAAAGGCTTGAACTAACCACTAAGTTAACTAAATTTATCCGAGTTAACTTATAATTAGTTTAATTTAAAATACAGCCAGATTAAAAATCCGGGATCAACAAGGTGGTTTTGATGCCAGATGTCAGGGATCTCATCGCGTATGAATGTGGACTGTGGGTTAAATTATGGGTCAGGTGGAGATGGTACTCGGTCCATTATGCAACTCGGCCCATGTTCATTACTTCTTTGAGACTGGGCCCATTGAGTTCAAACGAAACATAGCTTATATAACAGTAACTTATATTTTAACACCACTTTACGTCAAACAGTGGAAGCAGACAGAAAAAAGAATGAAAACATGTTATTGGCTTGCGGTCAGGTCAAATCTCTCGCTCACCCCATCCATTGGATTTGATGTTTTTGGTTTGATTGTTATTATTTTTTATTTTTTTTTGTCAGAACGCTCCAAGTTAGTTATTTGACAATTTGAAATCCTCCCCGCAAGTGGGGGACACGGCAAATAAATATGAAAGGGGCCCAGATTTTAAAATAATTGGTTTTTAAAATATTTTTTATTTTAAAATATATTAAAACAATATTTTTTTTTTAATTTTTTTTATTAGTATATCAAAATAATAAGAAATAATTTTAAATACAAAATAAATTGAATCTCAAACCAAACAATGTAAGAATCTTATCAGAATAAATTGAATAATCCCAAATAAATTAACAAGCCATGCACCAATTATATCCCTCAGAATCTTATCACCTGGCGTTAAGCCCGTGTGGCGAGGGAATTGGGAGTTAATAATTTTTCTTTCGAGGAAATTAGGATTTTAATACATTTTTCAACATAAAAGGAGTTACCATCAATAAGCCATGCAGTGCTTCCAACAACAATAATCACTCTGTAATATATTTATTATTACTGAAATGTAACCGAAACGCGCGTTACAACAACGCGAGGGGGCGCGGCAGCTGTGTTGTAAATTGTAATTAGTGATCAGATCTGGTTGCCGAGCACTGTCGAGTTTGCCCCTGAACAAAATTTTGCATCAATTCCATCCTTCAACCTCTTCGATTTACAAGGCCATTCGTGCTTGGTCGATATCGGAGTCTTTTAACCAATTTAATTGACAAATTTTGAAACTCGAGGGATAAAAATCATATAAAAACTGAAACCACTGTGTCTTGTTAGGAATCAAAGAAACTTCAGAGAAATTGCTCTCTCTCTCTCTCTGGTCTCAGGTCTTCAAAGAGGGGAAAAAAAAATAAAATTGAATCGAAGACAGATTGATGTTTGAATTGAAGATGGCTGGTCACATGAAGACAAACCCTTTAATTATTATTCATCGAATATCTCCACGCCGGCTCACCAGCAGACCTTCTAGAAACACAAACCATGTTCTATTTCTATCTAGAATGAGGACTTTTCCTTCTTTTATTTATTTATATATATATATATCCCCCGTCCTTTGATGGAGCCATGTACAAGTCATGCACAGTTTGTGTGCTAGTGGCTTTCTTCTTTCAGTTATTATAATTTATAAAATTATGATTGTTTTTTAAAATATTTTTTATTTAAAAATATATTAAAATAATTTTTATTTTTAAAAATTTATTTTTAAAATTAGTGTATCAAAATAATCTAAAAACATCAAAAAAAATAATTTGAAACAAAAAAAAAAATTAAAAAAAATTAATTTTTTAAAAGTGTTTTTGAAACTTAAAAACAAACAAGGTTTTTCACATAAAAATCATACTGATTATAAGTCGTGATTAAACCTATGTTGTTGAAATTAATAGTTAACCCGATAAGTATCATGTTTTAAATTAAATTAAGTGTAAATTAAGATAGTCAAATTTGATTTATTTTCTCAAAATTTATTTTTTAAAAAATTAAAAATAATATCATCTTAGTTTATTTTTTAAATCCCAAAACAATATTTTTTGAGAAAAATTAATTTAGGGTTCAACATTTTAGCCCGGTTCTTAGGTAAATCCAAAATAGTAACGTGTTAGTTGGTTTTAATTTCTAAAACGGTGACGTGCACGGGTTTTTTACACTTGATATTTGCCCTCCTCCCAAGAACGTACACTTGATATACACAACAATATTCCAATCTAAAAAAAAAAAAGAAGAAAAGAGAGATTACTTAAACTACAAGGAATTTATTCACGCTTGACATGCCTTTTTCCATACAGAGTTCACACACAAAGCATTGAGAAGATCATCATCTTCATTCGGTGCGTGTTAGGCAACAAACTGCAATATAAATTTGTAAAAATATTTTTCAATTCAAATTATATTTTTTTGATTTTTTATATCAATATATTAAAATTATAAAAAATATCAATTTAATATGTTTTAAAAAAACATTTTAAAAAACATGTGAAACCACAAAAATAAAAAATTCTTAATTATTTTTCCATTACAATCCAGGCTAGCCAAGCCAAATTATTTAGAGGGTGTTTGAGAATCTGTTAGCGGTTATTTTTTAAAATGTTTTTTATTTAAAAATATAAAAAAATATTAATTTAAAAATAAAAATTTAATTTTCTTAAAAATTATTTTTAAAATATGAAAACAAACAACTATTATTGTCACACCTGTTTGGATTTGAGAGTGTTGTTGCGGTTACTTTTCAAAGTACTTTTCACTTAGAAAATGTATCAAAATAATATTTTTTTATTTTTCAAAAATTAATTTGATATTAGCACATTAAAATAATTTAAAAATACTAAAAACATATTAATTTAAAATAAAAAAATAAAAAAAAATTTTAATTTTTTTTAAAAATAATTTTAAAACACAAAAAGAAACATAAAACAATTCCAATGAACCAATGAATTGAAGAGGCTGATCCCCCACGCATTAACAGCTTGAGCTTTCTGTGTTTTGATTTAAAAAAGATCTTGAAACAATCAAAAGCCAACAACTGTAAGAACACTACAGGAAATCTCACCCTAGATAATGCCCTACTTTTAATAGGGTTGGCGTTGTCCTTACAAGTTGTTGATATTTTTGCCTTGGAGTAATTGCCAAGAATCATTTAAAGCTTCTAATCAATTCACACGTTTCATTTTTATTTTTTTAATTTAGAATTTATTATAAACACTCGAGAGCATTATCAGTAAAATAATAATAATTTAATCAGTATCTTTGATTTTGATTCAAGTATTTGGTTTTGATTACCTTTTATCATAAAGTTTATTCAGATAATGCTTAATTAATGAATTTACAAGTCTTAAACTAAAAATCAATCATTTTTTTAATACAACACTAAGTAAAAAAACCATGGTTTAATGTGCAAGTAATAATATGATGTAGGGTGTTTTTTAATTAAAAAAATATTTTTTATTTTTAATATCAGTATATTAAAACAATAAAAAACACTATTAATTTAATATTTATTTATATAAAAATTAATTTTAAAAACAAACTCCAATACTATCAAAATCTAAAACTCTCAACCATCTAGGTGATGGCCCAGTGTTAAGAGCTTGAGATCAAGAGGTTTGCTCCCTCTGTGGTCTCAGGTTCGAGCCCTGTGGTTGCTTATATGATGGTCACTGGAGGCTTACATGGTCGTTAACTTTAGGGCCCGTGAGATTAGTCGAGGTATACGCAAACTGGTCCGAATACTCACGTTAAACTAAAAAAAACTAAAAAAAAAAAATAATCTAAAACTCTCTCTGCATTTTGATTTTGATGTTCCTATTTTTTAATCTAATAAGCGCACACATTTTTTTTTTTTTTATAAAAAAAAAAACTCTTACCTGTCGCCTTCCATTGCTGACTACTTCCTCGTTCCTTGCAAACCCCGTCGTCTCCTCAACAATGCCTCTGACTTTGGACAAGTCTCTGTGTTCGTTAAACACGCTTCTTCGACCTCTATTACTTCTGCACCAGCTCAAACTTGCTACAATAATTTTTAAGCCCCCCCACCCACCCCCTCTCTCTTTCTCTCCCTCTACTTGTCGTTGGTTTTGCTGTAGTTTTGCACGAGAAGTAAGTGCTAGTTGTTTCAAAGTGTAAAGGGGAGCTCTATCACAGTACAGGTGACTTTGCTCTGTGCCTGTCTGTTGAATTTTGATTTTTTTCTTTTTGTTCATCCTGTAGAGAAAGAGTGAGTCTTTTTGTAGCTTAAGCTGTTTTTAGTTTCCGGGTTTTGGTTAAAAGTCAAATCTTTGCTGCCGCCGCTGTTGTGATTTTTTACAGAGAGAGGTTAGAATCAAGTCTTATGCTGGTGGAGGGTTATTTTAGCTCTAGATCATGGCCACAGAGAGGGCTTTACTGATCCCATCACCAAGAACCCCAAATATTACTCAGGATTTGCCTAGTTTACCTGTTTCATCTAATAGCGAAGTAAAAGTCAACCTTGATAATCCCAGATTGGTTTCTGAGATGGACTCTCAAAACCCAACTGAAAGTTCATCAAGTTATGAGATTTCTCTTAAATCTGCATCAAGAAGTCTTTCTTCAAATCCATCAAGGGCTTCACGTGGGAATTCAATTGGAGCAGGGAGTTTTCGTGATCTAGGATCAAAACCTGTGAGGCTGGGGTCTAGACGAGGTGATTCCGAGGTGTTTAGTGCATCCCAGAAAGAAATTAGCGATGAAGATGCTAGGCTGGTTTACTTAAATGACCCTGCAAAGTCAAATGAGAGGTTTGAGTTTACTGGGAACTCAGTTCACACTGCGAAATATTCTCTCATTTCGTTCATACCTCGAAATTTGTTCGAGCAGTTTCATAGAGTTGCATATGTATACTTCCTTATTATTGCTGTGCTCAATCAGCTCCCCCAGCTCGCAGTTTTCGGCAGGACAGCTTCCATTTTGCCACTCGCCTTTGTGCTGCTAGTTACAGCAGTTAAAGATGCTTTTGAAGATTGGAGAAGGCATATGTCAGATAGAATTGAAAACAGTAGATTGGCTTGGGTTTTGGTCAATGATCAGTTTCAAGAAAAGAAATGGAAGGACATTCAGGTTGGTGAGATAATCAAGATTCAGGCAAATGACACTCTTCCTTGTGATATGGTGCTGCTCTCCACCAGTGATTCAACTGGGGTGGCCTATGTGCAGACTATAAATTTGGACGGAGAGTCGAATTTGAAGACCAGGTATGCAAAGCAAGAGACCCTTTCAAAGATTCCTGAAAAGGAAAAGATTAGTGGGCTGATCAAGTGTGAGAAACCCAATAGAAACATCTATGGATTTCAGGCAAACATGGACATTGATGGGAAACGACTGTCACTTGGGCCCTCCAATATTATTCTTCGTGGCTGTGAGCTCAAAAATACCTCCTGGGCAATTGGAGTTGCAGTGTATTGTGGCCGTGAGACCAAGGCAATGCTTAACAACTCGGGAGCCTCATCAAAAAGGAGCTGGCTTGAGACACGTATGAATTCAGAGATCATTGTACTCTCTGTGTTTCTTATTGCTTTGTGTACCGTCGTCTCCATCTCTGCTGCTGTGTGGTTAGGGCGCCACCGTGACGAGTTAGACACTATACCCTTTTATAGAAGAAAACGTTTCAACGAGGCAGACCCAAAGAACTATAATTATTATGGATGGGCGGCAGAGATAGTTTTTACGTTCCTCATGTCAATTATCGTGTTCCAGATCATGATCCCTATTTCTTTGTACATTTCTATGGAGCTTGTCCGGGTTGGCCAGGCTTACTTCATGATTCGAGATACGCAAATGTACGACGAGGCTTCAAATTCAAGATTTCAATGCCGGGCGTTGAATATAAATGAGGATTTAGGTCAGATAAAGTATGTTTTCTCTGATAAAACTGGTACACTCACTGAGAACAAGATGGAATTTCAATGTGCAAGCGTATGGGGAGTAGATTACAGTGATGGGAAGGCCAACACACAAAATCAGCAAGCTAGATATTCTGTCAAAGGTAGTCAATCTTTGTTATTAACCATGTATTTTCAAGTCTGAAATTATCGATTTGTTCTACAAAAACTAATTTTCTCTTTTTTGTATGTTCTTTGCGTGCCTTGTTTTGTTATCAGTGGATGGGAAGGTTGTGAGGCCGAAGATGACCGTGAAGGTTGATCCCCAGCTTTTAGAATTATCAAGAAGTGAAAGGGATACAGAAGAAATCAAACATGTACATGATTTCTTCCTTGCATTGGCAGCTTGCAACACAATTGTGCCTCTTATTGTCGAGGACAAGTCTGATCCTACCATGAAGTTGATGGATTACCAAGGGGAGTCTCCAGATGAACAGGCACTGGCTTATGCTGCTGCAGCGTATGGCTTTATGCTTGTAGAACGGACTTCTGGCCATATAGTTATTGATATTCACGGAGAAAGACAAAGGTACAATTTTTCCATTGCTTCTCTCTCTCCTTTTTTTCCCTCCCATTTCTTTGCCATACTTTGTATTGTTACTGTCATTATTCTACAACCACTTCATTGATAAGTACTGCTGCAACTAAGTTGTACATCGTTACATTACAAAGCATTTGAAAGACGTGAATGAAGTGATATGTCTACCCATTTTAGAGTCTACTGCTACATCCAGCCTTTTGGTGGAGGAGGATTAAAAGGTTTTTACTCATTTGGATGAAATTTTTTTATTTTTTAAAATCCCTTCCATAAAGGGTTGTTTTCTGAGATATAGGTGACCACGTTCTATGTTTTTTCTCAACTGTGGATTATTTTTGATGAATCATAATGGATTGACAAAGTGATCGGAATAGTGATAGCACTGCTTGGAGCTGCTACAGTTGGTTACTTGTTCCACCGACTGTTGTTGTCAGTTTGAGTTTTCTTCCTGAAAAGCTGGTTCTTACTATTTCCCACATGACCGTGCAGGTTCAATGTTTTTGGCTTGCATGAGTTTGATAGTGACCGGAAGAGGATGTCAGTTATACTGGGGTGCCCTGACAGTACTGTGAGAGTCTTTGTAAAAGGTGCCGATTCATCCATGCTTAGTGTGATAGATAGATCCCTGAACAAGAATGTAATACAGACAACCAAAGGTCATCTCCACGCTTACTCCTCACTGGGTTTGAGAACACTCGTTATCGGGATGCGCGACTTAAGTGAGTCAGAGTTTGAGGAGTGGCACTTCTCTTTTGAGGCAGCTAGCACAGCTGTAGTTGGCAGGGCTGCTTTGCTTCGTAAGGTTGCTGGCAATGTTGAAAAGAGTCTAACAATACTGGGTGCATCAGCCATTGAAGATAAACTGCAGAAAGGGGTGCCAGAAGCCATAGAATCTTTGAGGACAGCAGGGATTAAAGTATGGGTTTTGACCGGGGACAAGCAAGAAACTGCCATTTCAATTGGCTACTCCTCAAAGCTCCTAACAAACAAAATGACCCAGATTATAATTAATAGCAACTCTAGGCAGTCATGTCGGAAATGTTTAGAAGATGCCTTGGTCATGTCTAAGAATCTCGGGACCGTGTCTGAAACATCAGATAACACCGGAACAAGTTCTGAAGCTGCTAGAAGCCTTGTGGCCTTGATTATCGATGGTACGAGCCTTGTCTATATACTTGACAGTGAACTTGAAGCGCAGGTAATTGCTTACAAATTATCCTTTATCTTTCTCTATTTCATATCAAAGCTGTTGTTTGCTGATGTAGCTTACTTCTCCTTGGCTTTAGCTCTTCCAATTGGCCAGTACATGTTCCGTGGTCCTTTGTTGCCGGGTGGCTCCATTGCAGAAAGCTGGCATTGTGGCGCTAGTGAAGAAGAGGACTACTGACATGACACTCTCCATTGGAGATGGTATTCTCTTGATTTATGTTAGATAACTATCTTATGCTTCCAAAGAGCAAACTTTAGGAGCCCAGGAATATATTTTTCCTGTTCTCTCTCTGGTGTTTTAGGCTGACACTGGAAAAAATCTTCTGAAACTTCACAGGAGCTAATGACGTCTCAATGATCCAAATGGCTGATGTGGGAGTTGGCATCAGTGGGCAAGAGGGTCGGCAAGCTGTAATGGCATCGGATTTTTCAATGGGGCAATTCAGATTCTTGGTTCCACTTTTATTAGTCCATGGACACTGGAACTACCAGCGTATGGGCTACATGATACTTTACAATTTTTACAGGAATGCCGTCTTTGTTTTCGTTTTATTCTGGTGAGTGATACTTGTTAAATTATGTTTCTATCATTTTATGCATGCAAAATTCTTCTAAATATGCCAACTAGTTTAGCTAGTTAAAGCAGGCATAAATTAACTCCTTGCACAAACCTAAACTACTCCTTCGCTTATCGACGAAGAAACAGGCAATTCTTTGCTTATCTGCAATTGAATGCATACCTAATTATCTCTTTGTGGATTGTTCTTATATAGGTGTATTTCTAAATAAACTCCCTTCCTTCTTTACCTTCTTTGAAATGGATGTTTACCCTGCAGCCATGATAACAATGGCATTTAATGTTCTTTTGTGCACTCTGTGCAGGTATGCGCTCTTTGCTTGTTTCACTTTGACGACTGCAATCAACGAGTGGAGCAGCATGTTGTATTCTATAATTTACACTTCACTGCCCACCATTGTTGTTGCTATTTTTGACAAGGACCTAAGTAGAAGGAATCTCCTACAGTACCCTCAGCTTTATGGAGCTGGACAAAGACAAGAGGCGTATGACAGAAAATTGTTTTGGCTAACAATGTCGGACACTCTGTGGCAAAGTGTGGTTGTCTTTTTCGTCCCTCTCTTTGCATATTGGGCGAGCACCATCGATGTGCCAAGTATCGGAGACCTTTGGACACTCGCGGTGGTTATTTTGGTTAATCTGCACTTGGCCATGGACATCATCCGATGGAATTGGATCTTTCACGCAGTTATCTGGGGATCTATAGTAGCAACTTTCATTTGTGTCATGATCCTCGATGCCTTTCCCATGTTTGCTGGTTACTGGTATGCCCTCCTCTCTTTCACAGATGTAGATATTTCCTGTATATATTCTTTAGTTATGTTCACAAAAAAGCTATGTATATATGGACTGACTAACACTTGCACCTGGAACGTAATCTGACAGGGCAATCTTCAACATAATGGGGGAGGGATCTTTTTGGGTGTGCTTGTTTATTATAATCATAGCAGCACTCCTTCCTCGTTTTGTTGTCAAAGTACTGTATCAATACTTCACTCCTGATGACATTCAGATTGCAAGAGAAGCTGAGAAGTTCGGAAATCTAAGGGACATACCGGTAGAGGTAGAAATGAATCCCATCATGGAACCATCTTCTCCTCGGAGATGATGATGATGACTGGTAATCTTGGTTCCATGTAAATGGCCATACATTTTTGTTTTCGTTAAAAAATCATCACATTCTTTTCGGCATCTTGAGAGCATTATCTCTCGAGTTCCTGGATTTTCATTGTTTGGTATCCGAAGGATACATAGAGGCAGTAATACTTTAGGTATTGTATTTACACAATGTTGTTTCACATGGAAATATTATTGTAAATTAACATTTTTTCGAACAAGATAAAAGAAGTTCAATACATAAATATACGTGAATTTTCCCAAGAAAGAATCTGATGTGTTTCTTTCGTCTATTAACATCTGCAAATATTCCAATATAACAAAAGATGTTGAGAGATATTATAACATCAGGATGCCAAGGCAACAAACAGAAGAACACACTGTAATTTCAGATTTTCTTCCTCCCGGATTGAGGTTGCTATATATGACATTAATATCTCAAGCACACCTCAATTAAATCAACCCAAATGTGACAGAAAAAGTAAAAACCAACCACTAAAAACAGGAAATCTTCTCAATTTCAAGTTAAATTCAAAAGGTAGAGTTTTCATCTGTTGAGAAACAACTAATCACTAGATCCAAAGATTGCATAATGTAAGAATATATCAAGACGAGGACTTTTTTGAATATAAGCTACACATCAATACATTCAGATAGATTACCTAAGTAAATCCATAAATCTATATATTAACATGTGCAAATATCCCAACAGAACAAAAGAATAGTTAAAAGATATCATAGCAGCATAAGAAAATTAAAGGATGCAAGGGCAACAACCGAAAGGATAGATGTATAATTTCAGATTTCACATATCCTTGAGCTTTCAATATGATCATTAAACTTAACCACTTGATGGAAATTTCTACATATGAAATTAATATCTCAAGCACGTTCTGATTAAACCAACCCAGATTTGATGGTAAAAATTAGTTCTATCACTAAAAATATATATTAGCAAGAAGATTTTTTAATTTCAAGTTAAATTCAGAAAATAGAGCTTTCATTTATTAACAATCAATCACTAGAGTTAAAATAGCATAATGTAAGAATATCAATATGAATATGAAGAGCCAAAGACGAAATATTAACCTCACTTGAGTCATTTAAGCAACATGAATCGTGGCATATTAATACTTTCGTTATTATTCTTATAACCAAAAGAATATTGAAAAGAAACCTTTCCTTTAAAAAATTTAACATGACTTCCTATTAGCTATTTTTGACATGGAAAGTCAGCCTTCATCTGCACAAAACTTTTTCCCAGTAATAGGATGGTGCGTTGACATTCTCATTCTAACCTAAAGATAATATAAAGACATGCTTAAATAGATGTCTATACAGCCCAAAATCCATATGTCCTCTTTCAATCAAGAAATATATTATTGAGACAAAATGATAATCCTAGAATGAAAACAAGAAGATTCTAAAATACTGGGAATCACACAACAACATTTCGAAACAACGTATAATAGAGTGTAAAAATATACACACTTTATACGAGTGACAAGCAAAAATACACTCCTCTGAAGATAAACAACCAGATTGGTCCAAGAAAAAAACAGAACCCATATCTCAAAAGAAAAAATGCACTCAATCAGAAAAGTTCTATAACCCATCAACTTATTTTAGCAAAAGAAAATGAACAAAAACAGAGTTCTAACAGTGCAGGAAATGATGAAAATAACACAGCATAAAACACATCAACAAGGGATTCTTTCAAAAATTGAAAAATGCAGAGAAAAGCACAAGCAGTAATAGCTTTTGTAAAAGATCTATGCGAAGTTTCAATATTCAAGTTGCGGTCTCCAATGATCCTCCTGCCTTTAGCCTCATTAAAACCGTAAAAATTGCGAAAGTTCAACTAAATTACAAGCTCATAAACTTGATAAAGTATTCAATCAAGTGAAAACAAAGGGGTATGCAGGCAGGCAAACAAGAAGCTACTGTCAAAGGAAATGCCTATACCTGCACATTTAATACCAGCAGATTCTTTGCTTATTTATTCTTTTCTTTATTGGGATATACTAGCTGTAGGTTAGCTGTTTCTAAGGGCTGAAGATCAGCCTGTATTATTTCATGTATCAGCCTGTATTATTTCCTGTTGTATTCTTTCTGTTCTTAGCTTGTAAATTCTACCTATATAATGGACAATTCTCAATGAGAAGACACACAATTTTATTCAAAAGACTCTAAACTGTCATGGTATCAGAGCTACAACTCTGAATTATTATTTGCTATCAAGTTTCTTAGTCTCGGTTATTCTTGATCAAAGTTCTCTTGACCTCATGTCTTCAGATAAGTCTGATGTTTTTATGATTCGTTTCAATGGCAAGAACTACTTTGCTTAGGCGTTTCATTTCAGGATTTTTGTCAAAGGTCAGGAGTTGTGGGGACATGTTGATGGAAGTAACCCAGCTCCTGACAAAATCAAAGACATAGACCAGCACGCCAAGTGGGAAGTCAAGGATGCTCAAGTTATGGCTTGGATCTTAGGATCTGTCGAACCCAACATCATCTTGAATCTTCGATCCTCTCAGACTGCAGCTCAGATGTAGACTTACCTGAAGAAAATTTATAGCCAACAAAACACTGCTCGTCGGTTTCAGCTTGAACATGAATTGAGCACTCTTCAACATGATAGTCTTTCTATCTCTGATTTTTACTCTAGATTCACTAATCTTTGAACTGAATACACTGATATAGTTTATGCTGGCTTACCATCCGAAGGTCTTAGCTCTGTTCAATCTGTTCATGAAACTACTCAACGGGATCAGTTTCTAATGAAACTAAGACCTGAATTTGAAGGCACCAGATCCAACCTGATAAACCGAGAATTTGTTCCCTCATTGGATACATGCCTTAGTGACCTCCTTCGCGAAGAACAACGCCTTCTCACTCAAACTACCATGGAATAACGACGATCTACATCTACTCCTGTGGCCTATGCAGCACAAGGTAAGCCAAGAGGCAGGGATATAAGCACTATTCAGTGTTTTTGTTGTAGGGGATTTGGCCATTATGCTGCAAATTATCCCCGAAAATTCTGCAACTACTGCAAAAAAGATGGCCATATCATCAAAGAATGCCCTACTCGACCTCCCAAGAAAACAGAGACAACATATACTGTCTCAGTTGGCTCTTCACCTCTGACACAAAGTGCTCCTACTCCTGTCCAATCCGTGACTCCTGTCATGATTCAACAAATGATCATTTCTGCATTTTCAGCTTTAGGGCTCTCAAGTAAAAATCTTTTTACATCATCTCTTTGGTATTTTGATTTCGCGGCTTCCAATCATATGACAAACAATGCTGCTTCTCTTACCAATGTCAACAAATATTTTGGAAATCTCAAAATTCATACTGCTGATGGCAGTCATTTACCTATCACGGCCACTGGTGATGTGTCTCCTTCTCTCACTGATGTTTTTGTATCACCTGGTCTTACCACCAATCTTGTGTCTGTTGGTCAGTTGGTTGAAAATGATTGTAAACTGGAATTTTCCAAATCTGGTTGTGTTGTGCAGGATCAACAGTCAGGGAGGATGATCGCGAGGGGGCCTAAAGTGGGACGTCTTTTTCCTCTTCAATTTCCTTTGTCTCCTTTTTCTTTGCCCTTTGTCACTTGTAATTCTGCTCATGTTGATTACCGAGCGTGGCATAAACGTCTCGGACATCCAAACTCTAATGTTCTTTGTGATTTATTGAAATATGGTTTTCTTGGAAATAAAGATTCACCATCTCTTAGTACTATTCAGTTTGATTGCAATTCTTGCAGGCTTGGCAAAAGTAAAACTCTACCCTTTCCTATTCACACACCAAACGTAGTCCAACCTTTCGATTGGATACATAGTGATGTGTAAGGTATGTCACCAGTCACTTCTCATGCTAATTACAAATACTTTGTCACTTTTATTGATGATTATAGCCGTTTCACATGGATTTATTTCCTTCATTCTAAAGACGAAGTATTTTCTATTTTTAAGATTTTTCATGCACATATCCAGACCCAATTTTCAGCCCAAATCAAAATCCTTCGTTCTGACAATGGGGGTGAGTATATGTCTCATTTGTTTCAGGACTTCTTACAGCATTATGGCATCATTTCTTAACGATCTTGCCCTTCAACACCTCAACAAAATAGGGTGGCTGAAAGAAAGAATCGTCATCTTCTTGATGTTGTTCGTACTCTCCTGTTAGAGTCGTCTACACCTTCTCGTTTTTGGTGTGAAGCTCTATCCACTGCTGTCCACCTCATCAACAGATTGCCTTCCTCCACATTGAACCACGACACTCCTTTCCTCAGGTTGTTTGGTCATCCTCCAACTTATTCCAACCTCCGTACCTTTGGTTGTGTCTATTATGTTCATCTTCCTGCACATGAACGCACAAAACTCACGGCTCAGTCCATTCAATGTGCTTTCCTAGGATATTCAGTACACCAGAAATGTTTTCTTTGCTATGACCCAAATCTGCATCGCATTCGAATTTCTAGAAATGTGATTTTTCTAGAAAACCAATATTTCTTTTCCATGCATCAGGATCCTGTTCCTCCTTCATTTTCTGTTTTGCCTATGTTTACTAACTCTTTTGCAGCTCCAGTCCCTTCTAAGCCTCTTCTAGTATATCAAAGACGTTCATTTACTACTTCCCACCAGCCTCCAGACCCTCTCAAGCCCCCTTACGTTCCTTCCCCGACTGCTGCTCCTGTTCCAGCAACTGCAACTCCCTCTCATCGACAAAGTACTCGGGTTCGTAGACCCCCTGATAGGTATGGGTACTCTCCTCCCTCATCCTTCACAGCCACCTTGTCTTCTACTTTTCTTCCTTCATCTTATAAACAGGCAATGAAGCATGAGTGTTGGCGAAAAGCCATTGAAACTGAACTTCTTGCACTTGAAGAAAACCAAACCTGGGATATTGTTTCATGCCCCTCATTTGTGAATCCCTTTGGCAGTAAATTTGTGTTTTCTATCAAGCGTCGTTCTGATGGGTCCATCGACCGTTACAAGGCTCGGTTAGTGGCACTTGGCAACAAACAGGAATATGGTCTTGACTATGATGAGACCTTCGCACCAATCGCCAAAATGACCACTGTCCGAACTATACTCGCCCTTGTTGCATCTCAATCCTGGCCCTTACATCAAATGGATGTCAAGAACGCCTTTCTTTATGGTGATCTTAAAGAAGATGTTTACTTGAAACTTTCTTCCGGTATGTCCACTTCCTTATCTAATGATGTTTGCAAATTGAAACGTTCTTTGTATGGTTTGAAGCAAGCACTGAGAGTATGGTTTGACAAGTTTCGATCCACGTTGCTGGGTTTCTCACTTAAAGTTAGTATGACTCCTCTCTCTTTCTACAAAAGACATCCATGGGTATTGTTGTCCTTCTTGTTTATGTGGATGATATCGTCATCACTGGCTCTGATTTGGAGGCAATCTCTACGATTAAGACTATGTTACATTCTACATTCCACATGAAAGACCTCGGTCAGCTCACCTATTTTTTGGGTTTGGAAGTGCATCATCAACCTCACGGTCTCTTCCTGTATCAGCACAAGTATAGTCAGGAACTAGTTCAGTTAGCTGGCCTCACCAACATTACTTCGGTTGACACTCCCATGGAACTTAATGTGAAATATCGTCATGACGAAGGGGAGCTTCTTGATGATCCTACTACCTATCGGAAGCTAGTTGGTAGTCTTATCTATCTAACTATTACTCGACCAGACATTTCTTATGTTGTTCACACTATCAGCAAATTCATGCAAGCACCAAGGCATCTCCATCTATCTGCTGTCCACCGCATAATTCGTTACATTCTTGGCACTCCTAGTCGTGGCTTATTCTTCCCTACAGGTTCTTCACTCCAACTACAAACCTATAGTGATGCTGATTGGGCCGGTTGCCCTGACACCAGGAAATCTACTACCGGCTGGTGTATGGTTCTTGGTGATGCCCATATCTCATGGAAATGCAAGAAACAAGACAACGTCTCCAAATCATCTACTGAAGCAGAGCACCGAGCCATGTCTGCTGCATGCTCTGAGATCATTTGGTTGCGTGGTCTCCTCACAGAACTCGGTTTCTGTCCAATTCATTCTACTCCACTTCATGCTGACAACATTAGTGCCATCCAAATTGCAGCCAACCTTGTCTATCACGAACGCACCAAGCACATTGAGGTTGACTGTCACTCAATCATGGAAGCATATGATTATCAAATTATCACCCTTCCACATATCTCCACCACTTTGCAGATCGCAGATATCTTCACCAAATCCATGCCCTGTTAGCGCCATCATTTCCTCACTGGCAAATTGATGCTTGTCGATTTACCAACATCAATTTGAAGGGGGATGTCAAAGGAAATACCTATACCTACACATTTAATACCAGCAGATTCTTCGCTTATTTATTCTTTCCTTTATTGGGATATACTAGCTGTAGGTTAGCTGTTTCTAGGGGCTGAAGATCAACCTATATTATTTCCTGTATCAACCTGTATTATTTCCTGTTGTATTTTTTTTTTCTTAGCTTGTAAATTCTACCTATATAATGGGCAATTCTCAATGAGAATGAGAAGATACACAATTTTATTCAAAAGACTCTAAACTGTCAGCTACTAATATATTTATCAAGGGAAACTATTAACCAGTAGATTTTCTACACAAACTAAACAGTACACAGATTTCCATCATGAGAAAATAGTCAGAAAACCATGCACGTAAGAAAATCAAAGCATTATTAGGCTTCCTTTCCAACCTAGTTACTATAGGCCTTTAATCTTGTTATAACAAGTATGCATGATTTGTAGGAAATCCAAAAGCCCAAAAGAAGACTATGACGGGGGATAGACAGCTAGACATTTACATCTCGAGCTTCAAAAAAAAAGCACACCCTAAAACCCGAAAAATCAGAGATTAGAGGCATTGAAAAACACATGGTCATCAAAAAGTTTTTTTCTAAGATGATATTGGTTATAAGCAGTTGATTGGACAACTTTCATTTTCACTTGGATAAAACTGCATGTTCTAATTTAAATCTACCATGCTTAGTTTCTTACATGAACAACACTAATAGCCAACTTCTTTAAATTCTGAGCTTCACCATCCAAATAAAAATTACAGTTCTCACTCGGATCTTCTTTAATTAGTTCCTCGAATGCAAAGCCAAATCCTACGTGACATTATTATAGAGTTACATGTAATTTGTGGTGCATTTGACATTCTAGCATCTAATCTTTAGGAAAGCAATAAAAGGCATACCCTTGTGAGAGCAATAAGTGTTGCCTTGCATATCTACATAGCAGCTTTCATCAAATAAAGAGGAAAATCCAAGTTTCTTTAACCTGAAGTAACAAGTTGATTTCAATCAGTGTACAATTAACATTTAAGCAATATTCCTCAACCCTGACATGAGAGCATTATAACATAAGCATGGTAACATGTGACAGGACCCGAATACATCAAAAACTTGGAATTTGTAAAGACAAACAACACTTGGAGTCTTGATCACTATTGAATCTCTAGTCCTCCTACCCACTGTCCCAACGAGCTGATAATTGATGTTATTTGTTAAAATTTTCTGATCTTTTCACTGAAATTATGATGATTGGAACATTTGATTATCTTGCCTACTTCATAATTTCACTCATGCAATCCTGTTAGCAGAATTGGTGAATAAGATTGTTTCAGAAATAGATGGAAAAAAAATAATAATTACAGCATCTAAAATTAATTCCACCTTTCAACTGAAACAAAGTTGTAAAACCATTTGACTTCTTTGCTTCAACTGTCGACATGAATGCATCTACAAATTGAATCTATGCCAATTTTAAAATATCAATAACAACGTGAGACAAATAAATAAATCTATGTATTAACATGTGCAAATGTCCCAACAGAACAAAAGAATAGTTAAAAGAAATTATAGAAGCAGCATATGGAAATTAAAACATGCAGGGGCAACAAACAGAAGAATAGATGTATGATTTTGGATTCCTCACATCTATGATCTTTCAAGATGACCATTCAACTTAACTACTTGATAAGAGCTGCTATATATGGACAGTAATATCTCAATCCACAATTTGATTAAACCAACCCAAATTTTACAGTAAAAATCAACTTTGTCATGTGATTGGACCATAAAGTGAGCTGGCATTCTACAATCAAGGAAACAACCAAATTCTTCCCACTATATCATTTACAATATAATAGAATCACCTTGGAAATAAAATTTGATATCATTTACAACCAAATTCTTCCCTCTATATTTACAAAATAAATATATAGAGGGATCACAATAAGAAAAATCAGATGGACTAAACAGTCCATTAACCTTTTGCACTGAACACCCATTTACCTCGCCGAAAATAACCAATCAATTTGTTCCTTAAAGTAATGTCTGAAATCTTCAACCAAAAATGTCACCACAGCTTCGTTGCATTACCTTCTGTTTTGCAGGAAAAAAAATAATTACATAATGAAAAAACGAGAAAGCACAGAAACCCTAACAAAGAATTGTACAGTAAATCCCAAAAACTACATAGATCTTTTAACGGTGATTGGGAGAAAATAAAACCAGAACCCTAACCGAGCACAATAAAAAAACCACTCTTGCGTATTAACTCGTTTCGTTACATCCTCTTGATTGACTTCTTTCATTTAAATTATTGCAAAAAGAAAGAGATTTCCGGGTTTTGATTTCTGCTTTCTGTTTGGGTGCAAAAGACCCAGAATCCTACGAATTGAATTGCTGCGAATTTTAAAAGAAATCCACAGCATTAAAACCCTAATATTTAATTACAGATAAAACATAGAGAAATATAAGGAGATAAATCAAAACCTTTTGGTAGGCTTTGAGAAAGAGACGGGAAGGTTTTGTTTTGTTTTGTCGCAGGCATTATTCGATCAGAGCCTGCCCGCCCGATATTGGACCGGAGCGTCCCATGATGAACCTAAAACCCTAGCCCTAGGGAAAACTGCCATAAGAAGAAAACGAAGGAAAAGAAGAAAGGGAAGGGGAAGGAGAAGCAGAGTCCAAAGAGATTTCGGTGGAAAGAGGTGATATTTTGTGTATTTATAACGGTTAGGGAAGCCTCGCGTGCCTGTTACGCTGGCGGGGAATCTACGCCAATTTTAAATTGGGCGTGACGGGCCTAATTTAACCGTAAAATGGGCCGAGTGTGTATTAATTTACTCCAGGCCCGTGTTTTATGAGCCTTTAAAATCTGCCCACCAAAAGTCACACTGAGTTGCAGAAGG
>Ga0307514_10002257_pt1 | contig 20477 bp, 21 predicted proteins | sample 16_EM_MG_FD_203088 | JGI IMG/M metagenome (GOLD analysis project Ga0307514, IMG submission 203088) | Populus trichocarpa ectomycorrhiza microbial communities from riparian zone in the Pacific Northwest, United States - 16_EM | ecosystem: Host-associated > Plants > Roots > Unclassified | place...
GGTACCGTGAGATAAGTAGTAAATTGGTCCTCCATAATTTCACGATATAGGTGCGGTACTGTTACTGGAAATCGCCTCATAGCCTAAGGCTTCTTTCGGGGGATTGTACTTGATCTTTCACCTTCCACTTACCCCCAGAGGCTATCTGTACTAGAACCCACAGATTACTTTTAACATCTTCGGCCGAGATCAACTCTCCAACAACCTCCCCCCACCCCTCCACCTGTGCCGTGTCCACAAAGCCACCATTCAGCAACCACGCAGCTGATCAACTGTGTAATCAATTAGGTGGCTGTGTTTGTTTCTCAACTCCTGCTCTACTACAACTACACCATTACCATTATCGGGGATAAGGACTCTCTACATTGGACTTGGCCTGTGCCCTGGACCATTTCCTCCAAAGGCCTGGGGAAGGGCCTCCAAGAGCTAGGAGGAACAATGGCTTCTTTCATGTCTTTTCTGACACTAGGCCTTACTGCTGATGCTGCTGCTGCTCACCGCCATGAATTCTCATCCGACACAATCACAACAACTTCAACTTACAATGGTCAGTCTAGTGGTTCTCGAACACTATCTCGGACATCTTCAGGCACTATCCCTTCGCAATCTCTCACTACTATTATCTCTCATAGCAGTTCGACTCTAGACACAGCTTCCCAGGCCGCCCCTGAAAGAGAACCTACCCCCAAGCTAAGGGCATCGAGGACTAAGACCGCATATCATCTAGCCGCACCCCCCCCTTCAAACCATATCAACCGCATTCATTCTGTTGTTCGTCCAGGAAGATCACTCATTTTACAGCTCCAACGGCTAAGTGCATCCACAAGACCTTTGCCATCTTATGATGTTATCCCAGCATTGGCATTTGCAACAAAGCCAAAAAGGAAACGACCAATAAGCCTTAGAACTCTGGGTTTACATGACCTTGTAATTCTCTCGTCGGAGGAGTATACAGATCAGGGCGATGGTGATGAGAATGAGGATGAGGATTTGAGCCATAGGATTTTTGTTGCATCGATTTCACCAGTTGCGCGGAAAGATAGGGAGGATGACAGTCTCAAAGCGTTAATAGAATTTTCTGGCGGCGCTGTATGGGAGGCTAGTCAGAGGGCCAACGGGAGTTATGAATTTATGTGTCGGCAAGAGAATGGAGAGACCTTAGTAGCAAGGTGGATTCTCAAAACCCCTAATTCTAGGCGGAGACCATCACAGACAATGACACCTAGAAGAGAGACAAAGTCTGCGGTGCAGGGGGAGAAGAGGTTCCAATTCAGTATGATCAACGCAAGTACAAGGAGGCATCCCATTCTTGCTACCATGGATGGGCAGCGCATCGATATCAATGACCAGTACAGTGTTTCCACGAACGTCTGTAGCCGACCAAGCTCCCCCACTGGCTTCTCACAATTCGACACAATATCTACCCATTCCCATTCCGACTATGAGGGCGAAAAAGTGTTGGTTCAGACCGAGGAGCATATCAAGACGTTGATTGTTGTCACTGGAACATGGATTACTCTTCGCGAAGGATTTAATGGGCGGTCTTGGTTTGATGAATCATTACTTGCATCGACCCCAACAAGGCCGTCTATGACCTCTAGAACATCAATCACACCAGTTGAAAATTCTGCGAGAGGGGAGAAGCGAGGCCTTGACTGGCCTATGCAAAAGGTCATACGCCGTGGTACCTTACTGGGGCACCAGGCAACAACAAGGACTGTTAAGCCCATGGAGGAGGAGTCTACATCAACACCAACTAGAAGAGCGAATTCTACCGGCAATACCTTCAAGCGAAGTGCGTTCTCAAAGCTTGGATCCACTCGTAATTCCCCTGTATCAACAAGAACGCCCTCTCCTGAAACTACAATCCGCTTTGTCCCGGTAACAGGTAACCTCGACCCCATACCACCCGCTCAGCGAGCCACGCCAATTTCAGCACCACTCCCACCCCACCTCCAGCAAAACAATGGCTTTTCGGTTCCAGGTGTACAGGCAGCAGGCAGATCACCAAGCAAGTCAGGAAAACAAAGGGACAGGTGGAGGAAAAAGCGTATTCCACCTACTTCGGGTGATGGGGCAGAAAGAGAGGGTCTGAGGAGGACACTAAAGCAAAGAATTAGCAGATTATTCAGCATCCTGCGCAGGAATCCTGGTGGTAGTTAATATCCGAGCACTGTTTGCCTCATCAACTTCCCTTGGGTCAATGCGATCTTTTTATTGTACTTTTTGAGTTGTTGGGCGTCATTTTGGGTGGCATAAAATTTTGGCTTTGGCTTTTCTTTTTGTTTCAATTTTGAGGATCTCGACTCTTGTTATCCCTTACTCCTCACTTGCTCCAAGTACCTTTTTTTCCTCCGTCTACTTGTGTATTTTTTGTATAGTTTACAGGGTGTACGTCAGAGGTTTTCTCTATGTAATATTTGGTGAGATGTTCGGCGTTGCTTTGGACTGGAGTTACTTTGCTTACTGTTAAGTTAGGTGGGCGCAAGTCAGGTGACGGACTGCCTGTTTTGGAAGGAACCGGAATAAGCTTGGTTAGGGTAGGAACGTGAGACATGGGAGGATCGCCAGGACTGGGCTGTCGGATGGATTTGTAAATTGATGAGAATAGGTACTCCGTCCTTACCAATTGTTGACCACTCTATCTCCCCTCCTTTTTTCATGTGGTCTACAGGGGTACAGTAGTGTATGAATAATCGGTGTACTCATACTGTACTCTATGTATGTCAGTTCAGCAGGGACGGTCTTGGCAGGACTTGCATTTTTGTAATACAGGACCAGTGGCGCAGCGCAGACAAGGCATATCACCCGCACCCACAAAGAGCCCCCGTCTTAAATGTGCCCTGCAGATTTGCTGCAGAGTTGCTTCTTTGGCAAGAATTCAAAGCGTTGATATTTGAATAAGGAATTACTGTGAGTGAGAAGCACGGTGTCAAGTCCCCCTTGTGGCTGGGCATCTGTTGGCCACTAACTAGAGTAAACAGTAGCAAGCCGTGGCTCTCCTCTATCACCCCGCGGCCGAGAATCAAACTCTTTACGTTACACCTCTCTCTGTCGGCAATAACAACAACATCTCTCACATCGCTTTCCCCATCACAGACATCTCCGCTTCTTAGCCATGAGTAAGTCTTTTGCAGATTTTCGGCTTACACATCTCAGTAGTGATTCTCATGATCAAGCGTCTGGTGCCACAACTCCTGGGGGCGTGAACTGGAGCAACGAGGATGACGCACGTAACGACCCTGAAAGGAACAAACGCCATAAACCTCGTACCTATCCATACTTCCAGTACCTCCCATACCCGGTAGAAGACGAAGCCAGACGCCTGACAGCCCTCGACGAAATCTTGAAGAACCTCTACATCTCGATAGAAGCGGGCGATTTTGCTCCCGGAGCCATGCATTGGACCAGAGAATTGAGAGCATGGCTGTCACTGAAATTCGACCTCCCACGGGCCACAAGAGTCAAGCTGGTCAAGCTCTACTATGAGCTTTCGCTGGCGCCTGGCGTGGACCCAAATGTGTCGGAGAGATTCGCAAGCCTATATTCGGTTCTCATGAAGTAAATTTCTCCAATCCCCCATCTCGTGTGTGTTTCTATCCCTTCTGCATCACCATTCTATCCTGTCCACCTGTGTAAAAAGAATTGATAGTTGCTTCTCTGGCAACAATAATATATGTTGATATTTACCTATCCTTGCATTTATGACCAGATGATTTACTGAATGGTGCTGTTTCTCACATGCATAAAGGCGAAAGCACTACCTACGTCCAGGGAAAGATCTCATATTGGATTGGCGCATCATGTTTAAAGAGCTTAAGGCCTATGTACTTCCACAGGAGACAGGGTTCATCCATACTACGACGCTGAAGCGAAATGTGCGCACGTTGAATAAGATGTGCAGCTTTGCACAACTATACTATGATCCTGAAGAGCTGCCAGCGATGTTCGAGGAGTTCATACCATATGTGAGACCCTGACCTCGTCTTAACTGGAGTTGAGCTCTGCTGGGGCGAATTGGATATGGGTTCCCAATGGGAGGGGAGAGGGGAGAGGGGAGTGGAGACAGTTGCTGACTTGTGGGTAGTTCTCGACGTCATTCGTGGAAGGCGCCTTTGTGGTCGTGGGGCTGTTCAATTTACTCTTGCCAACCACTCCACCACCACCAAATAGGCCAGAATTGACACCATCATATTACTTGCCCAGTGAGTCTTTCGTTGATCTTATCAGGGGGCATTGCTAATGCATTACCAGCCCTATTCCACCTATGGCACCTGGTGAATAGATCGAAAACATTCGACATCAGTTTTCTGGATTACTTTTCTCGCCTTTCCCGAGACCTGCTACCAGCACCCCACATCGAATTTGGGCCACATGGTATATTCACCAAGGATCAGTCTGATTTGATATTCACCGCGATTCTCCGGCTTCTGGAAATCCCCGTAGGAATGTCTAACTCACCCTATAGTCATGTGGTGGATAGTAGCTCAGGGCTTGCGCATCCATTGGAGAGGGATCAGAGGAAGCATCCATTCATCCACTCAATAGGAAGGTGGATTGTCATGTCTTTGTCTGGCAAAGCAATAGATCATGAAGATTCAACCATGCATGCTCTGGAAGGATTAATTGAGGCAGTCGAAACATTCTTCCATCCTTCGAATTCGGGGAACTGGAGCAGAACTCTTTCTCAACTGGTTTTCTACCTTACGGATTTCTTCTTGATGAGGTGGAACAAAGAGCAAAATGGGGAAATGGAGGTGCCCGAGGACAGAAGGTTGACCCCGGAGCTCAAGCGGAGGTTTGTTCTATGTTTGAAGGAGGTTACATTCATGGGCATATACTCCAAGAGTGAGAATGCGATGACATTCTCGCTGTCTGCTCTGCAAGGATTGGCAAACCTCGAACCGGAGTTGATTCTCCCAGGTGCTCTACAGCGTATTTATCCGTCAATGCAAGGGTTGGTAGAAGTTCACAGGACTACCTCTTCCCTTAGGTCATTGGGTGTTTTGGCAAAAGTCTTGGTTCGAACAAAGGGCTTCAGGTGTCATGTGACAACTTTGATGGGATTGGCCCTTCCTGGTATCGATGCGAACGACCTGGACAAGACAGTCAACAGCTTGCATTTCATACAGGCATTGGCTTATAACATTCCTTTCTACGGCTTGGACAAAACGGCCAATAGGGAGGGCAGTGGGAGCCATGTGGCATTGGGGTGGATATCCCAGGAAGTGGATAGGCTGGAGAGAGAAGGAGCTGAAGTGACAATTGACTACTCAACGGAGTTGACTGACGAGCTAGAGGAGGAGATATTGCGATCATCCACAGAAGCGTTTGGGGACTTTGTTATCGCTTTTCTAGGCAGGGTTTTCACCCTTTTAGAGAACTTGCCAGATACGTCAAGAGCTAGAGGCCAATCACCTGAGGAAACAGTGGTCAACACCTTACCTGGTGTCTTTACACCGCTTCTGGCTGCCTTATCTCCGGAGTTGTACGACATTGCGTTAGTGAAGATTGTAGACTTTGTGGGGGGTCATGTGGAAAATGCAGCCAGGGATGCAATGTCCTTCATTTGCAACAGTTTGTGTAAAGTCAACCCCGACAAGGCTTTGAAAAAGCTTATTCCAGTCTTGATCAGCAACATTCGGACAGAAATTGGCGAGAATGGGGCAGCCTCGACAAGACATTCGGGTCCAGAGATTCTTCCCAGGGATAGAGGACTCGTATGGCATTTGAGCATATTGTGCATGTCCATTGTCCACGCTGGGAAAGCAGTTATGAATCATCGACAAGAGCTGTTGGGTCTCGCTGAATATTTGCATAGAACTTGCAAAGGGCTCCCCACGGTGCATATCTCGAATTTCATACATCACTTGTTGATTAACCTAACTGGGATTTATCCAATAGATTATTCTCTGGCAGAACCGGATGAGCCTGCTGGTATTGACACCTGGGGTAAGGAATATAACCCGAAGAAGCTTACCATAAGATGGCATACACCTACTCGGGAAGAGGTAGAATTCGCAGTCGAGCTTTTCCAGACGCGATCAGAGGGGGCTATAAATGCTATTGGTTCACTCACCAGTGATAGTTCACCTATAAAACGGGATGGGACTGGAAAGGATTGGTCAGACGAGATGACTCGGAATTTGACCTTGCTGAGGTTAATTATCTCTGGTATGTCGATGCTATTCGATACAGAGAAGGTCTCGTCAGGAGATGGTACCCCGGCATCTTTGCCCGATAAGGAAGGTGGTGATGCTGAGATGCGTGATATTTATGACGAAAACGTCCTTCAAATAAAAGAGGAGTTAGGAGAGGCTGCAGATGAGGAAGTCCAGCCTACGAGGAAGTACCCTGCTGGCTATTACTTCCAGGACAAGACCGACCCACTGTACATCCTAATACATGACTTGAGGGAGAGAATTGGGGAGACATTGCATCAAGCACACTCATTCCTCCAATCATCGCAGCAGGATGATGTGCAGTGCTTCAATGCTCTATACACGGTACGGCACCTTTCCCATCTGTATACATTATAGAGACTGACCGTATCAGGCCTACAAATCATGGCTCCTTGACGTCGGGACTGAGAGGTCGGCACAAGTGCTTGATAGGGTGACAAGAGTGTTTGCTGCGGACATTCATCCGTTCAAAGTCAGCGGACTCAGGAAGAAATATCCAAGGCCACTTCTGCTTAGGAGAGCACATGTTTACCACCTACAACGTATGAGACACAATGCAGGACCGCGGCCGCTGTCTGCTATGGATGCTATCTTGCTTGCCGACCTTGCCGAGTCGTGTGCCTCTCTTTACACCGACATCCGCCGCCATGCTCAGAGTGCGACGGATGCAGCAGTTAGAGTGATCATTGGTGCTCGACCTCTCATGATACCTTCTCTGCTCGACGCCTTTGAGAAAGCTATCGCGAGGAATGACTATCCAAGGATGAAGGGCACAATGTATTCTTTACTGTACGGAAGCATGTCGAAAACCGCTGGTAGGGACTGGAGGTTTGCACCGAGGCTTATTAAGGCGTTCATTGCGGCTAGTACGGCAGACAAGCCATCAGTTCAGAAACTGGCAACAGGGACTACCTACGCGGTAATGGAGTTTGGAAAGCCAGTGGAGAAAATGGTTGTTCTAAATGAAGACAATGTTAGGTCGATTAAACCAAAAGAGGACCTTCTAGCTCTGATAGCTAAGAAGAGGGCTGGGATATTGAATAAGAGGAAGAAGATCGAGAGTAAAAAGGCACAATTGACTTTGGAGCTGGTGGAGCTGGCGAGGAATTCACATTGGAAGACCGAAAGCAGAACAGCTACATTGTTGATCAACTTGGGCTTAAGATTTGAAACAATCGCTCCCGATAGCTTGGTAGAGCTCATCACAAAGGGCACCATTGACCCCCACCCGGGACTGAGAGGCTTGTATTCTGGAGCAATGATTGCCCTCTTCTGCTTGATTGAGTTGAGGGCCACCTGTGGACATGACTATAAGAAGTTCCTACTTGATATTGTTGAAAACCCGACGAAAGTTATGATTCCCACAAGGAGAGATGACCCGAACTGGACTGAGGAGTTTTTAGCATCATTTGCGAATCCAAATACTCCATATTATGTTGACCAGGATTACCATGGTTGGTTAGTGTGGGAGAAGGAAATGATTGGGTTTCTAGCCAATGCAGAGGAGGATATCCAGTATGACGATGTGGAGCAGAGAGCTCGAAAGCATATTGCGAGTTGTCTCACGGTGGAGTGGTTTGAAAAGGCTTTCGATTTTATGAAACAGGAACCGAGAGACACTGGAGCGGATCGGTTTAGGGTAGCAACGGCAATGCTTTTACAGTTTGCGTTCAACTTGGTTCGCGACAGATTGACGCCGGCTACGTTTGAGGACCTCAAGAGGCTGACTTTAGAGGTGTATGATGACGGGTCAGATAAGCATCAGCACCGTGCTACGTCTGAGATTTTGGGAGGAATAGTTTGTGCTTGGAGGGATGGGCCGGCAAAGCACAAGGATCAGATGTGGGAATTTGTGTTCCCTATCATGAAGAAGGTTTTTGAGGACGGGCTGAATCCGGAGAACTTGAATTACTGGACTTCGTTCCTGCATTTGATTTTGGTAAGTTTATCCGATGTGCCCTCCGTAGCCAGGGACATGACGTGCTAATTTCCTTAATAGCAAGGCAAAGATCCAAGGAGGTCATGGCCGGTTGTCGAGTACCTTGTTGCACTGCGCCTTGACATGGCATCAAATGCTGCCTTTAAGGAGTCTTCGAAGATACAGCTTCTCCATAATTGCATTCTCGAATCTGGATGGCATTTCCCCCTTGATAAGCCTATTATCGATGACTTCATGAAGCACCTTGATCACCCTTATAAGGGTGTTCGTGAGGCTATGGGCCAGACGATGGCCAGTATCTTCAGAGCCAAGTATCATGAGTCATATAGGGACGTTAAAGCCCTAATGGACGATCAACAGAAGACCTCTTCAGTGGGGACTATCCCATATCAACCTTCCCCAGACCTCAGTGCCTTGGTAAAGGATGTCTTCCAGCGCCTAGAGAGGTGGCGCCATGAGCGACCACCGGGGCAGCAGAGCCAATCCTCATACACCGCTGGCTCGAAAACGGTCTTATTGTGGCTAGATACGAGCTTAACGTCTTACGAATGCACGACTCTACTCCCATTCTTCCCAGATCTGTTTATGTCTGAGTTTTTGCACATGATGGACGTGAAGGAGGATCCTGAGCTCATGACGCTTGCCTATCATGTCTTTAGGCATCTCCCGAATATCCCGCATCCACCTGGCCAGGATAAGGAGTTCGTGAAGTCACTCATTCGAATCGGAAAGACCGCTATATCGTGGCATCAGCGTCTCCGCATCCAAATCAATATTCAAGTCATTTACTTTCGTAGACTATTCCTCATCTCGCAAGAACAGCAACAGGCTTTATTCACCTGCGTCAGTGAGATGCTCGAGGATGCACAGCTTGAAGTTCGTCTTGGTGCAGCAACTTCTCTGTCGGGAATGATTCGCTGCTCTCCTGTACGTATTCGGGATAGGATGGTGGGGTATCTCAAGGAAAAGTTTACGAGAATGTTGAATGAGAACCGACTCCCGAGGAAAACTGGCTTTGGGACACCCTCGCCTGATTATACTAGGATTACAGTCATTCGGCATGCAGCGGTGTTGGGATTGGGTGCGCTTGTTCAGGCATTCCCGTATCAGAGCCCGCCGCCAAAGTGGTTACCAGAGGTATTGGCCACGTTGGCGGTCAAAGCGGCTAGTGACCCTGGGATGGTGGGGAAGAGTGTTAAGACGGCATTGAGTGAGTTTAAAAAGACGAGACAAGATACTTGGCATGTGGATATGAAGGTACGGTTTATCTCTCTATTTTTTCTGACTCATTTGCTGACAAGGCTGTCTTTTATGTAGGGATTCACTCCAGACCAGTTAGAAGATTTGGAGGGTGTTCTTTGGAAGAGTTACTTTGCATAGGCCTACATAGGATGTATTCGGTTAAGCGTAGGGGGATTGGTCTGCACCGTTTAGTTGTTCCCTTTTACCGTTTTGTTGCTATCTCTTCATGACCAATAGTTCGAGGCCCGGGCACAAAGATCGAGGAGTGGAGGAAGCGAGTGGATAGAGACTGATAGCACAGCCTTCAGAAGACAGAAATCGACTTGAGATAATAGAAATTCCGTATTGATGATTAACAAATAGTTTTATAATGATACATTTGTTTCCACTAGCGCTATTTTGTAAGGTAGGACTCGACTGCACTTATGATAAGTATCTTTCTCTAACGCTAAATGCTGAACTGGTAAAAATATCAAGCAACGAAAAACCGAAACACCAACTTAAAAAACAGGTGGGAAGTAGACACCCTCTTCACAAATCCCAACATGCCTACGCCATGGACTTGGATCCATTCCCTGACTCTTTTGTGACCCTAAAGGCCCAGGAGTTTGTGGAACTTCTCGAGGGCCAGCACTGGCAGAGAAGCTAAGATCCATCTCATTGTCTTCGGGCATGGGAGTGGTGGACCTTTCTCTTCCTTTCACAGCTCCATTAGGGTATGTCGAAGGTAACTTCCCAACCTGAAGGGCCTTGATAGATGGCTCATCCTCGCCCCCAGCGTCTTGGCCATGCATTCGCTGCGTTTGCAAAGGGGGGAACAGCGACCCCTGGAGTAGAGTTTCTTGGGCTGGAGGTGGTAACTGCGAGAGGTCAAACTGAAGCGGTTATTAGTCTAGCTCATGCCGCTGGAGGGACGGCAGGGCTCACATGATGGGATATTTTTGCCAATGGATCAAAGTATTCGACGTCCACCTTACGTTTATTTTCTTCAGTCTTAGAAACGATATATTTCAATGGTGCATTGGCTGCCTTCTTCCTAGACTTGTTGCTCAGTGCATGAATGAAGCCTTCTTGTTCCAATTTTTTGAAGACTTCGGTTGCCGATGGTAAATCACATCCTAAGTAAATCAGCAAAATGAAGTTCAAATGAGGGTCTGGGGATATACCAATAATGTCACTTAGTTTCTTGGTGTTAGCAGGGTAGCCGTCCTCCCAAACTTTCTTTAACGCACGTCTAAACAAGGCAAGAAATCTCATCTCCTCTAGCAAATTTTGTTCATTAGTTAGAAGGCAGGTGTAGCAAACAACAAAGTCCGGGATGCGGGCGTCATGGGTGTGGTGGTATCCATAACAATGAACATGAAGCCATCCGCTGCATAATTCGCAAGCAATCTGGGAGAATGTCAGTTCAGGGTAACACAGCAGAAGCGAAAAAGGAGCTTTCACCATATCCCCATCCTCATCTCTATCCCCGCACTCACAAAGAACTAACTCCTCTTCTATCTCCGATTTGCCACCCCTAAGCTGCTTTTGCTCCTTCGTTCTGAACTTCATGTCCTTCATCCTTTGTAATTCCATTGCCTTACGCTTGGATAGTTTCAATTTATCCATCTTGGCACTAGTTGCGGGTTGCTCTTGTCTAAAATATTGCTGATCCTTACGAGCTTGCTGAAGTTTACTAAGTTGAGCACTGGCTTTAGGTTCCTTTGGATTGTGGGATGGATGCTTCGGCTGTTCTCTCTTTGGCAAGGGGGAGCTGTTTTTTGCGGCGATCATGGGCTGCTGTGAGGAAGGTTGTGAAGAACTCAGATCATGCTGGGTCTCAACCAATTTTCCTTTGACCGCGGCTGGATACTGGGGCGAGTCGAGCTAAAACCTGGGGTCAGATTCATATATATCTACATGGCGTGGGAGGTATCTTTACCATCTTGCGTAGCATTGTAGCCTCAATATGCTCACGTGCACTTCTCATTTTTCCGTTGGAAATGGTTCTGGGCGTCAAGAGGCTAGTAGTAGCTGGCTGGGTAGTGCCTGAAGTACTGGGAGTCTTTGCTTGGTGGGTTCTTGGTGTTTGCTGGGAATTGGGTTTCGAAAAAGGATTCTCAATAGGAGTATACCCTTGACCTAAGTCTCCAGCGGGGACTCCTTGAAGGCTGGGCTTCTCAATCTCCGCTTCTAAATTTACTGGAAGTACTTTCCTTGGGCGTTTCTTGGGTCCTTGGCTGTCGTCGGGTTCGTGAAATGCAGCAACTTTGAGGGAGACTCTGCAATAAGGAGAACAGTGAGCAGTAGAACTCGAAAAACAGGGACAGCGAATTACGCATGATGCCCAGTGGCAACAGATCCACATATAATTGTATGGAGGACGGAATCCCCGTTATTCTCCCGAAACCTCAGCTTTGGGTCCTGTGGCTGAATCCTACGAAAATATGGGGGACTGTAATCCTCTGGCGTCCATTCCATATAATATAATCGCACTGTTAAGTACCTTGTATCTAGGTGAAGTCAGTTTTTCATCCCATTAGCAAAACAGCTAGGAACCACGAAGAGCAACCTGGGATAGTCGGAAGATTCTGTGTAATAACTATCATCCTTCTCATAACCTGCTGAATGTTTTTACTCGTTTCTGCAACTGTGATCTCATTGCCCTGGTTATCTTTAACACTAAACCCAGTGGGTGTATCTGGCGTGCCATCTGGCCTCATACGGTATGCAAAGGAGAATGTGTAAGCCTCTGTGATAACGCCGGGTTGAGCTGGGTCTACATATATAGCTAACTGAACAGCCTTCAGATAGCCCTTCTTAAGAGCTTCAAATATTCCTTGCTCCTAATGGGAAATAGCATTAGCAGAAGCGCATCCTCTAAACAAATAGCACATACAAGCCAGTTCAGAAGCTGATCAGCTTCACTTGAATATCCGCGCTTCAGTCTCTTCATCCTCGTGCCTTGAGCAGTGTCTTTTACTGAACTGCGGCTGCTTTCAGGCTCTTCACCGCTCGTGAACCAATTGTAGCTTGCCAATGGACAATCTGGTCCTCCATACCGGACTTCCTCGAAAGACTCCTCTGGGAGGAGTCCACTACAAGCCATACCGGAAATTAGTTCTTATACAGACTGACTATGCATTAGAACTATTCTATACCGTAAGAACGAAAGACACCCAAACTGCATTCTCGGTTACTACTATGACCAAATTATAATTAACTAGAGAGACTTACCGAGGCACCAAGAAGAGTCTGGATAATCTCCAAACTCTCGTCTTGTTTGACTCCTTGCTTAATAGACTCAGCTTCCTTCGTTACCTGGACCAGTTTCACTTGAGGCCGGACAAGCTGGGCCTGACGTTGCATTGTTTACACTGTGGTAAGGGCAGTGAGTGTGAGTATGGGAAGAAAAGAGAGGCAGTCGGCCAGAAAGAGTATAATTAGGGGATCTGTTGGGACAAGAAGTCCAGCGACTACTCAAAACGGAATGCTTCCTAACCAAGTATGGTAAGTCTTGGCGAAGTAACGAAGTTTTAACGTGCATGAGGTTACTTAGTACCATGAACATCCATTTTGATAACCCACAATGTCCGACTACAGAAAACATCTAGAATATATGAGCCTTGCCTTAGAGCAGGCGCGGAAGTGCAAAGCCACCCCAACAGCTTTTTGCGTTGGTGCTATCATAGTTGAAAACTCAACCAACACCGTCATCGCGACTGGCTACTCCCGGGAGCTACCTGGCAACACACACGCAGAGCAGAATTGCCTCACAAAGCTTCTCTCTTCCGAAACGCCTGCGGCGGGAGCAGATACTACGTATAGTCTGTACACTACAATGGAACCCTGCTCCGAAAGGCTTTCCGGCAATATATCCTGTACCGATTCAACCATTAACTACAACAATTCAGACGAGCGGAAAGAGAGGAGGCTGGGGCGGGTTGAGACTGTGTATGTTGGTATGAAAGAACCTGGGGATTTTATCACAAACAATGTTGGGCAAGATAAGCTACTTGCAAATGGGGTGGGCTATATCCACATTAGTGGCTTGGAGGAGGAGATACTAGCAGTTGCACGAAAGGGGAATGTTTAATTGCCATATAATTGAAGGGAAGACGATTGCTGGGGATATAAAGGAGACTCTCCAGATTTTACACTCCTGTATTCAGTTGAGAGACCTTCAAAGGCGAGAGATATCAAAGCTATTTGAGTAGTGCGAAGGATCGTGAATTACAATCAAAAAGCCACAGGCAAAGTCTCGCAAGGTGAAGAACCACACGATGACAGAATCAAGGTCTGGTAATGCACTTTGTATGATATTTTTGTACCGTATGCCCAGCCTGACTAGCGCTGCTTGAACTAACATAAATAGACCTGACCCAGCCCAATCCATTCACGAAACTCCTTAGGTCCCGCTATACTTTCCCGCCGCGAAAGATAACTCCCAATATATTCCCACGCTCACCCTTACCACAAACCAGCACCTGAAATGAATCCATAACATAAGAAAACAAAGAATGCGTAACGTTACGTCATAACAAGGCATCGAAAGAGAAACAAAATGCATCCACGCACCACAGCGCAATGACTATCCAAAATAACAAGTATAGAGAAATAATAAACAAGCCAGCTGGTCATCGGAGCATTAGGTGGAAGAACTCAAACATAAACATAATATAGGGAAAGGTATCTGAAAGCCGAAACTTCGCCGAGGCAAGGATGAACTCAAAAAACAAGAAAGGAAATGTGCTATGCTGATATCTTGATACAGAACTGTAAAGCTGGAGTTGCCGTAGCACGTAGGTACTTCTCTTTTGCCCGGCCGGATAGGCAAAAGCCAACATGGTATAGATGAAGTCCCCAAGAGAGTTCAACTTAAAATGATCTACATCTTCGGCCGATATGAGGTTGTTGTGCCACCAAAATACAGCAGGTGTTTCTGGCACTATTCCTGACGCCCTATGTGAAACACATACCACTGGACTAAGGGGCCAGCGAGATTTGACGGCAGTTGAAATAGTTAACAGCCAATTATGTAATCAAATCCCATCATATAGCCTCACTCCTCGTGATCAATCCATCAGGAATTTCCACTCCTTGGGCGTCAACAACTACTCGTCGCCCTAGTTTCTCTCTAGGGGTACCATCCCTGGCAGCACCAAAATCGAGGACCTAGTTCAGAGTGTAAATATATACTTACTGGGGTGTGATCAGGTAGCTAGCATTCTTACCTCAATATAAGTAACCGACTCTCTCTGTACTGCCGCAACACATCTCCGCTCATTGAATTTGACTTGCCACACGCCACTGAGGTCCGTTAAGAGATCCCGAATCAATTGACCTGTTCTCACGTTCCACATCTTGAGTGTTCCGTCACTACCGGAAATCACTTTGTGTGCGTCATGCTGAAAACAGGTAATGGCACCAGTATGTGCAGATAGTATGTGTTTACACTGTCCGTTTTCTGGATCCCAGATCCTTAACGTTGAATCTGCTGCCGCGGAGACCAGATGATCATGGGAGAGATCCAATAGTCCCACTAACGAGGTGTGCCCCTCCAGTGAAAACAGCAAGGATCCAGTGTCTAGAGACCAAACTTTGACGAGGTTATCCATAGAGCCAGATATGCAGCGGTTCCTTTTATTGTCTAGTACAACTGAATAAACCTTTTGCGTATGCCCAGTCAAGCGGTGGATTGTATCACCCGTCGAAATCCTCCAAACCCGGACGGTGTAATCATAACTCCCACTGACCAAGGTATCTCCATGTACTGCGATTGCTCTCACAGAATGTTGGTGACCTTGTAATATCCGCACGAAATAAGGATTGTTCGCTACATTAGACCCATCGGGAGTGTTGGATTCTGGAAGGTAGGGTCTATCTCCTGGCTGAGGTAGGTTCCATATTCTGAGAGAGGAATCACGAGATCCTGTGATGATGAGAGGCTGTTTCGGCATGATTCTGTCCTTCCGATTCGGCCCAACTCCAATCTTGGTAGGCATCAGGATCTGTAGACAGCGCACAGTCGAGGTGTGCCCATGGAATATTTGTGTACATTCACCTTTTGTAATGTCCCACACTCGTACGGTTCGATCAGTAGACCCAGAGACAAGAGTATTCCCTTCATACTGCAGTGCCCAAACGCCACCCTCATGACCAACCAGGGTTTTTCTCAAGGCCCCAGTATTTGTATCATACACATTGATGTTATTGTCGTCTGAACCAGTCAGGATTTTATCTGTATCAAATTGGAGACATGTGACGACATGTCTTTGATGGCCTCGGAATGATATATGCCGAGGATTCATTTCTGCCTTTGTCCAGCTCTTGCGAATTAAGTGATGGCGGCGGTAAATTGACTTATAAAGATGTACAATTCTCAATGATGGAAGGCCCATAATGTGGTTCAATGCAGTCGATGATTCCAATGCACCCAGTGGACAGTCGTTGGACAACTCGGATAGAAGCTCATTGAATTCATCCTTGCCCAACTTTTCGACCGCCTCTTGCTTCTTCTTTTGTTGTTTTGCCATAGCCCTTGTTTTCCTCTTCTGTACACGGGGAGTTATTGTAGATGTTGCTGCCAACAATTTAGCTTGTTGGATAGTAGATTTCATATCGCGCTCACTGTCGTCATTTCCTTTCGGATCATGGTAACCCCAACCTTCATTAATTGCTCTTTCTAGTTCACCTTCTTCAAGGGTATAACCATCCTCTTCGAAACGCCTCTTCCAGGTCCACTCATCTGAATCAATGATAATTCTCCATTTCTTACAAACCTGAGCTGCATTGCATAGACTCTGGACATCAAGATATTTGATGATATTAAGTGATAGCTCTAAAGGCAATAAAGAAATGAAGTCACACTTCAAAGCTGGATTGACAACGCCAGCGACCATTTGTAATGTGTTTTTCGAACATCGGCGGAGTAGCTGATACAAAACGTAAGACTGAACTTGGGGTGGCATCGAGTCGAAGGAATCGAGCATATGGGGGATTTCCATTAATCCTGCATTTGTTTGTGCCTGTTGTCGCATATGCTCTGGAGGGGAGCGCACCAGCTGCAAATCGTTTACACTCCCCTGGGCACCAGTTGACGCTAGCTCGAACGGTGAAGTGATTTCTTCCTCCTCACCGCTAGGAGAAAAGTAACCCGAACCACCGTGTGTTAAAGCAGCTGTTACTGGGCTAAGGCTAGGACTAGGCAGACTTAGGGGCTGCTCAACTGACAAGCTTGAACTGCCTTCCCGAGATGCCCTAGGAGATGCTACCATAGCCTCCGAGGTAGGGGTCCCGACCGTCTCCATTGCCACATCGGCACTTGCATCCTCGATCTGAACATCCTGCTGGCTTATTGATGGCGTAATTGGAGTGGATTCTTCAACTGGATGTTCGAGGCTAGTAGCTACAAGCTGAGGAGACAAGGTGAGAGGTGTTTCCTGCTGCTGCTGCTGTTGATGTTGTTGATGTTGTTGATGTTGTTGATGTTGATGTTGTTGATGTTGATGTTGTTGATGTTGTTGTTGCTGCTGCTGCTGCTGCTGTTGTTGTTGAACAGAGGGCCGATTACCGGAAAAGAGAGATCGGAATTGCTGCACCTGTGAAACCTGCTGATGCAAAGGTCGAGTAGTTATCCGGGGAGCCTGTGGCGTTGTGAAGTCACCTTCCCCCAGTAAAAGGCCAGAAGATGACGGGCCACCTCGGGATCGTAGATTTTTTCTGCTAGAGGTAGGGGTATTTGCTGCAGCGGGGATTCCACTCTGGCGACCTCTGGTAGTTTGCCTTCTTTTTGCACCCTTCTGTAGTACTACTCTTTGGGCCGCTTCGTTTATTGACACGGGTGAAGCTGGACGCTTCCGGGTTGCTGGATCGCCACACGGCAATGTTGCAGAAATTGGTGTCTTAATCATATGATCTTGTAGGTCCACATGCTCCCCTCCTTCCTCTACCGTTCGTATCATACCTCCACCCTCTCTCAAATCGTCCATCAACTGGTCAAGCTACATTATTGCTTTCATTAGCAACACTTACACATATTAACATGAGCCCGGGAACGGTACTCACATCTTTGACAGCCTGTTCTGGATCATCTGCCTCACGGAAATATGTAGGTCTCCCTTCGATATCAAAACAGAACCTCTTCAGACTCTGTGGTGTAGGTAATGTGGCCAGTGGATACTGTTTCGGATCCAATTCGTTCAGATTCCTCGGAGGCCCCATCCTCAACACTGGGAAGTGAGTAGTGGTTGTAGTTGTCGTGGTAACAACTGTAGTCTGCGTCGTGGGAGCGTATGAGAACTGACCCACAGTAGAATAAGAGGCCAGAGGTCGTACCACCTGCTGAGTCTGACGGTGAGGTTGCTGGAACTGTCGCCTCTCTCCATATCGGCGAGTACTGGGAGGAGACCCGGATGCCATTTCGTAGTTTGGCTGAGGAGTGAGTGAACGGTGTGGCACTTGAGACCGTCGATGTGGTTGTGAATGTTGTAGCGCGTGAGGGGGTGGTTCCATGACGCGAGAAATTTTAAGGTTGAGACTCGAAGCTGCTTGCAAGAGTTTTTGTGGGAGGGCGAGTTCAGCTGCCGCAGTAATCAAATACTAATGAAAACCACCAGAAAGTGCTCTGTGGAGTAAACCGGAAACTGATGGGGTAGAGTGTTGTATTATTTCAATGTAAGAAAATGGGCAGCCGTGAGAAAAGAACTGCATGCAAATCTGAGACCAATGAATCAGATAGGGACTGGCCACACCGTTGACCTAGCACGCAGAAGACCGAGTACAGGCGGTGTGAGTGTTGATGGCGGATAGAGAGTGGGGGGATGGGGTAGGGCAGCACAAGGACGAAATATGAAGAGGAAAAGGCGAGTGCCTGGAGTGAAGGATAATAGGGAGGAGAGAGGGGGAGCGATGGTCAGTTAGGCTGCTTTTGCTTGGGTTGGCAGCCAACCAAGCCAATAATACCAAGACCGGGTCCCACGACGATTCATCGGAGGGTCAGTACACTAATAGTGTGTAATTTACCCGACTACCTGGATACAAGTTGAGGAGCTTTTCAAGCTACAATATCATTTATCAGTTGCTGGCTTCAATTATATAATAAACCATGGTTTTACCACCAAATTACCTACGCTCATGTAATCTGATGGTTTTAGAGAAAGCTTACAGTAAGGGCAATGTCAACAAGAAGATCTGGCCACGGAAAACGAGGTCTCGAGGGATTGGCAGAGGCCTTAGCTTCAGTACCCAGTGTCGATGTTTGTGCAGTTCAGTCACTACTTGGATACTTCCAATGCATTTAATCTATATTATAGAAAGAAAGATTAGTGATGAAAAAGAATAGAGACTTGTTCTGGTGTACCGGTTGTATGTATATATCGCAATACTTAGTCAATTTAGTTATGGAAGGTGGGGCGAAGGATCTGGGCCTGCTTGAACAGCTTGCAGTTGAGAGTGGTCGGAGATTGGATCCAGGCCACGTCTGTCTTCTTAGTCTGGCATCCCATCAATCTGCCCCTGTATCAAGTTTTCCTATCTATGGCTGCTGCTATTACAGCCCTAATCCCCTCCTGTAGAATGCACAGGATTGGCCGTCCACTAAGTAGCCCTCGACATGACAACATGACAAGACATTCTCTATTCTGGAACGTGCTCGTACTAATCCCATAGCCTGTCGACGCTGCTGTTGCAGGATTTCACCTTGTGAAGCAAGAATTCTATTGACAATTGAGAGTATAGTCACTAGTGACTGTGCATCCAAACTTGGAACTTTGGAGAGTTCCAGGAAGGTCACAAAACACATATCAGACACATACTTGATGAAGGAGGTGCATTGATTTCAATATGTTTCCTTGAACCAAACTAGCAGCCAACTAGACTAGTATATAGTCTGGTTGCACTACCCCTCATAGGTAGTGGAGCCATCAACTCCATGCCCTCAACAGGAAACACTAACCATCTAAACTTGAATGGATACTTTGTTGTAAGTGCTCCTTGTGTTCACTACCAACTTAATATGCAAAAAGCAGTTAGGAGTCATCTTGGCAGATAAATGAACGTGGGTTCGAATCCTGCCTCCTCCGAAGGATTTCCTAAGCGAGTTCATAATACGATCTAATGTATCCCTATATACTGCAGGATCAACATGCGACTAGGCAAAATATAATGCGGGCGCAATTTTATCTTTTTGTCCCTTTTGTTTATAACACGACGATAACTAGGGTTTCTGGTTTTGTTTCAGAGCCTAGTTCTTGAGCCGATCGCTGCGAACCTCCTGGGTTTATTAGTTTAGATTAGTCAGTGTCTGTGCCAAGAAGTGTAACGTAAATATTTTGGACTTTTGTTGGCTACCAGAATACGCGTACTATCTCCCCTTATCTGCAAAGGTTCCCCTTATATGTCGAGTGGCTATTCGGCTCGGTAGCTCCGCAGCTTTATTACCAGCTCTACTGCCAGCGACAATACCAGCTCTACTGCTAGCGAAATACCAGCTGTACGACCAGCCGAGCAGCCAGCTCTACCGACAGCGAAAATACCAGCTCTACAACCAGCTCTCCAACCAACTCCAGCCCCTCTACGAAGGGTTGTGCAACCAGACTACTCCAGCCAGCTCTACCGACAGCGAAAATACCAGCTCTCCAACCAGCTCTCCAGCTAGCTCTACCGACAGTGAAAATACCAGCTCTACAACCAGCCGAGCAGCCAGCTCTACCGACAGCGAAAATACCAGCTCTACAGCCAGCTCTACCGACAGTGAAAATACCAGCTCTACGACCAGCTCTCAATTGTAATCTCAATACAGAGAAAGATGATTGGTACTCCTGTGTCAACGAATGTCTTGGCAAACATACATACAACTTAGGTAAGCAGTGCAACGGGTGTAGAAACCACGCCTGGGAACGAGGCTATCCAAATATTCCACAATGAACAATCAACTCCCCAACACCCCATATATCTACTTCTGGGCCATGCCCATCTGTAAAACTTTGGGGGGAATGTGTTTTCCGGCTGAAATGGGATGACCCTATTGTAGAGGGGACAGCTGCATCTTCCCAATCAATGATAAACCATTTCAGTGGGTCATCAAGTCGTCGCATAACGTTTGGCCAACGAATGTCCCTGTGAAATATTTG